>Ga0210039_1000405_pt1 | contig 45782 bp, 37 predicted proteins | sample CryGeyCG2114_250_3_FD_185460 | JGI IMG/M metagenome (GOLD analysis project Ga0210039, IMG submission 185460) | Groundwater microbial communities from aquifer - Crystal Geyser CG17_big_fil_post_rev_8/21/14_2.50 (SPAdes) (version 2) | ecosystem: Environmental > Aquatic > Deep subsurface >...
CCGCAACCCGGCGCCGTTGGCGACCGAAGCGTTGCGTGGCGAAGGTGCCAAGCTGCTTGACCATCAGGGCACTCGCTTCATGCCGGCGATCCACCCGGATGCCGAGCTGGCGCCGCGTGACATCGTGGCCCGGGCGGTGTTCGCCCAGCTGCAGGCCGGTCAAGGCGCATTGCTCGACGCGCGGGATGCCGTCGGGATCGAGTTTCCGGCCCGCTTTCCGGCGGTATTTCATGCCTGCATGGCGTTTGGTATCGACCCGCGCTACCAGCCCATTCCAGTCGCACCGGCGGTGCATTACCACATGGGCGGCATCGCCGCCGGGCTGGACGGCCGTACCGAAGTCGAGCACCTGTATGCGATCGGCGAGGTCGCCTGCACCGGACTGCACGGCGCCAACCGGCTGGCCTCGAATTCGCTGGCCGAAGCGCTGGTGATGGGCGCGGCTGCAGCCGCTGCGATTCGCGCCGAGACGGCCGCCGCCGGCGGCTCCACCACCCGGCGGCAGCCTGAACTCTGCGCGCCGATGTCCGCCGCAGCCCTGACGGCCTTGCGCCGCTCGATGTCGACCCACGCCGGCGTGATCCGCGACGCAGCCGGGCTGAATTCGCTGCTCGATGAGATCCGACAGCTGGAGCAGATTCACGGCCCGCGCGATGCGCTGCTGGTTGCCCGCCTCATCGCCAGCGCCGCGCTTCGGCGCGAAGAGAGCCGCGGTGCGCACTGGCGGGTCGATTTTCCCGCTGCGCCGAACCGGGCCGTGCATACTCGGCTGACTCTGACTGAACTCGACTCGACTGTGACCGACCGATGATTGCTCACGCCGCGCTGCCCGAAGCATTGCTCGATGAACTGGTTCGCCGTGCGCTGACCGAGGACCTCGGCGAGCGTGGCGACATCACCACGGCGGCGACAGTCGCGGCCGACATCACCGGCCGGTTCCGGATCGTTGCACGCCGACCCGGCATCCTGGCCGGGCGCGCGCCAGCCGAGCTCGTGTTCTGTCGCCTGGATCCGGCGATCGAACAGCACTGGAAGCTCGGCGACGGCGACCGGCTGATGGCCGGGGCGGTGATTGCCGAACTCGAAGGTCCGGCCGGCGCGATCCTGACCGCCGAACGCACCGCGCTGAACTTCCTCGGGCGCTTGAGCGGCATCGCCACGCTGACCCGTGCCTATGTCGACGCGGTCGCAGGCTCCGAGGCGGCGATCGCGCACACGCGCAAGACCACACCGGGCCTGCGCGCGCTGGAAATCGCCGCGGTGCTCGCCGGCGGCGGCGCGCCGCATCGTTATGGCCTTGCCGATGCGGTGTTGATCAAGGACAATCACGTTGCGATGGCCGGTGGCGTCGGCGAGGCCATCACCCGGGCGCGTGCGGCGGTCGGTCACATGACCCGGATTGCCGCGGAAATCGACTGCCTCGACCAGCTTGACGAGGCGCTGGAAGCCGGCGCCGAAAGCCTGCTGCTGGATAACTTCACGATCGACGAGCTGCGCGCGGCCGTTAGTCGCTGCCGGGACTTGAGCGTCACGCTTGAGGCCTCGGGCAACGTCACGCTGGACACGGTGCGGGTGATCGCCGAGACCGGCGTCGACGTGATCTCGATCGGTGCCCTGACCCACTCGGCACCGAATCTGGACCTGGGGCTCGACGCACTGGATTGAAGTCCGCAAGAACAGACAAGCTCGGTTCGCGCGTAGGCGCAGGGGCGCAGAGAGAAGATCGTTTGAAGCGCAATGAGCCAACCGAGGCCGGGTCCGTTCGCAGATCACCGCTTCCGTCCTTTTCCAAGCCCGGACTATTAATGACCCGGTCGTCGCAGTAGGGTGAGTCATGAATAGTCCGGGCTGAGCGCCGCCGCGACCCTGTGCAAACGGCTGTTCGCTGATCGAATCCAGACTGAAAACCCGAGTTCGAATCCATCGGCAGCGCGGCGGGTTTTTAAAAGTTTCAAACGTTGACATGCTATCGTCAAGGTCTGTTTCCTCGCTGGATCTCCTGCATGTCCGAACGCGAATTCGACCTGGTACTGATGGGCGCGACCGGTTTTACCGGGCGTCTGGTGGCCGATCATCTGCTGGCCCGGCACGGTGCCGAGGGCGGGCTGAAATGGGCCTTGGCCGGGCGCAACCTGGACAAGCTGGCCGAAGTGCGCAACGGACTGGGTGGAGCGGCGCAGGCACTGCCGCTGATCCAGGCCGACAGCCATGACCGGGCCTCACTCGATGCACTGGTGGCACGCACCCGGGTGGTGTTGACCACGGTCGGGCCGTACGCACTGCACGGCCAGACGCTGGTCGCCGCCTGCGCCGAGTCCGGCACCGACTACTGCGATCTGACCGGCGAGGTGCCGTTCATGCGTGAGGTGATCGACGCCAACGAGGCCGCCGCGAAAGCCTCCGGCGCGCGCATCGTGCACTGCTGCGGCTTCGACTCGATCCCGTCGGATCTCGGTGTCTGGTTTCTGCAACAGGCGGCAATCCAGCAATTCGGCCAGCCCTTGACCCGGGTTCGCCTGCGAGTCAAGGCAGCCAAGGGCGGTTTGAGCGGCGGCACCTTCGCCAGCATGCTCAACATCGTCGAGCAGGCGCGCGCCAACCCGGAGCTGGGCAAGATTCTCAGGAACCCGTACGCGATCTGCCCGTTGGACCAGCGCAAGGGCGAGCGCCAGCCCTATGTCAGCGGCCCACAGTTCGACCCGGTGCTGAACAGCTGGATCGCACCGTTCATCATGGCCGCGATCAACACCCGCGTCGTGCTGCGTGCCAATGCGCTGCAGAACTTCGCCTACGGACAGGACTTCCGCTACGACGAAGCGGTGCTGACCGGGCCGGGCTTCGGTGGACGGGTCAAGGCCACCACGCTGGCGCTGGGCATGGGCGGTTTTGCGCTCGGTGCCAGCTTCGGTCCGTCGCGCAAGTTATTGCAGAAGCTGGTCTTGCCCAAACCGGGTGAAGGCCCGTCGAAGGCGCAACGCGAGGCCGGCTTCTTCAACATCATCATCGCCGGCGAAACCGCCGATGGCAAACGTTTGCGGGTCCGGGTCAAGGGCGACCGCGATCCCGGTTATGGCTCAACCTCGAAGATGATCAGCGAGACGGCTGTGCTGCTCGGCGAAACGCCGCGCGAGATCACCTCGGGCGGCCACTGGACTCCGGCCACCGCGCTCGGGCAGGCACTGGTCGAGCGCCTGGCCGAACATGCCGGGGTGAGCTTCACGCTGGACCAGAAGAGCGCCTGAGGCATGGCCACGGATACCACGAACTTCGAACTCGATCCCCGCCTGGCTGCCGACACCCTTCAACTGGCCTCACTGGCGTTGTGCGAACTGCGTCTGATGAATGACCAGCGCTACCCATGGCTGATCCTGATCCCGCGCCGCGCCGGTGCGGTCGAATGGGTCGATCTGGAGCTACCCGATCAGCAGATGTTGTGGGCCGAAGTGCGACAGGCCGCAGTTGCCCTGCGCGCAATGACCGAGCCGGACAAGCTCAATGTCGCCGCACTGGGCAACCAGGTACGCCAGCTGCATGTCCACCTGATTGGCCGCAGCAAGGACGACGACGCCTGGCCCGACCCGGTCTGGGGCCGCTACCCGGCGCTTCCCTATGACGACGACGGCGCGGCCTTCCGCGACGAGTTCCTCGCGCGCATGGCTGCAAGCTGAGCTCGAAGTCCGACTCCATCATGCTACTGCTGCCGCTGCTGAACGCCTATCGCGAAGATCATCCGGATGAGCGTGACGTGATCGAACGTTTCGTCGCTCTTTTGACCGAACATCCCGACTGCTACAGCCGTCACTGCTGGGCCGGACACATCACCGGTTCGGCCTGGATCGTTGACCCCGCCGGCGAGCGTGTGCTGCTGACCCACCACCGCAAGCTCGACCGCTGGCTCCAGCCCGGCGGCCACAGCGACGGCGACCCGGACACTCGGGCCGTGGCCGTGCGCGAGGCCGAGGAGGAAACCGGGCTGGTGGTGGCGCCGATCGACAAGGCCGTGTTCGACGTCGACATCCATCCGATCCCGGCCCGTGGTACCGAGCCCGAACATTTCCATTTCGACGTGCGCTTCGCGCTGCGGGCGCTGACCATGGACTACGTTGTCAGCGACGAGTCCCACGACCTGGCCTGGGTGCCGATCGAGCGTCTGCGCGAATGGACCGAGGAGGAATCGGTGCTGCGCATGGCATGCAAGTGGCACAACAGGGCTTGACGCCTCGCGCCGGCGCAAGCGTTCAGTTCGATGTTGAACTCGCCGGCCTGCGTGCCGCGGATCGATTCCGCGCCAGGTTCCAGCGTGCCGTCGAGTTCAGGATCGAGCCGCTGCAGATTCCAGCGACCCATGATTTTCCGGCAAGCCGGTCCCGGGTGGCGGCTGCGGCTACGGTTGCAATCAGACTTGCCCGACCTGCAGCACGAGGCAATTTCGACGGATACGGCAAAAGTGCGTTGCGGTTGCGTTCAGTCGCGCGCATGCAGGCGCTGGACCAGGGCCTGCGCGAGTTCGCCCTGCAGGGCATTGAGGAAGGACTTGCGGTCCGGCGTGCGGTCGGGGTCAAAGCGTTGGGTGACGGCAATGGTGTCGATCCGGACCTCGCCCGAGCGGACCGTGAAGTTCTGCTCGGCCAGCGCTTCCAGCATCCGTCCGCGGACAATCTCGGCGCCTTCCTCATGGGCCATGGTCAGCAGCACCAGCGGGATATTGCGCTCGCGCGAGCCGAAGCTGCCGAGCAGATCGATGTCACGCACGTGCGGCGGCAGCGCGCGAAACACCTGCGGCAGCAGCTGCTCGATTTCCTCGGGCAGGACCGGTCGCCATTCGCCGGCATCGTCCTCGGAATCAGCATCGCCCTCGGCAACCCGGATCCGCGCGATCATCAGCAGTAGCACCGAGAAATAGGTACCGAAACGACGACAGGCCGCGATCTCGCGCTCGAGCAGGTAGTTGATCACGTTCGGCTCGAGCATGCCGTCGGGCAACATCTCCAGTCGGCTGCGGCTGCGCAATCGGCGCTCGGTACGCTCGAACACCCGCTGCAGGGTCTCGCGCGCATAGCCACTCTGCTCAAGCTCCAACTGCAGCGTTTCACCGAGTCGCTTCAGATCGGTGTCTTGCTCGAACACTGCAGCCAGCGCGTCACCGAGGATGGTTTCATCGCTCACATCCGAGTCGGCGAGACGACCAAGCAGGCGCTTGATCCGGATCCGGTCGACCGAGTTCTCGACCTTGGCTGCAAGGGCCTCATCGACCCGGTTGCCCAGGCCCCGGTCCAGGCCCTGCTCACAGGCCTGGCGAACCAGCTTCTGTTGCGTCTGGCGCAGCGCCTGGCGCAACTCGCCGACATTCGTTTCAGCCGTATTGTCAGACTCGACCAGCACGTCGCTGGCGCGGCCGATGTAATCGGCCAGCACCGCGGACATCCGGTCCTGGTCCGGTGCATCGCTGCGCCGGAACTCAGCCGCCAGCACCAGCACGCGCGCCGCCTCGGTCGGGTCACTTCGGATCTCGCGTACCAGTTCCTCGACCGAAAGACCGACACTTTCGGCACCCTCCTGCAGCGCATGAACCAGGGTGTCGCCATGCAGTTCCACGCCCAGCTCGTTGACCAGCGTGACATAGTCGGCCAACGGCATGCCGATCTCGATCAGTCCTTGCTTGAGCAAAGGCAGGAAGCGTTTCAGATCACGCGCCTCCGGCACCACGCGACGCAGCACCTGGGCCAGGCGACGCACCGATACGCCGCCGCCCCGGTACTCTTCCTGAACGATCATCAACACTGTATCAAAGGTCAGCTGCTCGACCTCGTCAAGCACCTGTCCACCGTGCTCAGCCATGAAGCGGGAGATTTCATCCTGCCCGGCGAGCGCTTCGGACAGCTCGCTGCGCACCCGCGCGACCGCTTCCATGACCTCGGCCATCGATACTGGCGCTTGCGCAGCGCGGCTTTGCTCGCGCAATTCCGTGCGCAGCGCGCGAATTCGTCCCGCGACCTTCTCGCCGTCATCGTCATCGGACCAGGTGCGCGCCAGCACCTGGCCGGCGACCTGGTCCGGGTAATCGAGCAGCGCGCGCATCGAGAAGATGTTTTCGACCCGCGCCATCAGTGACGCGCCCGGCGAAGGACCCGAAGCACCAGGCGCGGCATCGCCGCTCGCGACCTGTCGCTCGGCCAGGTTCGTCAGCTGCTCAAGGCCCTCGCGATCGATCACCTCCTCGCCTTCGGTAAACTTGCGCATCACCACGTGGTTGAGTCGGATCGAGCTGATTTCACGAGTCTCCAGTTCGGTCTTCAAGGCCTCGACCCCGGCGTATTCATCATGCGCGGACAACATGTTCAGCACCGTCACCAGTGCATCGACATCAACCCCGGACTGAAAGGTGACCGATTGCAGCCCAAGAGCGCGAAAGACGCGCGCGATCCGGGTCGGATTGAACTTGCCATCAAGCGAATAATCCTCGATGAACAGGGTGCCGCGATCGAGCAGCAGGGTGAGCGAGTCCAGTGAATCCAGCGATTCGAACACCGTCGTGACGGTGTCGACGAAGATGTCGCAGGCACGCCGGGTCACTGAATGGCTCGAGCCGTACGCCGTGGTGTTCATCAAGGCCGAGTTGAACTGCCGCCCGAGCACGTCGGCCTGGCGCTGGTTGAGGCCCTCGGTGCCCTTGTCAACCACGCTCATCGGGTCGAATCCCCGACGGCCGTCTGCGGCGGAATCCAGTCGCCCAGGATCTGGCGGAACTCGGCACAGTTGCGGAACCGGTCGCGCGGGTCTGGAGCGATCGCCCGCAGGATGATGCGCTCCATACGCTGATCGATGTGTGGCGAGGTCGCCGACGGCGGTCGTTCGAGCAGGGTTTCGGGCTGACGCACCTTGCGCGCCAGCAACTTGCGGTTGTCGTCGGCATCGCGCAGCGGCAGGCCACCGGCCAGCGCTTCGAACAACACCAGCCCGGTGGAGTAGATGTCGCAGCGGGCATCGGTTTCGCGGCCAGCTGCCTGCTCGGGCGCGGCATAGCGCACCGTGCCGACCATCATGCCCTCGGCCCAGAATTCGGCCCGGGCGGTGCGGGCGATGCCGAAGTCGACAATCAGCGGCCGCCGGGTCGCTTCCTCGATCACGATGTTGGCCGGCTTGATGTCCTGGTGAACCACGCCTTCACCGTGGGCATAACCCAGCGCATCGAGTACCGAGGAGAGAATCTCGACCACCAGCGCCGGCGGCAGCAAGCGCTTGCCCGGCACCGGATGCTTGCGCCGATTTGCGATCAAGCGTCCCAGGTCGGCGCCCTGGACCAGTTGCATGACATGGTAGTGGAACTCGGCATCCTCGCCGATCTCGAAAATCGGAACGATGTTCGGATGGCTCAGAATCGCGACCGTCTCGGCCTCGTCACGGAACTGCTGCCGCGAGGACTCGGTGGCGGCGTCGGCCTTGGGCAGCAGCTTGACCGCGACCTGGCGACGCAGTGATTTCTGGTAGCCAACATAAACCGCGCCCATGGCACCGCGGCCGAGCTCGCGCACCAGTACGACATTGCCGAATTCACGCCCGATCAGACGGGCGGCGTCGATGGCCTTCGGACGGGACACGGCGGTTTACTCCCCCTGAAAGCAATGCGAAGTCCCTCACATTATAGGATGCCTCGGGGGATTTCAAACTGTTGCATCGGCGACTGCCATGGCTCGCGAATGCCACCCCCGCCTGCCGGCCCGGGGCCGGCAGGCGGGCGGCTGGATTTCAATTCAGATTGCGTCGACCCAACATGATCAAGCCAGCACCGAGCAGCAGGAGTGTGATCAACAGCATTCCACCACGCCCCAGCGCTGGCACGACCTGGGGAGCCGGTCCGCGCAGTTCGTAAACCGCCACCGTGCCGCTGACTTCGAAAGTGACCACCAGCCACGGCGTACCGGTCGGAGTCTGCTCGGCCGGGATGAACTGCACCCCTTCGGCACGTTCGTCGGTGGCATCAGCAAGGATCAGGTCGACGAACACCGGCGCACTCGGCGTGGTGACGTCGTAGACGAATATACCGCCGACTCGCTCCAGTCCGATGAATGCGTAGCGCCGGCCGTCGACGATGCCGACGTCGATGCCTTCCGGTTCGGGCCCCTTGTTATCGCTGCGACGGTCGTTATTGTTGAAGAATGGAAGGCCCTGCTCGGCAGTGATGCGCTCGAACTCATCGCCACTGTCCCAGACCAGTTCGCCGCTCAGACCGTTCCAGACCGAGAACGAACGCGCACCGAAACTGACGATCTGCTCGAACTCCGGGTCAGCATCGGTGTTGCCTGTCGCGGTCGTGATGTTGAGCCGCCCGAGGTTTTCGTCCAGCTGCAGCGTCGCTGCATTCGGAAACACAGCCGGGTCCAGCGCCAGATCATCGGCACGGTCCTCTTCGCTGAAGCCGTTATAGTCGCGCGAATCGCCCTCGTTGGCCGACAGAACGTAGGGCACGCCGCCGACATTGATCAGCGCCAGTGCATCCGGCTGATACATGCCGAATACCGGCCAGTTGGCGATGTTGATCCCAGCGTCGCGGTCACTGGCATCGATACCGTTGCCGGGCAGCGAGTGGTCCTTGAAGCCGAGCGCGACCAGGTCGATTACGGTCGCCGTGGCGACATCGACGATTGCCAGGGCGTTGTTTTCCTGCAGCCCGACCCAGGCGGTGATTCCATCGGTAACGATGTATTCCGGCTCGAGGTCCTGAGCCACAGTCGCACCGGGTCCAAAGATGCGCACTCCCGGCGGCGCTGCACCGTTGAAGGCGGTGAAGTCTGCCGTCTGGACCGTCGCCCCGGAAACGCCTGCACCGAGGTCAACGATCGAGACCGAGCCTTCGGGGTCGATGGTGTAGTCATCACTGGGCTCGCCTTCGTTGGCCACCAGCAGCCGGTTGCCATCGGGAGTGAAGGTGACCATATCCGGCAGCGCGCCGACGGTGACCTGTCCAAGGAAAGTACCGCTGGCGTTGAAGAACGCAACCACTCCCGGGTCAGTCTTCGGATCGGCCTCGATCGCGACGGCAATGATTCCATTTTTCACAGCCAGGCTGTTCGGGCCTGCGCCATACGGCGCAAGATCGATCGAGGAAAGCGCCTGCGGCGCGGCCGGATCGCTCAGATCCCAGCGATCCACAGCATTGTTCGCGGCATTGGTGGTGAACAGACGTGCGGTGGCTGGATCGAACGCAGAGATTTCGGCACCGCCCTCGATTCCTGGACCGAAACCCGTGATACGCGTGAAAGATTGGGCACTCAGTGGCGCGGCCGCAGCGACGATCAGCAGGGCAGCACCTGCAGAAAACAACAGCTTCATAAAATATCTCTCGCAGATGATTCAGAGCTGCGAATCTTTGACGACGTTCATGTCCGAAGGATTACGCCAAGCTTGTATTTTTGTGGCCATGCGACGCGGACCGGATCTCGCTGTGGACCCGGGCTGCGCGCGCCGGGCTGCCTTTTACCGCCGTGGTGCCGCACTAATGTGGGCAACCATGTCACGATAATAGTACGGATGGATTTGTAACCGTGAATAGCTGTCGGCATCCGCCGACAGCCCTGCATCGCCCCTCAGCAGGGCGGCCAATCCGGAGAATTGCGATGGAAGCCGAACCGACCAGCAAGCCGGACGAAGGTGCCGAGGTTCTCGACAAGGCGCTGATCAACTCGGTGCTCGAGGCCGTCGAGGCTGCCGACTCGACCCAGGTCAGCCACCTGCTCGATCCGCTGCACGCCGCCGACATCGCCGACCTGATCGAGCAGATCACATCGGACGAGCGCGATGCTCTGGTCGAGGTCTGGGGCGAAAACATCGACGGCGACGTCTTGTCGGAGCTCGACGAAGCGGTCCGCGAGCCGCTGATCGATTCGCTACCGCAAGACGTGCTGGCCGAAGCCGTGCGCGAGATGGATTCCGACGACGTCGTCGACCTGGTCGAAGACCTCGAGGAAGCACAGCAGACTCGCATCCTCGAGGTGCTCGAAGCGGTCGACCGGATCGGGATCCAGAGCGCCTTGTCTTACCCGGAGTACTCGGCGGGGCGTCTGATGCAGCGCGAGCTGGTCGCCTTACCGGAGGACTGGACCGTCGGCCAGGCCATTGACTACCTGCGCAGCCACCAGGACCTGCCCGATCAGTTTTATCACGTACTCCTGGTTTCGCCGGCAATGAAGCCGGTCGGTTACGTCGCACTGGGCCGTTTGCTGTCATCGAAGCGCTCGGCATCGCTGGAAGCTATCTGCGAAGACAGCTTTCGCGCCATCGCGGTCACCGATGAGGAGGCCGACGTCGCCTACCTGTTCAACCATTACCACCTGATTTCCGCACCGGTGGTCGACGAAGACGGCCGGCTGGTCGGGGTCATCACCATCGACGACGCCATGTCCGTGCTCGACGAGGAGCACGAGGAGGACATCCTGCGCATGGCTGGGGTCTCGGACGAATCCAGCCTGTCCGACAGCGTGTTCGAAACCACCCGGGGTCGATCCATCTGGCTGCTGGTCAATCTGGTCACGGCGATCGTTGCATCGATGGTGATCGGCATGTTTTCCGAGGAAATCGACAAGCTGGTCGCGCTCGCAGTGCTGATGCCGATCGTTGCATCGATGGGCGGAAATGCCGGCACCCAGACCATGACCGTGGTGGTGCGCGCCATCGCCACGCGTGAACTGACAGCCAAGAACTCGGCGCGCGTGGTCTGGCGGGAGGTTATCGTGGGCGCAATCAACGGCCTGGGCTTCGGTGTGATCATGTCGATCGTTGTGAGCTTCTGGTTCGGTGTGCCGATGCTGGCCCTGATCATCGCGATCGCAATGCTGTTCACGCTGGTCGCGGCTGCACTGGGCGGAATCGTGATACCCATCCTGCTGGAGAAATTCAACATCGACCCGGCGCTGGCGTCCGGACCTTTTGTCACTACGGTCACCGACGTGGTCGGCTTTTTCGCCTTCCTCGGGCTGGCGTCGGTGATGCTGCTTTAGCCTGCGTGGTCGTTTGTCGTTTTGGGTCTCGACTGTCGGATCAACGGCGACCGGGGAATGCGACCAGTGCGATACCGCCGAGGATCGCGCCACCGGCCAGCACCAGCCGCAGTTGCAGTGGCTCGGCCAGCAGCAATACACCGGCCGCAGCGGTCAGCACCGGTACGGCGAGCTGGGCAACCGCCGCGGTATGGGTCGAGATCGAGCGCAGTGCTGCATACCAGACCGCGTAGCCGAGACCCGAAGCCAGCCCCCCCGAAGCCAGCGCCAGCAGCACGCCGTCGCGATCGAGCATGACTGAATCGGCGCCGATCAGGACCAGACCTGCGGCTGGAAGGCAGGCAAGCAGGAAATTTGCTGCGGTGGCGCGGGTCGGGTCACCTGATCCTCGCGCCAGCAGCGAATACGCGCCCCAGGCCGCGCCGGCGGTCAGCATCATTGCCGCAGAGGCCGGCTCGGGAGAAGTCAGGCCCGGCAGCAGCAGGGTCGCCAGTCCGCCTGCGGCCAACGCGAAGCCGGCGCGCTGGCGCCAGCTCATCGACTCGCCCCGCAACACGGCGCCGATGAGCATCGTCAATTGCACCGCCGCGAACAGCAGCAGCGCGCCGGTGGCCGCTCCCAGCGATCGATATGCAAGCGAGAACAGCAGCGCGTAGGCAAACAGCGCCAGCGCCGAAGGCCAGCTGCCGCGCCCGGGTGGCCCGGACCGCAAATGGACCAGCACGGCCAGCAGCAGCGCGCCGGAGCCGATCCGGATCGCGGTAAAACTGAGTGGGTCGATTGAAGTTGCCGACAGTGCAGCGCGCGCCAGAATCGAATTGGCCGCGAATGCAAGCAGCGCGATCAGAACCAGCCCGGCAATTCGCAGTGACATCCGGCGATTGTCGCAAGTCGCAGCATTCGGCGCTTCGATCCACGCTGCTGGCCGCGCGTGAGGCAAACTTGGCGACCATGACCGAATCTCGCGAAATGCTGGATTTCGATGCCCTGTGGCGCAAGCTGGCACCGCAGGTGCGGGCCGGTGTGCTGCGCTATCGCTGGACCGACGCCGCGCTGGGCCCGGATGACCTGGTGCAGGAAGTCCGGATTCGGGTCTGGGAAGTGCTCTCGCGTGACACAAAATCGAGGCTGGGCACGTCCTATTACATCAGGGTAGTCAACAGCGCGATCGTCGATTGCCTGCGCAAGCACCGCGGCACGCTGGCGCACGGGATCCGTGATCTGGGCGAGCCGGAGTGCGATCCGCTGGAGCAGATCGAGGCCGGGACACCATCGCCGCACGAGGTGATGCAGAGCGAGACCGACGGCCGCCGCCTGCAGGCCGCAATGGATGCGCTGCCGGCCGATCGCAAACGCGCTGTGGCACTGTTCCTGCAGGGCTTTACGGTCGCCGAGATTGCCGAGCTGCTGAATTGCGACATCGACCGCGCGCACAACCTGACCTACCGCGGCGTGCGCGCCGTGAAACAACGAATGGGTAGCAGACATGGATGACACGACCCGACAACTGAGCCAGCTCTACCGCCGCAGCGTGCGGCCGCAGACCCGCTGCCCGAGCAGCACGCAGCTCGCGACCCTGGCGCAAGGCGGCAGCTGGCCGTGGCAGCGTCGTGGGCTGACCGCGCACCTTGCCGAATGCCCGCATTGCAGCGCTGAATTCCGCAGCCTGCTGGCAATCCGCGACGGCTTGCACGACGCGCTTGATATCCCGCGCCAGCACAGCCCCTCCCGCGGCGGCTGGATCACAGCGCTCGGCACTGCCGGCGCATGCACAGCGCTGCTTGCGCTCGTGTTGTTGATGCCGCAGGGCCAGCAATCGAGCGCACCGGGCGGCAGCGAATCCGACCTGCTGTTCGCCAGCACCTTCGCCCCGGCATCGGATTCGAAGGCCGATGACACCCTGTTCCGGGGCGACTTCGACAGCGTGCGTTCCGACACGGTGTTTCGCAGCGACTTCGGTAGCCAGATTCGCAGCTGACCCCGATCAGCGACGATTGGCACAAGCCCCCCGCGAAGCCGCTGGCTAGCAACTCTGGGCACCGCGGCGCTGATCGGCGCCAGCACTGCTTTTTTATCCTACTCCACGCTGCCGGTGAGTTCCGGCACGTGACGCCGCTGCCGCCGGACCGCTGCGCGGCCAGGACCGGGATTCCTTCGATATCCGGCGCGCGATGCGTGTGCGGCGGCCCAGCCGTTCAAAAAATGATCAGAGCCGCCGTGCCGGCGCGACTCAGCATTGCGTCTCTTGGCAAGGCAGCGGCCATTCCCTGCGAATCGCACCTTGATTCGCCCCGGCACGGCGGCTCTGAGATGTACCGAACGATCCGCATGGCCCACTCCCTGTCCGAGCCGCATCTTCTTGTCGGCCGAAGTGGTCCGTGACGCGCATCGGCTCGGGATGCCGAACTACGCCGAAGGTCGAATGGCTGCGGCTCGAGGCACGGCCCAGAATGGAGTCATCCTGATTCTTGCGGGAGTTACATCTTGGGCTATCGCGATGTTCATCAGCGCTCGCTGACCGACCCCGCCGGCTTCTGGGCCGAAGCCGCCGAGGCAATCGACTGGGACCGGCGCTGGAATCGGGTGCTGGATGATTCGAGCGCCCCGCTCTACCGCTGGTTTGCCGGGGGCCGGCTGAATACCTGCTACAACGCGCTGGACCGGCATGTCGAGGCCGGCCGTGGCGAGCAGACCGCGCTGATCCACGACTCGCCGGTCACCGACACCATCCGTCATTACAGCTACCGGGAGTTGCGCGATACGGTCGCGCGGCTGGCCGGGGTGCTGCAGGCTCACGGTGTCGCTTCCGGCGACCGGGTGATCATCTACATGCCGATGGTGCCCGAGGCGGCGATGGCGATGCTGGCCTGCGCCCGAATCGGTGTGATTCACTCGGTGGTGTTCGGCGGCTTCTCGTCAGCGGAGCTGGCCAAGCGCATCGACGACGCGCAGCCAAAGATGATCCTGTCGGCTTCCTGCGGCATCGAACCCGGTCGCGTGATCGAATACAAGCCGCTGCTGGACCGCGCGATCGAGCTTGCCGCGCACAAGCCAATGGCTTGCCTGGTGCTGGCCCGTCCGCAAGCCGAAGCATCGATGATTCCGGAGCGTGACTTCGACTGGGCCGAGCAGGTCGCCAACGCCGAAGCGGCAGCTTGTGTATCGGTCGAGGCCACAGACCCACTCTACATCCTCTACACCTCCGGCACCACCGGCCAGCCCAAGGGCATCGTGCGCGATCACGGCGGCCATGCCGTGGCGCTGGCCTGGTCGATGAAGTACATCTACGCGATCCAGCCGGGTGAGGTGTTCTGGGCCGCCTCCGATGTCGGCTGGGTGGTCGGTCACTCCTACATCGTCTACGCACCGCTGCTGATCGGCGCGACTACGCTGCTGTTCGAAGGCAAGCCGGTCGGCACACCCGACGCGGGTACTTTCTGGCGCGTGATCGAGCAGCATCGAGTCGTGACCCTGTTCACCGCACCGACCGCGTTTCGCGCGATCCGCAAGGAAGATCCGAACGGGACCTTCATCAAAAAGCACGACCTGAGCTCGCTGCGGGCGTTGTTCCTGGCCGGCGAGCGCTGCGATCCGGACACGCTGAACTGGGCCTCGGAACAACTGCAAGTGCCAGTCATCGACCACTGGTGGCAGACTGAGACTGGTTGGCCGGTGGCGGCAAACTGCCTGGGTCTCGAGGCACTGCCGGTCAAACCCGGTTCACCGACCGTGGCCGTGCCCGGCTATGACGTCCGCGTGCTCGACGACGAAGGTTCGGAGTTGCCCGACGGCGAGATCGGCGCGATCGTGATCCGGTTGCCATTGCCGCCGGGCTGTCTGACAACCTTGTGGAATGCCGAGCCGCGTTACCGCGACGGCTACCTGGCGCGCTACCCCCGCTGGTACCTGACCGGTGATGCCGGCATTCGCGACGCCGACGGCTATCTGTGGATCATGAGCCGAATCGACGATGTAATCAACGTCGCCGGCCATCGGCTTTCGACCGGCGAAATGGAAGAAGCGCTGTCCGGCCACCCGGCGGTGGCCGAATGCGCCGTGTTCGGCGTTGCCGACGCACTCAAGGGCGAGGTGCCGCTGGGCCTGGTGGTACTGAAATCCGGGGTCGAAACGGCGCCCGAGCAGATCCGCACCGAGTTGGTCGCACGGGTACGCGAGACCATCGGCCCGGTCGCGGCGTTCAAGCGCGTCGTCATCGTCGAGCGCCTGCCGAAGACCCGCTCCGGCAAGATCCTCCGCGGCACCATGAAGAAAATCGCCGAAGGCCGCGACTACAGCCTGCCGGCGACCATCGACGACCCGGCGATTCTCGATGAGATCCAGGCCGCGCTGCGCGACGACTAGTGTACGGTCTGGTATTAACCCGGTTTATTCATGACTCGACCTGCTGCGACGCCCCCGGGCCCTGCATCCGAGACGTTTTGCTCGGTCGCGCATCCTCACCTGTCGGTATTGACAAGCCGGGCGAGTTCGGCTGCGGTGCGCTCGGTCGCGAAACCCCGCGACTACCAGACCTGGAGCCGTCCCGCGACGATCGGGTCATGAATAATCCGGGATTAATTGGTGAAATGAGCGAGTCGCCAAGCGGTCAGCTGCAAGGCGCGCTCTCACCGGAAGGGTAATTCCGTTTCAAGAGTGCAACGCCGCGGATGGCCCCTTCGGGGCTCTCATATCAGCAATTGATACCAGACAGTACACGAGTGGATCCACCTGCACTGCCTTCCACCCGACCCGATCAGTGCCTGCGTCCCGGAATCTCGCTAGCCAGAATCGCGCGATTGACCGTATCGCTCTGTTCCCCCGGGAGCCCGCGGCCGAACAGGCCAACATTCTCGAAGCGACGCCGCGGGCGTGATCGCGTCGGCGCTTTTGGTCTGTGTCGTTGAAAACTCCGAAGACATTGATTCGAAACGCGGCCTGGTTTGCAAATCCCGCGGCACGCTACTGACACGATCGGACTCAATCACGCCAAACCGTGGTTCGTAGCGACCAGACCGACATCGCCAGCGCCGTGATCAGCGCCAGCAGCATCGCTAGGCCATCGATGCCTGCGGCGGCATGGCCATCCAGGGCCCGTCGCTGGTTCGATGTCTGCTCGATCAGCGCCGGAAGGCGCTCGGTGATGTGGCGTGCAGCCCATTCGAGACGCGGCATCTGCGGATCGACGCCAAGCTGCTCCTCGAGACCACCATGGAACTCATCCCATCCAGTCACCAGGCCTGCAAGCTCGCTGCCCGGGATTTCGGCGGCCTGCAGTGTCAACATGGCGAAGCGGTTGTCCAGGCTGTTGACGTGAGTCATCAGGTTGGGATAAACGATTTCCACGTCGCGGAAATAGTCGTCATAGTCGCGCGGCGCGTGATCGAGGTAATTCCGGCCTTGCTGTTTCAGCGCGGACAGCTCCCATTCCAGTTCCAGCAAACGACCGACCAGCTGCTGTTGATCCAGTGCGCCTGAGGTGGCCGCGTGGCTATGGATCAGCCCGACCACGATGAATACCGGGACCACAGCGAACGCGACTGTGATCAAGCGATGCCTGGATTGCCGGGTCATATGATCGCTGCCTCTTTCGATTCTCAGTTGCGCACCATTTCGGTGTCGATGGTCAGATCCAGCGACATCGTTCGATGCGGTATCGGACGGGTGTTCGGACTCTGGTGATAGAACAGCTCGCCGCGCAGGCTTGCCTTCAGCCGTGCGCCCCCGACTCCCGGTTCGAATGATTCGATCTGCAGCCGGGCGCTGCCGTGATCGGGCCCGGCACTGAATCGCGGATGCATCGGATCGAACGGGTAGTAAAGAATCTGGAGTTGCTCGACCCCGCGCTCGAGCAGCACGAACTCGAGCGTGAGCGAATGCTTGCGGGCCGGTCGTTGATCGCGGTACGCAACGATCCGCACCTGGTGCACACCGGGCAAGAGCGTGGAAAACACCGCCGATGGCGAGCGCATATCGGCGTGCACGACCCATTGCACCGGCTCGCCGTCCAGTCGCCCGACAATGGAATTGCCTGCCGCGCTGTGGTCAGCGATTCCGGTCGTCGCCCAGCCAAGGCCGGTCAATACCATCCCCAGCAAATAAAGCGGGCCTGCCTGAGGCAAAGGAAAACTCCAGTTCGGTCAATAGAAAAGAACGACCGGTCCGGAATGAAAAAGCTTGCAGCTCCCGGGCATCTTCATCCGGCGCATTGCGCCTTGGGCTTCTCGCGCCCTGCAATCTGAATGCCGATGAACAAGAAAAACCCGCGGGCCGGCAAGCTCCGCGGGCTGTTCGGGATCGACCACCCGGAGGGGTCGACGACTGTAGGAGGAGTTTCAGTCCCTGACTTTGAGCCGATCCGATGCGCAGAGTTCCCGCAGGCGGCGAAATTGGTCTGCGGCGCGTCTCATTCAGGCCCCGCGCGTCTCGGCAATCCACTGGTCCACGACCTGCTCCAGCAGCGTCAGCGGCAGCGCGCCGTTGCCGAGGATCTGATCGTGGAAGGCCTTGATGTCGAAATCCGGGCCCAGCGCATCCTGCGCGCGCTGGCGCAACTCCAGGATCTTCATCATGCCGACCTTGTAGGCCAACGCCTGGCCCGGCATGACCAGGTAGCGCTCGATCTCGGCGGTGACATCACCCTCACCCATGCCGGTGTGCTCGAGCATGTAGGCGATGGCCTCCTCGCGGCTCCAGCGCTTGTAGTGCAGGCCGGTATCGACCACCAGCCGAACGGCGCGAAACATTTCTGCCTGCAACCGGCCGAGGTTGTCGAGCGGATCATCCTGAAAGCCCGCTTCCCAGGCCAGTCGCTCGGCATACAGCGCCCAGCCCTCGGAATAGGCGGTGAACGGCACCAGTCGACGGAACATCGGCAGGCCTTCGAGCTGTTGGGTAATGGCGAGCTGGAAATGGTGCCCGGGTACGCCCTCGTGATAGGCCAGCGTGCGCATGCCGAACTTCGGGATCTCGGACACGTCGCGCAGGTTGGCGAAGAATGCACCCTTGCGCTTTCCGTCCAGCGACGGCGGCTGGTAATAGGCGCCCGGTGCAGTGGCCTCGGAGAACTCCGGGACCCGCTTGACCTCGACGCCGGTGCTCGGTCTCAGGTTGAAGTACTGCGGCATCGCCGCGTCGACCTCGTCGATGATCGCCTGGTAGTCGGCCAGGATCTGCGCCCGGCCCTCGTCGCTGTCGGGATAGAGCTGGTCCGGGCGCTGCGCGATCTGCTGGATGCGCTCGCCGAGCGTGCCCTCGACCCGGCCTTCGGCACGCAGGATCGTATCCATTTCGACCGCGATACGCTCGACTTCGGCCAGACCCAGCTGGTGAATCTCCTCCGGGCTCATGCTCGTTGTAGTGAACTGTCTGATCGCTGTGCGGTAGAAGGCGTCGCCGTTGGGCAGCCGCCAGACACCATCGTTGCTGGAGGCCTTGATCGCCAGAAGCTGCAGATAGCCGAGCAGCTCGCGATAGGCCGGGTAGACCCGGGTTTCGACCGCCGTTGTTGCCTGTTGCAGCAACTCGTCCCGGCGCGTTTGCGGCAGGCTTTCGATGGCGTCGAGCTGCTCGCGAAAGTGTGCGACCAACAAATGCTCGGCGGGCGCGGGCTCCAGAAAACCCTCGATCTGATCGATCACCTTGGTCACAGCAAAGTTGGGCGGCAGGATGCCGGCCGCCTCGCGCTCGTGCAACCCTTCGAGCACCTGAGCAAACTTGGTATCAAACAGTTCGAGCCGGGCGATGTAGTGCTCGGCGCCGAGTTCGTCCTCGACCACATGCTGCTGGGTCATGAAATTGGGCAGGTTGCTCTGGGCACCGAACATCTGGTTGACCGGGAAGCCGTACAGACGCCAGCGACCGGCGTCATCCATGGTGTTGGACATGAAGTAGTCGAACACGTCGTAGGACAGCAGCGACTGGCCGGAATAGTCGGTCCGGTCGTAGCGCTGAAAGGTCTCGTATTCCCGCTGCCAGTATTCAAGCTGCTCGAGCTCGGCAGCCGGCGAGGAATCGCTGAATCGCGCATTGTGGCCACGAATGCCGAAACGGTCGAGCATCCGCATCGAGGTCAGCAGCTCCGGCTGCTGCAGGCTGAATTTCAGGAACACCCGGCCATAGAACCAATCGATCGAAAGCGGCTTGAAATACCAGAAATTGGCAAACAACAGGCCGCCGGCCAGCGCCAGCACCAGCAGTGACAGGCCAGCCCATTTGAAGAATCGTTTCATCGTTGAATCGGACCCTGAGTACGTCCGTTGATGCTACGCGGCGACTACAGTCGCGGTCATGCGCCAGAGGTCATGTTCGGCAACCGCGAAGACTCCGGATACGGCTGCACGGCGGCGGCCGGATCATCGCGCAGACGGGCCTGAAGCCCGCGCCACCAGGCGGGGTCGAACAGCTCGCCGTGGGCCTGTGCGAACAACGCGCGGTGCGCGGGCGACAGGTCGAAAAAGCGTCGGAACTGGTCCGGAAACACATCGCCGGGCTCGACCGAGTACCAGGTCTGACCGGATAGCTCAAGCTCCTCGGAGCGCGCCACCGGCGTTGAACGGAAGTTCAACTCGGTCACCAGCGAGACCTCGTCGTAGTCGTAGAACACGACCCGACCGGAGCGGGTGACGCCGAAGTTCTTCACAAACAGATCGCCGGGGAACAGGTTCGAGCGGGCCAGGTCCTTGATCGCCTGGCCGTAGTCCAGCACCGCCTCGCCTGCCGCGGCCGGATCGGCTTCGGTCAGGTACAGGTTGAGCGGCCGGACCCGACGCTGCACGAAGCAGTGCCTCACCAGCACCCGCTCGCCGTCTCCCTTGTCCTCGATCGAGACACTGCGGCTGCACTCGGCGAGCAGCACCTCAAGCAGCCCATCCGAGAACCGATTACGCTCGAATGCCAGGTGGCGGTATTCCTGGGCGTCGATCAAACGCCCGGCGCGGTCATGATTGAACACCAGCCGGTACTGCGCCAGAACGTGCTCGCGGCCCAGCTTCTTGCCAGGCGCGAAGCGGTCGCGCATGACCTTGAACACCAGCGGGTAGCCGGGCAGGGTGAACACCAGCATCACCATACCGCGGGTGCCGTCAGCCTCGGCAAGGCACTGAGCGGATTCACCAAGGTGCTTGAAGAAATGCCGGTAACGCTCGGTCTTGCCCTGCTTGGCCCGACCAAGCACGGTGTAGAGCTCGTCGAGCGGCTTGTCCGGCAATAGCGTGCGCAGGAACACGATTGCATCGCCGACAGTCGGCAGATCGGCATGGAAATAGCTCCAGGTGTAGCCAAACAGGATCGATACCGAGCGTCGCTCGGTCAGCACCGCATCGGCGCCGATGCCGGAATCGTCATGGCTCAGGGACAGCATGAAGGGCCGCCAGCAGTTCCTGCCGAATACCCGGCCAATGCGCCAGGCACGGCGGTCACGGTAGAACATCACGGTCAGCAGCTCGATCGACAGCGGCCGGTCGTCGAGCGCGGCGAAATCCGACTGAAGTCGCGCCGCCAGCCCGCTCGCATCAGCCTCCAGGCGGCCGGCGTCGGGCTGCACTTCACTGTCGGCCAGCAGCCTGCGGCAGGCCTCGACCGGGTCGTCGCCTACGCTGTAGATGTTGCGGTCGACCGGGTGGGTGATCTCCGAAGTCGGCTCGATATCGAGTGCAACGAACTCGATACCGGGATCGACGCCGCGGGTCTTGAACAAGCGCCGGGTCAGGGTGTTGAAGAAGGTCTTGTAGAGCTCGGCATCGAGTCTGCCAGTGACGCGCCCGGCGTAATCGGCGTGGATATCCAGCCACAATGCGCGCGACAAGAGGCGCTCACTCAGGGCATGCTCGAGTCGACCGATGGTCTCGACAACACACTGATCATAGAGCTCGATACGGGCCCGGGCATCGAGCTTATGTCGCGCCCAGTCGCGCTTGAGAAAATTGCGTCTGGCACGTCGCGTGATGTCGGAAAAGCGCGCGTTGTAATCGTCGAAGGCGTCGACCAGCAATGCACCGACGCGCTCGATCAGGGCCCATCGTGCCTGCGCCTGGACCATCCGACTACTCGCCCGGCGCCGGAATCCGGGTTGCCTGCCAGGTGAAGGCGCGCCAGGAATCGCTGTCCTTGCGGAATACCCCGGTATTGAAATACTCGGCCACACGCGCGCCATCCTGATCTGCGGTCAGGCGAAAGGTCAGCACGGCGAGGGTGTCCATCACCCGGATCGTGATGTCCTCGGCGCCGTAGCGTGGACCGGCGGCCTGATCGGATGAAGCCGAATCGAAACCGGCCATGATCTCGACCTTGCCGAAGCGTGCACCCGTCGAACTGGTGTAGATCAGGTCATCGGCCCAGAACGCCTCGTGCACCACCGGATCGTCGACGCCGACCAGGAAGGCATGCAAGCGACGCTCCAGCTCGACATGCTCATCGGCCACCGCCGCCATTCCAGACATCGACAACAGCAGTGTCAGACCAAGGATTACCAACACAGGCATATGAACCAACTCCGACTCGAACAGGCAGACTTCATTATGCCGTTTGCCAATGCCGGCCCGGCACGCCAATCCACGCTGGAGCCGGAATTTCTAACCGGGAAAAAGGACTAAACTGCCCGGATGAATGCCAACTCCACCACTTCTTCGAGTCCCACCCTGTCGCGCACCGCCCATTTGCAGGTTTCCGACATCGATGGGCTGGCTCGACTCGCGGTCAGTGGGGTGACCGGGATCACCGATCTGGTCGAACATCTGCACGGCACGATACTGCGAAGCGTCACGCTGCGGCGGGCTGACGACGGCCAGCGCACCCGCGGCATCACCGGCCTGGTGTACCGCTCGGTACGCGGCGTCACCGGCCTGGTTGGCGGCACCCTCGAGTTGGGCCTTGGAGCGGCGGCAGCGCGGCAGGTCACGGCCAAATCCTCAGCCGAGCGCATCCGCACGATCGCGATCCTTAACGGGGTCCTTGGCGACACGCTCGAGGCGCGCGGCAATCCGCTGGCGCTGCCGATGTGCCTGCTGCACGACGGGCTCGAGCTGGGCCCGGAAGCTGCCGCGCACATTGTGCCCGCCGGCGGCAAGCTCGCACTGCTGATCCATGGCCTGTGCCTGGACGAGGCCTGCTGGGACGGCGACCCCGAACAGCTCGACAGCGCCGATCTGCCACGGCGCCTGGCCGACCAGGGCTGGACCGTGTTGCGACTGCGCTACAACAGTGGCCGGCCAATTCACGCCAACGGCCGCGACCTGGCCGCGATGTTGCAGCTTCTGGTCGGCAAGGAAGACACCAGCGTGGATCAGCTGGCCATCCTGGGCCACAGCATGGGCGGCCTGGTTGCGCGCAGTGCAGCCCACCAGGGGATCGATGCCGGTCATGACTGGACCCGACGGCTCGACCAGCTGGTGTGCATCGCCACCCCGCATCACGGCTCGCCACTGGAGCGGATCGGTCACGGCATCGATCGAGCGCTCGACATCAGTCGATACAGTGCTCCATTCGCGCGGCTCGGCAAGATTCGTAGCGCCGGCATCACCGATCTGCGCCATGGTCGCATCCTCGATGTACCGAACGATGCAGCGCCGGTCGCCACGCGGATGCCGCCGCAGACCCGGCGCTATCATCTGGCGGCCACTCTTGATGCAGACCCTGGCAGTCTGCGCTCACGCCATTACGGCGACGGCCTGGTGCCGGTGCCTGCCGCCCTTGGTGACCATCCTGACCCGGCCCGGGCACTGCCGCTTTCGGCCAAAAACCGTCACGTGATCACCGAAACCGGTCACCTTGCGGTGCTGCGTTCGACCGAAGCCGTGGAGCGAATCGAGGCATGGCTGAACGAGTAGCGCAGCGCTGGATCGGCTCAGTCCTGCTCCCAGTCGAAACGCGGTAGCTTCATGAACAGTTGTTTCAGACCCTCGGCCCAGGCGAGGCGGAGCTGGAACAGGTACGCATCGTCTTCATCGAAGCGGCGGTAGCGGAAATCGCTGCGGCCTTCAGCCGGATGAATCAGCAACTCGATCGGCGGACCAACACTGAGGTTGGAGCGCATGCTGGCATCCATCGATACCAGTGCGCAGCGCGCAGCGCGCTCCAGCGAGGTGGCGGGCTCGATGATCCGGTCGAGAATCGGCTTGCCGTACTTGGTCTCACCGATCTGGATGAATGGCCTGTCGCGACTGGCGGCGATGTAATTGCCTTCCGGGTAGATCAGAAAGATGTCGGCCGGCTGCTCGCCGATCTGACCGCCAAGGATGAACGACGCACCGAAGCCATTCTGCTCGGGCTGCTCCGAGTAGGTTCCCTGAATCTTCGCCGACCACTCGCCGACGTAGGCCGCGATCTCGTCGAGATGGTCCAGACCGTTGAGGTTGCGACTGATCTCCGGGTTGTGCAGATCGCGCTCGATCTGGGCGTTGACTGCCTGGGTGGTTGCCAGATTGCCGGCCGAAAGCAGCACGATGAAGCGATCCGGCCTGGTTTCAAAGCGATGCATCTTGGAGTAGACGCTGACATCGTCGACCCCGGCGCTGGTGCGCGAATCGGACGCAAACACCAGGCCCGCTTCGAGCCGCATCGCAACGCAATAGGTCATTTGGAAACGGGTTCCTGAGCTCCGGGATGGGCCGGAATCATAGCAGTTCCGGTTGCATCGCCCGGCAGCAGCCGCTGCGATCGAGCGCGATACAAGCGCGCGAGCTCAGCGATGTCGAGACTCCAGTGTGCGGCAGACCTCGTCGAGCGTCACACCGGATGCGGCCAGCACGACCAGCAGGTGATACAGCAGATCGGCCGACTCTTCAAGCAGTTCGTCGCGGTCGCCGACAGTTGCGGCCAGCGCCACCTCGACCCCTTCCTCGCCAACTTTCTGCGCACAGCGCTTGACGCCCTCGGCCAGCAGTCGGGCGGTGTAGCTGGACTCGGGATCGGCGTTCTTGCGGGCCTGGATGACCCGATCCAGCTCGGCGAGGAAGCCGATCGCCGGCTGCAACTCGTCGCCCCAGCAGGTGGTCGTGCCGAGGTGACAGGTCGGACCCTGCGGTCGAGCCTGCACCAGCAAGGTATCGCGATCACAGTCCAGCGCCAGCGAGACCAGGCGCAGCCAGTTGCCGGAGGTTTCGCCCTTGGTCCAGAGGCACTGCCTGCTGCGCGAAAAGAACGTGACCTTGCTGCTGTCAACGGTAGCGGCCAGCGCCTCACGGTTCATGTAGCCCAGCATCAGAACCCGACCACTGGCCGCGTCCTGAATGATGGCCGGCAGCAGACCGTCGCCTTTGCTCCAGTCCGGAGTATCGGAGTCGAAATTCATCCGCAGATTGCTTCCTTGTTAACGCTGAGAGGGATGTCGCCAGTCTTGAATCCGGCCTGATCGGCCTGTTCAACCTGCCCGACCTGGTCTGTGCTCAGCGCACCGCCGCAGCTGGAACCCTGGCCGGCGGTGCAGCCATAGCAGTGGTCTGCAATTCCGATTTCACCCGGCACCTGGTCCAGTGCAAGCAGATCGGCGAGTTGACGGCGCTGCCCTGCTCCGCCCAGCGGCAGGCCAAGCATCTGATTGAAATCGCAATCGTGGAGATTTCCCTGGTAATCGACACTGACGAGTTCGCGGCACATCACCGCATCCAGATTCTCACGCCGGTAACTGTTCTTGAGCAGATTCATGTAGGACTCGAACTCGCCCCGGGCCAGCAGGATCGCGCCGAAGCGCTGAATCGGCATGTTGGTGATCGTATAAAGCCGATTGAATACGATGCCGAACTCCTCGCCCAGCAGGCGTTTGTAGTCCGCCTCGAGTTGCGGCTGCGGCGGCGGCAAGTCGGCGCCAAGCGGGTTGTAGACCAGTTGCAACTCCAGCCCACTGTCGGCCTGGCCGTAGCCTAGCGCATTGAGCATCTGCAACGCCCGAATCGAGGCCTCGAACACGCCCTTGCCGCGTTGGGCGTCGACGTTTTCCTTGGAATAGCACGGCAGCGATGCGATCACCTCGACCTTGTGTTCGGCCAGAAACGGGCCGATCCAGCCGTAGCCGGGTTCTTCCATCAGCGTCGGGTTGAGCCGGTCCATCACGTGCAGGCCACGCGACCGCGCCTGCTCGACCAGCCAGCGAAACGACGGATTCATTTCCGGCGACCCGCCGGTCAGGTCCAGCGTGCTGATCGCAAAACGATCGACCACCGCCAGTGCGGTTTCCATCGTCGACCGGTCCATCAGCTCGGTACGGTTCGGTCCGGCGTTGACATGGCAGTGGATGCAAGCCAGATTGCACAGGTAGCCGAGGTTCAGCTGCAAGGTTGCCAACCGGCGCCGCCGGATGCGGGGAAAATCGGTCTTGATCAGCAGTGGCCAGGTATCGCGCATGCGGCGCCGGATCCTTGTCGGAGGAGGCCCGCAATCATCGCACGACTGCCTCAAGGATCGTGTCCGAGTCCGCGACCCGAGCGGCGACCCACGCGACGATCAATCGGCCGTCAAGGCACGAACGGCCGCATCAGCTCCACCAGCCGCGAAGTGATCGACTGGATCTCGAAGGCGTCGATGCCGCCGGACGGGTTGTTGGCCAGGGCAACCACCACCAGCGGCGGAAATTCCTCGTTGTTCTCGAGCAGCCAGGCATGGGTCAGGACGTGGTCGCCGCTGGCACCGGAAGTCAGGCTGCCGCCCTTGTACCAGACCCGGGCCCATTGGTTGCGAATCCCCGGCTGGGCGGCCTGAGCGCCCATGGCTTCATCGACCAGGTCGAAGGCGCCGAAATCCTCCGCCGTCGCATGCAGGGTGCCCAGAGTCCGGCAGATATCTCGCGGCGTGGCGCGCCAGGTACCGCTGGTCAGCAGCTCGGCATGAAAGAACGGAAAGTTGATCGGAAACGATGGCCCCAGCGGCTCGATGCTGGAATTCAGAAACACCTCCTGGAACACTTCCGTGCCGTTGACGTAGGACAGCGCCGTGCTCAGGTTGAAGCGGGTGAATACATGAAATTGCTCGCTGATGTTGAGAAACGGCAACAGCAGTTCAGGGTCGGAAACACCGGCGTCTTGGACGTAATCGCCGACCGGACCGCGCCCGACCAGCTCGTGCAGGTGATCGGTAGCGGTGTTGTCGCTGATGCCCATCATCAGCGTCGCCATGTCTTGCACGCTGAACAGGGTTCCCAGCGGCTCGCTGTTGATCGCCCCGCCGGCGGCCCGCTCGGATGCACTGAGAAACACGCTATCGTCGACCGCTACGGTGCCGGCAGTAACCGCTTCGCCAACCGCGCCGAGAATCCAGGTCTTGAAGATCGACCCCAGTGCGCGCGGCGTGTCCGGACTGCGCTCGACCAGGCCGACGCATTCCCCGGCGGCATCGATGTAGCCAACGAACAGCGCATTCTCGCTGCCCAGCGTCATGAAGCGATCGGCCGCCTGTTCCAGATTCAATGTGCTGTCGGACGGGAACTGCACGCTGCCGAAAAAATTGCTGACCTGGAAGAAGGTCACGAGCTCGTCGCCGCTGTACTGGCTTTGCAGCTGCAGGAAGCCGGTCGCCGGCGGCCCACTGTCGCCGTCGATGACCACAGTCGCGGCCACCGGAGTAATGCCGATGACATCGAGGATCCGCGCATTGGGGAATTCGGTACGCAGGGCACCGATGAAGTCGACCATCTGCTGCGGATCGAAGCCCGGAACGAAGCGCTGCTGGACCTCGGCGATTGTGGTGGTCGTACCGACCTGCAACTCGTCGAGAAGCCACTCCAGCTGACGCGTGACCGGATGGTCGGGCAGCAGAAACTCGCCATCGACCCGCGGAAAACGGGGTTCGATCGGGTCGCCCTCGAAGCCGCCGCGGAAGGTCAGCTCGTCGTCGAGCAAGGGCTGGGCCGGCGCAGTCGTCGCCGCAGCGACAAGGGCAAGCACGGCCGCGCAGCACCGGCAACGCGGACGAAGAGTTCTGGTCGAGTGAAGGAAAAGCGGCATGTCGACTCCCGGACGATGTGATCAGGCTGGACAATCTCCTGCCCGATCAAGCGCAAACGCGCCGGGTTTCGTATCAACTGCGAACCGTGAGACCGTGCTCGCCTAGCCAGCGCTTGAGGTCGGGAATTCGGATCCGATTGGCGTGAAACACGGTGGCGGCGAGGGCACCGTCGACGTCGGCCTGCTCGAACACCTGGAGAAAATGCTCCATCGAACCCGCGCCACCCGAAGCGATCATCGGGACGTCGCAAAGGCCGCGCATCTCGGTGAGCTGCTCGATGTCGTAGCCGGAGCGCACGCCGTCGGCGTCCATGCAGTTGAGCACGATTTCGCCGGCACCGAGCTGCTGCACCTGTTCGATCCAGCTGCGGGTATCGAGACCGGGGTTGATCATGTTGTCCGGATCGCCGGTATTGGCGCGCAGCCGGTAGCGGCCGGCATCCCGGATCGAGTCGATGCCGATCACGACGCACTGACTGCCGAAGGCATCGGCCAGTTCGCGCACCAGTCCCGGGCGATTGAGCGCCGGCGTGTTGACCGAGATCTTGTCGGCCCCGGCGTGCAGCACGGCCCTGGCCCGCGCGACATCGCGGATGCCGCCGGCGACCGCGAACGGGATGTCGATTTCAGCCGCGACCCGTTCGATCCAGGCCACGTCGACCGAGCGCGCCTCGGGGCTTGCGGTAATGTCGTAGAACACCAGTTCATCCGCGCCCTGGTCGCGATAGGCGCGGGCGCGCTCGAGGATGTCGCCCATGTCGACATGGTCACGGAACTTCACCCCCTTGACCACCCGACCGGCGCGCACATCGAGGCAGGGAATGATGCGCACCGCGACCATCAGCGCTCGACCCCGAAGACACGACCGATCGAGCTCAGCGGCACTCGGCCCTCGAGCAGCGCGCGGCCGACGATGCAACCGGAGACTCCGCTTTCGGCCACCGTTTCGAGATCGGCCTCGGTACCGATACCGCCCGAGGCCTGGATCGCTAGTGCCGGGTAGCGCTGCTGCAGCTCGCGGTACAGCGCCACGCTGGCGCCTCCGAGCATGCCGTCGCGATCGATATCGGTGCACAACAGGTGCTTCAGGCCGACCTCGCCGAGCCGGTCCAGCAGCGTGAAGAGGTCGTGCGCCCCGGCCTCGGTCCAGCCTGCCGCCTGCGGGACCCAGCGCCCGTCCGGAGCACGGCGCACGTCCAGCCCGGCGACGATGTGCTCGGGCCCGAACTCGGCCAGCCAGTCGCAGACCGTGTCCGGGGTTCGAACACAGACGCTGCCGATCACGATCCGGGCCGCACCGGCATCGAGCCGGCGGCGGACATCGTCGATGCCGCGCACGCCGCCGCCGGTCTGGACCGGAACCGGCAACTCCGCGCAGATCGCGGCGATGGCCCGAAGGTTGCCATCGCCGCCGTCGCGGGCAGCATCCAGGTCGACCAGGTGCAGCAGTCCGGCGCCGGCGCGTTGATACAGCAGCGCACGTTCCAGCGCATCGTCGTCGTATCGGGTCTCGCGGGCGTAATCACCCTGCTGCAGACGGACCACGCGGCCAGCGCGGAGATCGAGAGCGGGAATCAGGAACATGGCGTCGGCCTCACGATTCGAGGAAGTTCTTCAGCAAGCGGGCACCGGCGGCGGCGGATTTCTCCGGGTGGAACTGGCAGGCGGCGAAGTTCTCGTGACGCACGATTGCGGCAAAGCGCGCACCGTGTTCGCTGGTCGCAACGGCCGCATCGGCCGGAGCGGCATAGCTGTGGACGAAGTAGAACCACTCGCTGCCCTCGAGACCTGCGGCCAGCGGGTCGTCGAGCTTCCACTGCAACTGGTTCCAGCCCATGTGCGGCAGGCGCAGCCCCGGTGTTTCCGGCAGGCGGGTGACCCGGCCCGGGAGAATCCCGAGACAGTCGACGTCGCCTTCGTCCGAGCCGTCGAACAGCAGCTGCAGGCCGAGGCAGATGCCCAGCACCGGCTGATCCAGGCCGCCAATCACCTCGACCAGGCCATGTTCGCGCAGCGCCGCCATGGCCGCGGCGGCCGCGCCGACGCCGGGCAGGATCACTCGGGTTGCCGAGCGGATGACCTCAGGATCGGCGGTCAGAACACTATCGGCGCCGAGCCGATGCAGCGCCTGCACTACCGAGCCCAGGTTGGCGCCGCCGGAGTTGATTACCGCAACGGTCATGCGCTTGTCCTGTACAGACGCGACGAATCCCTGAAGAATCCACAAATGAACAGGGATGAACGGGCATTGAAGATCTTTGCAAAGCAGGAGACGTGCGACCAGAGTGGCGACCCTCCGCCGGGCTTCAGCAAGACCGGAACGGCTGCTTCGAGCTGGATCGGGGCTCGCCGGCTCGTGGAGCCTGCGGCGCATAAAGATCCGTGGTCATTCGTGTTTATCTTTGGACTGCTCATGCGTTTCAGAGCATTCCCTTGGTTGACGGCGTACCGCCTGCGCCTTGGGCCAGGGCCGGCCGCAGGGCACGGCCGACGCCCTTGAAGCAGGCCTCGACCAGGTGATGGGTGTTATCGCCGGACAGCGTGATGTGGATTGCGCAGCGCAGCTTCTGCGCCAGCGATGCGAAGAAGTGGCTGACCATCTCGGTGTGCAGCCCGCCGACCGATTCGCGCGGAAACTCGCCATGCAGGACGAATGCCGGACGTCCGGACAGATCGATTGCAACCTGGGCCAGCGACTCGTCCATCGGCAAGGTGAAGCCGTAGCGGCCGATGCCGCGCCGGTCGCCCAGCGCGCGGTCCAGCGCTTCGCCCAGCGCCAGCGCGCAATCCTCGACGGTGTGGTGCTCGTCGATGTGCAGATCGCCCGTGCAGTTCAGTTGCAACGCGAAGCCGCCATGCGTGGCCAGTTGATCGAGCATGTGGTCGAAGAACCCGATGCCGGTCTGGTTGGCGATCGGCGTTTCGGCATCGAGGTTGACCGACACTGTGATCGCGGTCTCGTTGGTGTTGCGATCGACCCGCGCGGTACGCGGTGTCTCGATCAAGGTCCGCGCGATTTGCGCCCAGTCCTGGCCTTCGGGACCGACCCTGAAACCGGCCAGGCCCATGTTGGCAGCCAGCTGCAGGTCGGTTTCGCGATCACCGATCACCGCCGAGCGCGCGCGGTCCATCGCCGGGTCGCGCAGGTAGCTCAACAACATGCCAACACCCGGCTTGCGGTTCGGGCTTTGGTCCTCCGGTCGGCTCGGGTCGATGTGCTCGGCGTCGAAGCGGATGCCCTGGCTGGACAGGATCTGCAGTAGCAGATGGTGCGGACCCTCGAACTGTTCCTGCGGAAACGCTTCGGTGCCGAGTCCGTCCTGATTGCTGACCATCACGAAACGGTAGCCCGCGGCCTTGAGCCGCAGCAGTGCCGGAATCACGCCCGGCATCAGCCGGAACTTCTCGAACGCGTCGACCTGCTCGTCATCCGGCTCCTCGATCAGGCAGCCATCGCGGTCGATGAACAGGATCTTCTTTATGCTCATGCGGTCCACCGGTTCAGGAATGCGATCAGTGCGTCATTCTCGGCCGGCGTGCCGATCGTGACCCGCACGCAGTTGGCCAATGCAGGCTGGGCCGACTGGTCGCGCAGCCGGATGCCGGAACGCATCGCCGCGGCCACCAGACCCGGCCCGTCGTCAACGCGAATCAGTACGAAGTTGGCCGCGCCGGGCCACAGGGTCCCGACCGCGGGCATCGTGCGAAAGGCTTCGCAAAGGCGCTTCTTTTCTGCATCCATCTCAGCCAGTAGAGATCGGCTACGCTCCAGCGCGGTCGGCGTCAACGCATGCATCGCGGCCGCCACGCTCGGTGTCGGCAACGGATAGGGCGCGATGATCCGGCGCAACAGGTCGATGATCACCGGGTCGGCGGTGACTGTACCGATCCGGCAGCCTGCCAGCGCATGGGCCTTGGACAGCGTGCGCAACACCACCAGGTTGGCATGGCGCCGCTGCAGATCGAGCATCGCCGTTTCGGGTGCGAATTCGATGTACGCCTCGTCGATCACAACCAGCCCGGTTCCGGCCATGGCCGCGCAAACCGCCTCGACCACGGCCGATGACAGCAGGTTGCCGGTCGGATTGTTCGGCGAACACAGAAACGCGATGCGGCAATCGGCGGCGCGCTCGACCAGATCGGCCGGCGCCTGCCAGTCTCCGTCGCACTCGACCAGCGGCGCTTCAATCAATTCGGCACCCTGGACCCGGGCCGACAGCGCGTACATGCCGAAGCAGGGCGGGCAGATCAGCACCCGGTCGACGCCTGCGCGGCAGAACACCCGCACCAGCAGGTCGATGCCCTCGTCACTGCCACGGGTAATCAGGAGCCGTTCCGGCTGCGTGCCATAGAGTTCGGCCAGCCGGGCCTTGAGCCGCGCGGGTTGCGGGTCCGGATAGCGGTTCAGCGCCATTCCGCCGTCGCTTTCGGGTGGATACGGGTTCTCGTTGGCATTGAGCAAGATGCCGGCGGCATCGGCCAGGGCGCGCGCCGAGGCGTAGGGCTTGAGCGCACGAATTTCGGGGCGAGCCAGTGCCGCAATGTCGGTGACCTTGTTCATTGCAGGGCACCGGCAATGCAGTGTGGGAACCTCCCTGCAGGCGAAGCAGTCTCCAGCCCACCCTCCACAGCATTCGCTTTCGAGCAAGCCTTTTCAGCGAGAGACGGGAAGTACGGGAGCAAAGCTGTATTCGCGATCACCCGGCTCATGACCCGCCGCCCAGGCGCAATTCGATCGCCAATCGGTGCGCATCCAGTCCTTCGTGGGCCGCGATTCTTGCGCCCGACCGGCCAACTGCTTTCAGCCCGGCCGGGGTCGCCGACTGCAAGGTCATCCGGCGCATGAAGTCGACCACCGCCAATCCGCTGGTCGTGCGCGCCCAGCCGCCAGTCGGCAGGGTGTGGTTGGTGCCGGAGATGTAGTCGCCCAGCGATTCGGGTGTGTGGTGGCCGACGAACACCGAACCAGCGCTGCGGATCCGCTCGGCAACTGCATCGGCATTGTGCGTCTGGATGATCAGGTGCTCCGGAGCGTAACGCTCGCTGACTTCGATCGCCTCGGTCATTGAGGATACTTGTACGATCGAAGCATATTGCAGCGCTTTGGCGGTTGTTTCGGCCCTCGACAGGCTCCCCAACAGGCGCTCGATCTCAGCTTCGACGGCCTCGGCCAGTCGCTCCGAGTCAGTTACCAGCAGCACCTGCGAATCCGGACCGTGTTCGGCCTGGCTGAGCAGGTCGATCGCGACCCATTCCGGATTGGCCGAGTCATCGGCGATCACCAGCACCTCCGACGGCCCGGCCGGCAGATCCTGTGCAGCACCTGCCACATCCAGCGCAACCTGACGCTTGGCCTCGGCGACAAAGCGGTTGCCGGGACCGAACAGCTTGGCGCAGGTGGGCACGGATTCGGTACCGTAGGCCATCGCCGCAATCGCTTGCGCGCCACCGGCAACCAGCACCCGGTCCAGCCTCAGTTTCTCGGCTACGTACAACACTGCGTCGTCGGCCCGACCGTGCGCGTTGGGCGGCGTGGCCAGAACGATCTCGCGGCAACCGGCCAGGCGAGCCGGTACCAGCAGCATCACCGCCGTCGACGGCAACGGTGCGCTCCCCGCCGGCACGTACAGCCCGACCGGGTTCAACGCCAGATAGCGCATTCGGCAGCGCACGCCGGGCGCGGTTTCGACTTCGTAGTCGTGCGGCTTGCCTGCTTCATGAAAGGCTCGAACGGTTGCGATCGCACGATCAAGCGCAACCTCGAGATCCACGTCCAGCGGCGCGCGGTCAGCGCTGGCCTGCCACAGCGCAGCCGCCGGCACGCGATCAAAACGACGGCCGTAGTCGAGCAGGGCAGAATCGCCATTTGTGCGTACGTTCGCGATGATATCGCCGACGATCGCTTCAAGTTCAGTATCGGCTTCGATTCGCGGGCGAGTCAGCATGGTTGCCCGGGCCGCCTCGTCCAGCGCCTTCCAGATCACGCTCTTCATACCAGCATCTTCTCCACCGGCAGCACCAGGATGGCCGAAGCGCCAGCGCTCTTGAGCTCCTCGAGATGCTCCCAGAACACCTGCTCGGTGCAAAGCGCGTGAACCGCGACCTTGTCGGGCTGACCCTCCAGTGGCAGCACCGTCGGCGTCTCTGCGCCAGGCAGGATTTCCGAAATCCGTGCCAGACGATCGCGCGGCGCGTGCAGCATCACGTACTTGGTTTCGGCGGCGCGCTGCACGCCAAGAACGCGCTGTACCAGCTTGTCAAGCAGCGCCTGACGCTCCGGCGCGAGCCTGGAGCGACCGCGATACAGTGCGGCCTGACTGTTCAGCACCGTTGCGACCGGCTTCAGGTGATTGGCGCGCAGCGTAGTACCAGTCGAGACCAGGTCGACAATGGCGTCGGCCGTGCCAAGGCTGGGCGCGATCTCGACCGCGCCATTGAGCACCACGATTTCGGCCTCGACGCCGTTTTCCCGGAGCCAGCTTCGAGTCAGGCGCGGGTAGCTGGTCGCGACCCGGCCACCATGCAGCTGCCCGGGACCGGAGTACTCCTGGTCTTCGGGAATCGCCAGCATCAGCCGGCAATAGCCGAATTCCAGTGTCGCGAGATTTTCCAGGTGCGCATCGGGGCGGCGCTTGCGCGCCTCGAGCAGCTTTTCTGCGGCCACGTTTTCGCCGACGATGCCGAGTTCGCAGACGCCTTCGAGCAGCAATCGGGGGATGTCGTCATCGCGCACCAGCAGCAGGTCGACCGGTAGGTTGCGGCCAAACCAGAACAGCTTGTCCTTGCTCGATTCGAACTGCAGGCCGGACTGTTTGAGCAGCCGCAGCGAGTCTTCGGACAAGCGACCGGACTTCTGGATCGCGATCTTGATTCGGGGTGTGGATTCGGTCATGACTGGCTCTGGCAATCGGAAACTGGGAGTAGGGAATCTGCAAGAAGAACGTCAGGGGCGCGGGTCAGGCACCCGGGACAGTGGCTTGGTCGGGATCAAGCCGCTCCAACGCCAGTCGATAGCCGCCGTGGCCCATTTCGAGAAAGCGCGCGACCCGGCCGACTGTGGTGACACTGACCCCGGTGCGATCATGGATCTCGCGATAAGGCAGGCCATCGCGCAGCAGTTCGACCACCCGCCAGCGATCACTCAAAGCCTCCAGCTCGGCGGGCGTGGTCAGGTCACGCAGCAGGGCCAGGCACTCGTCGGCCGACTGCATCGCCACCATCGCCTCGGCCAATCGATCCAGACCCGCCTCGGGCAGCGACTCGTGACGTTGCTTCATCGGCTACCACTCTCATGTAATAACACGCTAATACATTAACACGTTATCACTGCTACGGTGTGAATTCAACGGCACGTCTACACCTTGTTTGGCCGCTAACCGCGTTATGCGTGAATGCCTGGTGTTGACGGTGGAAGAATCGTGAACAGGAAGGTACCGAAATGCCCGGCTCTGCCGGGCATCTTCTCGGATCAGACTGGACATGCAAGAAAAAAGACCTGACCCCAAGTACCCCCCGGCACGGCTCCGTTGCTGCTGAAGACCCGCTACCCGGACTTGCTCCAGCGGCCCATCAGTTCGAGCCCGATGCCTTCGTTCAAGAGGTTGAAGATCACGACGACCAGGATGAAGAAGCAGGGGACCAGAAGCAGCCAGCCTGCACCGACGCTCAGTTTTCTGGCTGCAAGCGCTGCGATCGCGAAGGCGATCAAGGCATGGGCGATGCCAATCAGGCTCAGATTCTTGATGTTTCCCGACATCCCCAACGCGACAATTGCCACATAGGCAACCAGCGCTAATGCCGCGCCCTGCAGTCTGCCGCCTTTCCTGGTGACTAAAACCGCTATCAGAATCAACGGTAGCACGCCGACAATCGTGATCTTTGCCACTTCCACGTAGTGTTCGAAAACAAAATCATTCATGCTCACAATCGTAGCGGCTCAGCAACAGGAAATTCTTGCTTTTTGCTCCACGTGCTATCAGCCCGGTTTTTTCATGACTCGACCTGCTGCGACACTCCCAGGCTCTGCATCCGCGACGTCGTTTCACGAAGAAACCGGGCTGCGGTCCACGATTCGGACCTCCCAGGTTCGAACCGAGCATCCACCGGCGCGAACGCGCCAGCATGCGAGCTCGCTGAATCGCGTCGCGATTCAGGTCCAAGGCCAAGCGGGCCGGTCGCGCCGCGCAGCAATCCTCTCCGGCGCGCCATACGACAAGACCGCCGCAAGCCGGTTTTTTCGTAGGGCGGGATCCAGAGAAATTCGCGGAAAGTCCGCCTGCCAATCTTGGCTAGAAGTTCCCTGCGGCCCACTTGAACTCGGAGCGCCGGCCGATTACCCTTCGGTCAGGGAGGTATCGGGATGCCGATGCCGCTGTGGCGCAGTAATCCAGTAAGGGAGTACCATTGGTGTTCGATGTTCGAGTCCCGGCACGTCCGTGCGCGTTGATTTTGCTTGTCCTTGTCCTGTCCGGGTGCGTTGCCAACCCGAACAAGCAGTTCTCCGACTACGACGCCGACCGCTTTGGTTCACGGCCGGTGCTTCTCGTCGTCGATACCCTCCTGATGGACGACGTCGAGGGCGAAGAGCACATTGTCAACCTGGCGGTCAACCGGCAGGCCCGGGCCGATCTGATCGCGGCCGTCGGCGAGCTGCTGCGGAGCAAAGGCTATCGCCTGGCCGAGCATCCGGTGCAGTCCTTCGGCCTGACCGTCGGCGATTCGACCCGCCTCCGGGTCCTGGAGGAAGGCTCGAAGAGCGACGGACGAACGGCCTGGAGCGATTCGGACCAGGTCGAAGTCGACTGGACGCCGATCGAAGTCGATGCCGGAAGTCTGGTCGCACTCCCTGAAACCGAACTCTTGTCGCGGACGCATCAACGACTGTTCCGGACGCCGGTGAATGACTTGAAGATCGTCGGCGAAATCGGTCTGCGAGGAGTCGGTGCCGATGACTATTCCGGCATCATCCTGATCCAGGCGGTCGGTGTGCAGGTTCCGTTCGGCAAGTCGTTCGGCCAGGGCATGCTCACCGGTTTGCTGACGCTCGGAACCGTGGCAATGTGGCAGCAGTCCAATACCGAAATCCGGGTAAGTCTGATCGAGCCGCAGACCGACCGCGTGGTCTGGGCCAATCGCGTCGCGATCGCCGCGCCGGTCCGCAAGACCGAAGAGATCCAGCAGCAGATCAATCTGCTTCTGGAAAAGCTGCCAGACACCGCATCGCCATCGCTGTCGGCGCCATGAGCCGGTCGCTGACGCACAAGCGGCGTCGGCCATTGGACTTGCGTGTGGGAACCGGCGCTCAGGACGTTGGGCGAGAGATCCTGGCTGAGCTGCAGCGAGGCCAGCGCAACACGCAAGATGAGTCGATCCGCATCCACGTGCTGCGTCGGCATCCATCGTCGAGCTTCATCGTCAAGCCGGGCATCCGTGGTCGATCTCGCCCGTCCACGCGCAATCGCACTGCCGATTTCTCCGGCGCCCTGTCCAGTCCCGCATTGCCGCATTGTCCGCACACGGCATCACCCCCACTTCTGAATGAATGGGCGATAACGATGACGGTTCACCGGGCCTGATCGCACAGTTCCGGCCCCTGCTGACCTACGGGCGGCGCGCGCTGGCGCTGGTGTGGGCGACCAGCCGATTGCTGACCTTCGTGCTGGCGGCGCTGACCCTGGTGGCGGGACTGTTGCCGGCCGCGATCGCCTGGGTCGGCAAGGAACTGGTTGACAGCGTTGTACGGGCGATCGAACTGGGGCGGTTCGCCGACGCGATCTGGCTGTGGCTGAGCCTGGAAGCCTTGCTGGTCGCCGGCATGGCGGCAGTGCAGACGGCGCTGAGCATTGCCAACAACCTTCTGCGCGCGCAGCTGGGCCAGCGCGTCAACGTGATGATTCTGGAAAAGGTGCAGACGCTGGAGCTGGCCCAGCTGGAAGACGCCGAGTTCTACGATCGCCTCACCCGGGCGCGTCGTGAAGCATCGTCACGTCCACTGGCGCTGGTGCAGAAGACCTTCGGCGTGATCCAGAACGGCATCGCGATTCTGAGCTTCAGCGGCCTGCTGCTGGCCTTCTCGCCCTGGGCCGTGCTACTGCTGGTGGTCGGCGGTCTGCCGGCATTTTTCGTCGAAGCCCGGTTTGCCGGTCAGGCGTTCCAGCTGTTTCGCTGGCGATCGCCCGATACGCGCGAGATGATGTATCTGGAATCGGTGCTGGCGCGCGAGGACTACACCAAGGAAGTCAAGCTGTTCGATCTCGCGCCCACCCTTCTGGATCGCTACCGGGCGATCTTCCGAAAACTGTTCAAGGAAGACCGGGCGCTGACGATCCGTCGCGGCTGGTGGGCGTTCGGACTCGGGATGCTCGGCACCGTCGCGCTGTACGGCGCGTTTGCATGGGTGGTCCTGGCCACGGTCAGCGGCCAGTTGTCGCTGGGCGAAATGACGATGTACATGATGGTCTTCCGGCAAGGCCAGTCGGCGGTCAGCGCCAGTCTGACTTCGATCAACGGCATGTACGAGGATCACCTGTACCTGTCGAGCCTGTACGAGTTTCTCGAACAGCCCACCTCGACGCGCAGGGGTCACGCCATAGCCGGCGCGCAGCCGGGGGCCGGACTCGTCATCCGCGACCTGTCGTTCACCTATCCGGGCACGCAGACGCGCGCCCTGGATGGCATCGCGCTCGAGCTGCGGCCGGGCAGCAGTCTGGCGCTGGTCGGCGAAAACGGCTCGGGCAAGACCACGCTGACCAAACTGATCGCCGGCCTGTACGAAATCGACCAGGGCGACATCCTGTTCGACGGCACGTCATTGAAGGACTGGGACGCACGCGCACTGCAGGACCGCATCGGCGTGATCTTCCAGGATTTCGCGCGCTACCAGTGGCGGGTCGGCCACAACATCGGCGCGGGTGACATTACGGCGTTCAATGACGCGGCGCGCTGGCAAGAGGCGGCAGAGAAGGGCCTGGCCGACAGCTTCATCCGCGACCTTCCTTCCGGCTACGAGACCCAGCTGGGTCGCTGGTTCCAGGACGGGCGCGAATTGTCCGGCGGGCAATGGCAGAAGATCGCGCTGGCCCGAGCCTTCATGCGCAAGCGCGCCGACATCCTGATCCTGGACGAGCCCACCTCGGCCATGGACGCAAAAGCCGAAGCCGAGGTTTTCGAACACCTGCAGGCAACCGCGAGGGATCAGATCCTGATCCTGATTTCGCATCGTTTCTCCACCGTACGGCGCGCCGATCGCATTGCCGTGATGGACAGTGGCCGAATCACCGAGCTGGGCACACATGATGAACTGATGGCGCTGAACGGGCACTACGCGCACCTGTTCACGTTGCAGGCCGAGGCGTATCGCTAAGGCACGATCCGCAGTGAATGGCCCGCTCTTTGCAGGGATCGAAACGCCGCAATGTCGTCTCAGACGCGCTCCCGGAGGGCGAGCCCGATCGAGAGCACAATTGTCATTACAATTTTGCTCATCCGCGGCGTCTGGGTTCTTGAAAAGGGCGCGCCATTCCCTGCGAGCCCTGCCTTGCGGCTAAGCGCTTTCCGACTCGCGGAATGTTACAGGATGAGTGGCAGGGGACACTAGCGAGCCACGGGGCTGAACAGGTCCGCTCGGATTTCCTGGGCCGCTACGAACGACTTCGCCGCCGCAACTCACCCTGCAAGATCCAGGACCCGCTTTGTCGCCTGCTCGATGTCGGGGCCGAAGGCGATCAGGCCGTCGGGGTGGCCGGCCATGACGGCAACACCGTGGGCCTTGAGGTAGGTGTCGCGGTACAGGCGCTGGAGTTCGCGCGCCATCTCCGGCGTGCCGTAGGCAATGTCTTCGGCGGTGGTCGGGAGTCGTCCCTTGAGGATCTGCCACAGCGCCGGGGCGTGGACGTGCACCACGGCACCGATCGCCGGGTCGAGCTCGTAGATCGCGGCATGCGTCAGGGCTTCGCTGGAGGCCTGCACCGGGCCGCGGCAGTGGATGCGGTTCGTGTCGATGTCCCAGCCGGTCACAAGGCTGTAATGGCGCCCATCTGTGGTTTCGATCTCGCCAGTCCTGGTGCCGCTGATGATGAAGCCGCCGAGGTCCTTGGCACGCGTGCTGATGTTGCCGTAGCCGACATCGTGTTCTGTGTCATGTCCGATTAGTCCGACGACGAACAGTCGGCGACGGCAGGCATCGAGCGCGCTGACCTGCGCGTCGGGCAGCGGTGCGGCCGCCTGCCAGTCGATCAGGTACTTGGTGTAGCCCTCATCGATCATTGGCGGTCTGGATGTCGAAGATGTGGGGAGTACCGAAACAGCTGCGGCCGCATGGCTGACCTGAATCAGCCGCCAAGGCGCAAGACGAAGCTTTGCAACTGCTCGATCAAGCGCTGGCGCCGGGCGCGGTTGCGCGGGTCATCGTCGACCGTGCCGCCAAGCGTGCCAGCCAGTGTTTCAAGCCGCGCGCGCAATGCTTCGTCGGCACTACCGGCATCCAGCTTGCGTGTGGTCTGCGCCATCGCGTCGCTCAGCTGCCGCTGCAGCTCGGCATCGATCGATCCGCTGCGCCCAAGCTGGTCGATCTGGGCCCGCGCGACCGCGGGATCGGCGGGCCACCGCACCGTGAACTGCTGCTGCGGGTTGAACGCCGGTCCGGCCTCGGCCAGTGCCGCCGCCTCGATTTCGGCTGCGCTCAGATGCTCGCTGGGGCTGAGCGCGAACACGTCCAGGCCGCGTGCGATCTCGGTGCCGTAAATGCGGCCGCGATAGTAGTACACCGACCAGTAGCCGCCGAGGATCAGGTCTTCGCCATCGACCGGGCCGCGGTCGAAGTACGCGATTTCGACCGGGCGCGACGAGTCGCTGAAATCGATCATCGACAGCCCGCCCTGGTACCAGGCCTGGACGAAGAGGTCGCGGCCTGGCACCGGCACGATTGAGCCGTTGTGGGCGACGCAGTTCTGTTCCTCGCTCTGCGGCGCCGGCAACTTGAAGTAGCCGCCGAACACCAGCTTGCCGTCGACGATGTCATAGATCGCGTTGGCGCCCCAGTGCTTCGGGTCCGAGGCGCGGCAGCGAGGCCGCGAACCACCACCCCATTCATCGGTAAAGAGGACTTTGGTGCCGTCGTTGTTGAAGGTGGCCGAATGCCAGTAGGCAAAGCCAGGATCGACCACGGCGTCGATGCGCTGCGGCTTGCGCGGGTCGCGGATGTCGAACAGGATGCCGTTGCCCGAGCAGGCACCGGCCGCGAGGTGCTTGTCCGGAAACACCGTGATGTCGTGACAGTGGTTGGTCTGCTTGGTGTCCTGAGTGTCCTTGCCGCGGTCGTCCTTGCCGTGGTCGCCGCCCTGCCATAGCCCGGCCAGCGCGCCGGTTTCGGGGTCGGCGAATACGGTCGGGCTGGCGACTACGCGTGCTTCGATCGGTCGCCCGATCGGAATCTCGATCACGTCGATCCGGAACAGTGCGGTGCGCGGATCGCCGTAGCGGCTGTCGTCGATGCAGCCGGCCAGTTCGGCCTCTTCGCGCGGTGGCCGCAGCCCGGAGTTGTACACCGTGATGATGCCGTTCTGATCCGGTCCTGAGACCACTGAATGGGTGTGTGAGCCGCGGCAGGTTTGAACCGCGCCGACCTGGCGCGGCATGGCGAGGTCGCTGATGTCGAACAGGCGCAGGCCTAGAAAGCGCTCGGCGCTGATCTCTTCCACCACCCCGCCAAGGCCACAATCCAGCCTAGCGCTGGTCTGCTCGACCGACAGGATCAGGAGGTCGCCGACGATCGAGACGTCGCCCTGGCCGCCGGGACAGACCACAGAGCTTAGCAAGGTCGGCAGACCGGCTTCATCGAGTCGGTAGATATTGAAGCCGTGGTAGTTGCCAGCCACCAGCACATCGCCGGCGAAGGCCATATCGGTGTTGGCGAAGCTCAGCAGCGGGTTGCGATCTTCGTCCTCTTCCTTGTCGTCCTTTGCAGCGTCCTCGCCAGTGCCTCCGCGCGCCGGGTCGGCAACTTCCGCTTCGGCTGCGGCAGCTTGGTCGTCGGGCTTGAGCCGGCGCAGCGGCAGTCCGACCGGGTTGTCGGGGTTGTAGAAGCCGGTCGGTTTGGGCAGTGCGGCCAGCAGCTCGAGGTTCCAGATCGCCTGCCCCGCATCGTTGAAGCCGGGTTCCAGACCGGCCCGCGGGTCCGAGGAATAGTCCAGCAGCATCGCCGACATGCGCTCGATCTCGGCCTGCTGGTCGGTGGTGATATCGGTGGTGAACTCGAACAGCACCGGGTCGTAGGCCGAGCCGGGCTGAGCCAGCAGGTCTTTGACCATGCTCAGCGCACCCTTGTGGTGCTCGATCATCAGTTCCAGGTACAACCGGTCGAAATCCTCGGCGCTGGCCCCTGCCAGCCGCGCCATGTCTTCGGGGCTGGCCATACCGGCCATGCTGTGGCTGGTATGCATGGCGTGTGCGGCGGCCGGATCGGGCACGGTCTCGTCGCGCTCGACCAGCCAGCCTTTCATGAACTCGATCTCGTCCTTCTGCGAGGTTTCGATTCGTCCGGCCAGGTCGATCAGCTCGGCGCTGCGTGCGCGATCGGCGACCAGCCAGCTCATTTCCAGCGCCTGGTGATGATGCGGAATCATGTCCTGCATGAAGCGCATGTCGCCGACCGTGTAGCCGGCCGAGGCCACGTGCCGCGCTTCGTCAGCGTCGAGCAGCCGGCTGGGCTGGCCGGGCGCGCCGGGGTTGATGATGGGGGCCTGGGCGCCCAGCGGTCCCGGGTTCAGCATGGCCAGCAGCAAAAACAGAGCCAGTGGAAAAGATCGGGTCATCGAGACTCTCTGATCATCGGGACTGTCGGAATAGATTCGCGCGGCGCGAACGGGTTGTTACGGGTGATGCTGCAATGTAGCAGAACCTGTGTTGACCTCGTGGCATGGCGTAGCCATGGCATTCTGCCATGCAGATCGGCGGCCGCAATTGCAGATGGTTGTCAGCCAAATGTTTGTCAGCCATTTGTCATCAGGATCAGCTAGGATTCCGAGTTGATCCAAGCTGTGCTACGGCTTCCACCAGCAGTGAGTCACGGCGCTTGACGCAACCTTTCAAGGAAGTTTTCATGTCTGCACCTGCTGTATTTCCGCATGCTCGCGCGTGCGCCACACTGTTGACCTGCGCTGCGCTTTTGGCCCCGGCCGCTCCTGCCGAGGCCGGCGTCAATCCGGTGATCAACGAGGTCGTGGCCAACCACACCGGCACCGACACCAACGAGCACATCGAGATCTTCGGCGCGCCGAATCAGATGGTAGCGGCGGGTGCAACGCAGCTGGTGATCAACGAGATCGACTACGATCAGGTCGGATCCGATACCGCGGAATTCATCGAGCTCAAGAACGTCGGTGCAGCGGCCGCCAGCCTTGACGGCCTGGCGATCAGGCTGGTGAACGGCAGCAATGATACGGTTTATGCGACGTTCAACCTGCCCAGCGTCAGCGTTCCGGCCGGTGGCTATTTCGTCGTTTGCGCCAACGCCGCCAACACGCCGAACTGCGACCTTGATGTCACCCCGAACACCAACCTGATCCAGAACGGCGCGCCGGATGCGGTGGCGCTGGTCCAGGGGGCGACCGTGCTGGATGCGGTCAGCTATGAGGGCAGCGTTGCTGCACCCTACGTCGAAGGCACCGGCACCACAGCCGCCGACAGCAACACCATCGCCTTCATCGGCCTGTCGCGGATTCCGGACGGAGCCGACAGCGACGACAACGACACCGACTTCTCGCTGCGCTGCATCACACCCGGTGCGGAGAACACCACGGTCGATACGAACTGCCAGGATCCGTCGATTCCGCCGGCCGCGCCCGAACTGGTGATCAACGAGGTCGACTACGACCAGTTGGGCAGCGATATCGCCGAGTTCATCGAGATCAAGAACGTCGGCGCGGCGGCCGCGAGCCTGAACGGCCTGGCCGTCGAACTGGTCAACGGCAGCAACGACACGGTCTACGCCACCTTCAACCTGCCTGATGTCAGCCTGCCGGCCGGCGGCTACTTCGTGATCTGCGCCAACGCGGCCAACACGCCGAACTGTGACCTCGACGTCACGCCCGACACCAACCTGATCCAGAACGGGGCGCCGGATGCACTCGCGCTGGTGCAGGGCGCGACGGTACTGGACGCACTCAGCTACGAGGGCAGCGTTGCTGCACCCTACGTCGAAGGCACCGGCACCACGGCCGCCGACAGCAACACCATCGATTTCATCGGCCTGTCGCGGATTCCGGACGGTAACGATACCGATAACAACGACGCCGACTTCTCACTGCGCTGCATCACCCCGGGTGCAGAGAACACCACAGCGGCCAGCAACTGTGCCGACCCGAACGGCCCGCCGACTCCGGTGACGGCCGAGATCTTCGAGATCCAGGGCAGCGGCTTCGATTCGCCGTTCGCCGGTCAGGTCGTGACGACCACCGACAACATCGTGACCGCAGTCGGCGGTAATCGCTTCGCGATGCAGACCCCGGACGACCGGGCCGATGCCGATCCCGACACCTCCAACGGCATCATCGTGTTCACCGGCACGCCACCAGCCGTGGCCGTCGGCGACCGGGTCGATGTGACCGGGGAAGTGGCCGAGTTCTTCGGGCTGACCGAATTCACCAACACCCCGACCGTGACCGTGCTGTCTTCCGGTTCGCCGCTGCCGGCCGCGATCGTGCTTGATGCCACGCGACCGTCGCCCAATCTACCGCCGGATCCGCTGGAGTTCGAGCGCATCGAAGGCATGCGCGTCAGCGTTGCGGCCGGCCGCGTCTGCAGCGGCAACCAGGGCTTCGGTTCCGACCCGATCGCCGAGGTCTGGATCACGACCGGTCCGGACCGCTGCCAGCGCGAGCCGGGCATCGAGTTCCCCGGGCTGCCCGGCCAAGCCCTGTGGGACGGCAATCCGGAGGTATTCGAGCTTGACCCGAATGCGATGGGCCTGGCCAACATCACCATCAACGGAGGAGCCAGCTTCAGCGCCGAGGGTGTGATCGGCTTCGAGTTCGGCGGCTACGAGCTGTGGCCGACCAGCCTGAACGTCACCGACGTGACCTTGCCGGTGCCGGTGCGTCTGCGTGATGCCGGCGAGTTCACGATCGGCTCGTTGAACCTGCTGCGGCTGTTCGACGACATCGACGACCCGGCCGACCCGGCCGGCCGCGACGACAGCGTGGTTTCGACCGCCGAGTACCAGCTTGCATTGACCAAACGCGCGCGCTACATCATCGAAGTTCTCGACGCGCCGGAAGTGCTCGGCGTGCAGGAAGTCGAAAGCCTCAAGGTCATGAATGACCTGGCCGACGCGATCCGTGCGATCGACCCGGCGATCGACTACAGCGCCTTCCTGGTTGAGGGCAACGACATCGGCACCATCGATGTCGGATTCCTGACCCGCGAGACGGTGATCGTCGATGCGACCACGCAGCTTGGTGCCGATGAACTGCTGAGCGTCGATAGCTCGCTGCTGCATGATCGCCCACCGTTCCTGCTCGAAGGCCGCTACACCGGCAACGGTGAGCCGTTCGGGTTCGCGGTGATGGTCAACCATACCCGCTCGCTCAACAATATCGACAACCCGTCCAGCGGCCCGCGCGTGCGCCAGAAGCGCCTGGAGCAGGCGCAATCGATCGCGCAGAAGGTGCAGGATTTCCAGACTGCCGCGCCGGATGTGCCGCTGGTGCTGATCGGCGACTACAACGCCTTCGAGTTCACCGACGGCTACGTCGACGTGATCGGTCAGATTACCGGCAACCTCGATTCGGCCGGTGCGCTGCTGACCGGACCCGACCTGGTCAACCCCGACCTGGTCAACCAGGTGCTGACGCTGCCGGCGGTACAGCGCTACTCGTTCAACTTCCGGGGCAATGCCCAGGTGCTCGACCACGCGCTGACCTCGGCTGCGTCCGAGCCGTGGATTCGCGGCTTCGCTTTTGGCCGCGGCAATGCTGATGCCGCCGTTGCGTTCCGCAGCGACGCCAGCAATGCGCTCGGCGCCTCCGACCACGACGGCTTCGCCCTGTTCCTGATGAGCGACTTCGACGGTGACGGCGTGCCCGACGACGAGGACAACTGCCCGACCACCTTCAACCCCGACCAGGCCGACGTCGACGGCGACGGAATCGGTGACGCCTGCGACAGTTGCAATTCCACGCTCGGACCGGTGTTCACTGCGGTCACACAAACCCAGACCGAAATCATCGGCGAGGTGTTCGACTGCACCGGCATCCAGACCCTGAGCCTGGCGCCGGGCTCGTTCAACGTCGAGCTGATCGTGACCTCGGGTGCGCCGGGCGATCCGCTGTGGACCTTCGTCATCCGTCTGCTCGATCCGACCCAGATCGGCTCCGGCTCGCTGCTGGCCGACGGCGGCAACATCCTCGGCGCGGTCTACGACTTCGAGCTGTTCGCGGCATTCACCGTGCCGGTCCTCGACTGGCGCGGCCTGCTGCTGATGAGCCTGGTGCTGATGCTGGCCGGCGGAATCGTGCTGCGCCGTATCTGATCCACAAGCGTCCGATCAACCAGAAACGGCCCGGACTTCCGGGCCGTTTTTGTAACGGCCGGTGCGTTCCGCTGCGCTGCACACACCCTACAAAACGAAGCCGCACAGGTCGGGTGCGTGGATCCAAAGGCGCAACGCACCACCCCGTGCCGCTCCCCGCCTGAGCGCGCTAGTTTCCATTTTTAAGCCTCCAGAATCTGCAGCGGAAACTCACGTGGCGAAAGCGGGGTCAGACAGGTTTTCAGGAGCTCATCTGAAAGACGATAGAGCTTGATCTCGTCATGAAGGCCAAGCGAATATTTTCAAACTGCCTATCGGACGCATGAAACAAGA
>Ga0210039_1000416_pt1 | contig 45367 bp, 36 predicted proteins | sample CryGeyCG2114_250_3_FD_185460 | JGI IMG/M metagenome (GOLD analysis project Ga0210039, IMG submission 185460) | Groundwater microbial communities from aquifer - Crystal Geyser CG17_big_fil_post_rev_8/21/14_2.50 (SPAdes) (version 2) | ecosystem: Environmental > Aquatic > Deep subsurface >...
CGACCCGACCCTGCGCAAGCTCGCGGTTTACCTTCCTCCATGTTACGAGCGGGACTCCTCGCGTCATTTCCCGGTTTTGTGGAGTCTTGCTGCGTATACCAGTTCCGGGCCTGCGCAATGGGCCTGGCGCAACCACGGTGAAAATCTTCCGGCGCGACTGGATCGGCTCATCGAGACCGAACTGATGCCGCCTGCAGTCGTGGTCATGCCGGACAGCTATACGTCGCTGGGTGGAAACCAGTTCGTCGATACGCCGGCGATGGGTCTTTATGCCCGGCAGCTGGTCGAAGAACTGGTCCCGGCAGTCGATCGTCGCTTCCGCACGATCGCCGAGCCGGCCGGACGGGCCGTGTTCGGCAAGTCATCCGGCGGATTTGGCGCCCTGCACCTTGCGGCCAATTGCCCTGGTGTGTTCGCTGCGCTGGCCAGTCACGCCGGTGACTGCGGATTCGATCGAGTCTACCTGCGGGATTTCGCCGTCTGCTGTGACGAGCTGGCGTTGCACGAGGGTGATCTTCGGCGATTCGTGCAGGGATTCTGGCGTTCGAGAAAACCGTCCCGCCGTGCCTTCCAGACGCTGATGGTGTTGTGCCTGGCGGCAAGTTACTCGCCGGCCCCGGACGCGCCGCTCGGGCTGGAATTGCCGTTCGACCTCGAGACTGCGCAACTCGATGCGGCAGTCTGGGCGCGCTGGCTGACTTTCGATCCCTTGAAATACGATGGCGCAAGGCTCGAGGCGCTGGCTGACTTGAGCGGCTTGTGGATCGACGCGGGAAACCGCGATCAGTATTTCATTCATTACGGAACTCGTCAGCTGCATCGCCATCTCGAAGCAGCCGGGGTACGGCATCACCACGAAGAATTCGACGGCAGCCACAGCGGCATGGACTGGCGCTTTGATCATTCACTGCCGTGGTTGCTGGCGCGTCTAAAACAGGACTGATTCAGTGCGATATACTTTGAGTCTACTCAATCGCAACCAGAACCCGTATTCATGCTGACCACAACCCCCGCCGCACGAGAATACTTTTCACAGTTGCTGTCTGACCAGCCCGATGGCACCCAGATCCGCCTTTCGACCCAATCGGCCGGTACGCCGAGCGCCGATGTTGCGCTGAACTTCTGTCCACAGGGCGAGCAATTGGAAAGCGATCACAAAATAGACTGCGGCAACTTCACGCTGTTTGTTGCAGCGGATAGCTGGAAATCGCTGGACGGTGCGGTCATCGATTTCGAGAGCCACCCGACCGGCGGTGAGTTGAACATCCGGGCACCGGGACTGCGTGGCCACGAGCCACCGTCCGATGCGCCGCTGAGACAGCGCGTGGAATGGGTGCTGGAGTCGCGTATCAATCCCATGGTGGCTGGCCACGGCGGCCGTGTCACGCTGATTGAGGTGACCACGGAGCGCGATGTACTGCTGCGCTTCGGTGGCGGCTGTCATGGTTGCGGAATGGCGGATGTCACGCTGAAGCAGGGGATTGAAACCCAGCTCAGGGAATTGGTGCCAGAAATTCGCGAGGTGCACGACGCAACCGATCACGCTTCCGGCGATCGTCCCTACTACAGCTGATCGATCCTGATGCAGAGGTGACCTGTATCGTCACCGGCGCCTCGAATCGATTCAATCAGTCGATCGACAGATCCGTAAGACCATCCTGACGCGCATACCAGGCGGCCAGATCCGCGATGTCCTGGTCGCTCAGCGATGCGGCAAAGCCGGCCATGATCGCATTGCTGCGGCTGCCATTGCGGTAGCGGCGCAATGCCTGGGCCAGATAATCCTGATGCTGGCCGGCGAGTCTGGGGTAGCTCGGCATCAGCGATTCGTTGCCAGTCTGGCCATGGCAGGCCTGGCAGGTCTGGGATTTTTCCAGGCCGCGACGGTAGTCACCACTCTGGGCCAGGACGGGCAGGGAAAATCCGATCAGGATGGCGCATGCCAGCATCGACTTGACAGGGTTCATCAATTTTTCTCCGTAACGCGGACCAGATACGCCGTGACATCGCTGATGTCCTGATCCGACAGGGTTGATGCCTGTGCCTGCATCGTTGCATGCACGCGGTCGCCGTTCCGGTAGGCCTTGAGCGCATCGATCAGGTACTGCTGGTTCTGACCGCCGAGCTTGGGCACCGAGTAGGTCGGATAGGCATTCTTGTAGAACGGAATTCCGTGGCAGCCAGTGCAGGTGTAAGCCAGGGTCCGTCCACGTTCGGCGTCACCCTGAACCTGCGAGATCGCGGCCTGACTGCTCAAGAGAAGGGCGATAATCCATAGGCTTCGCATTCGAATCTATCCTGGTCAATGCAGCGCGGTATTATACCGAGCCTGCGCGGCTCTGGGCGTATTGCTTCACAACGCACCTCCGGCCGTTAGCAGATGATTCATTCAGTCCCCGACCTTGCCCAGAGCCTGAACGCCCATGTCGAAACTCGATCCGCTGGACCTGTACTGCATTGCTGATGAACTGACCGAAGAAGAGCGAATGATCCGTGATGCGGTGGCGCGCTTCGTGGACTCGAGGGCGCTGCCATTGATGCAGCCCTGTTTCGACGAGGGCAGGTTTCCGGTCGAGCTGATTCCTGAAATTGCCGAACTCGGACTGCTCGGCTCAAGCCTGGAGGGCTATGGCTGTGCCGGGCTGAATTCGGTCAGTTATGGTCTGATCTGTCAGGAGCTGGAGCGCGGCGACTCCGGTCTGCGCAGCTTCGTGTCGGTGCAGTCATCATTGTGCATGTACCCGATCCATGCATTCGGATCCGAGCAACAGCGTCAGCGCTGGTTGCCCGTGATGGCGGCCGGAGAGGTGATTGGCTGTTTCGGACTGACCGAGCCGCATGGCGGCTCCGACCCCGCCAACATGAAAACCCATGCCCGGCGTGACGGCGAGCACTGGGTGCTGAATGGCGCAAAGATGTGGATCACCAACGGCACGCTGGCAAAGATCGCGATCGTCTGGGCACGCACCGAGGACGGTATCCAGGGATTCATCGTCGAGACCGACTCCGAAGGTTTCGTGGCGCGCGATATCAAGTCGAAGATGTCGTTGCGGGCTTCTGTTACCTCGGAGCTTTACTTCGACAATGTGCGCGTCCCGGAGGCCAATCGGCTGCCGAACGTGCGCGGTCTTAAAGGACCTCTGTCCTGTCTGACGCAGGCGCGCTACGGAATTTCCTGGGGGCCGATCGGAGCAGCCATCGCATGTCTCGAAGAAACCCTCAGGTACACCGCCGATCGCGAGCTGTTTCAGCGGCCGCTGTCGGCCAACCAGGCAGTACAGATCAGGCTTGCGGACATGTCAAGGCGCATCACACTTGCACAGTTGTTGTCGCTGCGGCTGGGTCGCCTCAAGGACGCCGGAAAGCTTCACCCGACCCAGGTCAGCCTGGCCAAATGGAACAACGTGCGGATGGCGATCGACATCGCGCGCGACTGCCGCGACCTGCTCGGCGGTTCCGGCATCACGCTCGAGTATGTCCCGATTCGACACATGCTGAACCTCGAGTCGGTAATCACCTACGAAGGCACCGAAACCATTCACCAGTTGGTGGTCGGACGTGAACTCACGGGAATCAATGCGTTCTGAGTTTCCGGCTGCCCGGCAGATCCGACAACAAGCACCGAACGATCCGGAGAAGCCCTGATCGACTCGACAGGGGCGCCGGGCGCGGCAATCAATTACAGCTTCCGCAGACTTCGGTCTGCTGAATTCCGGAACAACAATGGTGCCGAGGAGAGGACTCGAACCTCCACGGGATGCCCCACCAGGACCTAAACCTGGCGCGTCTACCAGTTTCGCCACCTCGGCTTGATTTGCGTATTCTAAGCTCACCGGGTGCGGACTGGCACGCCGGCATGACTGGGTTTCAATGGCGCGGTCCGGGCCCAGAGACGTCAGATCCATTTCCGGCATGCACAGTTGAAAGTGCAGGCTCGGAAAGCAGTCTTACCGAAACGGCCGGCGCGGAGCAAAGCTCTCGCGCCGGATTTCGGCAATCTGCGGGTGTGCATCTTGCAAGATGGTGCCGAGGAGAGGACTCGAACCTCCACGTCCTAACGGACACTGGCACCTGAAGCCAGCGCGTCTACCAATTCCGCCACCTCGGCATAAAAGAAGTGGCCGAGGCAAGGGGGAAACCTCGGCCACAATCCGGAACGGGGAAGGGGGGAACCCCACGCCGGAGTGCGAATTCTAGCCTAGCCGTAGTCGCGAAGCAAGAGAATCCTTTCAACCCGGATTATTCATCACCCGACCGTCGCGAGACGGCTCCAGGTCTTGTCGCCGCGGTGTTTCGTGACCGAGCGCACCGCAGCCGGACTCGCCCTGCTTGTCAATACCGGCAGATGAGGGTACGCGACCGAGCAAAACCTCGCGGATGCAGGGCCTGGGGGGCGTCGCAGCAGGTCGAGTCATGAATAAACCGGGCTCACTGTTTCGAACTTCGAGCGGACTCGGGCGGGGCCGTCCGAGGGCTGCCGGCAGAGCTGGGTTCAACAGGTCGATGCTATAATTCAGTGCTTTGAATTCGGGCTGATTTTCACCGGCTTCGAGACCTGGTTGACCGGCTCCAGAGCGCGGAAAGTGACTCTGGCCGCGCAATGGAGCCCGATCGATGCCCAACCGAAGCGGTCGGGTTCACAAAGCAAAGGTATTTGCGGACACGCGCCGCGAATTCCGGGCAACGGATACCACAGGTATTTCGTTGCCACGAAAACATCAATAAGCAACGAGGCATACATGAATTTCAACCTGACCGACGAACAGCAGATGATCCAGGCCGCAGCGCGGGATTTCGCGCGCGAACGGATTGCACCGGTAGCAGCGGGTTTTGACCTGTCTGGCGAATTTCCGCTCGAGAATATCCGTGCCATGGGCGAATTGGGCCTGATGGGAATCGAAGTCCCCGAGGCCTATGGTGGAGCCGGTCTCGACACGATCAGCTACGTGCTGGCGATGATCGAAATCTGCGCTGCCGACGCGGCCCACGGCACGATCATGAGTGTCAACAACTCGTTGTTTTGCAACGGCATCCTGAAGCACGGCAGCGAGGAGCAGAAAAACAGCTACGTGCGTGCCGTGGCCAGTGGTGCGGCGATTGGTGCCTATGCGCTGACCGAGCCGCAATCCGGTTCGGATGCGGCGAACATGAAATCCCGTGCGACGCGGTCAGCCGACGGCAGCCATTATGTGATCAATGCTCGCAAGTCCTGGATCACCTCCGGCCCGCATGCGCGCTACATCGTGCTATTCGCGATGACCGATCCGGATGCCGGTGCCCGCGGCGTTTCGGCGTTCATCATCGACACCCGAAACAAGGGCTTCAGTCGCGGCAAGACCGAGCCGAAACTGGGCATCCGTGCTTCGGCCACCTGCGAGATCGAACTCGATGACTACCATTGCCCGGTCGACTGCATGCTGGGTGCGGAAGGTGAGGGCTTCAAGATTGCGATGGGTGTTCTCGACGCCGGCAGGATTGGTATTGCGGCACAGGCGGTCGGCATTGCCCAGGCTGCGTTCGACGCCAGTGTGGCCTATGCCCGTGAGCGCAAGGCCTTCGGTCGCGAGATCGGCAGTTTCCAGATGATTCAGGCCAAGATCGCCGACATGAAGACCCGACTTGAGGCCGCCCGCCTGCTGACCCTGCGCGCGGCCTGGGTCAAGCAAGCGTCCGAGGCGACCGGTGCGCGTTTCACCGCCGAAGGCTCCATGGCCAAGTTGTTCGCCTCGGAAACGGCGATGTGGATCGCCCACCAGGCAGTGCAGATTCACGGTGGCATGGGGTACAGCAAGGAAATGCCGGTGGAACGCTATTTTCGCGATGCCAAGATCACCGAAATCTACGAGGGCACCAGCGAGATCCAGCGCATGGTCATCGGGCGACTTGAAACCGGCCTGCGCTGAAATCCAAGGCATGACATTGATGGAACGGGAAATGGGTCGGGTTCGGCCCGGGGTAGAGAGATGAGCCAGAACGACCAAAAAAACAATAATAAAAACATAAATATAGAGCAGGTTTTGAAGAATCTGAGTGAGGTCGGAACTGCGGCTCTGCTGGAATTCGGACGGTGCTTCCTGCGCAATCTTCCAGAGCTCGAGTCCGGTGACGACGCGGCTTCGGACCAGGCTGCGATGATCCGCCACTACTTCGAGTTCCTGCGCCAGCGCCGGCGTGGCGAGGTCAAGATTCGGGTCTACAACCCGACGGCGGATCAGCAGGGCTGGAACTCGAGTCATACAGTGGTCGAGATGGTCAACGACGACATGCCGTTCCTCGTTGATTCGGTATCGATGGCACTATCGCGCCTTGACCTTGGCGTACACCTGATCCTGCACCCGGTGCTTCGTCTGCGCCGCGATCAGGGTGGCCATTTCCTCGACCTCGCCGTTGACCACGATGCCGCAGATGCGACCACCGAGTCCCTGATTCATATTCGGCTCGACCGTCAGACTTCGCCCGATGCGCTGGCGCGGATCGAGCGCCGCATCCGCTCGGCTCTGGCCGATGTTCGGGCCGCGGTCGAAGATTGGCGGACGATGAAGCAGAAGGCGACTGAAATCGCCGACGAACTGGCCGGGAGCCGATCCGGCCTGGACGACGCAGAGTTGGCCGAGGCACGGGAGTTCTTCAAGTGGCTGGCCGACGACCATTTCACTTTTCTCGGTTACCGCGAATATGAAATCACGGGTTCAGGCGACGATCGCATGCTGGTCGTCGTCGAGACCAGCGGTTTGGGGCTGATGCGAACCGGGCACAGCAAATCTCAACCGCGCAAGCTCAGCGAGCTGTCGGGTGACCCACGCGGCACCAGTGGCGACATCCATCCGATCATCATCACCAAGACCAACGGTCGCGCGACGGTCCACCGCGATGGCTATATGGATTACATCTCGATCCTGCGGTTCGACGATCAGGGTCGGGTCAGTGGCGAAAAGCGGATCATTGGTCTGTTCACTTCCGGTGCCTACATTCGCCGCTGCCAGGACACGCCACTGGTTCGGGTCAAGGTCGAGCGGGTGCTGCAAATGTCCGGCCTGCGGCCCGGCTCGCACGCAGGCAAGGCCCTGATGCATATTCTCGAGACCTTGCCGCGGGACGAGCTGTTCCAGGCCGGTACCGAGGAATTGCTGGAGCTCGCCGGCGGAATTCTCGATCTGCAGGAACGCGCCAAGACCCGCTTGTTCGTGCGCCGCGAGCGCTTTGGCCGGTTCTACTCGTGCATGGTGTTCATTCCCCGCGACCGCTTCAACACCGAAAACCGGCACAAGGTGCAGACCATCCTCAAGCGCGCACTGAGGGGCGAGAGGCTCGATTTTGCGGTGCAGGTTGGCGAGTCCAGGCTGGCTCGAATGCATGTGATCGTGCGGCCACGAGGAGAGCGCGACGACAACTTCGAGGTCGCCGAGATCGAAGGCCGCATCAAGCAGGCCATACGCAGTTGGGATGACGAACTCGGCGAGATCCTGGTTCGTCAATGCGGTGAGGAGAAAGGGCTGCAGTTGCTGCGCCGGTTCGGTCGTGCCTTTCCACTAAGCTATCAGGGCGATGTGGCACCGCACGTGGCCAGCTTCGATGTCATCACCGCGTCCAGCCTGCGCAACCTCGAAGACCTGCAGATGAGCCTGTACAAGCCGCGCAAGCGCGGTCAGGGCATCCTGCGGTTCAAGCTGTTCAAGTACGACCAGCCGATCCCGTTGTCCGATGTGTTGCCGATGCTCGAGAACCTCGGTATGCGTATCGTCTCCGAGCGACCCTACGAGCTGCAGCTCGAAGACGGGAACCGGATCTGGATCCAGGACTTCGACATGCAGCCGCCCAATGATGGCGGGATCGACCTGGAACTTATTCAGAAGCGGTTTCAGCAGGCCTTCGAGGAGATCTGGCGCGGCAATACCGAGGATGACGGCTTCAATCGCCTGATCCTGCTGGCCAAGCTGGGCTGGCGCCAGGCGGCGTTTCTGCGTGCGATCGCCAAGTTTCTGCAGCAGACCGGTTCGCCGTTCTCGCAGCAGTACATGGAACAGACCCTGGCGGCCTGGCCGCTGGCAGCGCGGCTGCTGGTCGAATACTTCGAGGCGCGCTTCGACCCGAACCGGTCGGAAGAGAGCCGGAGCCAGCGAGTTGCTGCGCGCAAGCAATTGCGCAAGCATTGCGTCGAGCTGGCGCGTGCTGTCGATGACACGGTGCTGGAAGATTTCCTCGAGGACGTGTTCCTGGCGCGTGAGACGCCCGATGGCGATGACGACGCGCAGTCGGTGCGCAAGACACTGCTGCGAATTCTCGATTCGGTCTCAAGTGCGGACCAGGATCGCATCCTCAGAGCGTTCTGCGACGTGGTCCGCGCCATGTTGCGAACCAATTTCTTCCAGCACGATGCGCGTGGCCAGAACCATGAGTACATGAGCTTCAAGTTCAACTCGGCGTTGCTACCCGATCTGCCCAAGCCTCGCCCATTGTTCGAAGTCTGGGTTTACTCGCCGCGAGTCGAGGGGGTTCATCTGCGTGGCGGCAAGGTGGCGCGCGGCGGCTTGCGCTGGTCTGATCGGCGTGAGGATTTCCGCACCGAGGTGCTCGGTCTGCTCAAGGCACAGACGGTCAAGAACACCATGATCGTTCCGGTCGGTGCCAAGGGCGGTTTCTTTGTCAAACGCCAGCCGGAGACCGACGATCGTGAACAGCTGATGGCCGAGGTGATCTGCTGCTACCGCTCCTTCATCAACGGCCTGCTGGACCTGACCGACAACCTGGATGGCGACCGGGTCATCCCGCCGCGCCAGGTCATCCGCCACGACGCGGACGATCCCTACCTGGTCGTCGCCGCCGACAAGGGTACGGCAAGCTTTTCCGATATCGCCAATGCGGTCTCGGCCGAGCATGGTTTCTGGCTGGGCGACGCCTTCGCCTCGGGTGGCTCGAATGGCTATGACCACAAGGGCATGGGAATCACGGCCAAGGGCACCTGGGAGTCGGTCAAGCGGCATTTCCGCGAACTGGGTCTTGACACCCAGAGCGAGGCGTTCGACGTGGTTGGCATCGGCGACATGTCGGGTGACGTGTTCGGCAACGGCATGCTGCTGTCGCGGCACATCCGGCTCAAGGCCGCGTTCAATCACATGCATATCTTCCTCGACCCGGATCCGGACCCGGAGCGCAGTTTCGTCGAGCGCGAGCGCATGTTCCGGTTGCCGCGATCGAGCTGGGCGGATTACGACAAGTCGGCGATTTCCGAAGGCGGTGGGATCTATTCGCGCCAGGCCAAGACCATTCACCTGACGCCCGAGCTGCGTGCCTGGCTGGGTGTCGAGGCCGAAGAGATGTCGCCGCAGGCGCTGATCCGGGCCTTGCTCTGCGCCGAGTATGACCTCCTTTGGAACGGTGGGATCGGCACCTATGTCAAGGCTGTCAGCGAGTCGCACTCCGAGGTTGGAGACCTGGCCAACAACCCGGTTCGGGTCGATGGTCGCGAACTGCGCTGCCGCGTGATCGGCGAGGGTGGAAACCTCGGCATGAGCCAGAAAGGCCGGATCGAGTACGCACTCGGGGGTGGTCGAATCAACACCGATTTCATCGATAACGCTGCCGGCGTCAACTGTTCCGACCACGAGGTCAACATCAAGATCCTGCTGGATCAGGCGGTGGCAGCCGGGCGGCTGAATCGGGAGCAGCGCAACCGCCTGCTCGGCGAAATGACCGACGAGGTCGAGGCGCTGGTGCTGCGCAGCAATTACCTGCAGACCCTGGCCTTGAGCATGATGGAGGCCCTGACCTCGACTCGACTTGGCGCAGAGGCGCACTTCATCACGATGCTCGAGCATCAGGGCGTCATCGATCGCGATCTCGAAAATCTGCCGGACGACGAGCAGCTGCGTGACCGTGTTGCACGCGGCCAGGGTCTGATGCGTCCGGAACTGGCGGTTCTGTTCTCGTTTTCCAAGATCACTTTGTACCAGGATCTGCTTGATTCCGAGGTTCCGGAGGATCCGTACCTGTCAAAGGAGCTGGAGGACTATTTCCCGAGCCAACTGCGCGAGCGATTCGCGGACCTGATGCCCGAACACCGACTCCGGCGCGAGATCATCTCGACCCGTGTGACCAACAACATGGTCAACCGGATGGGTGCGTATTTCGCAACACGCATCAAGGAAGATACCGGCGCCAGTTCGGCGACGGTGGCCAAGGCCTTCACCGTCGCGCGCGAAATCTTCGAAGCGCGAGGCTATTGGCATGAGCTAGAAAAATACGATGCCCGCGTGCCGGCTGATCAGGTGTACCGGGTCTACCTCGAAATCTGGAATCTGATGCGCCAGAGCACGCGCCGATTGATCACGCTGCCGGGCGGTTTCGCGATCGACATTTCGAGCAAGGTCAACCGTTTCGGGCCCGGGATGCGCGATTTCCGTGATGCCTTGCCGGAAATCCTGACCGAAGTCGAGCGCAAGGCGCTGGACCAGCGCATGGTCGAGCTGCGTGACGCGGGTTTTGAGGACCAGTTTGCGGTTCGGCTGGCGGCGCTGGGCTGGATGTTTGCGGCCCTCGACGTCGTCGACGAGGCACGCGGTCTGGATCTTGGCGTGGTCGAGGTGGGACAGGTTTATTTCCGCCTGTTCGACACCTTGTGCCTGCGTTGGCTGCGCGAGTCGGTCGAGTCGCTTTCGGTCGATAAGCAGTGGCATGCGCACGCGCGCGGCAACCTGCGCGACGACCTGTTTCGGTATCACCGTACCCTGACACGGCGAATCCTGACCGAACACCGCGATGCCGAAGATCCGATCGATGCCTGGTTCCAGCACCATGTTGTGGCGGTATCGCGCACCCGCGCGATGCTCGAGGAAATGCGAGCAACCGCGAATAAGGACTTCGCCACCCTGCACGTTGCCATCCACGGCCTCGGCCAGTTACTCAGCTCGACCGGCTGAGGCAGCATGAGTTCGATGCCGCGGATTGCATTTTTTTCCAGCCAGCATCCGCGGGCGGCCGAGGCGCTGGCGGAAATGAGTGCGCGCTACGGCAATTACAACCGCTCGGAGGCCGAGGTGCTGGTGGCGCTCGGCGGCGACGGCTTCATGCTGCACATGCTGCACGAGAACTCGGATCCGCACCTGCCGGTATTCGGAATGCATCTCGGCGAAGTCGGTTTTCTGATGAATCGATACAGCGCCGAGGGTCTACCTGAGCGCATTGCCAGGGCGGCGCAGTTTTGGCTGGCTCCGCTGCAGATGCGTGTCGAGACCGTTTCCGGCGAAAACTTCAGCGCGCTTGCGTTCAACGAGGTCGCGCTGCTGCGTCAGACCAACCAGGCGGCGCACATCCGTATTCTCGTCAATGGAACCGAACGGGTCGAGCGACTGGTTGCAGACGGCGTTCTGCTGGCTACGGCCGCCGGGTCGACCGCCTACAACCTGTCGGCCCATGGTCCGATCCTGCCACTGGGCACCGAGGCACTGGCCTTGACACCGATCAGTCCCTTCCGGCCGCGGCGCTGGCGCGGCGCGGTGCTGCCGGCCGCGGTCGAGGTCCGGTTCGAGGTGCTCAATGGTGACCACCGGCCGGTCAGTGCGACCGCCGATTACGATGAGGTCCGCGACATCGTCGCGGTCGATGTGCGTCAGCACCCGCAGCTGCGCCACCTGTTGTTGTTTGATCCCGAGCACGCGCTCGACGAGCGCATCCTGCGCGAGCAGTTCCTGTAAGACGGGGTAAGCGGTGGTTCGCAATCCGGGTTGAGTTTCTGGCGCCGCGCCGTTCCGGATTCCGCATCACCCGCCGTTGCTTCGCGGCGTCTTGTCTCTGAGCTTGAACGGGTTGAGTAGTAGTGCGATCAGGCCTTGGTCATGCCGGTCACGGAATTGTTCCAGACCGATCGGCATCGAGCCCTCGGGCCGTTGCGGTGCGGCGCTGTAGCTGCCGAAGATGCGATCCCAGAGCGATAAGTGGAAGCCGTAATTGGAGTCGGTTTCCTGGCGCAGCACCGAGTGATGAATGCGGTGCATCGACGGGGTGACGATCAACCAGCGCAGATGCCGGTCCAACCGGCGCGGCAGGGCGAAATCGGCATGGGTCCAGAGCGCACCGATATTCAGAATCAGCTCGAACAGCAGTACTGCCGCAGGGTCAGGGCCGAGCAGCCGGATCGCGGCGAGTTTGATGCCCATCGAAAACATGATCTCGAGCGGGTGGAAGCGGACGCCGGTGGTCAGGTCAAAGCCGGTGTCGGCATGGTGGACCCGATGCAGGCGCCACAGCAGTGGCACGCTGTGGAACAGACGGTGTTGCCAGTAAATCACGAGGTCAAGCAGAATAACCGCTGCCACGATCCTGACCCAGCCGGGGGCCTCGATCTGCGCCAGCACTCCGTGCCCCGCCTCCTGCTGGACCACGGCCCATGTCACGGCCAGCACCGGGAAAGCCAAACGCAGCAGCAGTGTGTCGAGCGCGACCAGGCCGAGATTGGTCAACTGGCGCCGCGCCGGCCGGCCGTCGCCACGTAGTGGCAGTTGCCATTGCAGCAGGCCGAGCAGCAGCACGGCAACGGTAAAGGCACCGAGTCGGATTACCGGTTCATGGTTCAGCCATTCGTTCATGGTGATCTGCCGGGCAGGACTGCAAGCCAGTCGCGAATCTCGATCTGGCAGGGCAGGGGATCAGGTATCTGCTCCAGTTCGGCACGGACCCGCTCCAGCTCGTCACAGCTGTCGAGATCGGTCAACGGCTCCAGCTCTTTCCACAGGAATTGGTCTTCAAGCGAGGATCGGAACGCGGTTGCTGTGTCGGGCCGACTGTAACTCACCCGGGTCCAGCGGGTCTCAGCCGCGGGCCGGTTGGCACCGAACAGCCAGAAACCGCCGTCGCGGGCCGGACCCAGAATCGCACGTGGCTTTGGATCCATGAGCCATTCGGCCGCCTCGTTGAGATGCTTGGCTTGCAACTGAGGCAAGTCAGCGCCCAGCAACACCGCAGCCGAATGGTGTCGAAGCAGTTCGCTGTGAATCCGCGCCATCCGCTGGCCAAGCGAGCCGGCACCCTGCGCCAGTCGCGGCAGCTCGCACCACAGCGGATGGTCCAGCGCCTCGGTCTCGGCCACAGCCCAATGACCCGACAGCCCTGCAGTCGACACGACCTGCGCGATGCAGGCGGCAGAACGACGGTGGCACTCTTCGGCCCGATCCTTTCCCAGCCCTGCTGCAAGTCGGGTCTTGATCGGCGACAAGCCTGGCGTCTTGACGAAAATGGCCACTGCAATTGAAGGTTTCGGTCGATTCATGTGCTGTGCGATCGGTTGATTCTGCGCGCCCTGCGATACAACTGGACCGTCAATACCAGGTGCTCAAGCGTGGTTCGCAACCAACCATGGATCCGATAACGACGTGCCGAACTGCGCAACGGTGCACCGATCCGGACCAATGGGACCCCGGTGCGGCGGGCACGGACGATAAATTCCAGGTCTTCCCCGCGACCGAAGCCCGGGTCGAAGCCGCCGAGCTTCTTGAACAGGGTCCGCGGCAGCAGCCATCCCTGGTCGCCGAATGGCAGCTTGAACCAGCGCGAACGCAGATTGGCACCCCAGGCATTCAGGGCGACGGCGGCGGGGCCATCATCGCCGAAGCTCAGGTCGAACCAGCCGATCGCATTGCGGCCTTCCTGACTGAACCGGCGTGCAGCATCGATGCAGGCCGGATTCGGTTCGGAATCAGCGTGCAGCAGCCATACCGTGAAACCGCTGGCGGCCGCGACACCGCGGTTGATCTGCGCGGCTCGGCCGGGTGCACCCTCGATCCAGCGGACACCGTGTTGCGGTTGAGTCCGTGGTTCCGGCTCGCAAGCGCTGAGAATGATTTCAGCACTCGGCTTCATCTCGGAGAGCCGATCGAGCAGGGCCGGCCATTCCGGCTCGTTGCAAGCGCAGGGAATCACGATCGATAGCTCGGGGGTAGAAATCGGCATGGGCGAAAGTGTAGCTGCTTGCCGTCGATGCGGCGGTCGGTCGAATGATCCGACTTCAGGCACGCAGGATGTGACTGCAACAAGCGGGAAGAAATTTCCGACCGGTGGGCGTAGTCTGATGGTCATGAACGATGCGCGAAAAACGGCTCGGGACAGCGATTCGGTCGTGCGGGAGCTGAGCGACTGGATTCGCAACAATGCCGATCGTGCGCTGTCGCTGCAGGAGTTGGCTCGGCGGGTCGGGCTAAGCCGCTACCAGGTGCTGCGGCGTTTTCGCCACGCGACCGGTCTGACCCCGCGCCAGTATCAAAATGCCTTGCGCATGGATCGGGTCCGGCAGGAGTTACGCCGCGGCAGCACGGTTGCCGCGGCGGTGTTCGACGCCGGATACAGTTCCTTGAGTCGCTACTACGAACAGGCCGGGCCAATGAGTGGATTGACACCAGCGCAGTATCGACGTGGGGGCGCCGGTCTCGATATCTGTTTCGCGGAGCGGTCATCACCGTTCGGCTGGCTGACCATGGCCGCGACCGATCGCGGGGTCTGTTTTGTCCATTTCGACGATACCTCGGGTCGCGGCGAATCAGCGTTGCGGTCCGAATTTCCGCAGGCGCGCATCGATCGATCGATGGCCGAGCAGGCGCCAATCCTGAGCTCCTGGTGCCTGGCGCTGGTGCTGCACCTGGAGCAGTGCGGACCCCGTCCAGAGCTGCCACTGCAACTGTTCGGTACTGCGCTGCAGATCCGGACCTGGCGGTTTCTCGCCGGGCTGGATCGCGACGGCTCGACCCTGAGCTATCGCGAGTTGGCCATCGCGGTCGATGCGCCACGCGCGGTGCGTGCGGTCGCCAACGCCTGCGCCGCAAACCGCATCGCCGTGCTGGTGCCTTGCCATCGCGTGCTGCGTGCCGATGGCAGATCCGGCGGCTATCGCTGGGGTCAGCAACGCAAGCGGGCGCTGCTAGCGGCAAGACTTTAACCCGGATTATTCATGACCCGAGCGTCGCGAGACGGCTCCAGGTCATGTCGCCGCGGTGTTTTCGCGACCGAGCGCACCGCAGCTCTACTCGCCCGGCTTGTCGATAACGGCAGGTGAGGATGCGCGACCGAGCAAAACATCGCGGATGCGCAGCCTCGGGGTGTCGCGGCAGGTCGAGGCATTCAAGTCTCGAATCACGCCTGCCCCGATTTGTCGCTATCGCGCGGAGCACCGGCGATCCGGGTGCGCATCACGGCAAGCGAAGCGCTACGCTGGTAGACTTTAATGACGTTTTCGTCGTCTCCGCGCGGCGGCCTCGGCACCGGCCCGGTGTCATGATCCGGAAGCGATGTCTTGAGTTATCAGGTGCTTGCAAGAAAATGGAGACCGCGCGATTTTTCGACGCTGGTGGGTCAGGCGCACGTGGTTCGTGCACTGTCCAATGGGCTTGACAAGGACCGCTTGCATCATGCGTTTCTGTTTACCGGCACTCGCGGGGTGGGCAAGACGACCATTGCCCGGATCCTTGCAAAGTCGCTGAATTGCCTGCAGGGTGTCAGTTCGTCACCCTGTGGCGAGTGCGAACATTGCGTGGCGATCGACGAGGGGCGTTTCGTCGACCTGCTGGAGATCGACGCGGCATCGCGAACCAAGGTTGACGACACCCGCGAGATCCTCGACAACGTTCAGTATGCACCGGCCAGGGGTCGCTACAAGGTGTACCTCATCGATGAGGTACACATGCTGTCCACGCACAGCTTCAACGCGCTGCTCAAAACGCTGGAGGAGCCTCCGGAGCATGTCAAGTTCGTGCTCGCGACCACGGATCCACAGAAGATTCCGATCACGATCCTGTCGCGCTGCATGCAGTTCAATCTGCGTCGTCTGGGCATCGACGAGATTACCGGCCAGCTCAAGGCGATCCTGGAGGCCGAAGGGCTGCAGTTCGAGCTCGCGGCATTGGCTCTGCTGGCCCGTGCTGCGGACGGCAGCATGCGCGATGGTCTGAGCCTGCTTGACCAGGCGCTCGCTGCCGGAGGCGGGCGAATCGAGCTCGAAGCGGTCGAAGATATGCTCGGTACGGTCGAGCAGCGTCACCTGCATGCAATTCTCGAGGCCCTCGCCGAGGCCAGACCACAGGCAGCGCTGGCTGCGGTTGCCGAGGTGTTCACCCTGGCACGCGATTTATCACGCCTGTTGGCCGACCTGGCCGAGGTGCTGCATCGAATCGCGCTGATCCAGCAGCTTCCGGACTACCGCGATGAGTCGCGGACCGATTGGGACCAGCTCGCCTCGTTCGCTGCGGCGCTGGACCCGGAGGATGTGCAGCTTTATTACCAGATCGCAGTGCTCGGGCGCCGCGACCTTGGGCTGGCGCCATCGATACGCAGCGGATGCGAAATGACGCTGCTTCGAATGTTCGCTTTTCGTCCGGCCGGTGCCGCGGAAATTGCGGTCGCCCGGCCCGCCAGTCGCGGCGATGCCTCGTCGGTGCGTGAGCCGACGCCGGCGTCGGCACCGGCTGGCCCTGAACAGCGCGCTGCGGCAAGCCCGGATGAAGCGACTGAACCGCACCCGGCCGCGCCTCCCCGTAAGCCGATACCGGCCGCGTCATCAGCGGTCCACAGCCCGGACGACTGGGCCAGTCTGTTGCAGTCACTCGATCTCAACGGACCGGTTCGTGCGGTCGCGGCGATGATGGAGCTTGCCGGTCACGAAGCGGGCAAGCTCGAATTTCGAGTCGCGCGCGATGATCTGGGCCTTCTGACGGAGCGATTCCGTGCGCAGTTCAGCGCCGCCCTGGAGCGCCATTTCGATCAGCCTTGCCGGATCAACTTCCGGCCGGTCGATGGCGAGGGCGCGCTGCAAACGCCTGCAGCGCTGGCCGAGATCGCGCAACGTGAACGACAGTCAGAGGCCGAGCGGGAGATCTTGGAGGATCCGACCGTGCGTCGGATGCAGCAGGAATTCGGCGCAGAGATCATTGCCGGATCGGTTCGGCCAGCCGGGCAGGGAAGTTTCGAATGAATGCCGCCCAATCGCAATTCAATCCGCCTTGCCTGATGAATTTCATGTCGTTTCAAATCCGCGAGAGAATATGACGATGAAGGCTTCGATCGCCCAGTTGATGCAGCAAGCACAGAAAATGCAGGAAAATCTCAAGCAGGCGCAGGAGGAGATGGCGCAGCTCGAGATTGTCGGCGAGGCCGGCGGTGGCATGGTCGAGATCCGAATGAATGGACGACATGAAGTCGGCTCGGTCAGGATCGAGACGGGCGCGCTGGAAGATCGGGAAATGCTTGAAGATCTGCTTGCCGCTGCCTTCAATGATGCCGTCAATCGCATTCAGCAGAGCAGCCAGGCCAAGCTGTCCGGTCTGACCGGGGGCATGCCGCTGCCACCCGGCTTCACGCTGCCGTGAATCGCGGGCCGACCTTCTGCTCATGAGCGATCCGCTGCTGGAACAGTTGCTCGGCGCCCTGCGTTGCCTGCCCGGGGTCGGTGGGCGCACCGCGCAGCGCATGGCGCTGCATCTGCTGGAGCGTGATCGCTCGGGAGGAAAACGCCTCGCCGAAACGCTGGCGCTCGCGATGCGGGAGATCGGGCGCTGCTCCAATTGCCGCAACCTGACCTCAAGCACGGTCTGTGAAATCTGCAGCAATCAAAAACGCCGCAGCAATGTCATCTGCGTGGTCGAAAGCCCGGCGGATGTGATCGTCATCGAGCAGGCGACCGGCTTCGATGGTCACTATTTCGTGCTGCTGGGTCGCCTCTCGCCGCTGGATGGAATCGGGCCCGAAGACCTGGGCCTGGAGCAGCTGGCCCAACGCCTGGCCAAAGGTGGCATCGATGAGTTGATCGTCGCTACCAATTCCACGGTCGAGGGTGAAGCTACCGCGCATTACATCGCCACGCTCGCCGCGCGCCACGGCGTTGCGCTGAGCCGCCTGGCACAGGGCGTTCCTCTCGGCGGAGAGCTTGAACATACCGATCAGGGCACACTGGCTCACGCTTTCGCCGCCCGGCAGCCGGTCACGCAGAGCTGATTCGGCGCCTGGCTGCTGCGATTCCGGCGGGTCCGAAACTCTATTCGTCGGATACTTGCAGCATCGATCGACTCGATTGCTCGCTCTCAGGTTTTGAGAACACCGCCTGCTTCAATCGCCTTGAACCCGCTCTGAGCATGGAGTAGAACAATGAACCACGACCTGATTCCTGTCAACCCGGAGGCTTCGAAGCGGCGTCCGCGCAGCAGCCGCGAACTTCGCCAGCAGATTGTCGGCAAGTGCATCAGCGGCGTGGTCGCGCGAGCCGGGAATGTTGGCGAACCACCGACCGTGCTGCTGCTCCAGTTCGACGACGGCAGCGTTCTGGAGTTCGTCTCGCCTCGCAGCGACCGTGTACTCAAGGCTGCGATCGAGAACCCGCGCAGAGCGGCGTCCCGGTCGACACCGGCGCATCCTGGTCAACTGGCGCTGGCGGTTGCCTGAGCAATCCCATCGGCCGGTCTTCGTTATCCACAATGTCTGTGGAAAACTCTGTGCAGAACCAGGCGCTGATGCTGCTCCTGCGCGGTCCGGGCCAGACTGGTCAATTTTTGATCAAACAAAGTAAAAATAATAAAAACAATATGTTAGTCGTTATTAATGATAAATAAGATGAGATAAAACGCGTAAAGAAACTGTCAAAGCCTTGAATTCAGTTCTGTGCATAAAATCTTTGCCGCTGTTTCGATGCGCCCGCTCCAAGGCATTGTCGTAATCAGGGCTTTCGAGCTCCGAATCCGAGCCCCTAGCGGTCCGGCCTCATGCACACCGGATTCCAGGCATCGGTGCGAATCCTGGTCCTCTGCGGATCGCTTTCGATGGCTTGCCGAGTCATGGCGTGGTCCTCTGGGCCCGTTGCCGAGAGATCACATCGGGATGGCTTCGAGCGTGTGTCCCCAGGACTCGAGCTGATCGAGAATCTGCGCACGATCCGGCCGCGTGGCCTGGAGTTCCTTGATGCGTGCACGGTAATCGGCCAGTCGCAGGCCAGCGAGATCCGGATCATCGAGCAGCCGGCGACGTCGATAGTCGTTCCATTCGGCCAGCGCCTCGACCGACAGGCTGTCCGGTGCGTGACGGCCGACGAAGTGGAGCAGCAATTCGTTCAATCGCTCATCGCCGAACGACGCTTGGTCGACCTGGCTGGCCAGCGATTCCGGTGCCTTGCCGCGCAGTTTTTCCGCGCGGACTCGATCTGCGGCATTGACGAAGCCATCGTACAGGGCGGTTTCAGCGTCCGCGGAGGTACTGTTGCGCGGTTCGGCGAAGATCTGGACCAGGCGCTGGAGAAAACGATCGTCCGACTGCAGCCGCTCGGACCGGGCCGCCGCCCGCTTCGGGTCGATCCCGGTTCGTCGACCTGCTGCGGCATCCAGCACCGCCATCGGCGCCAGCATGGGACAGCGGTTGCTTCTTACCCACTTCACCGGCAGGCGGCGCATGTCCTCCGGCACGTCCTTACGCGGGGTCCAGTACAGATCGGACAAGGTCTCTGCATCATGTTCGAGGAATGCTTCCGGATCCTCACGCAGGTTCCAGACCAGCCACTGGCTGCGGATGGTGGGGTGGCGAAACAGCGGTAGCACCGGAGCGATGCAGGACTCCGCGGCTGGGAAGCGGGACGAGGCATGCAGCAACAGCTGCCCCGATTGCAGCAGTTGTTCGACATGCTGCTTGTCGCGCAGCGACAGCGCCCAGTGCCACAGTCGCGGCTGATGCTGGCGCAGTCTGCGCGCCAGCGCAATGGTGTTGTCGACATCGGCGAGCGCATCGTGGGCGCGATCGACCGAGAGTCCGTTGGCCCGCGACAGGTCCTCGAGTCGGAAGCTCGTCTGACCGTCGTCGCGGCTCGGCCACTCGATGCCGCTCGGACGCAGCGCATGGGCCAGGCGGAGCAGATCGATCAGGTCGAACCGGGTGTTGCCGTTGCGAAATTCACGCGCGTAGGGGTCGATGAAGTTGCGCCAGAACAGGAATCGGGTGACCTCGTCGTCGAAGCGGAAGCTGTTGTAACCGACCGAACAGGTGCCGGGGCGGCTCATCAATTCGAATATGCGCTCGGCAAACTGGTATTCGGGCAGGCCGCGCTCACGCGCCAGTTGCGGCGTGATTCCGGTGATCAGGCAGGCATCCGGTGCCGGCAGCACATCGGATGCAGGCTGGCAGTAAATGACCACCGGCTCGCCAATTGGCGCCAGCTCCAGATCGGTGCGCACAGCGGCGAACTGGCAGGGGCGATCCTGACGCGGATTGGCGCCGAAGGTTTCGTAGTCGTGCCACAGGAAGCTGTCTGCATTCATGCATTCATTGTCCCACCGTTGCGTGTGGTCGTTCTGAGGTTTTGTCGTTCTCAGGTTCTGAGAATGCGGGGCTTGATCCTGCCGGTATGATCCCGACACGATTCGAGCACGCGATCGAAACCTGGTTTCGATCGAGCTATGGCGCCCCCACGCCGATCCAGCAGCGCGCCTGGCCCTTGATCGGTGCCGGCCGCGATGCCTTGCTGATGGCATCCACCGGACAGGGCAAGACCCTGGCGGCATGGCGTCCACTGATCGAACGCTTCCTCGAGCAGCCGGCGCGGCGGCGCGGCGTCCGTGCGTTGCATATCGCGCCATTGAAATCGCTGGCCCGCGACATGACCCACAACCTGGCGCCATTGATGCAGCTGGCCGAGTTGCTCCACGATGCGCCGTTTCGGATCGAATTGCGCTGTGGCGATACGCTGGCAGTGCAGCGTGCGGCGCAACGCCGACATCCGCCGGCGCTGCTGGCGACGACCCCGGAGTCGCTGTTCGTGCTGCTCGGCTCCAGCACCGGTCGGGCCATGCTGAGAACGGTCGAGGCGCTGGTGCTGGACGAACTTCATGTGCTCGCTGCCGGCAAACGCGGCGCCCATCTCGCGCTGTCGCTGGTGCGACTCGAGGAGCTGTGCGCTCGACCGCTGCAGCGTATCGGTCTTTCGGCCACGGCCGGTGCGCCGCGCGCGCTGGCCGATTGGCTGTCCGGTGCGCAGTGCGAGATTGTCACGGTGCCGGCAGCCCGTGCGCCGCGGGTTCGGATCGAGTTGCCGGCAAGTGGATTGAGTGCCGTGCCTGCGCTGCGACTGCGTGACGCGGCCTGGGACAGGATCGCAACGCTGGCCGCCGGTTCGGCTTCGATGCTGCTGTTCTGTCAGACTCGTGGCGAGGTCGAGCGCTCGGCGGCCGCGTTGGAGCAGCGCCTGACGGCCTGCGGCCGGCCCGGTCAGGTCGGTGCCCACCATGGCAGCCTGGACCGCATCCACCGCGAGCGTATCGAGGAGCGATTTCGGGCCGGCCGGCTGCGTCTGCTGGTCAGTAGCGCATCACTGGAGTTGGGTCTGGACCTCGGTCGGGTCGAGCGCGTAGCGCAATTCGGCGTTCCGGGCTCGGCCGCGCTGCTGTGTCAGCGCGCGGGTCGGTCCAACCACCGCCCCGATGGACGGGCACTGATTCATCTGTTTCCGCTGACTCTGAGCCAGCTGATCGAGGCCGAGGCGCTGCGCGAGTGCGTCGAGCGCAGCCGGCACGAGTTGCCGGATGTGGCCGGGAACCCTGCCGCTGGCGCCGCTGAGGCTCCGCTGGACGTGTTGACCCAGCAACTGCTGGCGCTGATCGATGGGGGAGTGCAGGACATCGAGGCGCTGCATTGCCGAGTGACCCGTGCCTGGCCGTACCGGCACATCAGTCGCGACTGCATCGAGCGCGTGATCGAGGCGGCGTGCTCGACTCCGGAGCGGATGCCACAGGCCCAGGTTTCCGGTCTGCTGCGACGCCAAAACGATGGCAGCCTGCGAACGGCCGTTCAGGCCGGCCGCCTGCTGGCGCTCAACGCCGGCGTGATTCCCGAGTACTTCGAGTACGAGGTTAGGCGGCTGGACAACGGTGAGCGGGTCGGGCGGCTTGACGAGGAATTCGCGTTCGAGTCGTCTCCGGGCGAGCTGGTGCAACTGGGCCATCGAAGCTGGCGCATCGTGCGCGTGCGCCCTGGCGAAGTGCTGGTCGAACCGGACCCGGCAGCGGCAACTCAACTGCCATTCTGGTTCGGCGACGGTGCCGGGCGCAGCGCGCTCGTGGCAGCGGCCGTTCGGCGGCGCATCGCAGCGCTGGATGTGCATCCCGAGGCGCGCCGGATGCTCGAGGAATCGCGCACCCGGCTCGGCGCACTGCCCGGCCCGGGGCGGATCGTGATCGAGCGTTTTCCGGATCCGGCAGGCGACCGGCATATCGTGATCCACAGTTTTGCCGGGGCCCGGGTCAACCGGGCCTGGGGGCTGGCGCTACGCAAGCGATTCTGTCGTCAGTTCAATTTCGAACTGCAGGCTGCTGCGACCGATGACGGCGTGCTGATCTCGCTGGGCGTGACCAGCGAGTTCGAAGTCGAGCAGATCGTGCGCTTCGTCTGCGCCGCCCAGGTCGAAGACGTGCTGACCCAGGCGTTGCTCGATACACCGCTATTCGTGACCCGGTTTCGCTGGTGTGCATCGAATGCGCTGCAGGTGCTGCGACGGGATGCATCCGGCAGCATTTCCGCGCAATGCCAGCGCAACACGACCGAGAATCTGATCGCCTGCGTGTTTCCCGACCAGCTGGCCTGTCTCGAGAACCTCGCCGGGCCGCGGCAGATCCCGGATCACCCGCTGGTCGAGCAGGCGCTGCGCGACTGCCTGCATCAGCACATTGACCTGGCCGGGCTGATCGAGCTGCTACAGGACATCGAAAGCGGCCGGATCGAAGTGCATGCGGTCGATCTGGAGCAGCCTTCGCCGCTGGCGTCCGGTTTGCTCCAGGCGCCGCGCCACAGTTTCCTCGACCCGGCCGCGGCCGAGGAGCGCCGCACCCGGGCTTTCGAATTGCGTCCGCGCTCGCGCCCCCTGCAGTCGACTGGCTGCACCGTTCCGGCGCCTTGTTCCAGCGGCCGGGTGCCACGCTCGGGCGTATCTGCCGGTCCCGACGCGCTCGAGCACCTGCTGCAGCGCTCCGGATACCTGACAGCGGCCGAGGGTGAACGCGGCTTGGGGCTGGCGCGACCGATTCCCGTCGGCGGTTGGACGCGATCATTTTCCATCCTGGTTCGCGAGCGGCGCGCGTTGGCCGCGCGTCTCGGGCCGCAGTATCCCTGGCTTTGGCTGGGCATCGGACTTGCAGCCACACTGCGGCAGCGTCTTCCGGCACTGGAGCTGCGGCCCTGGCTTGACCCGCAACAGCTCGAGATCGTCGCCGGCCAGGGCGCGGTGTCGTTCGACGCGGTGGCTCGGGGACGTGCCGGACTGCAGCAAGCCGATGATGCAGGCGTCTGGGCGGCGATCATGGCGGCGATCATGGCGGCGACCAAGGCCACGGCCGGATCGGACTCGGTCGCCTGAACCGCGGCCGGGCATTCACGATGCCAGGGCTGCGATGGGAACAAACCCCTGATCCGTTAGAATACCAAGGTCTACAGGAAGCGGCCAATGACCATGTCCAAAACGGCAACCCACCCGATTCCGATCACCGTCAAGAGCGGTGACAAGGTGCTCAAGGCGCAGGGCTACACCGCGATCCGGGACGGTATCAAGGCAAGTCGTGGCGAGCCGATCGCACCGATCGGGCGCAAGCCGGACTGGCTGCGTGTTCGCCTTCCTTCGGGCGGCAAGTACGAGCAGGTCAAGGCCAACGTCCATAAGCATCGCCTGGCGACGGTCTGCGCCGAATCGAAATGTCCGAATATCGGCGAATGCTGGTCGGCCGGCACAGCGACGATCATGCTGATGGGTGATGTCTGCACCCGAGCCTGTCGTTTCTGTTCGGTCGATACCGGCAATCCGCGCGGCTGGCTGGACCGGGACGAGCCGGACAATGCAGCCGAATCGGTTCGGCTGATGGGTCTGAAGTACGTGGTTCTGACCTCGGTCGATCGCGATGACCTGGTCGATGGTGGGGCCAGTCATTACGCCGATTGCATCCGGGTGATCAAGCGAGTCAATCCGCAAACTGCGGTCGAGGCCTTGACGCCGGATTTCCAGGGCCGTCGCGAATGCATCGAGACGGTCGTCGATGCCGGGCTGGAAGTGTTCGCCCAGAATGTCGAGACAGTGCGCCGATTGACCCATCCGGTACGCGATCCACGCGCCGGCTACGAGCAGACGCTGGCGGTGCTGGCCCACGCCAAGGGCTACCGCCCCGATGTGCTCACCAAGACCAGCCTGATGCTGGGCCTCGGAGAGAGCGATGACGAGGTCATCGAGTGCATGGACGATCTGCGCCGGATCGGCGTCGACATCGTGACTTTTGGTCAGTACCTGCGTCCAACCATCAACCACCTGCCGGTGGCGCGTTACGTGACACCGGAGCAGTTCCAGCAGTTTCGCCAGATCGGTCTCGACAAGGGCTTCCTCGAAGTGGTCTCCGGCCCCTTCGTGCGCTCGAGTTACCGCGCTGAACGCGTGCTGGAAAAGAACAACTGCGGTCTTTGAACGTCCCCGGCATGCAACGCGGGACCGAACTTGAGCGCTTGCGTTGCGTTCTGCAGCAGGCCCGGCGCGAGCGCCGAACGCTGACCTATCTTGAAGTAGCCGACCAGATCGGTCTCGAGCCTCCGCGTCGTATCCATCGCACGACTCGATTGATCGAACAGTTGTTGAACGAGGATGTGCGCGCGGGTCGGCTGCCGCTGGCCGCACTTGTGGTCAGCCGTGTTCGCGACGGCCTGCCGGCGCCCGGGTTCTTCGAGCGCGCACGTCGCCTCGGAATGGACCCCGGCACTGATCCCGCCAGCTTCCATCGGGCAATGCTCGAAAAGATCTACCAGTCGACTGGAAGCAATTGAATGACAAGGATTCTGTGGGCTGTTTTTCTGCTGGTGCAGGTCACGGCCTGCGGTTGGCAGGACGCGCCGGAGCAAGCGGATCCACCGCTCGCCAAGCGGGTTGCGCACATCGTCAAGGCATCCGCAGGAGAGCGCTTCGACCCGTATTACTGGCTGCGCGACGACAGCCGCAGCGCCCCTGACACCATGGCCTACCTTCAGGCCGAGAATGATTACACGCACGCCGCGATGACCCGCTTGCAACCCCTGGTAGCCGCGTTGGTCGAAGAGATGAAGTCCAGGATCCCGGCCGAGCAGGACAGTGAATTCCATCGCGATGGCGGGTATCTGTACTGGACCCGTTATGTGGCCGAAGCCGAATTCCCGGTCCTGATGCGGCGCGCACTGCGGGAACCGGCGATCGATGAGGTGCTGCTTGACGGCAATGCGCTTGCCGGGAACGGGTCCTCGTTCCAGCCGGGCAGCACTGACATCAGCCCGGATGGGAGGCATCTGGCCTGGCTGCAGGACCAGACCGGGTGGCGCCAGTATCGGATCCTGCTGCGCGACCTGGAGTCGGGCCGGATCCGTGATACCGGCATCTCCGGTGCGTCCTCGATCAGCTGGGCAGCCGATGGCCGCAGCCTGTTCTACGCCGAGAACCACCCGCTGAGCTTGCGCTCGTGGCGTGTCTGGCGGTACTGGCCAGATTCGGGCCGCGGCCCCGAGCTGGTCCACGAGGAAAACGATGAGGCGTTCTTCACCTCGGTTGGCCGCACTCGTTCCGACCGTTACAACTACGTCTACCTCGATTCCACCGAAGCGACCGAGATGCGGGTGATTGATAGCGCTCGAGAAGGGGCGGAGCTGGTGGTCTTCCTGCCGCGACAGCGCGGCCACCAATACGCCGCCGACCATGACGGCCATGACTGGATCATTCGCAGCAATTGGGACGCACCCAATTTCAGAATCCTGCGGGCCCCGGAGACGGGCCATGAAGATCGCGATCGTTGGGCTGAACTGGTGCCGCATCGAGAACAGGTTTTCATCGAGGAGTTCGATCCATTCGAGAATTTTCTCGCCCTCGGGGAGCGCCATCAGGGAATGCGACGCCTGCGCTTGCTGGACTATCGCTCGGGACAATCACGCCTGGTCGAGTTCGACGAACCGCTCTACACCGCGCAGCTGGGTCATAACCCCGAGTCCGACAGCAGCGTGCTGCAGTTCGCCTACACCTCGCTGACGACGCCGCGCGAAATCTGGGAGTTCGATCCCGAAAGCGGCCAGCGCCGACGCATCGAGCGTCTCGAGGTGCCGGGCGGATTCGATCCCGACGATCTGGTCACCTCTCGCCTGTGGGTCGAGGCTCGCGATGGCGCCAGGATTCCGGTTTCGGTGGTGCACCACAAGGACACGCCGCTCGATGGCAGTGCACCACTGTATCAGTCTGCTTACGGCTCTTACGGATTGACCATCGATCCGGCGTTCTCCAGTGAGCATCTGAGCCTGCTGGAGCGCGGCTTCGTATTCGCGCTCGCGCACGTTCGCGGCTCTCAGGCGATGGGTCGGGAATGGTATGAACAAGGTCGCCTGCTCAACAAGATCAACACCTTCAATGATTTTGTCGATGTAACCCGGGCACTGGTCGCGCAGCATCTGGTCGATGGCAACAGGGTGTTTGCAGCGGGCGCAAGTGCCGGTGGTTTACTGATGGGCGCAATCGCCAACATGGCGCCACAGGACTATGCCGGCATCATTGCCCATGTTCCCTTTGTTGATGTCGTCACGACCATGCTCGACGAGTCGATCCCCTTGACGACCAATGAATTCCACGAATGGGGCAACCCGAAACAGCCGCAGTACTATGACTACATGCTTTCCTACTCACCCTACGACAATGTTCGTGCGCAGCGCTACCCGGCGATGCTGGTGACCGCCGGATTGTGGGATTCGCAGGTGCCGTACTGGGAGCCAGTCAAATGGGTCGCGCGCCTGCGCTATCTAAAGACCGACACCAATCCACTGCTGCTGCGGGTCAATATGGGAGCAGGCCATGGCGGTCTGCCTGGGCGTTTCCGGCGGCTGGAGCAGACCGCGCTGGAATATGCCTTCATTCTCGATCGGGCCGGGCTGGCCGACTGACGCGTTACAGCGATGCGCTGGCTTCGTCTCCAATTCCTGCGCCGACATCGGCGGCATCGGAGTCACATTCGCGACTGGGTCGAGTCTCACCCGTACCTGGTCAGCATACTCGAACGCGCCGGTGCCCTGCATATCGACGAGACCACGCTGGCGCGAGGCATTGCTGTCGGTCTGTTCATCGGCATGACGCCAACGGTCGGTATCCAGACCGGCATGATGCTGATCGCCGCCTTTGCTTTCCGTGCCAACTTCTTTGCCGCGTTCCTGGTGTCGAACGTCAGCAACCCTCTGACCATGGCGCCGCTGTATTACGGATGGAACCAGCTTGGACATTGGCTGATCGATCGTTTGCCGATCCAGCCGTTCAGGATCGACGGAATTGGCGAGGAGATTGCGTTCGAGACCGCGTCGATACTGCTCGGCAGCCTGGTGACCGCAGTGCCCAGCGCCGTGCTTGGTTATTTTGGCTTTCTTCGGTTGTGGCGCGCGCTTGATCTGCGCCTGCCGGGCCAGCGGGTCGTGGATCCGATCGAGCAAAGCCAGCAACGGTCATCCGAGCCGGGTGAGCGATCGGATTGAATGTCGGTCCAGCCCGACTGCAATTCAGTAACTTTCAAGCTGTGCTGGAATGTCCTTGTCAGCTGGCATCTGCAGTTGCTCAAGATTGGTCGGGCTGTGGATCGCGTGGCCCTGCAGCAGGTCCACACCAATCTGCTTCAGCCGCAGAATCAGCTCGATCGATTCAACCGACTCGGCGACCGTGCGCATGCCGGCGATGCGGGCGATTTCGTGGATCGATCGAACCATCGCATGGTCGAGCTCGCTGTGAGCAAGCTCACGAACGAAGCCTCCGTCGATCTTGACCAGGTCGACCGGGAGCTGCTTCAAATAGTCGAAAGTCGACAGGCCCTTGCCGAAGTCATCCAGAGCGACCTCGCAACCCGCCGTGCGCAGGGCCGAGAAAAACTCGCGAGCCTCGTCGATGCTGTGCATCGCTGCCGATTCGGTGATTTCGAAACAGAGGGCGCCGGGCGGTAGCGAAGCTCGATCGATCGCGGCCAGAAGCTCCGGCAGAACCGAGCTGCAGTTGACCGACTGTCCGGATAGATTGACATGCCAGGAGACGATCCTCGGGAAGCTCTTGATCATGCCGGGCAGGATCTCCAGTGCCTTGCTTACCACCCACTGGTCGATCATTCGCGCAACATGGTAACGTTCGGCCGCCTCCATGAAGCTGCTGGCCGTGAACAAGCGGCCGTCGCGATCCTCAAGCCGGACCAGCAGCTCACAGCGCCATTGGTCACCATTTGCTGGCGCAATCAACTGGCCGTGAAAGCGCAATCGTTCCTCGGCGATGGCTTCCTTGATCCGTTGTACCCAATCCATCTCCTGCTGCCGTCGCATTGATGATTCCCTGGAGTCCGCCTGCACCCTCACCTGGTTGCGACCCTGTTCCTTGGCCTCATAGCAAAGCAGATCGACCTGCTGCATCAGCCGCGCGGCATCCTGGGTCGCCTGATTGACCTCGATCACGCCGATGCTGGCCGATACCTGGATCGGGCGTTCCTCCCAGCGGAATTCGAATCGACTGATCGCGTCGCGCAGGCGACCGGCAATTCTCGCGGCTGTTTCGATACTGCAGTTGCGCATGATCACACCAAACTCGTCACCGTCGAGACGCGCCAGCATGTCACCGTCGCGCAAGCAATGATGGACGCGTTCGCTCAGCCGAACCAGTACCGCATCCCCGGCCAGATGGCCGAAGGTATCGTTGATGAGCTTGAACTGGTCCAGATCGATCAGGCAGACCGCATGGCGCTGCGTGGCGGTCTGGTTTTCACGCAACAGCTGGTTCAGGCATCGTTCGAACTCGCGCCGATTTGCCAGCCCGGTGAGCTGGTCATGCGCGGCCTGATAGGCCAGTTCTGCGGCGAGGCTGCGAGTTTCGCTGATATCCTCGATCACGACAATGGTCGTGGGGTGATCGCCACGAACGCGATCATGTGAGGAAATGGAGAGTTTCCCCCAGGCGATGCTGCGATCCGGGCGCGTGAATCGAGCTTCCAGTCGATGTTGGCCTTTGCCGCTTGAGGTCGCCTCTTGCTCGAGTGCATGCAGCAGCGCCGAGCGATCCCGAAGGTCGCAGAACTGCACCAGTGCTTCACCCAGCAGTGACTCGGCGGGGCGTTCGAGAAAGCTGCACAAGGCTTCATTGATTTCCGCGATCCGGCCATCGGGCTCGACCAGAGACATGCCGACAGGAGCGAGCTCGAAGGTGCTCCAGAACTGCAGCTGGGAGCGGCGCATGCCGGCCACTGCCCACAGGAACACACCAGCCAGAATCAGGGTGAACAGCAGGACTGAAGTCACGCTGATGGTCATCGCATAACGTGAAAGACTACGGGTTCCTTCGGCAATGTTTTCGGAAAATCGGCTTGCCTGGGCCATCATCGATTGATTCAGCAAATCGAGTTCACTACGGATCGATCGAATCTGCTCACGACCGCCAACGCGATCGCCATCGAGTTGCTCGAGCTCGCGGGCCAGCTGATCAAGCCGCATCACCCAGATATCAGCTTCCCGCCAGAGTTCCAATGCCTCGGCGAAGTGGGACAGGTTTCGGAAGACCCGGAACATTCGCACCATGCCGTTGACGTCATCGGGGTGGTTGCTTCCTTCGGTCAGCGCAAGTTTCGCGTCCTCGAAGGCACCCTTGCCGTCGAGCAATGCAATCCGGGCGCGGCGATCGCTAAGTGGAATCTGCAGATTTCTGCGGGCATTTTCGAGCTCGGTGCGATCGCCAAACTCGGCGTATCGGTCGAGTTGAAAGATGGCGGCCTGCTGAGCCTTGGACCATTGGCTCTCGCCGGCAACAAAGGCACGTCCGGCCGACAGCAGATCGAACAGCGTGACGGCGATCGTAATGGCGGCTGCGGCAAGCACGACGGTTGCGACAAGGAACGGGATCAGATGGGCGCGCCGCCACGATCGGAGTCGTTCGCCCGAGCGCCGGCCAGGGACGTTTCCTCGCACCGTCGAATTGCTGCCGGGTCTGGTCACGAGCGACGAGCCGGGCGCAACACGAGTTCGATCCGGACCATGCTGGCGTTTTCAAAGCGCAGTCCGAAGCCCAGCGAACGGGCGAGGCGCAGCATCCGTTCGTTCTCGATCATCACATCCCCGTAGATGGAAGCAAGTCCTTTCTTGCGACACCATTCGATCAGCCGTGTCAGGATGTGTCGACCCAGGCCGAAGCCGGAAATCTCCTTGCCGACGATGATCGCGAATTCCGCGCTCCCTCGAGCATCGATCACTGCCCTGGCAACCCCGCCGATCAACGCCAGGTCGGGGGGCAGGGCCTCGACCAGCACCAGCGCGAAGCCGTGCTGCCGATCAACCGCCGAAAGTGCAGCAGCGTGTTCGGTCGTCAACTCGGTCAGCGGATAAAGGAATCTAAATCGGATTTCCTCGGCTGTCAAATGACCGAAGCTGCGGCGCAGCGCGTCGGCATCGCGCGGCTCGATCGGCCGAAGCAGAAGTTTGCGCCCATTTTCGAGTTGCAAGGCCTCGCACCAGGGCCGTCCCAGCGGCAGCCGAAATGCGGGAGTTCGAGTTCGACGGCGCGACGGCTGCATGCGGCTATGATGCCATGAAGCTTACTAACGACCGGATTCATTGATGCCATCCGCCGGCAATGCGCCGACCCCAGAGTTTCTGAAGTCTGTCGAGCGCCTGGTCGAAGATATCGATCGGCTGAACGACAATCGGGAGGCGCTGGAGCTCGCCGCACTGCGCTTGAACAACATGATCAGTACCCAGCGCCAGTGGCAGCGAAGGCTGGCGCTGGGCGTGGCGCGGCATGACATGCAGGCCCCGCTGCCGGCTGAGGATACTGTGCTCGAACGTCTGCTACAGGCGCAGGCGCGCTGCCAGGCGCTGCTGCTGCGGCCAAGTTCGGATCATGGGGAAGTCTGAACAGCGGCGGTCGACATGTTGGCGCCGGCCGGATCGAATGCCAGATCCCAGAATGCCCGGCCGAGTTCGCCCACGACCCGGGTTTCTGCATTACTGAGAATGATCAGACCGAGGTCGAGTTCTCGCGACAGCGAGATTTCGGCGCGGTAGCCGGCGACCCAGCCGCCGTGGATGGCAAGCTCATGCTCGGGCAGTTGGTAGATGCGCCAGCCCAGCCCGTAGTGCGCATCGGCAAGAATGCCGCGCCAGTGACGGTTCGAGAGCTCGTTCCGGGTTTCGATTCTGGGTCGTAGCACTTCATCGATCACGGCTGCCGGCAACACGTCCGGGCGGTGACCCAGCATCGCAATCGCCCACTGGCTCATATCGAGCAGCCCGGCGTTGATTCCGGCTGCCGATGCGACCTGGTAGTAGGTCGTACGCAGGCGGATCTGGCGCCAGCCCTTCCCGGTCTTCAAGTGCGGCTCAGCGCGATTGGTGGCAGTACGAAAACCCTCGTAGCCAAGCGTCGTAGTGGTCATTCCCAGCGGCTGGAGCAATCGCGTGCGCAGCGCCTCGGCGTAGCTTCGGCCAGTAGCAGAAGCGACGACATCCTCGACCAGGCTGAACACATTGTTCTGATAGCTGTAGCAGCGGCCCGGCGGGCAGAGCGGCTTGAGCGAGGCAAAACGTGGCAGGATTTCCTCGCGCTCCAGGCCGGCCTCGATCAGATTGTCATAGGCATTTCTGACAAATCCGGACCGCTGTCCGAGGACATCCTCCACGGTCAGTGGCCGGGGCCCGTCGACCAGTTGATACTGAGGCGCGTAGCGACCAACTGCCTGGTCGAGGACGATCTTGCCTTCAGCGGCCAGCAACGCCGCCAGTATTCCGGAGAAACCCTTTGATACCGAAGCGATCCGGAACTGGGTCGCATCATCGATCGGGATGCCTCCGGCATCGTCGCGGTTTCCCCACAGCGAAACCCCCGCCAGCTGGCCACGATAAACGATTGCTGCGGCCGCTCCAGGAACCTGCTCCTCGCTCATTCGCGCGAGGAAGTGGCTATCGAAGGCCGCGTGCAGTGCTGCTGAGTCCAGCGACTGGGATTGGGCCGGTCCGCAGACTGCGAGCGCGGCCAGAACCAGAACCAGTGCGAGGGAACTCTTGCTTGCAGAGCCGCGGGCGCGACGGCAACTTGCGAGATTCTTCGCGGCCATCACAGACGAACCAGCCGCTCGGTCGCCGCATCCAGTGTTGCGTCGTCCTTGGCGAAGCAGAACCGCAGGATGCGCTCGTCGCGGCGATCGGCGTGAAATACCGAGATCGGGATCGCGGCGACACCGATCTCCCGGGTCAGCCACTCGGCCATTTCAACATCCGTGCGGTTGTCGATATCGCTATAGCCGAGCAGCTGGAAGTAGGTGCCCCGGCAGGGCAGCAGCTTCCAGTTCGAGCCTTCCAGAGCGCGTCGGAAGTGATCGCGCTTGGCCTGGTAGAACGCCGGAAGTTCGAGGTGAAACGAGCAGTCTTCCATGAAGCTCGCAATCGCATACTGCATCGGTGTCGAAATCGAGAATGTCACGTACTGGTGGATCTTGCGGAATTCGGCGCTCAGTGCGGGTGGAGCAATGCAGTAACCGACCTTCCAGCCGGTGGTGTGGTAGGTCTTGCCGAACGAGGAAACGACCAGGCTTCGTTCGCGCAATCGCTTCGAGCTCACCGCGCTCTGGTGCTGCTGGCCGTCGAACACGATGTGCTCGTAGACCTCGTCGGACAGCAGATAGGCCGGGGTCGGCTCCAGCACGGCCTCGAGTCGCGCCAGGTCCGCGCTGGAAAGCACGCCGCCGGTGGGGTTGTGCGGACTGTTGATCACGACCAGCCGGGTGCGTGCACCGATTGCGTGCTCCAGACGATCGAAGTCGATGCGGTAGTCGGGTGCGTGCAGCGGCAGGTGGATGCAGCGGCCGCCGGCAAGCTGTACCGCGGGTTCGTAGCTGTCGTAGGCGGGATCGAACACGATCACCTCGTCGCCCGGTCGCACCAGTGCCTGGATTGCCACGAACAGCGCCTCGGTGGCGCCGGCAGTAACCGTGATCTCGGTCTCCGGATCGAGCCTGGCACCGTACATTGCCGCGACCTTTTCCGCGATCCGCTGCCGCAACAGCGGAATGCCGGGCATCGGCGCGTATTGGTTATGGCCGGCGCTCATTGCCTCGCTGACCAGCTCGCGCAGTCGCGCCGGGCATGCGAAATCAGGGAAGCCCTGCGACAGGTTCAATGCGCCGTGACGCGCGGCCAGTTGCGACATGATGGTGAAGATCGTGGTCTTGACATCGGGCAGTTTGGATTGTGCCCGCGGATCCGGCAGGGAGTTCATCGATGCTCCAGTTGAACTGCGTTGAAATCCGCCGTGTGCGGGAAGCGGGAATCGGTCGGGGTTCCCGGGCGGACCAGCTGGACGACCTGCATCCCGGCGGCCTGCGCCGCTTCGAGCTCATCGCCAATGTCGGAAAAGAACACGATCTGCTCCGGTTCGAGACCGATTTGCCCCGCGATCTGATTATAGGAGTGAGCCTCCTTCTTCGAGCCGATAGTGGTGTCGAAGAAACCCTGGAAATTCGAGCGCAGATCGCCGAACTCGCTGTGGGAAAAATACAACTGCTGCGCCTGGATCGAGCCAGAGGAGTAGATGTAGAGCGGCAGGCCCTCGGCATGGCGCTGCTCGATCCAGTCGTGTGCGTCGGGGTAGAGGTGCGCGGTGAAGACCCCTTCCCGGTAGCCCTGGGCCCAGATCATGCCCTGCAGTTCCTTCAGCGGCGTGGCTTTGACGTCATCGTCGATCCAGGCTATCAGCTGACGGACGATAGCTTCACGGTCCTCGGCGGCCAGTCCGGCAGCTCTGGCCGTGGCTGCAAGCTCGGCCGCGACCTTCGGTTCGTTCACGTGCCGGGCAATGAAGCCTGGCAGGGCCTCCCGGGCATAGGGAAACAGGACATTCCGGACAAAGGAGATATCTGCGATCGTGCCTTCGATGTCGAGCAGTGCGGCGCGCGCCGACAACTTGATCATTCCTGGTCCAGCCGGTTGAACTGCGATGCGATGCCGCTGCCGGTGAACTGGGCAACCCAGCCCTCGGGGTTGTTGAACAGGCGAATCGCGGTGAATTCAGGCGCCGCACCCATGTCGAACCAATGCGGCGTTCCGGCTGGAATGCCAATCAGGTCGCCGCGCTCGCACAGCACTTCAAAGATCCGCTCGCCGACATGCAGGCTGAACAAGCCGCGACCATTGACAAAAAACCGCACTTCGTCTTCGGCGTGGCGGTGCTCGTCGAGAAACTTGCACCGGGCCAGCTCGCGGTCCGGGTGCCCCGGCCACATGTGAACCACATCGACGGCTTGATAGCCGCCTTCGCGCTTGAGTCGCTCGATGTCGGATGAATAGGCGGCAAGAATCTCGGCGTGGCTATCGTTCGGGCCGATTTCGCGCCCGGCTCGCCAACGCTCGAAGCGCACCCCGGCCTGGTTCAGCCGGGCCCGGATCTCGGCCGGATCGTCGCTGCGCAGCTGCGCCCGGCTGGCGTCTGCGTCGCTAAAGATGCTCAACTTGTTCATCGTGTATCGGTCAACTCGCATTGAATGAGGAAATCAAGTGCTTCCATGTGGCGCGCTGCGTCCGCGACACTGCGTCCCCAGGCATAGGCCCCATGACCGGCAATCAGGTAGCCGGGCGCGGTACCTTGCTGTCCGAGCCGCGGTCTGATCGTGGCCGCAAGCCGGTCGATGTCCTGCTCGTTGGCGACCACCGGGAGCTCGATCTCGACATCATGACCGATGACCCCTTCGAAAGCCTTGAGTAGTTCGTAGTTGCGGAACCGCAGCGCGCCGGCCGCCTCGTATTGGCGCGAAGCCACGGTTGCGTGTGGCGAATGCACGTGCAGTACGGCACGAACTTCCGGGTATTCACGATAGATCTGCACATGCAGGCCCGCCTCGGCCGAGGAGCGCCCGGGATCAATTGCATTGCCTGCTGCATCAAGCCGCATCAGACCCGCGCGATCGAGCCTGCGCTTGTCGCCGCCGGAACGGGTGATCAGGAAGCTGCCGTCGTCCAGTCGTACCGAGTAGTTGCCGCTGGTCGCCGGGGTCCAGCCGCGCTGACCGAAATCACGGGCGCAGGCGATCAATGCGTCGGCGCGCTGTTCGTCCTCCTGAGTCATCGCGGGAATCGGGGGTCGGGATTGCATCGGCTTTTTCGGCAGGCATTTGACCGTCATTATAGCGAGGCTCGGTTCATGCGAAAATCCAGAAATGAAATTCAGTTCGATCGTCGCTGGCGTGCGTGCCGGCATTGCGCTGATCCTGCTTTCCATCAACACGGTGGTACATGTCACTCCGTTGCTCGTGGTTGCCGTGGTCAAGATCGTGGTACGCCACCGGCGCGCGCGCCAGCCGCTGGACCATTTGCTGATGCGAATTGCCGAAAGCTGGATCGGCGTCAACAGCTGGATGCTGGACCACCTGACCACGACCGAGGTCGCAGTCGATGGCCTGCCCGAAGTCGATCTGGACGGGCACCTGCTGGTGATCAGCAATCACCAGAGCTGGGTCGACATACCAGTGCTGCAGAAGCTGTTCAATCGCAGGCTGCCGCTACTGCGCTTCTTCCTCAAGAGCCAGCTGATCTGGGTGCCGATGCTGGGCCTGGCCTGGTGGGCGCTGGACTTTCCGTTCATGAAGCGTTACCCGCGCGAGTTGGTTCAGCGACGACCCGAGCTGGCCGGCCGCGACATCGAGGCCACGCGCCTGGCCTGTCGCAGATTCCGCAGCATTCCGGTTGCGGTGATGAATTTCGTCGAGGGTACGCGCTTTACGCCGGAAAAGCGGCAGCGGCAGAACTCGCCGTTCAACTACTTGCTGCGGCCGCGCAGCGGCGGGGTCGCTTTCGTTCTCGATGCGCTGTCGGATTCGATCGATACAATCGTCGATGTAACGATTGCCTATCCCGGGTTCGACCGACGTCGACCGGGACTTCTTGATCTGTGCGCCAACCGGATCGACAAGATTCGGGTCTCGATTCGTACCGAGCCCGTGCCGGAATTCGTGCGTGGGCTGGATTACCAGACCGATCCGGACGGCCGTGCGCGTTTCCAGCAGTGGATCAATGAACTCTGGGCGCGCAAGGATCACGAGGTCGGGCGGATGCTGGGCAGGGGTTGAATCGGTTCGGTTGTTGCCCTGGGTCCGGGAAAGCCGGGTCTCGATAGCTTCATTGCGGCTCGGCCCGCCGAGGCGGCGGGCGTTGAAATCTTGACGATGCGCCTGATCAGGCCGCTTTCGCCTTGCCGCCGGCAGGGTCGGTGCCTGCAAGCTGACGCAGAACGTAGTGCAGGATTCCACCGTGCTTGAAGTACTCTACTTCCTTCGGCGTGTCGAGCCGGACCCGGACCTTGAATCGGGTTTCCTCGCCGTTACCGTCTGTGGCGATGACCGTGGCTTCGCGTGACTTGCCGATGTCGAGGTCCTCGATCGCATATTCCTCGAAGCCGGTCAGGCCCAGCGAGTTGCGATCTTCGCCCTCGATGAAGGTCAGTGGCAGTACGCCCATGCCGACCAGATTGGAGCGATGGATGCGCTCGAAGGATTCGGCGATTACGGCCTTGACGCCAAGCAGCAAGGTGCCCTTGGCTGCCCAATCGCGCGACGAGCCCGTGCCGTATTCCTGGCCGGCCAGCACGATCAGCGGCGTCCCGGTTTCCTTGTACCTCATCGCCGCATCGTAGATCGGCATCACATCGCCGGACTCGACATGGGTCGTGAGCCCGCCCTCGGTACCCTCGGCCATCTCGTTGCGGATCCGGACGTTGGCGAAGGTGCCGCGCATCATCACCTCATGATTGCCGCGGCGCGAGCCGTAGGAGTTGAAGTCGGCCGGGGAGACGCCGTGCTGCTGCAGGTATTTGCCGGCCGGAGAGTCCGGCTTGATGCTGCCGGCCGGGGAGATGTGGTCGGTGGTGACCGAATCGCCCAGTCTGGCCAGGCAGCGGGCGCCCTTGATCGCGCCGATTTCGGGCAACTCGCGGCTCATACCCTCGAAGTAGGGCGGGTTCTGTACGTAGGTGGAATCGTCGGCCCAGGCGAACATTTCGCCGGTCGGCGTGTCCATCGACTTCCAGCGCGCGTCGCCCTCGAAGACGTGGGCGTAGCTGTCGCTGTACATCTGACGCGTTACGATTTTATGAACGAAATCATGTAGTTCACGTGAATTTGGCCAAATGTCCTTGAGGAACACATCATTGCCATCCGGGTCCTGACCCAGCGGCTCCTTGAGCAGGTCGATATCCATCCGACCGGCGATGGCGTAGGCCACTACCAGCGGAGGAGAGGCCAGGTAGTTGGTGCGGACTTCGGGGTGAATGCGGCCTTCGAAGTTGCGGTTGCCCGACAGTACCGAGCAGACCACCAGCTGGTGGTCGCGCACGGCCTTGTCGACCGGCTCGGGCAGCGGGCCGGAGTTGCCAATACAGGTAGTGCAGCCGTAGCCAACGGTGAAGAAGCCCAATGCCTCGAGGTCGTCGTCGAGCTCGGCGGCTTTGAGGTAATCGGTCACGACCTTCGAGCCCGGAGCGAGCGAGGTCTTGACCCAGGGCTTGACCGTCAGGCCTTTCGCGCGGGCATTTCGCGCCAGCAGACCGGCGCCCAGCATAACTGTCGGGTTCGATGTGTTGGTGCAGGAGGTGATCGCGGCGATCACGACCGCGCCATCCTTGAGCGTGAATTCCTGGTCCTTGTAATTGACCTGGGCGACATACTCGACCTGGGCCACGCCCGGCGTATCGTGTCCGACCGCAGTGCCGCCGCCTTCGTTGGCAAAGCGCCCCTCGCCGTTGGCGTCGCGCTTGCGCGTCATTTCGGCGCAGGTCTCGATGAAGGCGTGCTTCGCATTCGAAAGTGCAATCCGGTCCTGCGGCCGCTTCGGCCCGGCCAACGACGGTTCGACATCGTTCAGGTCCAGTTCCAGCACGTCGGTGTAGTCGAGTTGCGCCGCACCGTCCTCGCGCCACAAGCCCTGGGCCTTCGCGTAGGCCTCGACCAGCGCGATGCGGTCTTCGTCGCGGCCGGACAGCTTGAGATAGCGGATGGTTTCGCCGTCGATCGGGAAGATCGCACAGGTTGAACCGAACTCAGGCGACATGTTACCGATCGTGGCGCGGTCGGCCAGCGCCAGCTCGGCCAGGCCATCGCCGAAGAACTCGACGAACTTGCCGACCACGCCTTTATCGCGCAGCATCTCGGTAACGGTCAGCACCAGATCGGTCGCGGTCGCTCCTTCCTTGAGCTTGCCGGTCAGGCGGAAGCCGATGACCTGCGGCAGCAGCATCGAGATCGGCTGGCCGAGCATCGCGGCTTCGGCCTCGATTCCGCCGACGCCCCAGCCGAGGATTCCCAGACCGTTGATCATCGTGGTGTGTGAATCGGTGCCGACCACAGTATCCGGCCAGGCGAACAGTTCGCCGTCGATGGTTTTGCTGAACACCACACGCGACAGGTGCTCGAGGTTGACCTGGTGAACGATGCCGGTGTTTGGCGGCACCACCTTGAAATTGTCAAATGCGCCCTGGCCCCAACGCAGGAAAGCATAGCGTTCCTTGTTGCGCTCGAACTCGATCCGGTTGTTCAGGTCCAGCGCATTGGCTCGGCCATAGTTGTCAACCTGTACCGAGTGGTCGATCACCAGTTCGGCCGGCGACAGCGGGTTGATTTTGGTCGGCGAGTCGCCGAGCTTCTTCATCGCGTCGCGCATTGCCGCCAGGTCGACAATCGCCGGCACACCGGTGAAGTCCTGCAGCACGACTCGCGCCGGGGTGAAAGCGATTTCCTGATCGGGCTCGGCGCTGGCGCTCCAGCCAGCGACCGCAGCAATATCCTCGGCGGTAATGTTCTCGCCATCTTCATGACGCAGCAGGTTCTCGAGCAGGATTTTCAGCGAGAAGGGCAGCCGGGCAACATCGTGCTTTTCGCCCAGTTTCTTGAGGCTGTGGAAGTGGTAGGTCTTGCCGTTCGCGGTGAGCGTATCGCGGCAGTTGAGCGCGTCTCGCATGAAAATTCTCCGGTTTGTGCTGGATAGGCGGGCGTCGAACCCTGATTCGTCATTTTAGCATGCGGCCGCGGAATGACCGCCGCCGACAACGGGCCGAGGCAGATCCAGCGCACCGTTCCGGACAGCATCAGCCCGAAAGTTCGGCCGCAATCCTGAACATGCGCCTGCGCTGAAGCAGCAGTCGCCACGGCCGGCCGCCCAGCTGCAGCCAGAGAAAGCCCGCACGGACACCGCCAAGCAGGATGGCGCGGATCAGCGAGACCTTATCGCTCTGCTTGAGATACAGCGGGTTGCCGTTGACCTGGATCCGCAGCGGCAGGGTTGAAATCTGCTGACGATAGACATCGGCCAGCTGCGCGACGACGCTCGGATCGAGTACGTCGCCGGCGTCGTGCCAGGCGGTTTCGACCAGATCCAGCGCGTGCCCCAGCTGGTCGATCCGTGACCTGTCCTTGCGCAGGAACATCGACAGGCGAATCAGGCCGGCTGCATAGCCCATCGCCTGGCGGGCATCGGTGCTGGCCGAGGTCGCCAGTTCGTTGGCCATGGTGAGTCCAAGCCGAACCCCGGGCAGTCCGCCGAACACGGCCATGGTGGTTTCGGGGTCGTTGACGAATACGCTCTCGAGGCTGGCGCGCGCCGATTGCTGACTGCACTGGCCGCCGCTGGCGATCTGTCGCACCAGTTCACCGGCCTGCAGGATGCCGGCGAAGGCGACCACCTGTTGCCGAAGGTCGATCTTCATTGGCAAAACTCCGGGCGACGGCGATTGCTGCTCTCGATGATGCCGCCGCCGAGACAGACCGGGCCGTCGTAGAGCACCACCGACTGACCCGGAGTGACCGCGCGCTGGGGCGCTGAAAATTCCAGCACGAAGTGCTCGTGGTCGAGCTCGACAATACGCGCGGCCTGATCGGCTTGTCGATAGCGGATCTTGGCGGCGATTCTCTGGCCGCGGTCAGGTGCGGTGCCGGCGATCCAGCTGGGTCGCCGAGCCGTCAGCCGGGTTGAATTCAGGTGCGCGTCATCCGGATCCTGGGTGACGAACAGGCAGTTGTTGTCGAGATCCTTGTCGACTACGAACCACGGTGCTTCCGGAAAGCCGCGCACGCCTCCGATTCCGAGACCCTTGCGCTGGCCCAGGGTGTAATGAATCAGGCCCGTGTGCATGCCGATCGCGCGGTTGTCGGTGGTGCGAATCTCGCCGGGCTCGGCGTTCAGATAGCGCGCAATGAAGGTGTCAAAATTACGCTCGCCGATGAAGCAGATCCCGGTCGAGTCCTTTTTCGCCGCAGTCGGCAGTCCCGCCGCCGCGGCGATCCGGCGGAGCTCGGTCTTGCGCAATTCGCCGATTGGAAAGCGCGCGTGTTTCAGCTGGTCCTGGTCCAGCATATAGAGGAAGTAGCTTTGGTCCTTGTCCGGATCACGCCCTTTGAGCAGGCGGAATCTGCCATCGACCTGGTCGCGCCGCGCATAGTGTCCGGTGGCCATGAATTCCGCCCCGAGATCCTGTGCGTGGTCCAGGAAGACCTTGAACTTGATCTCGCGATTGCACAGCACGTCAGGATTCGGCGTGCGCCCGGCTTCGAGCTCGGTCAGAAAGTCTGCAAACACATGTTCCCAGTATTCGGAAGCGAAATTGCGTGCATGGAACGGGATTCCAAGCAGTTCGGCCACTGCACGCGCGTCGGCTGCGTCCTCGGTGGCCGAACAGTGGCCATTCGGGTCGTCTTCCTCCCAGTTCTTCATGAACATCCCGGCCACGTTCTCGCCACGTTGCTTCAGCAACAGCGCGGTTACCGAGGAATCCACCCCGCCGGACATGGCCACCATGGTCAGCTTGCTCATGCCCTTCAAGGTGGGGTGGGCGAGCTTGAATCGCAAGTGAAACCGGGGTCACCGATCTCATCGCACGGGTGTTGGTCACGCGTGCGCGTCATGCGTCGGCACCACCGCTGCCAGTGGCTTGCCCGACGGCCGGCTCCGGAAACAGCTCCGGTGACATCAGTTCGATGAAACGCCGCGCTTGCGGCGTCAGGTACGCGCCTTTGCGCATCACGACGCCGTAGGTCCGTTTTGGAAACCACTGGCTGACATCGTGGGTGATCAGTTGGTCGCGATCGGCCTCGGTCAGGCAGATGCTGGTAACGATCGATACCCCGAGGCCGCGGGCGACGTAGCGCTTGATGACTTCCCAGCCGCCGACTTCCATGGTGACCCGGAACGGCAGGCGGTGTTTCTGGAACACGCGATCGATCAGGGTATAGGTGGTCAAGCGCTTCGGCGGAAGGATCAGGCCGTGCGGGCTGATGTCGGCCAGGGTCAGCTTGCCGCGGCGGGCCAGTGGGTGGTCGCGGGCCGCGATCAACACCGGACGGAAGCTGTAGATCGGGCGATAGCTGATGTCATCCGGCACCTCGATCATCGAGCCGACTGCGAAGTCGACCCGGTCCGAACGCAGCATGCCCAGGCCATCGGCTCCGGTGACGTTATGCAACTGTACATAGATTCCCGGATGGCGCTGGCGAAAGCGTTGTACCAGGCTCGGCAGCAGATGCAGAATGGTCGATTCCCCGGCCGCGATCCGGACCTCGCCGGAATCCATCCGTCCGAAGGCGCGCGCGAACTCATCGGGCAGTGCGTCGAGACGGTCAACCAGCGGCCGGGCCAGTTCCAGCAGAGTGCGGCCGGCCGGAGTCAACTGCATGCGCGGGCCGCGGCGCTCGAACAGCTGCTGCCCCAGCTCGTCTTCGAGTTGGCGAATCTGCTGACTGATCGATGGCTGTGACAGGTAGAGCGCGTCGGCCGCGGCCGAGACGCTACCCAGCCTTGCGGTCTGGCAGAACGCGCGCAGGTGCTTGAGCAGGTTGCCTTTGTACACGTGATGCCGAGTCGATGTCCAGGGCGAGCAGCCAGTGTACCCCGCCACTCATTCTGTAGCATTCAGCGAGTCGGAAAGTGCCTGGTGCCGTGAGTCATACGTATCGACTCATTCAGCGAGCCGCCGACGGGCCAGACGCAAGGCGCGCTCGTGCAGGAATGGCGCGCCCGATTCGACATTGCGGCGTTGCGCTCTCTTGAAATGGAATCACCTTTCCGGCGAGAGCGCGCCTTGCAGCTGACCGTTTGGCGACTCGCTCATTTCAGCAATGAATACCAGACACGACACTCGTTTTTTCGTGACGCTCCGACCCCAGGCCCGACTTGTTCGCCACCGTTCCTGCTGCGGCGAGCCCTCGCGATGGAAAGGCGATGAATAATGCGGGCCAGGAACCAGACTGCGTGGTAAATTATCAGGCTGACATCAGACACCCGGAACCCTTCATGGTGGATTTTCATCCCGGTCGAAACTTGCGCGAACTGGTGGAAAGTTCGGCGCCGCTGCAGGTGGTCGGAACGATCAACGCATTCACTGCCCGCATGGCTGAAAAGATCGGTCACAAGGCAATCTACCTGTCTGGCGGGGGTGTAGCGGCCAACTCACTGGGCTTGCCGGATCTTGGAATCAGCACGCTGGATGATGTGCTGGTTGACGTTCGCCGCATCACCGATGTCTCGACGCTGCCGCTGCTGGTCGACGGTGACACCGGCTTCGGAGGCGCCTTCAACATCCAGCGTACCGTGCGCTCGCTGGACAAGGCGGGTGCGGCCGGCGTGCATATCGAGGACCAGGTCCAGGCCAAGCGCTGTGGCCATCGTCCGGGCAAGGCAATCGTGTCGAAAGAGGAGATGGCCGACCGGATCAAGGCCGCCGTCGATGCGCGCAGCAACCATGATTTCGTGATCATGGCCCGGACCGACGCGCTGGCGGTCGAGGGCGAGGAAGCGACCATCGAACGCGCCGTGGCCTGTGTCGAAGCCGGTGCCGACATGATCTTTCCCGAAGCGATGCAGGAACTGGCGCAGTACCGTCGCTTCCGTGATGCGGTCGGCGTGCCGATCCTCGCCAACATCACCGAATTCGGCCAGACGCCACTGTTCTCGACGCCCGAACTGGGCGAGGTCGGCGTCGATATCGTGCTGTACTGTTGTGGCGCTTACCGGGCGATGAACCGCGGCGCCGAGATGGTTTACAGGGCCCTGCTGGAGCAGGGCCACCAGCGCAACGTAATTGAACTCATGCAGACCCGAGACGAGCTGTATAGCTATCTTGACTACTATTCGTTCGAACAGAAACTCGACCAGCTGTTCAAGCAGGACCCGAGCTGACAGCAAGTAGAAAATCAGTACCTCGGAGCGGGTGCGGATCAGGAATAGACCAAGGAACCGAAATGAGCGAAAAGAACACTGGGGCGGGCTTGCGCGGCCAGTCCGCCGGAGAAACCGCCATCTGCACCGTCGGTGCGGCCGGCAACAGCCTGCGCTACCGCGGCTTTGCGGTTGATGATCTGGCCGAAAACGCCAGCTTCAACGAAGTCGCCCATCTGATCCTGAAAGGAGAGCTGCCTACCCAGGCTGAGCTGGATGTCTATGCCGAGCGCTTGAAGTCGCTGCGCGCGCTGCCGGATGCGCTCAAGCAAGTGCTCGAGCGCATTCCGGCCAGCGCTCACCCGATGGACGTGCTGCGCACCGGTTGTTCTTTCCTCGGCAATATCGAACAGGAAGGCGGCTTCGAAAACCAGCAGGCCGTGGCCGATCGGCTGCTGGCGACCTTTCCGGGCATCATCACCTACTGGTATCGCTACAGCCGTGAAAGCGTCCGAATCGAGACCGAGTCGGACGAGGACGGTGTCGGTGCGCATTTCCTGAAGCTGCTGCATGGCCGTGCGCCAAACGCGCTGCACGCCCGGGTCATGGATGTGTCGCTGATCCTCTACGCCGAGCACGAGTTCAACGCGTCGACCTTCACCGCACGCGTCTGCGCCTCGACCCTGTCGGACATGCACAGCTGCATCACCGGCGCGATCGGTTCGCTCAGAGGCCCGCTGCATGGTGGGGCCAACGAGATGGCGATGGCGATGCTGGAAAAATACGATTCGGTCGAAGCGGCGGCGACAGACGTCCACCGGATGCTGGCGGCGAAAGAAAAGATCATGGGCTTCGGTCATGCCGTTTACCGGGAAAGGGATCCGCGCAACGCCATCATCCGCAAGTGGTCGCGCAAGCTCAGCGCAGAGGTTGGCGACACGGTGCTGTTCCCGGTCTCCGAAGTGGTCGAGAAGATCATGTGGGACGAGAAGAAGCTGTTCGCCAACGCCGATTTCTACCACGCCTCGGCGTACCACTTCATGGGGATTCCGACAGGACTGTTCACGCCGATTTTCGTCATGTCGCGCATCACCGGTTGGGCAGCCCACGTGATGGAGCAGCGCGGCAATAACCGGATCATTCGGCCGGGGGCAGACTATATCGGGCCGGGCGATCGGAATGTGCCTCCAATCGGGGAGCGCTGAGCGGTTTCCGAGCCGATCGGTCCCGCTCAGCCTTCCGGCGCCGCGTCATCGATGACCGCGACGGGTGGCCGCCGGGTCGCGGCGCGCAGGAAGCGCAGGTGCAGGTTGCCTGGAATGCCGCGCGCCAGACCTGAGCGCGCCATTCGCGCCAGAGCCGCACGCTTGCCGAGCAGTCCCCGGGCCTGCCAGCAGTTCAGTGCCCAGATCGCGCCGAGTATTCTGGACAGTGCCGGTTCGGCGAAGAAGTCCGCAGCGCGGTTGGCCTGCTTGATGCGCCACAGCCAGCTTTCGGCCCAGTCGAGGTAGGTTTCCGGATCGTCTTCGCGCTCGGAAGGGCGGCTCAAGGCATAGTGCCTGCTCAACTCCTCCGGGCTGGCCTGAATACCAAGGTGACCGAGCATGCGCTGCTGGATTGCCAGCTTGCGGTCGCGACCCAGGTCCGCGGTCTGGCCGGTGATCCGACCTGGATGTTCGCGGCCGCAGACCAGCAGTTCGGGCAGGTTGGCGAGTCGCTGTCCGGCCTCGATCAGCCGGCAGTGCATTTCGTAGTCCTGGCAGCGCGGAAAGGCAGTGTCGTAGCCGATCGCTTTCAGTGCCGCTGTTCTTGCCATCACGGTGCGGTTGATGATCGGGCAATGGAACAGCAAGTGGGCACGTATTTCGTCCGGGTCCAACGGTTGGCGACGCACCTTGTCGAGCATCCTGCCGTCGGCATCCATGAAGCTGCACCAACTACCGATCTGCACGATGTCCGGATGGGCATCGAGCCAGGCGACCTGGCGCGCGAGTCGCTCCGGGTAGGAGTGGTCATCGCTATCCAGCAGCGCGATGAATTCGCCGCGGGCAAGTTCCAGGCCATGGTTTCGAGTCGCGGGAATGCCAAGGTTGCTCGGATTGCGGGCGATCCGCAGACGTGGATCGGAATAGCGCGACAGCACTTCGAGCGTGCGGTCGGTGGAGCCGTCGTCGACCACGATCAACTCGAAGTCGGTGAAGCTCTG
>Ga0210039_1000420_pt1 | contig 45009 bp, 44 predicted proteins | sample CryGeyCG2114_250_3_FD_185460 | JGI IMG/M metagenome (GOLD analysis project Ga0210039, IMG submission 185460) | Groundwater microbial communities from aquifer - Crystal Geyser CG17_big_fil_post_rev_8/21/14_2.50 (SPAdes) (version 2) | ecosystem: Environmental > Aquatic > Deep subsurface >...
TCATGTCGATCACCATCCTTGCGATGATCAACCCGTTCGTCCAATCACACCTAATCTTGCCGCTTCAGGCTCATTCCTGGTTGGAAATACAGGCCTCGTTCAGGCTCATTCCTCATTGGACAAGGCTCCGGCTGTTCATGCGGGGGAAATAGGCGTAAAGTTGAGGTTGGCTGGAAGTGGGTAGGCCGGACGGGATGCAAGCTGAGCTTGAAATTTGAAAAACGGGCACACCTTAAATTAGATGGAAATCTGTCTTGACAGGGCGTGCCACTATCACTAAGGAGCGTAACCATGCAAGGAATGGGCGGCATCAAGAAAATGGCATTGGCTTTTACAATCGCCGGAACCATGGCGCTGGCGGGATGTGGCGGCGGGGGGGGCGGTAGTCCCACTGCGCCAACATCGGTAACGGTGTCGCCTTCGCTGGGCAAGTTTTCATCGGGCGCCCATGTTTTCATTCGTGACCCCAAAAATATTTCCGGAGAGTTGGGACATGCCGATACCGATGCCACTGGCAAGGCCACCGTCAACATTGGCAGCTACAGCGGCCCGATGCTGATTGAGGTGACAGGTGGTGCCGGCATAACCTACTACGATGAAGGCACCGACTTACCTCAACCTTTTACCGGCACGGATACACTTCGCGCCCTTGCCCCAGAGGTGCTGTCTGAGGTTGGCGTCACCCTCGCCACCCATGCGGCGGTAGCCAGGGCCGAAGCCGACAAAACGTTAGCGAATCTTAGCGTCGATGACATCAAGATTGCCAACAATAAGGTCGCTGCTGCGCTGGGTATTATCGATGTGCTGCAGGCGCCCACGCTGGTAGGGGAAAAAGCAAAAGCTCTTGACATGGCCAAAGCGGCCGGCCAATACGCCCTGCAACTGGCTGCCTGGGCGAACCTGGCCAAAAACAACAACAACAAGACGCCGTTGGTTATGGCCAAGGACCTGGCCGATGATCTCACCGATGACAAGCTGGACGGCAAGAAGGGCAATATGAATATTGCCGGTATTTTGTATACTGGCAGCAGTATTAGAGACGATCTGATAGCCACGATTAAAACGGCAGCAGCAGACTTTGCCACTACTGATAGCGAGAATCTCATAAAGGCCGATCCGGCTTTATATGCCAATGTAACCCCAGATGTCACTAACATCACGGTTCCCTCCGGCGTCAATCTCACCGACCTGCAAAAAGCCAAAGCCCTCTTCAGAGAGCTGCGCACCACGCTGGGCGCGTTTTCCAATGGAACCAAGACCGGTTTCCTGGACACCCAAGCCACGCGTATGCACGACGACCTCAACGCCAACGTGACCCCGGAGATGTCCAAGGTTGCCGGGCGTATTTCCGCGCTTACCAAGGCGATGGGCGTGTTCGAGGATGCTAAGGCTTACACATCCGGCAATACTTACGGCATGATGTCAGGCTCCAATCCGCTGACATCCGGAAATACCCTGGTTCGCCAAAGCGGCGACTTTAACGCGGTGTTGAATGGATATGGCTCTTTTGATTACTGCTGGACGGATTCCCTTACGCCTTCGGCAATAAGCAAAGTGACTTGCGCCCATGCGGGTAAGGATTCCTATGACGTGGCCAACAACCGAGTAAAGATGGTTGTCTATGTGCTGACCGGCACAGAAACTCACCAGTACACCTATACGGCCACCCGGTATAACCTGGCGGTGTCATCAGGTGCGTTTACTTCTGCGGCAGGAGTTCCCGAAGGCAGCGGCACCGTTTCCTATACGGCAAGCGGCGCTACGGTGACTGGGCTCACGCTCAACGGCACCCTGCCACCTTCGGCCTTCAATTCCGACGGCACGCCAGCCACCGGGGTAGACACGGTGGCCCTTTCCGCTGCGCGTACCGCACTGACAACGGCCTACAACTACCGCTACGCCCTGTCTGGTTCGGTATCGACCACCAATCTGGCGGATTCGGCCAAGGTCGTAAGCTTGTCTCTCGATAGCGGCAGCTATATCGACCTGGACGAGGGAGCCGACCCGACCCACACTGATGCCAAAATCCTGGCGCTCAAAATGATCGGCACGGCGAAGACGGCCGCAACCCAGTTTACCGGCACTCTGGATATGGGTTCTGTCGTGGCCAATGCGGATGGGCAGAACCCCATACCCACCAGCGTGGTCTTCAATGGCAGCATCAGCGACCTGTCCACCGGAGGCGCCGGGCAAATTCTGACCGGCAAACTGGAAGCGACGGTGGCCAGTTACAACCTGTACCACTCGACGCAAGCCGATTCAGCCACCAACTACAAGCATGTCACCTTGACCTTCACCGGCACGGTGCAGGCGCCTAGTCGGCCACTGATGACTCTGGTGCTGTCGGCCACCAGAACCGGTTTAACGACAAACACCGCTACGCTGAACTATAGCTATGGTACCGTCAGCATTACCGGTAGCGGTACGCGGGACAGCGCAAATCCGGCCAGCGATACTTTGACACTGACCAACCAGGACGGTATCCAGGTGGTATTGGCGTCCGGCGCAGATGGGCATGTAACCAAAGCTGGCGTCACCTTGGCGACCATTACCAGCAGCAACAACATGATCGGTTACGTGGACGGTGCCAGCGAATCGATGATGTAATGCGCTGACTTTGTGTATCATCGAATCCGGCGGAGTTTCCGCCGGATTTTTTTTGGGCGAAATGATGAAAATATTTGGGAAATCAACCCTGGCCGCCGGGTTGGCCTTGTTGCCGGTTTTGGCTTGCGCCGAGGGTTTGCTGGCGGTGGACAATCCGGCCAATAACGGCACGGGGCGGGGAGCCTATGCGTCCGTGCAGGCCTTCGAGGGCAACGATCAGGTGGCGGTGCGCCAGTACGGCGGCGACTGGCAGGGCGACTACTCGCCGCGTAATGGCGCCAATCTGGGCCTGTTGGCGGCCCGTGCCGAAACCGGCGCGCAGTGGCAGGGCTACCGGCTGGGGGCGCTGTACCGCGCCGAGGCGCTGGTGGAAGCCAGCCGGGATGCTTCCGATCTGGTGCGGCAGTACAAGCAGAGCAGTGGCTACGATGTGGGTCGGACCTATCAGCTCGACTATCGCCTCAAGGGTTTCGAGGCGGATGGCGCACACCTCAGCAAAAGCTTCCAGAGCGCATTGGGGGGCGACTGGCGGCTGGACTGGGGCCTGGGGCTGTCTTACCTGCGCGGCCAGCGGGTGAGGGTGGAAACCGTGTCCGGCCAGGTGGCAACGCTCAATACCAAGGACTTCAACGCCAATGCGACTCTGGAAGATAGCGACAGCAAAATCGATGTGACGAACATGGCGAAATTCAATGCGCCGTTTGGCCGCCTGGCCTCCCCGTCGGGGCAGGGCTATGCGCTGGATGCGGGCCTGGTGCTGCGGAATAGTGAAAGCGGCCTGCGCGCCGAACTGGCGGTGGCTGATCTGGCGGGGCGCATGGCGTGGAAGGATTTGCCTGCCAATGTGGTGAATTACAGCACCGCGACAAAATATTACGACGCCGATGGCTTCGTGCAATTTAACCCCACCGCCACCCGGGTCAGCAGCTACCGGGACCTGACTCAGACCCTCGACCCCAAGGTCTGGATGGCGGTGGCGTATCCCCTGGGCAATTTCGAGGTGCAGGGCGCCACCAGCTTTACCCGTGGCTACTGGTTTCCCCAGGCTGGGGTGACGGTTCATTTGGACCCGTCGTGGCAGGTCAAGGCGGACTACGATTTCCGCTTCAAGACCGTGGGCCTTGATCTTCGCCACCGCTGGTTCTCCATCGGGCTGCGGGCGGATAGCACCGAGGTGAGTTCTGCCAAGGCTTACGGGCTGAATGCCGGCGTCAATATTTCTTTTTGAGCAAGGGTGCAATAACCTAAAGGCATTGCGCCGGATGTCAGCGCAAGTTCCGGCATCGGGTTTGGCATTCTCGCCATGGCCTTGAAATCCGGAATACCGAAACTTACGCGACTTCTTCTTCCGTCTGCTGTTGCAGCGCCCACATTTGCGCGTATACGCCGTTTCTGGCCAGCAGCTCCGGGTGCCGTCCACGCTCGATAATGCGCCCGGCATCCATGACCAGTATCTCGTCGGCTTCGACCACAGTGGAAAGCCGGTGCGCGATGATCAGGCTGGTGCGGCTTCGGGCGATTTCCAGCAGCTCGGCCTGGATGGCTTTTTCGGTTTTGGTGTCGAGCGCGGAGGTGGCTTCGTCCAGAACCAGGATCACAGGATTCTTCAACAAAGTGCGGGCGATGGCGACGCGCTGTTTTTCGCCGCCGGAGAGCTTCAGGCCGCGTTCGCCGACCATGGTGTCCCAGCCTTGCGGCAGGGATTCGATAAAGTCCAGGATGTGCGCGGCGCGGGCGGCATTGATGACCTCATCGCGCGCGGCATCGGGGTGGCCATAGGCGATGTTGTAGTAAATGCTGTCGTTGAACAGCACGGTGTCCTGCGGCACCACGCCGATGGCCGCGCGCAGGCTGTCCTGGCTGATGTGGCGAATGTCCTGTCCGTCGATCTGGATACTGCCTTCATTCGTGTCATAAAAGCGGAATAGCAACCGCGCCAGGGTGGATTTTCCCGCGCCGCTCGCACCCACTGCGGCCACGGTTTTTCCCGCCGGGATGGTGAAGCTGACATCACGCAGAATCGGACGGTCGGCGTTGTAGGCGAAGCTGACGTGCTCGAACTTCACTTCCCCGCCCAGCACGGCCAGGGTGCGCGCATCTGGCGCATCCTCCACTTCTTTCAGACGATGCAGCAGGGCAAACATGCGCTCCACGTCGGTCATGGATTGCTTGATCTGGCGGTACATCACGCCGAGAAAGCTCAAAGGCTGGAACATCTGCAACAGGAAGGCGTTGACCATGACCAGATCGCCCAGCGTGAGTGTGCCCGCCACCACGCCATTCGCCGCACGCAGCACCATCAGCGTGACGCCGATGGCGATGGTGCCCGCCTGCGCCGCATTCAGCAGGCCGAGAGAACGCTGGGATTGCAAGGCCACCCGCTCCCATTCCGCCAGACTGGCATCGTAACGCGCTGCTTCGTAGCGCTCGTTGCCGAAGTATTTCACCGTCTCATAGTTCAACAGGCTGTCGATGGCGCGGCCATAGGCTTCGGAATCCAGCGCGTTGGCGCGGCGCACGAACTGCGTGCGCCAGTCGGTAATGGTCACGGTAAACCCGATATACGCCGCCAGCGTCACCAGCGTAATCAGCCCGAACACCCAGTCCAGCTTGACGAACAGAATGACCGCCACCATCAGGATTTCCAGCACGGTGGGCGTGATGCGGAACAGCAAAAATCCCACCAGACTGGAAATGGCCTTGGCGCCGCGATCGATGTCGCGGGTGATGCCGCCGGTCTGTCGCTCCAGGTGAAAGCGCAGCGACAGCGCATGCAAGTGCTGGAACACCGCCATGCTCACCCGGCGCATGGCGCGCTGCGTGACCTTGCCGAACACCACATCGCGCAGGTCGGCAAACGTGGTGCTGGCAAAGCGCAACAGGCCATAAGCGATGATCAGCGCCAGCGGCAAAACCAGACTGGCGCGCGACTTGTCCAGCGCGTCGATGATCTCCTTCAACACCAGCGGCACCATCACCGCCGCCAGCTTTGCGCCGATCAACAAGGCCAGCGCCAGTAATACCCGCCCACGAAACTCCCACAGATAGGGAAACAGGCGGCCGATCGAACGCAAATCGGTTTCACCGGGCTGGGGCGTTGCGCCGGAATGGGAATGCTCGAAGTGGGACATCAAATCTTAAGACTCTCGCTTGGGGAATCTCGGTTATTAAGGGGGTAATTATTTCACACCGCACAGCATCTGCCCAACTTTGCTTTACCTTGCCGCCACAGAGGTTAATAATTCTAGCAAGGTCGCATAGAATAGATAGGGAGCCCACCATGAGTCACAAGCATAGCAGCCTGCTACGAGCCATCTTCCATGACCCGGTCAGCGGCAATATTCACTGGCGTGAAATCGAATCCATGCTGCATCACATGGGCGCCAGCGTCGCCTCGGCGCATGGCGCTCGCTTTCACGTCACATTGAACGGTTTTGAGGAATTCCTGCACCACCCTCATCAAAGCAATGTCTGCGACAAGATGCTGATCAAGCAGTTGCGCGAATTTCTTGCCCGTGCCGGGGTGACGCCGTCGAGTTACGAGAACGAGGCATAACATCGGCGGCAAACCCCGGACTGGATGCTGCTATATTAAAGCGAGCGGACTATTTTCGGGAGCGACGATGAGCAGCTTGATCGCACATGCCGCCTGGCGGCGCGTGGCCATGGTGGCGCTGTTGGCGGTGGTTCTGCCCGTCATGGCGGGCAGCAAACAACAGGAGGGCAGGAACATGATGTTGACTTCCACGGTGTTCTTTCAGGGCGGCATGATCCCGCAGCGCTATACCTGCGATGGGTCGGATATCTCTCCGCCGTTGGCCTGGTCAGGATTGCCGGCCGGAACAAAAAGCCTGGTGCTGATCGTGGATGACCCCGATGCGCCCGACCCGGCTGCGCCCAGGATGATCTGGGTGCATTGGGTGCTGTACAACCTGCCGCCGATTGCGGGTGAATTGCCTGAGGGCGTTCCGGCAAAGGTGCTGCCGTCAGGGACGTTGCAAGGGGTGAACGACTGGCAGCGCACGAGTTATGGGGGGCCATGCCCGCCGCTGGGACGCCACCGCTATTTTTACAAGCTGTATGCGCTGGATGCGGTTCTGCCGGATCTGGGCAGGCCGGCCAAAGCGGTGGTGGAAAAGGCCATGCAGGGGCACATTCTCGGCCATGCGGAACTGATGGGGCAATATCAGCGCAGCCGATAGTCTTCTGGCCTACCCTTATTTGGCGTTGTGCTCCAGCGTGATGCCGACCAGTTCGATAATGATGCCCAGGGCGAGCAGCAGGGCACCTTGCCAGACTTCCGGGGCGAGGAACATCAGGATTGCGCCCAGCGCCACCATGATTAGTGCGCTGGTTCGCCGGATGCGTGTGTTTTTGATCATGTCGGGCCACCTTCTGCTATTTTTATAAAGTATAGTGCCTGCGCAAAGGGTGCGTGATTTTTAACGCTGCCGATGCCGCCTGCTATCAGGTGGAAAGTACAAAGAAGCGCGATAAAACCAATGGCTATGTCATCATCGTTTGTTGGCGTCACATAACATCATGAATTCACGTGAAATTATGTAGGGTGGAAAAAGTGTAGCGTTTCCACCGGCGGACGGTGGATACGCGCTACGCGCTTTATCCACCCTACCTGTCTTCAACAATTAAAAGTAACATAGCCAAACCAATTTGTTTAGTTTAGGGCGACTACTCAGGTCGAAGCGATATGCCCAAAATAACCACCGATCCAGTCCTCTCTCCCGCAAGGGGGTTAATCAGCGGTTCCTTAACTTCTATTCTTTCTTGGCGAGCTTGGTGCGGAATTCCTCGAGCTTGGCCTCATAGTCCGCCGCTTCCCCATAATCCAGGAAACGGGCATAACGCGAATGAGTGCCGAGTATCTTGCGCGCATGCTTGATCGGGCAAAAGTACTCCTCGGTTTTAGCTAAAATCGCATAGGCATAGGCAATGAGCCCGCTTCCATATGCACAATAAGTACAGTGGAATTTCTCGATGAAATTGAGGTATTCGAGTTGTTGCCGATCGAACACGATATAGTCGGCACGCCGTACCTTCGCGATTCCGTAAATCGGGAAACAGGTCGCCTGATAGAAGCTGACAAACAGGTCGAGAATAGTTAGCGGGAAAATCATGCCATAGATGATCGGCCCGGTGATCAGGTTCTGCGGACGATTGGTCACCAGCCAGCGAAAAAATCCCATCTTGAGCCGACAGTGTGCTTCCTTGATGGAACGTTCAAATTCAATGCGCTTTCCCTTGATCTGGTAGAACACGCTGGTTTCCTGTTCGTGGAGCGCGACGCTCAGTTCCTCTTCGAGGGCAGTCATTTGTGTAAGCAAATGGCGAATTCGATCATTCATGAATATGTCTCCAGTGTCGGCAATTCCGGCAATCCCTACACCAATGCGCGTAAGGTATTGGGGTTGAAAAGGTAACATATGAGGTCGAGGCTGTACGAGGAGATACTGCGCGGCACCCTGATGATCGCCACCGAGGGTGCTTTGGCGGGGCAGGTGCAAGGAGAAGGAAGGGGATTAGCCTGCTTCGATTTTCACCCAGCCCAGCACGGTGAAGAGATAGGCATCGGCTACACTGAAATCGTCGCCCATGAGGGTCGTCTTGCCCTCCAGACGCCGACTGACATGGCCGATACGTTGGACAAGGTAAAACCGCCTTCATTGAGCACGATGTGGGGCGACAGCGAACAAGCGCCGGGGCTGTGAGAGTTTCATGGCCAGCCCCTTATTCTTTGATCGCCTCGACGGGGATGGTCAGGGTCACTTCGTCGCTCACGAAGGGCGCGTATTTGCCCATGTTGAAGTCGGAACGCTTGATTTTGGCAGTGGCGTTGGCGCCGCAGGCATCCTTCTTGAGCATGGGGTGGGGCATGCAGTGGAAGGATGTCACGGTGAGCGTCACCGGTTTGGTCACGCCCTTGACGGTGAGATCGCCATCCACGGCGACCAGCTTGTCGCCATCGAATTTCACTTCGCCGGACTTGAAAGTGATGATCGGGTATTTCGCGGTATCGAAGAAATCCTCGCCCTGGATGTGCTCGTTGAACAGCGCGTAGCCGGTATCCACGGATTTGGCATCGATCGTCACATCGACCGAGCCGGTCTTGGCGGCGCGATCCAGGGTGATCTTGCCGCTGGTCTTGTCAAAGCGGCTAAGCTGGGTGGAATAGCCGAAATGGCTGTATTCGAAGCGTGGCAAAGTGTGCGTGCCGTCGATGACATAGGTTTCCGGCGCGGCCAGCGCAGCGGGGGACAGGGAAGCGGCAACGGTGAGAATCGCGAGTTTTTTCATGGTATTTCTCCTGTTGGGGGTGGGGACTACTTTAAAACGAAATGAAACTTGACCAGGACTTCGTCGGCGACCACCGAGGTGTCGCTCCACGCGCCGGAGCCGATGCCGTAGGCCAGGCGTTTCAGCGGAAAGGTTCCGTCCAGAATCAGGACGCCTTTTTCTTGTTTGAGGGTGAAAGGCGCGCGGGACTCTAGTGTTTTTCCCTTGAGGGTCGTCTTGCCGAAAGCTTCGAAGCGACCGCCGCCGAGCGCCTTGACCGCGCTTGAGACAAAGCTGGCTCTGGGGAATTCGCGGGTGTTGAACCAGTTTTTGCTTTTGAGCTCGTCGTTTGCCTCGGTGCTGCCTGCGTCGATATTGTTCAGGTCGATCTCGATCCGGGCGCGACCGGCTTCGGGCTTGGCCGGATCGATGCTGATTTGCGCGCTGAATTTCTTGAAGACGCCTTCGACCGGCACGTTCATCTGTCTGGAAACGAAAGCGATGCTGCTTTTGTCGAGCTGTACGGCGCTCAGTTCGGCGGCATGGGGGCTGACGGCAACGAGCAAGGCAAGTGCAGCAAACAAACGGGTCATCGGGAAGCTCCTTAATATCTAGTTTGGCAGGGTGGGCACGTCTTTTGTGCCCACGCTGAATAACCTTCGCTTACCGCGTGGGCATAAAAGACGTGCCCACCACGCTACATTCGGCTCGACCGGCTCGGGAAAGGCAACATCCGGGCGAGAATGTCGTCGCGGTCGATGAAATGGTGTTTGAGCGCGGCGCCGACGTGGGCGACAACCAGCCCCAGCATCCCATCGTTCAGCAGCCTGTGCACTTCCCTGAGAACGTCTCCCAGCGCCTTGTCCTTGCCGATCAGGTCGGGCAGCGGCAGCACGCCGAAATACACGGTCTGGAAGCCCTTGGCCGAACTCATCAGCCAGCCGCTGAGCGGAATTGCGAACAGCAGCACATACAGCAGGTGGTGCAGACCGTGCGCGGCGGTCCGTTCCCAGGCCGGCATGGCGGTCGGCAACGGCGGCGGGGTGTGGGTTGCGCGCCAAGCCAGGCGAGCCACGGCGACCAGGAAGACGGTGACGCCCAGCCATTTGTGATAGCTGACCAATTCGAGCTTGAGCGGAGATAGCGCCAGACCGCTCATGATGAGGCCGAGCGGGAAGGCGGCGAAAATCAGAAAAGCGACCAGCCAGTGCAGGCTGATGGCTGTTTCGGTATAGCGGGCGGAGGCGGTCATGGCGATTCTTTCATTGCGCTGGCATACTGTTGCGTGCGCTGACCAGCACCTCGCGCAGGTGGCGCAGAGACTTTTCCAGGTTGGCCAGTTCATGCGGCGAGAGTTCGACAAAAGCGCGCTGCAAATGAGCCAGGTGATCCGGGAAGATACGCTCGAACAGGGCTGCGCCCTGCGGGGTCAGTTGCACGGTCTGGCTGCGGCCGTCGCTGGGGGAGGCCACGCGCTGCACCAGTTTTTTGTCGGTCAGACGGTTGACCACGCCGGTGAGCGTTCCCTTGGTAATCAGCGTTTTTTCGCCCAGCTCCTTGAATGGCATCCCTGGCGTATTGCCGAGCGTGGCGATGATGTCGAACTGGGCCGGGGTCAGGTCGAGGGTGCGGATATGCACTGCCGAATAGGCCTCGAAAGCCTGGTAGGCGCTGGCCAATTCGCGTAGAGTGGGCAGGAATGGGGTTGGAGTCATGGTCGATAACGTCATGGTCGATAACAAGTCCTGATTAGGAGTATAATGGTTCTAGCTAGGACAAATGTCAACCCCTTTGATTGATTTTTGGTAACTACTCGGGCCGGAGTAGAAAGCGCCGCATAAACATGTAGGTTGGGTTACGCGATAAGGCCGCTAACCCAACCTACATGAGACGGCACGGGGGGAGAAAAACGACCATACCTGAGTAGTTACGATTTTTGCAAAATTAAACTCGTAACGGGGTGGCGACACAGGTTGAATTTTTCTGCATCACTGGAATCTATATTTTTAGTTACTAAGTTGAGGAGGTGAATCATGCAACCCAAGTCACATACCGGAGCGTCTATCAGTTCCTGTTCGGAAGACGATGTTTGTATCCCATTGACCTGTGATCTCTGCAAGGCCGAAATTCCGCCAAGCGCGGCGCTGACTTTTGAAGGCGCTGATTACACCGCCCACTTCTGCGGCCTGGGATGTATGGAAACCTGGAAGCGGAACCATTCCACGAAGGATTCCAAGCCTTCGGTCTGATTAGTAGAAAAAGGCGGTTGAAACCGCAAAGGCGCCAAGACGCCAGGGAAAGGCAGGAGGTTGTTCGAGTCAGAGTGCACTCCCCGCTCGTCGGGTGACTGTAAGCAATCCTTGCCTGTCTTTGGCTCGCAACTTTGAGTTTATGCGCCTTCTTCCGGCGCCGAGATTTCCAGTTTCTTCATCTTCTCCCACAGGTTCTTGCGGGTGATGCCGATGGCGGCGGCGGTTTCCTTGATGCGCCACTGGTGGGCGGTCAGCGCCTGTTCGATGTAGTGTCGTTCGGTGGTGCGGAGGTGATGGGTCAGGCTACCCGCAGACGCTTCTTCGTTTCCGCCGGAGGAGGGCGCCGGGCCGAAAAGATCCCTGGTCTTGAGCACGGGGTTGGGAGAAAGGATGCAGGCGCGTTCGATGCAGTGCCGCAATTCGCGCACGTTGCCGGGCCAGGGGAAATCCACCAGAGCCTGTGTCGCCGCCGGGTGGAGGCTGTGCTGCATCCCGGATTCTGCGGCGAATTCCTCGAGGAAGCGTTCGGTCAGCCACAGGATGTCCTCCCTGCGTTCGCGTAGCGGTGGAACAGGGATGTGGATGACGTGGATGCGATAGTAGAGGTCTTCGCGGAACTTTCCACGCTCCACCATTTTTAATAGATCCTGGTGGGTGGCGCAGACCAGCCTGATTTCCACCGGGATCGGTTTTTCGCCGCCCACCCGCACGATGGTGCGCTCCTGGATGGCGCGCAATACCTTGACCTGCATCGGTAGCGGCATGTCGCCGATTTCATCGAGAAACAGCGTGCCGCCATGAGCCTGTTCGAAATAGCCCTTTTTTTCCCGGTTGGCGCCAGTGAAGGCGCCTTTCTCGTAGCCGAACAATTCCGCCTCGAGCAGGGATTCGGTCAGCGCGCCGCAGTTGACCGCGACGAAGGGGCGCTTGCCCTGCGGGTCGAGCGCGCGGGCAACGCGTTCCTTCCCCACGCCCGATTCGCCGGTGATCAGCACCGTCCCCGAGCTGGTTGCCACCCGCGCCAGCATCGACTCGATTTCGCGCATGGCGCTGGAGATGCCGAGCGCGGAAGCCTCGCCCGGCAGGGTCTGGCCGCGCCGGCAGAGATTGCGCACCTTGTCGAGCAGGGTGCCGACCTGGAACGGCTTGGTCAGGTAGTCCTCCGCCCCCAGTTTGAGCAGGCGCACCGCGTCGTCGATTGCGCCGAAGCCGGTGATGAAGATGAACGGCGGCAGCGCCATGCCATCGTTGAGCATTTCCTCGAACAGCACCTGGCCGCTGATGTCGGGCAGACGGATGTCGCTGATTGCCACCCGGTAGCGCTTGTTGGCCAGCGTCAGGCGCGCATCGCGTCCGGTGCGGAACCAGTCGCAGACGTAGCCTTCCATTTCGAGGCGCTCCAGCAGCGATTCGCCCATGATTTCGTCGTCCTCGATCAGGCAGATGCGGGAGGGAGGTGTATTCATGATAGGCGTTCCAGGGGCAGGCGCACGGCGAATCGGACGGTACCGGGCGCGCTTTCGGCGGCAATGCTGCCGCCCAGTTGCTGCACGATCTGGTAGGTGACCCACAGGCCGAGGCCATGCCCGGTTTCCTTGGTGGTGGCGAAAGGCTCGAACAAATGGGCCATCTGTTCGTCCGTCAGCGGCCTGCCATCGTTGGCGATCGAGATGACCAGTTCCCGGTCTTCGAGCACGATGCCGCAGGCGACATGGCCGCCTTCGGGGGCGGCCTGGATCGCGTTCAGCAGCAGGTTGATCAGGATCTGGCGCACATCGGTGGCGGGCAGGGCGGCTTCGCTCAAGAGTGCGTTGCGCCATTCCAGGTTCAGGCTTTTTTTCTGCGCCTGGGGCTGGAGCAAGGTATGCACGTCCTCGATGTCGCCCGGCGCAAGCGGGTGGCTGCGAGCGCGGGCCTCCACCAGCAGGGCGCGCACCGTGTCGCTGATCTGTATCAATCCCCGCTCCAGCATACCGATCGTCTTCATCACGCGCGGGTCGATATCCGGGCGCTGCTTGAGCGTGTCCACGGCGGTCAACATGCCGCACAGGGGGTTGTTGACCTCGTGGGCGATGCCGGCCGCCAGCGACCCCACTGCCGCCAGCCGCTGGGATTGCACCATTTCGTTCTTCATCCGTTCGTTCTCCCGCAGTTCCTCCACCATCTCCGCGAATGCGGCGAACATCTGCCCCAGTTCGTCCTGATAGGCATAGGCGTCAGGGTCGAGCGCGTCCGGGATGCGCAACCTGATTTTACCCATGCGGGAAGACAGCTGCACCAGCGGCACCGCCATGCGCCGCCCCCAGTACCAGTTGATCGGCAACAGCACCACCAGCACCAGCAGGGCGATGCCACTGGCGCGCAAGGCGGTGGCCCGGAAGCGCGGGACGGACACCGTTTTTGAATAAAGAATCAGCAGCGTGCCGAGCCGCTTTTCACCGTCGGCAACGGGCGCGGCGACAAAAATCTGGTCGGAGCCTTCGATTTCGAAACTTCGGGTGGTTTCCCCTTTTATAGCCTTCAGCTTTTCCGTCAGTTCCGCATAGCGCGGCCCGAAGCGGCGGAAATCGGCCAGGGTGGGGTAGGTCTCGGGGAGGGTGGAAACGTAAACCCGATCCTGGTTGTCCAGCAGGATCAGGGCGTTCGCCTGGACAGGATTTTCCGGCGTGGCGCCATGGAAGGGGGCGTTGATGATCTCGAAGGCGCGCCACACATCGTCGTGCAGCATGGCTGGAAACAGCGTGTTGGAGAGGGTGCGTCCCAGGCTGTCGGCGCTGATGAGCACGTCCTGGCGCAGGTCGTCGTAGGCGCGGAACATCAGGGTCAGCCCCACCAGGCCGGCGGTGACCAGGATCAGCAGGCTGCCCCAGAGCGGAATCTTGATGCGAAAGCTGAGATTGAACAAAGACTTCATCACTCGCCCAGGGCTTTCATCATTTCTTTGATACCCCGGTAGATGGCGGGGTCGCCGGACGTAAAGCCGTCCAGATTGAGACGGCGCAGCAGCGCGACACCCTCGGCATTTTGTCCCATGCCGATCAGTCCATCTTGCATGGTTTTGAAATCGGCATCGCCCACCGTTCGGTGAGCGATGAAAGGCGGGAAGCCATACTCCGGTGAGCGGGCGGCGATGCGGGTGCGCACGGTCAGCTCCGGCCTGACCTTGGCCAGCGTATCCCACACGAAGCTGTCCACCATGGCGCCCTGGGCCACACCGCTGGCCACCGCCTCGATGGCCTTGCGGTGCGACCAGGTGAAGAAGGTGCGGCTGAAGAATTTTTCCGGGTCCTCGCCCATCTGGTGGAGCTGGTAACGCGGCACCAGGTAGCCGGTGTTGGAGTAGGGATCGGCATAGGCGAACACCTTGTCCCTGAGCTGGGCGAGCGACTGGGTGTGCGGATCGCGGGCGGAAACGATGAGGTAGGAACGGTACAGCGGCTTGCCCTGATTGACGGGCACGGCCAGCAGTTTTACCTGATCCTTGAGATGGACGTAGGGATAGTCGCAGATCCAGGCGAATTCCAGCTTGCCCAGCCGCAGCAGGTCCATGGTCTCGCGGTAGCTGTCGCGCTGCACGAACTCGACTTTGTGCCCCAGTTTCTTTTCCAGGTAGGCGCGCCAGTCGTCGAGCACGATGTGCTGATCGTGGAGGAAGGCCGGGGTCATTCCCACTCGCCACGCCGGGGATTCGGCCAGGACGGGTACAGCGATGCCCAGTACAGCGAAAAAGACGAGAATCCTTGATAGATAGCGCAACATGCTGTTCTCCATTTTTCAGGTCGGGCGGTTCTGATTTGGTAACCTATTCCATTTACAGGTTACCAGATGGTTACCGCGTGTTGTCAAGTTTTGTAAGGTGGGCACGCTTCTGTGCCCACGCGGATACCAAACCGCGTGGGCAGACGAAGAACCTGTCTGTCCACACTACACACCTGCACAGCTAAACCCATGTTCGGGTGAAGGTGGCCCGGTTCTTGCAGAGACACCGGATTGATATTGAAGTTTCCGGTGAACCCGATGCAATCCCAAGAATTAAAATCCCGCTACGGACTGTTCCTGCGCCAGGAAGCCTGCCTTGCCGTCCGCTCATCGCCCGCAGCCTGTTCGCGTTGCGCCGCAGCCTGTCCGACCGGGGTGATGGCGGTGGGCGAGAGCGGCGTTAGCCTCGCCGATGGCTGTCTGGGTTGCGGTCGTTGCGTTGCAGCCTGCCCCAGCGGCGCGCTGTCGGCGCGGGGATACCTGGTTCCCGATAGGTTACCGGAAGGTAACCGCGAAATTGCCGTCGAATGCTGGAAGGCGCCGCCTCGTTTGCCTGCCGCAGGCGCCTACGCCGTGCCCTGCCTGGGCGGCCTTACGGCGTCTGCTCTGCTGGAGCTTGCGCTTGCGGCGGGCGAGGGGCGCGTCGTAGTGCTGGTGGATAGAAGCTGGTGCGCGTCCTGCCTGGCTGGCGGCTCCGCCCAGCCCCCCGTGGCCAAGCAGCTCGAATTCGCGCGCCATGCCCTGACGCGCCTCGGCTGGCCGCAACAGAGTTTGCCCGAAATATGGCGCGAACCGCTGCCGGTTTCTCTCATGCCCGAAGAAATTCCGGTTCCCGCCGAGCGCGAGGCGATCGGGCGGCGCGCCTTCTTCCGTTTCCTGGCGGGCAAGGCCGCCGACGCGGTGATCGAACGAACCGCGCCGCCGCCCAAGGCGTTGCCGCGCAGCATCATCCGGCAGGGGGAAAGGCTTTTTCCCGAGCAAGTACGCCTGGTCGCGGTTCTGGAGAGACTGGCGGCGCGGCGCGGCGTGCCGCTGCCTGCCAATCTGTTTCCGGCGGTTTCGATCTCCGAGACTTGCGCAAACCACGGTGTTTGCGCCGGCGTGTGCCCGACCGGCGCGCTGTCCCGCTACGAGGATGAGGCCGCGACCGGAATCCGCTTCGAATCCTGGCTGTGCGCGGGCTGCGGGCTGTGTGCCCGGAGCTGCCCGGAAGGCGCGCTGGTGCTCGACCTGGCCCCGACCGGTGACGAAATCATGGACGGTCAGCGCGAGCTGACCCGCCTGCCTTGGGGCGTCTGCACGTCCTGTCACGAGCGTTTTGCGGCGCGCGGCAAAAGTCTGTGCCCGCGCTGCGAAAAATCCCGCAACCTGGCCGCCGATCTCTTTGGCACGATACTTGCGTAGAGAAAAGCGGGTACGAATATCCCTGAATAACTGGAGGCACTTATGAAAGAGAACATCTTCAACCCCAAAATCAGCCGGCGCCGCTTTCTGCAAGCGGCAGGGGCGGCTGGCGCGGTCGGTGCGGCAGGCATCGGGCAATTGCCCGGTTTTTCCACCATCGCCAAGGCCCAGGCCAAAACGGAGGCGGGGAAGTCAGGTGAAACAGTCATCACCAAGAGTTTCTGCCACCAGTGCCCAGCGCGTTGCGGTATCGACGTTTACACCACCGACGGTCGTGTCCATGCGGTGTTCGGCACGCTCGACAATCCTCTCTCCGAGGGCAAGCTGTGCCCCAAGGGCCATTACGGGCAGTACCTGCTCTATGACGCCGACCGCTTCAAAGGTCCGATGAAGCGCACCAACCCCAAAAAGGGGCGCAACGAAGATCCGAAATTCGTGCCGATTTCTTGGGACGAGGCATTGGACACGGTCGCCAAACGCATGAATGATCTGCGCGAGAAAAATGAATCCCACCGCTTCGGGTTGATTTTCGGTCGCGGCTGGGGCGCTACCGATGTCGGCGTGCTCCAATCACTCAGCAAGCTCTATGGCTCGACCAACATCGGTCTGGGACATTCGTCGATGTGTTCCGACGGCAGCGAGGAAACCAAAAAAATACTCGACGGCAATCATGCCTATAACGCCTACGATTATGCGAATACCAACTACATGCTGGTGTTCGGCGCCGGTTTCCTGGAGTCATTCCGTCCCTTCACCGGCAACATGCGGGCTTGGGGCGTGATGCGCACCAAGCCGGCCAAGACCAAGGTGACCTTCGTCGATGTGCATCTGAATACCGGAGCCGCATCATCCGACCGGGCGCTGCTCATCAAGCCTGGCACCGACGGCGCGATGGCGCTGGCGATCGCCCATGTCCTCCTCACCGAGAACTTGTGGGACAAACCCTTCGTTGGCAATTTCGTCGATGGCGTGAACCGCTTCAAAACAGGCGAGACCGTGGCGGCTGTTTTCACCGATGAAGATATCCGGAACAGGGCGCAGGCGAAGGAAGAGGCCGCAGTCAAAAAAGCGGCTGCCGACAAGGTCGCGGCTGAAAAAGCCGCAGTCGAAAAGGCCAAGACCGAAGCGGCTCACGACAAGCTTATCAAAGCACAAGTTCTGGCCAAAGGGGACCCCGCAGCCGAAAAAGCCATTGCCGAAAAAATCGCCAAATTCGAGAAAGAGGAAGCTAAAAAAGCGCTTTCCAAAGAAACCGATCGCATGCAACGGGAAGCCCTCGATAAAGACAAGAAACCGGAACCTGAAATCAAGGCCGGACAAGCGCTGTTCAACCAGAAGTGGGTGCTGGGTCTTCCGGAATGGTGGAACGCCGTTCTCAAGGACTGCACCCCGGAATGGGCGGAAAAGATCACCACCATCCCGGCCAAAATCATTCACGACGTGGCGCGCGAATTCGGCACGACTCATCCCGCCATCGCCATCTTCGAGCGTGGCGCCCATGCCCATACCAACGGCACCTACAGCGGCATGGCGATTCACTCGCTCAACGCGCTGGTCGGTTCGATGTTTGCCGAGGGCGGGTTGTGTTACCAGATGAAACCGCCTGCCGGCAAGTGGCCGGTCAATCTCGACGATTTTATGGACGACTACGCCAAGGCGCCGGAACGCAAGAAGCCGCGGATAGACATGGCGAAGACCGAAAAATGGCCGATGGTCAGCAACATGCTGCAGGAGGTGGCCAAGAACCATAATGCCGCTGCGCCCTACAAGCTGGACACCTGCATGTTCTACATGACCGGGCCGGTCTTTTCGGGGCCGGATTGCACGGCCTGGGAAAAGATGCTGAACGAGGTATTCGTCATCAGTACCACACCCTTCCCGGATGAAACTGCGGTTTTTGCCGATCTGGTGTTGCCTGACCACACCTATCTCGAACGCTTGCAGGTGGCCGATACCTACCCCTACCAGGGCTATCCGATTTCCATGATCCGTACCCCGGCGGTCAAGCCGCTGTACGACACGCGGGTGTTCGGCGATATGCTGATCGATCTGGGCAAGCGCATCAAGGGATCGACGGGCGAGTATTACAAGAAGTTGGGCAACACCGAGAACATCATCAAGGGCATTGCCTCGATCTTCGCGGAAAAACCCGGCGACAACGGCGTCAACAGTTACGAAACGTGGAAGGAGAAGGGCGTCTGGTACCAGAAGCCTTACCACTGGCGCCAGATCCGCGGCGAGTTCTACGAATGGGACAAGGCAACCCAGTCCTATTCCAAGCCGATGACACAGGAGGCGGTGAAGGTAAACCTGCTGAAAACCCCCTCGGGCAAGTTCGAGTTCAAGTCCGGCTACTTGGAAGAGGAACACCACGTTCACTATCTGATGGAGAAATTCGGCCTGCCCGCAGAAATGATCGCCTTCCCGCAATACCTGCCGTCCAAGCATGGCGGTGGCGGCGACCTCCACTTCGTCAGCCCGAAACTCGCCATGCAGGCGGAGGGGCGGGGTGCCAATCTGCCCCACGTCACTGCTTGTGTGCAGCCGACCCAGGGCGGCAAGAGGACGGTCTATCTGGAAATCCACCCCGAAACCGCCGCCAAGCGCGGCATCAAGGACGGCGACCGGGTGCGCATCAAGTCCACGGTCGGCGCTATCGAGGTCTATGCCCGGCTGTATGAGGGCATTCGCCCGGACACCGTGGCGTTACCGATGATTCACGGCCACTGGGGCATGGGCCGCTGGTCAAAGAACAGCGGCGTCTCGGGCAGCACCAACGAGGTGACGCCCAACGTTTCGGATGCCATTTCCGGCCAGTGCTGTTACCACGACGCCAAGGTTTTCGTGGAGAAAGTTTAGGCAGGTATTTCGCCGAAAGGCGAAAACTCGCAATAGGGTTAAGCAGGTATTTCGCCGCAAGGCGAAAACTCGCAAAAAGTTTGAATTTTTAAGGAGGCCAAATCATGGCTAAGTGGGGAATGGTTATCGACCTGGAAAAATGCGTTGGCTGCCAGGCCTGCACCGTAGCGTGCGGCATGGAGAACAACCGGTTGCCGGGGGAAATGTGGCAGGACGTAATATTCTATTCCGAGGGTACCTATCCGAGCGCCCAGCTCAAATGGTTCCCGCGACCATGCCAGCACTGCGAGCATCCTTCCTGCATGGCGGTGTGCCCGACCGGCGCCACCTACAAGACGGAAGACGGGGTGGTGCTGATCGATTGGGACAAGTGTATCGGCTGCAAGTACTGCATGATCGCCTGCCCCTACGGCGTGCGTTTTTACACCGACGAAAAACCGCTGGTGGCGCCGGATATGCGCAAAGTGCATGAAAGTCACGACGAACATTCCTGGAACCCGCCGTGGAAAATGCCGGACGCACGGGAAGACTGGAAGCACGGCGTCGGCATCCAGCCGCACGACGTGGTGTCGAAATGCACCTTCTGCTACCACCGCATTTCCAAAGCGCCCAAGGGCACCCCCGATCTCGATCCGCAAGATCCGAAGCTGCGCGAATTTACGCCGGCCTGCGTGGTCACTTGCGCACCGGGCGCCCGTTTCTTCGGCGACCTGTCCAACCCGGAGAGCGTTGTTTCGCGCCTGATCGGCGACAAACGCGGTGTGCGGCTGCTCGACGAGTTGGGCAACAAGCCACAGGTGTATTACGTCACCGGTGATGGCGGTGCCGTACCGAGCACCCGTGCATTCAACAAGAAATCCTAACGGAGGACGACCATGAACTTTACTTATCCAAAAACCGTGAGCGAGGCATTTTCCGCCGCGTTCAAAATGTTCGGCGAAAATTATCGCGCCGCCAACGTCTGGAGGCTTTCGGTAGCGGCGTTGGCGGCAACCCTGGCCTTTGTGTTTTACAAGCTGTTGACCGAAGGACATGCGACGTTCAATACTGGGAGCGACGGCATCACTTGGGGTTTGCTGGTGGTGGTCTACGCGTTCTTTGTCCTCACCTCGACCGGGCTCACCTTCGTCGCCTCAATGGCGATGGTGTTCGGGTTCAAGGAGTTTTATCCGATCGCCAAACGCTGTATCTGGGTGGCGGTGCTTACGCTGCTGGCCGGTTTCGCCGCGTTGGCACTGGAACTGGGCCATCCCTTCCGCATGTTGTGGGCGGTTCCACTCGGCGTGCAGACACATTCCCCGATGTTCTGGATGGGGGTGTTCTACTCGGCTTATCTGGTGTTCCTGCTGCTCAAGTTTCAGAAGGTAAGCGGCGGAGACTGGACCAGCGGCACGTCGAAGGCGCTCGGTATCATTTCCTTCGGCACCGTGGTCATCGCGCACGGGATGCTCGGCGGATTATTCGGCGCCATTGCGATTCGGCCGATGTGGTTCGGACCGCTGATTCCGGTCTACTTTCTGTTGACGGCGGCACTGTCAGGCGCCGCGTTCGCGATCATGATTACCTACCTCACCTACGGGGGGGAACAGGCCATGCCCGATAAGGTGCGTTCTCTCATGCGTGGCGCCATGCCCAAAGCATTCGCGGCGGTGCTGGGGATCGTCCTCGTCGCGACCCTCTCGCGCACGGGTATTGGACTGTGGAGCAATATCGACGGCCTGCAGGTGTGGGGTCACGTGGTGCACACGTCATGGTTCTGGATCGAGATGGCCCTCATGTTCGGTGCCTTCGCGATGCTGCTCATGGGTGGCGGAGCTCTGTTCCCGGCGTTGATGGTGATCGCTGCGCTGTTCATCGGACGTTACGAATTCGTTATCGGCGGCCAGATGGTTCCGTTGTTCAAGGGTACCTGGGTGCCGGGGCTGATCGAATACGCGCCTTCGATGACCGAGTGGATGATCGTGGTGATGTCCTTCGCAATCGTTTTCGCCGGCTGGGCCTTTGGCGAGAGAACGCTCAATCTTGGCGCGAGCCCGCAGGACTGATCGCCAATCCCTTCTTCCACGTGCCAATATTCGAGGGCACGTGGTTGATCGGAAAAATAATGGGATAAAACATCATGGATGAGACGAACAACGGTTTTTCTCCCCGCGCCGAGCTTTGGCTCTGCCTGGCTCAGGCGCTCCTCCCGCCGCGCGGGGAGTTTCTTTCACGGGCGCTGCGCGACGACTTGGCCGACGACTTGACGTATCTGGCCGATTCGCTCGGCCTGGACATCGGGGATGAAGTCGGCGAACTGCGCGCGGCTCTGGCGCAAACCGATGCGGAGGCGCTGCTCCCGACCTACAGCTCTTTGTTCCTGGTGCCGCCTATTCCTGTCAAGCTGAATGCCGGCATTTACCTGGACGGAACACTGCTCGGACCCAATGCCAAGATGCTGGCGGAAGTCTTCTATCGCCACGGCGTGGAGCAATCCCCGGACATGCACGATACGCCGGATCACCTCGCCACCATCCTGGAATTCATGGCGCTGCTTTTTCACGAGGCCGATGGCGTGGAGCTGGAAATGCTGGTGCCCATCCTCGACGACATGGAAGCCGTTCGCGGCTTGTTGAGGCACCTGTCCCCGGAACTTTCGCGCCTGGCGAGGGAAACGGAGCAGGAGCGATCCCTCCCCACGGTGTACTCGGCGCTGATCGGCGTTGTCGAGGCCGCTTTGCGCGACGAGCAACGCATTTTCTTTGCTGCCGTCGCCGATAATGAGTCGAATACCCCCCGGCGTTATTTCACCAAACGCGAGACAGCAGCCGATCTCGTTGCCTGCAAGGCGTGCGGCAGACCGGTGGCCACGGCGCGCGAGTTGAAAGTCATCATAGACCGCCTGCGCCAGAATGGACTGCCCTCGGATCACTTGGAGTTATGTCCGGATTGCCGCGATGGCATACGTGAATGGAAGTCGGGCAAGGCCGAGTTCAATCTGCCCGGATTCCGTTGATTTCATCAGCGCAAGAAGTGGAGGGAATGTTCCGTGGGAGATGCTTTTGCTATATGACAGCCACGGGCGCCGCATCGAATACCTGCGGCTCTCCGTTACCGACCGCTGCGACCTGCGCTGCATCTACTGCATGCCGGCAGGCTTCAAGGGCTACGAAGAGCCGGCCAACTGGCTGATGTTCGACGAAATCGAGCGGGTAGTGGGGGCGTTCGCCCACCTTGGCGTGCACAATATCCGGCTGACCGGCGGCGAGCCGCTGCTGCGGCGCAACCTGGCCGAGCTCACCGGTCGCCTTTCCTCCCTTCCCGGCATCGCCGACCTGTCCCTTTCCAGCAACGGCACCCGACTGGCAAAACACGCGCAGTCCCTGCGCGCCGCCGGCATCACGCGGCTCAACGTCAGCCTGGATACTCTGGATCCGGCCCGCTTCGCCGCGATCACCGGACGGGATGCGCTGGATGCCGTGCTACAGGGACTGCTGGCCGCCAAGGAAGAAGGGTTCGGCCCGATCAAGATCAACATGGTCGTCATGGCTGGCACGACCGACGACGAGATCGACGCCATGGCTGCCTACTGCATCGAGCGCCGCTTCGTGCTGCGGTTGATCGAAGCCATGCCGGTGGGAGAAACGGGCCGCAAGACCGCCTTCGTCGCACTCGGGCCGATTCGCGAACGTCTGCGCGCACGCTTCGGCCTGGTGCCCGGCGTGGTGCCCGGCGTGGTGCCCGGCGGCGGTCCAGCCCGCTACCTGGTGTCGCCCGACGGACGCTGCCAGATCGGCTTCATCACCCCGATGTCGCAACACTTCTGCGACACATGCAACCGCGTGCGCCTCTCCGTCGACGGCACGCTCTATCTCTGCCTCGGCCAGGACGACAAGGTAGACCTGCGGGCTTTGCTGCGCGCGGGTTGCAGCGACAAACAACTGGAACAGGCGTTGCTCGACGGCATCGGGCGCAAGCCGTTAAAACATGAATTTCGCGAGCATCCCACCCATGTTGTCCGTTTCATGTCTTCTACCGGGGGTTAGCCCGCGCAGCATGGCTACTAGCAGCCTGTCTGACTTGAAGGAAATCGGCTGCAAATCCGCCTGGCCGGTCCATATTTCGCCGCTTTTTTGGTCAATAGAACGACTATTGACCTGCAAAACCGGCAAAATCTGTCCTCGCCCAGCCGAATTTTCGCTTCGATTCTTCAAGTCAGACAGGCTGCTAGCGCAATTAGCGCAATCATTCAAGGAGTAAATCATGCAAAACCTGTTCGGAAAAGCCCTGGCTTTCGGCGCCACCGCCTTGATTGCCGCAGCGCTGGCATTTCCGGCCGTTGCCGCCAACCCGTGTTCGGGCGAACCCGACCCGTTCGAGTCGGCCATGGAGGAAGTGAAGGAGAAAGCCATCAACCCGTGCGCTCCGGCCAAGATTAAAGCCAAGAGTAAAGCCAGGATTGTGAAAAAAGGCAAGAAGGCCAATCCCCGCACACCGGCCAACCCCCGTGCGGCGAAACCAGCCAATCCCTGCGCCAAGAATTAAACCTAGAAACCTCAGTTGACCGCTCTACTGGACATTTAGCACTGTGATTTCAATAAACTTCTTCATGATTTACCCTTTCACCCGGTGGGTGAGTCCGCTACGGGGCGGATTGCACGGTTTTTGCGGCGCATGGCGGCGTTACAACTCCTTGGAATGGAACAGCATTCCGCGTCGTTGTGCCTTGCCCTGCACCCCAAAAACCGTACACTCCACCCCGCCCAACTAAGGTTTCTAGGTTAAATTACCCCCGGCAAATCCGGGGGTTTACCTTACCGAGAATCAGGTCTGTTGGGTTACGGCGCAAAAAACCGCGCCTAACCCAACATGGCCTTTTTGGCTCCGGCTCGTCCGGCTTTGGGGGTTAGCCCGCGCAGCATGACAATTGCTTCACATCCCTGGTGAAAGTCTGGGCGCAGAGTTTCAAACCTTCCACCATGGTGAGGTAAGGGAACATCTGTCCTGCCAGTTCGGTCACGGTCATGCGGTTGCGGATGGCCAGCGCCGCCGTCTGGATGATTTCGCCCCCTTCGGCCGCCAGCAACTGCGCGCCGAGCAGATGGCCGGAGCCTTTTTCCGCCACCAGCTTGATGAAGCCGCGCGTGTCGAAGTTGGCCAATGCACGGGGCACGTTGTCCAGCGTGAGGGCGCGGCTGTCGGTTTCTATCCCTTGCGCCTGGGCCTGCGCTTCGGTCAGCCCCACGCTGGCGACCTGCGGATCGGTGAACACCACGGCGGGCACCACCGACAAATCCAGGGCCGCGTCGCCCCCCGTCATGTTGATCGCCGCGCGGGTGCCGGCGGCGGCCGCCACGTACACGAATTGCGGCGCATGGGTGCAATCCCCTGCGGCGTAGATGTGGGGGGCGCTGGTGCGCAGATGGTCGTCCACGATCACGGCGCCGCTCGCGTCGGTCTCGATTCCGGCCTTGTCCAGGCCGAGACCGGCGGTATTCGGCTTGCGCCCGGTGGCGACCAGCAGCCGGTCGCCGCTGACGATTTCCGCGCCGGTATCAAGCTGGAATCGAGTCCCGTCGAAGCTAACGCCTTTAACGCCGGTATCGGTCAGGATGCGCATGCCCTCGCCTTCCAGCGCCGCCTTCAAGCCTTCTCCCTCCCAGGGAATGGTCTTCCTTCGAGAGAAGCCGTCCGCGCGTGATCAGGGTGACTTGCGCGCCCAGCCGCAGGTAGGCCTGCGCCAGTTCCAGGGCGACTACGGAGCCGCCGTAGACGATGAGATGCGCCGGGATTTCATCGGCTGCCAGGGCCTCGGTGGAGGTCCAGTAAGGCGACTCCTTCAGCCCCGGCGTATCGGGAATCTGCGGCGAGCGTCCGGTGGCGATCAGGATGCGCTCGGCTTGCAGGGTTATTTCGCCGCCATCGGTCTGCTTGACGATCAGGGTATGGGCATCCTGGAAGCGCGCAAAGCCGCGTACCAGGCTGATGCGCGGATTGGCCGCCAGTATGCTTTCGTATTTCGCATGGCGGAGCTCTTCCACGCGCGCCTGCTGTTGCGCCAGCAGGGCCTTGCGGTCTACCCGCGCCGGGTGCTTGCCGAGGCCGGGGAAGGGATGATCGGATTGCAAGTGCGCGACATGCGCCGCGCGGATAAAAATCTTGGAGGGCACGCAGCCCACGTTGACGCAGGTGCCGCCGATGGTGCCCGCCTCGATCACGGTCACTTCCGCGCCTTCCTCGGCGGCACGGATGGCGGCGGCGAAGGCGGCCGACCCGGTGCCGATGATGGCGACCCGGATCGCGGCGGCGGATTCCGCACCGTAGCCTTGCGCTTTCACCGCTTTTTTCCCTGGGACATGATGATTCTCCTTGCAGTGTGATCTTGCGCAAGCATAAACTCCGTACCAGAGTACGGAGTCAAGAGTTTTTTAGAATGGGGGGCATGATGAAAGACCAGGAGATGACGATAGGAACGGTCGCCCGGCAGGCCGGCGTCAATGTGGAGACCATCCGCTTCTACCACCGGCGCGGGCTTTTGCCGGAGCCGCAAAAACCGCTCGGCGGCGTGCGCCGCTACAACCAGAGGGATGTCGCCCGGGTGCGTTTCATCAAGTCAGCCCAGCGTCTCGGTTTCACCCTGGATGAAATCGGTCTGTTGCTGAGGCTGGACGACGGAACCCATTGCGCCGAGGCGCGTGAAATTGCCGAGCACAAGCTCGCGGACGTGCGTGCTAAACTGAAAGACTTACAGCACATCGAGGCTGCTCTGAAGGGCTTGGTGGCGGCATGTCAGGCGCAGGAAAGCAAGGTTTCCTGCCCGCTGATCGCCTCTCTGCGTGGTTGCTGATATTCCCGACCCGGCGCGTAATATTTTTTTGCCTCGCTCGTGTAAGTTTTTCGTCGTTGCGCCGACAAACGTCCAAAGGAGAATCCGATGAGCCACATGGAAGACCTGCTGAAAAGCCTTTACGTCATGGCGTCCCTGGTCGAGGCGCGCGACCCCTATACCGGTGGGCACTTGTGGCGGGTATCGCAGTTTTCCCGGCTATTGGCTGCGGATGCCGGTTTGCCGGATGCCGATGTGGCGCGCATATCCCTGGGCGGTTTCCTTCACGATCTGGGCAAGGTCGGCGTGCCGGATGCCATTCTCAACAAGCCGGATCGCCTGACCGACGAGGAATACGCGGTGATTAAGACTCATCCGGAAGTTGGCAACCGGCTGCTGTCCGGCCATCCCTTGGCCGCTCTGGCGCGCGCTGCCGTGTTGTCTCATCACGAAATGCCCGATGGTAACGGCTATCCGCATCGCCTGAGCGGCGACCAGATTGCACTTGACGCGCGCATTGTCGGCATCTGCGACGCCTTCGACGCCATGACCAGCACTCGTCCCTATCGGCGTGGCATGGCGGTGGGAAAGGCGCTCGCCATCATCGAAGAAAACCTGGGGCGCCAGTTCGATCGCACTCTGGGCGAACGCTTTCTGCGGCTGGGCCGTGCCGGGCGGCTCGATCACATCGTCGGTCACAGCGAAGACGGCATCCCGGTGCAGGAGTGCCCGATGTGCGGCCCCACCATTGTCGTCCGCCGCGATCACCATACCGGCGACTCTGTTTTTTGCCGCCACTGCGGCGGTGAAGTGCGGGTCGAGCGCGCTGGCGATGTCATCCACGTCACCCCGACCGGGCGCAAGGGCACGCCGGAAGATCTGCAACCGGATATTGATGCCGCCTTGATCGATGCTCTGGTACACGAAGCATCGCGCGTCATCGGCCTGGCCGACTCATCGGGTACGCCATGAGCACGCCTCCCGCCTAGCCCGGATGTTTCATAAATTCGCGTGATGATTGCTCAGGATTTTGTTTGGCTCTTTTCGCAAATCGTGTTGTTATCGGCAACCGACCCGGCACAACACCAATAACCATCGATGTTTCCAGGCAGTCGCAAGGTGTCCCTATCGATATGCTTGAAAGCCCCACAGGGTGATCCTTCGGATCAGACGCCAACACGATTTGCGAAAAGAGCCTTTTGTTTCGTAGGGGGATTTTGTGAAAGAGCGGCGTAGTTATTCATACGCCCGACTGAACAAAATTTCCATACGAACCAGAAGTAGGCGCCTCTAGGAGCCTGTCTGGATTGCTGATTTTGAGCGGCGCCGATAAACTGTTCAAAGCTATTGCGCCGCAAAAAGCAAAATAACAGGGGAGGGGAGATGAATAATGAGGAAGTGCTGCCATGGGGTGTCGGCGAACCAAAATCGGAGCGCGCCTCGCTACTCGCTGATACGGAATTCCTGGAAAGCCTGAGGCGCCAGATGCTCAAATTCGCCACCCTGCAACTGTCCGATGCGCATCTTGCCGAGGACGCCGTGCAAGAAGCGCTCATCGGCGCGCTCAAGAATGCCAAGTCATTTGGCGGGCGGGCAGCCTTGAAGACTTGGGTATTCGCGATCCTCAAAAACAAAATCGCGGATGTATTGCGGCAAAAGCAACGTCTTGTCTATGCCGGCAGCTTCATGCGTGAGGGCGAGGAAGACGAAGATTTTTCGGCGCTGTTTGACAGCAAAGGCTTCTGGCAGACGGATGAACGTCCGGTGGCATGGGCCAATCCCGAGGAGTCTTTGCGAGAGAGTCAATTCTGGCGCGTGTTTGAAGCCTGTCTGGAAAATCTGCCCGGCAACCAGGCTCGGGTCTTCATGATGCGTGAATTTGTCGAACTCGATTCCCGCGAGATCTGCGCGACAGCCGGTATCACTGTCAGCAACCTCAACGTGATGTTGCACCGTGCCCGCCTGCGCCTGCGCGAGTGCCTTGAGAACCGTTGGTTTGTGGAGGGAGAACGGCCATGCTGAACTGTCAAGAGGCTACCCGGCTGCTCTCGGAGTCGCAAGAGCGAACGCTTGCCTGGCAAGAACGCTTGTCGCTCAAAATGCATCTAATGATGTGCTCCGGGTGCCGGAACTTTGGAAAACAGATGCATACGCTTCGTCAGGTGGCGCACGCTTACGCCAAAGGAGAGGATGAACGCACCGACAAGACTGGCGAATAAGCGCCCGTGGTTACGGGTATGATTTTTACCTACAATTATCTTTACACATTGACCGGGAGGCCATCATGAACCGTAGAAATTTTTTCAAGCACCTGGCCGGACTGTTGTTCCTCATCGCCATTCCGGCTATTGCCAAGGAGGTATCCGCTGCCATGAAACCCTTAATCAAAAGCAAACAAGCCTGGCGCGCGCTATTGCCCGCTGACCGTTACGCCGTGCTGTTTGAGGAGGCCACCGAGCCATCGCGCAGCAGCGCGCTGGACCATGAAAAACGCAGCGGCAGCTTTGTCTGCGCGGCCTGTTTCCTGCCGTTGTTCGATGCCAAACAAAAGTTCGACAGCGGCACGGGCTGGCCGAGTTTTTGGCAAGCCTTGCCGGATGCGGTTGCGACCAGGACGGATTTCAAGTTGATTTGGCCGCGCACCGAATACCATTGCGCGCGTTGCGGCGGCCATCAGGGGCATCTGTTCAAGGACGGGCCGAAACCCACTGGCCTGCGTTATTGCAACAACGGGCTGGCGCTGGAATTCGTGCCGGAAGGGATGCCGTTGCCGGCGTTGCGCACATGAAAACTCTGTGCGGACTGATACTGGTTTGCTGCCCCGCCGCGTTCGCCGGTTTGCCGGCGGCTGCCGAAACGGCTGCTCCGCAAACCGCTACGGCGGTCTTTGCGGGCGGCTGTTTCTGGTGCATCGAGGCCGACTTTGAAAAGCTGGATGGGATCACCGCAGTGGAATCGGGTTATACCGGAGGGTCGCTGCGCAATCCGACCTATCAGCAGGTCAGCCAAGGCGGCACCGGCCATGCTGAGGCGGTGCGCGTTCGCTATGATCCGCAACGCGTCAGCTATGAAAAATTGCTCGATTATTTCTGGCGGCACATCGACCCGACCGTGAAGGATAGGCAATTCTGCGACATCGGCTCGCAGTACCGCAGCGCGATTTTCTACCAAAACGATACCGAGCAAAAGTTGGCGCAATCCAGCAAGCAAGGGTTGGAAAAGAGCGGCCGATTCCCGCACATTTACACCGAGATCGTGGCTGCCAGCACCTTCTATCCCGCCGAGGACTACCATCAGGATTACTACAAGAAAAATCCCATCCGCTACCAATACTACCGCCACAGTTGCGGGCGCGATGCGCGCGTAAAGTCAGTGTGGGGTGACGCGCATTAACCTGTTGTAAGAATTCGCCCACTTGAGCCGACTCAAGGCATAAGCACTTCATCAGGAAAATTATGCACGCCACGCTACCTTTGCTGCAAGCCACCGAATTCCCGGCATTGCGCCGCTGCGCGCTGGAAATCCTGCAAGTCAATCTGGGTTACAGATGCAATCAGACTTGCGTGCATTGCCACGTAAACGCCGGGCCTAACCGCACCGAGATGATGGATAGGGAAACGCTGGCGCTGATTCCGCAAGTGCTTGCCGCGCGCGGTTTGCGCACGCTGGACCTGACCGGTGGCGCGCCGGAACTGCACGAGGGATTCAGACAACTGGTGCGCGAGGCGAGCGCCTTGGGCGTGAAGGTGATCGACCGCTGCAATCTGACCATTCTGTTCGAGCCGGGACAGGAATTTCTCGCCGAATTTCTCGCCGAACATCGGGTCGAGATCGTCGCCTCGCTGCCCTGTTACATGCTGGAGAATGTGGACAAGCAACGCGGCAAGGGCACGTTCGACAAAAGCATCGCGGCGTTGCAAAAACTCAATGCGCTGGGTTATGGCCGGGAAGGCTCCGGGCTGACGCTCAATCTGGTCTACAACCCGCAAGGTGCTGCGCTGCCCCCCGAGCAGGCGCCGCTGCAAGCCGCTTACAAGCGCGAGCTGTTCGGGCACTCCGGCATCGTGTTCAACGAACTGTTCACGCTGGCCAACATGCCCATTCAGCGCTTTGGCTCAATGCTGATTTCCAAGGGGCAGTTCAACGATTACATGCGGCTGTTGCAGGAGAACTTCGCCGCCGCCAACCTCGCCAGCGTGATGTGCCGCAGCCTGGTCAGTGTTGATTGGCAAGGCTTTCTCTATGACTGCGACTTCAATCAGCAGTTGGGACTGGCGTTACCTTCTGCCACACCATCGGCGCGAATGCGCGTAGGGCGGCCTCATTTGCGTGATTTGCCAGGTGAGGACCCGGCGGGCCGAGCGATCCGGGTGGCCGATCATTGCTATGGCTGTACTGCCGGACAGGGCAGCAGTTGTGGTGGCGCGCTGCACGAGTGAGGATGCGTCGATCATGAAAAAAATAACGATTATTGTCGTCGCCGCCGTCGTGGTGCTGGTTTTTTTTGCGCTGGATATGAATCGTTTTCTTACCCTTGACGGTCTCAAGGCGAGCCTGGGGCAGTTCGAGATCTGGCGGGCGGCATCACCCGTTTTTGTCGGCTTCGCCTTCTTCTCGCTCTATGTGCTGGTCGCGGCGTTTTCCTTGCCTGGCGCCGCAGTAATGACACTCGCTGCAGGTGCGTTGTTCGGCCTGCTGGAGGGCACGGTGATCGTGTCGTTCGCCTCCAGCATCGGCGCGACGCTTGCCTTTCTGGCCTCGCGTTATCTGCTGCGCGATACCATCCAGAACCGTTTCGGAGGGCGGCTGAAAGCGATCAACGACGGCATGGCCAGGGAGGGCGCGTTCTACCTGTTCACGCTACGGCTGGTGCCGCTGTTTCCCTTTTTTCTGGTCAATCTGCTGATGGGGCTGACGCCGATTCGCGCCCGCAGTTTCTACTGGGTCAGTCAGGTGGGCATGCTCGCCGGCACGCTGGTTTACGTGAATGCCGGCACACAACTGGCGAAGATATCCGGGCTGTCCGGCATCGTTTCGCCCAGGTTGCTGATTTCGTTCGCGCTGTTGGGGGTGTTTCCATTGCTCGCCAAACGCTTCCTGAATTTCCTGCAACGCCGCCGCGTGTACGCCAAATGGCAACGCCCGCAACGGTTCGACCGCAATCTGGTGGTGATCGGCGGTGGGGCGGCCGGACTGGTCAGCGCTTACATCGGCGCCGCCGTGAAGGCCAAGGTGACGCTGATCGAAGCGCACAAGATGGGCGGCGACTGCCTCAATTACGGCTGCGTGCCGAGCAAGGCGCTGATCAAGTCGTCCCGCCTCGCCCATCAGATGCGCCATGCCGATCATTACGGCCTGGCGGCGGCGGAGCCCAAATTCAGTTTCCGCAAAGTGATGGCGCGCGTACACGAGATCATCCGCGCCGTGGAACCGCATGACAGCGTCGAGCGCTATACCCGCCTCGGGGTGGAAGTGCTGCGAGGTTACGCCCGCGTCGTCGATCCCTGGACGGTGGAAGTGGCGCTCAATGATGGCGGCACGCAACGCCTCACCACCCGCAGCATCGTCATCGCCGCTGGTGCGCGCCCCTTCGTGCCAGCGCTGCCAGGCATAGAAGACGTGGGTTACCTGACCAGCGATACCCTGTGGGAAGCGTTCGCCAAGCTGGACGAGCCGCCCGCCCGTTTGGTGGTGCTGGGCGGCGGTACCATCGGCTGCGAGCTGGCGCAGAGCTTCGCCCGCCTGGGTTCGCAAGTGACCCAAATCCAGCGCGGCCCGCGCATCCTGCCGAACGAGGACGAAGAGGTGTCGGCGCTGGCCCGAGCCGCGTTCGAACGGGACGGCATCACCGTTCTTACCGGCCAGCAGGCGGTGCGTTGCGAGCTTGAAGGCGAGCGCAAATTCATCGTCGTCGAACACGGCGGGGCAGAACGTCGCATCGAGTTCGACGCTCTGCTTTGCGCCGTGGGACGGGTCGCGCGCTTAAGCGGTTACGGCCTGGAGGAACTGGGTATCCCGACCGATCGCACGGTGGTGACCAACGAATACCTGGAAACCTTGTATCCCAACATCTTCGCTGCCGGTGACGTGGCCGGCCCCTACCAGTTTACCCATACCGCCGCGCACCAGGCCTGGTATGCGGCGGTCAACGCACTGTTTGGCGATTTCAGGAAATTCAAGGTGGATTACTCGGTAGTCCCCTGGGCCACATTCATCGAGCCGGAGGTCGCCCGCGTCGGGCTCAACGAACAGGAAGCCAAGAAAAAAGGCATTGCCTGCGAGGTCACGAAATACGGGCTCGACGACCTCGATCGCGCCATCGCGGACGGCACGGCTCACGGCTTCGTCAAGGTGCTGACCGTGCCGGGCAAGGATCGCATTCTAGGCGTTACCCTCGTCGGCGAGCACGCGGGCGATTTGCTGGCCGAATTCGTGTTGGCGATGAAACACGGATTGGGTCTCTCCAAAATTCTCGGCACAATCCACACCTACCCGACTCTGGCCGAGGCCAACAAATATGTCGCGGGCGAATGGAAGCGGGCGCATGCGCCGCAGCGGGTATTGGCGTGGTTGTCCCGTTATCACGCCTGGAAGCGGGGGTAGGCCGCATGAAATGGGACAGCGGGCCGCAAGCCATGAAACTCTCCATCATCGTACCGGTGATGAATGAAGCGCATGAGCTACCGGCGCTGCTGGAACGGCTGTTGCCGCTGGTGCGGCGCGGTTGCGAGGTCATCATCGCCGATGGCGGCAGCGAGGATGGTTCGACCGACATCGCGGAATGCGCCGGTTTTACGGTGGTGCGGGCACCTCGCGGCCGTGCCCGGCAAATGAATGCCGGTGCGGCGCATGCCACCGGCGCGGCGCTGTTGTTCCTGCATGCCGATACGTGTGTGCCGGAAGGGGCGGGTGTGCTGGTCGATCAGGCGCTATCGGGCGGTGCACACCGCTGGGGTCGTTTCGATGTCCGCATCGCGGGGCGTCCCGCTATGTTGCGCGTGGTGGGGCGCATGATGAACCTGCGCTCACGTCTGACGGGTATCGCCACCGGCGATCAGGCCATGTTTGTCACTCGTGCGGCTTTCGAGGCGGTGGGCGGCTTCCCGGATCAACCCTTGATGGAAGACGTTGAACTGTCCAAGCGTTTGCGCGCGATCTCGCGTCCGGCCCGCATCGCCCGCTGCGTGATCACCTCGGGCCGGCGCTGGGAGACACGCGGTGTCTGGCGCACGATTTTTCTGATGTGGCGGCTGCGCTGGGATTACTGGCGGGGCGTCCCGGCGAGCCAACTGGCGGAGGCATACCGATGAGCCCTGTTCGTATTGTCATTTTCGCCAAGGCGCCGCAGCTTGGGTTCGCCAAGACCCGTCTGGCCCCTGCGCTCGGCGCACAGGGCGCAGCCGATCTCGCGCGCCGACTGTTGATGCATGCGCTGAGTGTAGCCCTGGCCGCCAAGGTGGGCCCGGTTGAATTGTGTGTGGCCCCATCTGCGGCAGATCCGGCGTGGCAGACGCTCGCCATAGCGGATGCGGTGCGATGGTCGGATCAGGGCGAGGGGGATTTGGGGGAACGGATGGCGCGTGCGACGCAGCGCGTGATCGACGGGGGCGAATCGGTACTGCTCATCGGGACCGATTGCCCGGAACTCACCGCCGCCCACTTACAGCAAGCCGCCCGCGCATTACAGCGCACGGATGCCGCGCTGTTTCCCACCGCCGATGGCGGTTATGTGCTGCTCGGCCTGAACCGTTTTCACCCGTCCCTGTTCGCGGGTATCGCCTGGAGTACCGACGCCGTTGCCTTCGAAACGCTGTGTCGTTTGGGGCAACTGGGCTGGACAGTACAAAGCCACCCTATGCTGCACGACATCGATGAACCAGCCGATTTGAAGTGGCTACCCGAGACGTGGCTGGAGACGGCGTATGCGTAGCAGAGGGCGGGCACAAAAACGAGTTCACGCGGGGGTGAGCGAAATGTGGTGTCACGACCAAAAAGTTTGGCGGTTCATGCTCGCACGTTACCTCCCCGCGCTTGCCGTGATGAGCGCATTGTGGGAAATCGCCCAACTGCCGCTGTACACCCTGTGGTGGGAAGCGTCGCCGTCATCCATCGCCTACGCCGTTTTCCATTGCACCTTGGGCGATGTACTTATTGGCGTTGGCGCGCTACTCGTCGCGCTCATCGTAACGCGCTCCGGTGCGCTGCGCGATTGGCACTGGATCCGGGTGGGCATCGTCGCGGTCACCTTCGGCCTCGCTTTCACGGCGTTTAGCGAATGGTTCAACACCACTGTTCGGGCAAGCTGGACGTATTCGGAATGGATGCCGCTTACCCCTTTTGTTCCGATCGGCGTATCGCCGCTCCTGCAATGGGTGGTCGTACCGGTTGTCGCTCTGGCGCTCTCCCGCCGCGTCGCTTGATCCGGTTTCGCAGTAGAATCGAACCACCATAAGGGATTTCGGTTATGAACGCATTCATGCTGCAACATGAACTCGCTATTCGCCTGGCCTGTTTCTTCGGGGTGTTCGGCGGCATGGCGCTGTGGGAGTTTGCCGCGCCGCGCCGCCGTCTCACCGTGCCCAAACTCTTGCGCTGGGCAAACAACCTCGCGCTGATAATGCTCAACAGCGTTTTGTTGCGCGCGCTGTTCCCGGCGGCGGCGGTGGGGGTGGCCGCATTCGCCGCCCGGCAGGGCTGGGGGCTGCTCAATTATTTCGCCGTGCCGTTGTGGATGGCGATACCGGTTTCGGTCATGTTGCTGGATTTCGTCATTTATCTCCAGCACGTGATGTTCCATGCCGTGCCGCTGCTGTGGCGCCTGCATCGCGTGCATCATGCCGATCTCGATATCGACGTAACGACGGGTACGCGCTTTCATCCCATCGAGATCATTCTGTCCATGCTCATCAAGGCGGCGGTGATCCTGGTGCTGGGCCCGCCCGCAGTGGGGGTGGTGATTTTCGAGGTGCTGCTCAACGCCACCTCCATGTTCAACCACGGCAACGTGCGTATGCCTCCGGCGCTGGACCGGGTGCTGCGCTTGATCCTGGTGACGCCTGACATGCATCGCGTACACCATTCCATCGAGGAGGACGAGACCAATAGCAACTTCGCGTTCAATCTGTCGGTGTGGGACCGGCTCTTCGGCACCTACCGCGACCAGCCACGCGCGGGTCACGAGGGCATGACCATCGGCATCGGCACTTTTCGCGAGGCCAGTCGCTGTATCTGGCTGCCGGGCATCCTGGCGCTGCCATTCATCGGCAAGGTGACGGATTACGCCATCAATCGTCGGCGCTGGGGGAGCGGCGATGGGTCTTGAGGCGAGGGAGTGTAACAACATCACCCGTTACAACGACTGATACACAACGCCATTTTGCAAATATCGGGACATCTGCCATGCATGACATCGTTCAAGATTACTACGGCCGCCAGTTGCAGCATTCCGGCGATCTGAAAACCAGCGCCTGCTGCGACGTCGGCCAGGTTCCGGCATGGCTGAAGCCGCTGCTCGCGCGTATACACCCGGAAGTGCTCGCCCGCTATTACGGTTGCGGCCTGGTCTGCCCACCCCTGCTGGAAGGTTGCCGGGTCCTGGATCTGGGTTGCGGCTCGGGGCGCGATGTCTACGCGCTGGCGCAACTCGTTGGCCCGACGGGGGAAGTGGTGGGGATCGACATGACCGACGAGCAACTCGCCATCGCCGAGCAGCACCGGGCTTTCCATGCCGAGACATTCGGTTACGGCAACGTCAAATTATTGCACGGGTTTATCGAACGGCTGGACGAACTCGACCTGGAACCGGGCAGTTTCGATGTGATCGTGTCCAACTGCGTGGTCAATCTTTCGCCGGATAAGGACGCTGTGCTACGCGGCGTGCATCGCCTGCTCAAGGAAGGGGGCGAGTTTTATTTCTCGGACGTTTACGCTGACCGGCGCGTGCCGGACGCGGTGCGCAACGACCCGGTGCTCTACGGCGAATGCCTGGGCGGCGCGCTGTACTGGGGCGATTTCCTGCGCCTCGCGCAGCGGCAGGGTTTCGCGGATCCGCGTTTGGTCGCCGACCGTCCGCTGGCGATCACCGACCCCGAACTGGCGCCGCGCGTCGGCAATCTGCGCTTTTTTTCGGCCACCTACCGGTTGTTCAAGCTCGACGGGCTGGAGACCGAATGTGAAGACTATGGCCAGGCCGTGATTTATCGTGGCAGCATACCAGATTGTAGCGACCGCTTTGTGTTCGACAAACACCATGATATCGAGACCGGCCGGGTCTTCCCGGTATGCGGCAACACCTGGCGCATGTTACAGGACACACGTTTCGCAGCGCATTTCGACTTCATCGGCGACTTCAGCCGCCACTATGGGCTGTTTGCCGGCTGCGGGGGCGGTTTGCCGTTCGACGCCGCCCGGAATACGGATGGGACTTCGGCCTGTTGCTGACCTTCTGCCGAGCCCGCTTGACTCAACCATCACTTTCAGAGGTTTATTCCATGGATCAAACGAACATCGCGCCTCCCTGCCTGCTGGTCATTATGGGCGCGGCGGGGGATCTCACCCGGCGCAAGCTGGTACCGGCGCTCTACGCCATGCATCGGACGGGGCATCTGCCCGCATCCTTCGCCATCCTGGGCACGGCCCGGTTGGAGATGGACGACACGGCGTTTCGCGCGGCCATGCGCGCGGCCTGCGACACCTTCGGCGAAGCGGTGACGGATGCGGAGTGGGCGTCGTTCGCCGCGCGGCTGCATTACCAGACCGGGAACTTCAACGATGCCGGCGCCTACCTCGCTCTGGCGGTGCGCATTGCCGAACTGGACGCGCGCCATGCCACTGACGGCAACCGGATGTTCTTCCTCGCCACCCTGCCCAGCCTCTACGCCGGTATTGCCGCACAACTTGGCGCGGCGGGCTTGGTGCATACTGATCCCGACGGACCTTTTAGCCGGGTGCTGATCGAGAAGCCTTTCGGCCATGACCTGGCCAGCGCCCAAGCCCTGAACCACGCCTTGCACGAGGTGTTCCGGGAGGAGCAGATCTTTCGCATCGACCACTATCTGGCCAAGGAAACAGTGCAGAACATCCTCGTGCTGCGCTTCGCCAACGCCGTGTTCGAGCCGCTATGGAACCGTCAGCACATCGACTATGTGCAGATCAGCGCCGCCGAGCACATCGGCGTGGGCAGCCGCGGCGGTTATTACGAAGAATCCGGCGTACTGCGCGACATGGTGCAGAACCATTTGTTGCAACTGCTGGCGCTGATTGTCATGGAAGCGCCCCTGAACTTCACCGCCGACCGCGTGCGCGATCGCAAGGTGGACGTGTTCCGCGCACTGCGCCCGCTGATCGGCGAGGATGTCTATCGCGACGTGGTTCTGGGCCAGTATGCCGCTTCCGCCGACGGCGCAGTACAGGGCTATCACCGGGAAGCGGGGGTCTCGCCCGATTCCATTACACCTACTTTTGCCGCCCTCAAGGTGCAGGTGGATAACTGGCGCTGGCAGGGCGTGCCCTTCTACCTGCGCACCGGCAAGCGCCTAGCGCAGGGCTGCGCCGAAGTGGTGGTGCAGTTCCGCAGCATCCCTTTCTGCGTGTTCGGCGAGGAAGACACCTGCGCCCGTATCGCCCCCAACCGGCTGGTGCTGCACATCCAGCCCGACGAATCGGTGCATCTGGAATTCGCCACCAAGGCGCCCGGCCCTGGCATAGCGGTGGATACGGCGCGCATGCACTTTGACTTTCAGGATCGATATCCTGACGCCCCACCTCCCTACCAGCGTCTGCTGCTGGATGCCCTGCGCGGCGAGCAGTTGCTGTTCAACCGCTCCGACGGGGTCGAAATGAGCTGGCGTTTCATCACCCCCATCCTGGAGGCCTATGCCGACCATCCCGGCGCGGAGCCCTACGCCTATCCGGCAGGCAGCCAGGGCCCGGTGGCAGCGGACACCCTCATTGCCCGCGATGGTCACGCCTGGCAACCGTTGGGAGGCGCCTGAGATGAGCGCACGGGACGTACCGGTCAGCGTGCTGGCGGGTGACATCGGCGGCACCCATACGCGGCTTGCTCGCGCCGCCGTAGCGGGGCGCAATGTCGAGATACTGGCGCAGGAAACCTTATCCCAGCCGGGACTACGCCGGACTGGATGAAATCGTCGCCGCCTTCGCTCGCAGCCACTCCTTGAACGTCGATCATGCCTGCTTCGGCGTGGCGGGTCCGGTAGCGGACAACGTCGCCGTAACGACCAACCTGCCCTGGCGGGTGGATGCGCGCGCGCTGGCGGTCGCTTTCAAGCTGCAAACAGCCACATTGCTCAACGACCTGGAAGCCAACGCCTGGGGTATCGCGGCACTGGGTGATGAAGACTTCCACACCCTGCACAGCGGAGCGACCCAAGCTGCGGGGCATGCTGCGGTTATCGCCGCCGGCACTGGCTTGGGTGAAGCCGGGCTGTTTTGGGATGGCCATCGGCATCACCCCTTCGCCAGCGAAGGCGGCCATGCCAGCTTCAGCCCGGCTAACGCCCTGGAAGCCGCGCTGCTGGCCCACCTGATCGCCCGTTTCGGCCACGTAAGCTGGGAGCGGGTGCTGTCCGGCCCCGGCCTGGTCAATCTCCACGCTTTCCTGCTCGCTCATCGGCGCAGCGCCACGCCGCCGTGGCTGGACGATGAAATGCGCACCGGCGACCCGGCTGCGGCCATTGCCCAAGCGGCTTTGCTGGAGCGCGACGATACCTGCATTGAAGCGCTGGCCCTGTTGGTTCGCCTGTACGGTGCCGAAGCGGGCAACCTCGCCTTGAAGCTCATGGCGACCGGCGGCGTTTACCTGGGCGGCGGCATCGCCCCGCGCATTCTGCCTGCATTGACTACTGGCGCGTTCATGGCGGCGTTTCTGGACAAGGGGCGCATGCGTGGTTTGCTTGAAGCTATTCCTGTGCGCGTCATCCTCAACGACCAGACCGCCCTGCTCGGCGCCGCCTTGCGCGCCGCTGACCCTGCCCGCAATCCATTATTACTTTCCAAGGAGAAACAGCAATGCAACTAGGCATGATCGGATTAGGGCGCATGGGCGCCAATATGACACGCCGCCTGATGGGCGCGGACGTGGAATGCGTGGTCTACGACCGCGGCCTCGCATCGGTAGCAGTACTGGCTGAGGAGGGCGCCGTCGGTGCTGCCAGCGTGGCTGAGCTAGTTTCCCGGCTAGCGTCGCCACGCGCGGTGTGGCTGATGATTCCCGCCGGTGCGGTGCAGGCCGCCATCGATGAGCTCGCACCCCTGCTCGCCCCCGGCGACATCCTGATCGACGGCGGCAACTCCCACTACAAGGACGACATCATTCGCGCCCAACACCTCGCCGAACGCGGTATCCGTTACCTCGACGTGGGTGTGAGCGGCGGCGTGTGGGGTCTGGAGCGAGGTTATTGCCAGATGGTAGGTGGCGATGGGCCGGCCGTAGCGCAACTCGCGCCGGTTTTCACCGCCCTCGCCCCGGGAGCCGATGCCGCGCCGCGTACGCCGGGGCGCGAAGGCGAGAGCGGCAGCGAGGAACAAGGCTGGATGCATTGCGGCGCCGCCGGCGCCGGCCACTACGTCAAGATGGTGCACAACGGTATCGAATACGGCCTGATGGCCGCCTACGCCGAGGGTTTCAACCTGCTGCGTCACGCCGGCGCAGGCCGCAAGGGACGGGCGGTGGACGCGGAGACCGCGCCTCTGTCCAACCCCGAAGCCTTCCAGTACGACATCGATCTCGCCGCCGTGGCCGAACTGTGGCGGCGCGGCAGCGTGGTGGGCTCGTGGCTGCTCGATCTCTCCGCGCAGGCGCTGCACGGCCATGCGGATTTGGCTGATTACAGCCCGCGCGTAGCCGACTCCGGCGAAGGCCGCTGGACGGCGCTGGCGGCGGTGGAGTCCGGCACCCCGATTCCGGTGCTGTCGGCAGCGCTGTTCGCGCGCTTCAATTCGCGCGATGAAGACGATTACGCCAACCGCCTGCTCACCGCGATGCGGCATGGCTTCGGTGGGCACGGGGTGAAGTAAATAACTACGAGGGCAAGACAGATGAAAACCAGCACCGCTGAACATCGACGCTACCGTGAACTACAGTCGGGTCTCACTCCCTGGCAATTGTGGGGGCCTTACCTGAGTGAACGCCAGTGGGGCACGGTGCGCGAGGACTACAGCGCCGATGGAACAGCCTGGGACTATTTCCCCCACGACCACGCCCGCAGTCGCGCCTATCGCTGGGGCGAGGATGGACTGGCCGGTATCAGCGATCACCAGCAGCGGCTGTGCCTGTCGCTGGCGCTGTGGAACGGCAAAGACCCCATCCTCAAGGAACGGCTGTTCGGCCTGACCAACGGCGAGGGCAACCACGGCGAGGACGTGAAGGAGTTGTATTACTACCTCGACGCCACGCCTACCCACAGTTACCTGAAATTTCTCTACAAGTATCCTCAGGCCGAGTACCCTTACGCCAGTCTGCTGGAACAAAACCGCCAGCGCGGCGCGGGACAGCCGGAGTTCGAGCTGCTGGACAGCGGCGTATTCGACGACGACCGCTATTTCGATGTCTTGGTCGAATACGCCAAAGCCGACCCGCGCGATCTGCTGATGCGCATCACGCTGCATAATCGCGGCCTTGAAACGGCTTCGCTGCAAGTATTGCCGCAGCTCTGGTTTCGCAATACCTGGAGCTGGGCCGGCCATGCCGAGCGCCCTCATATCGAAGCAGCCGGGCCGGGAATGGCGCTGGTGCGGCAGCGCCAGCTGGGCGACTACCACTGGTACGCCGAAGGCGCACCACCCCTGTTGTTCACCGAAAACGACACCAATCCGCATCGGCTTTATGGCACGGAGGCAGCAGGACATTTCAAGGATGCCTTTCACGAGTTCGTGATCGATGGCCGACAGGATGCTGTCTCTCCGCTGGGGCGGGGAAGTAAGGCGGCGGCGCATTATGCTCTCGATATACCCGCCGGGGAAAGCCGGGTGCTGCGGGTGAGGCTGAGCAGAGAAATCCTGCCCGCGCCCTTTGCCGATTTCGACAAAATTTTTACCAAGCGCAGCAAGGAGGCAGACCAGTACTACGAGGCAATCCAGGAAGGCATAACCGATGCGGACACGCGCCTGGTCCAGCGCCAGGCGCTGGCCGGCATGATCTGGAGCAAGCAGTTTTACCATTTCGACGTTCCTCAATGGCTCAAGGGCGACCCGGCCATGCCTGCGCCGCCGCAGCAGCGGCGCCGTGGCCGAAATCGCGAGTGGGAGCATCTCAACAACGCCGACATCATCTCTATGCCGGACAAGTGGGAATACCCCTGGTATGCGGCCTGGGACCTGGCTTTCCAGTGCTTGCCCCTGGCGCTGGTGGATCCGGTGTTCGCCAAGCAGCAACTGGTGCTGCTCACCCGCGAGTGGTACATGCACCCCAACGGCCAGCTTCCTGCCTATGAATGGGCCTTCGGCGATGTCAACCCGCCAGTGCATGCTTGGGCAACCTGGGAAGTCTACCGCATGGATCGCGAACAGAACGGCGGCAAGGGCGATCTCGCTTTCCTGGAACGGGTATTCCACAAGCTGATGCTAAATTTCACCTGGTGGGTCAACCGCAAAGATGCAGAAGGCCGCAACGTTTTCCAGGGCGGCTTTCTCGGGCTGGACAACATCGGCGTGTTCGATCGCAGCGCCCCGCTGCCCACCGGCGGCCACATCGACCAGGCCGACGGCACCAGCTGGATGGCCATGTATTCGCTGAACCTGATGCGCATTGCCCTGGAGCTGGCGCAGCACAATCCGGTGTACGAAGACATCGCTACCAAGTATTTCGAGCACTTTCTCTACATCGCTGCCGCCATGAACAACATTGGCGACCAGGGTATCGGTTTGTGGGATGAAGACGACAAGTTCTTCTATGACGTGCTGCGATCCCCCAGTGGTGGGATGATGCCGCTCAAGGTGCGCTCCATCGTCGGTCTCATTCCCCTGTGCGCGGTCGAGGTGCTGGAACCGGAGCTGCTCGATCGTCTGCCGGGATTCAAGCTGCGGCTGTCCTGGTTTCTCAAGCACAACCCGGACATCGCCGCCCTGGTGTCGCGCTGGGACGAGCCGGGGCGCGGCGAACGGCGGCTGCTCTCGCTGCTGCGCGGCTACCGCATGAAGCATCTGCTCAGGCGCATGCTGGACGAGGCGGAATTTCTCTCCGCGCATGGCGTGCGTGCCCTGTCGCGCGCGCATCTTGATGAGCCCTATGTTTTTTGCTGTGAAGATATCCCCATGAACGTGAAGTACCAGCCGGGCGAATCGGAAACGGGCGTGTTCGGCGGCAATTCCAACTGGCGCGGCCCGGTGTGGATGCCCATCAACTACCTGCTGATCGACGCGCTGAACCGCTTCCACAGCTATTATGGCGACGACTTCCGCGTCGAGTATCCCACCGGCTCGGGGCGGCAGCATTCGCTCAAGGAAATCGCCGACGACCTATCGCGGCGGCTGACAGGCCTGTTTCTGCGCAACACCGAGGGTATCCGGCCGACACTCGGCGACAACAAAAAGTGCCAAAACGACCCGCACTTTCGTGACCATCTGCTGTTCCACGAGTACTTCCACGGCGATGACGGGCACGGCTTGGGCGCGTCACACCAAACCGGCTGGACCGGCTTGGTGGCCAACCTCATCCACGCCGCCGGACAAAATGGAGAAAAACCGTGAGTTGTGCCGACCGCTTGCCCGAATGGGTACGTTTCGGGCGCGAAGTGTGCGGTAATCCGGCGCAAGCCGAGCGCCGCGAATGGTGGCTCACCAACGGCCGCGGCGCGTATGCCGCCGGCACCATCGCCGGGACGCTGACACGGCGCTACCACGGGCTGCTGGTCGCGCCCATCGACCCGCCTCTGGGACGCAGCTTATTGTTCGCCAAGGCCGACGCCACACTGCTCGATGGTGAAAATTCCTGGCCGCTACACAGTAATCGTTGGAGCGATGGGGTGATTGATCCCGCCGGTTATCTGCACATTGAATCCTTTCATCTGGAAGGCCGGATGCCGGTCTGGCGCTTCGCGCTCGGCGACGTGGCGATCGAACAGCGTATCTGGATGGAGCATGGCAAGGATACGACCTGCATCGCCTGGCGGCTGGCGAGCGAATGCGACCGGCCGCTCAGCTTGCGCGTGGCCTTGCTGGTCAGTGTCCGGGATTTTCATGCAGTTTCCGCGCCCGGCGTATTCGCGCCGGCGGTGACGCTGGATGACGGCGTGCTGCACGTGGAACAGCCGGGCCGTTTCCGGATGGGGTTGTGCGCCCGTGGCGGACGCATCGAACAGGACGCCACATGGATCGAGCATTTCGATTTGCCCGTCGAACGGGAGAGAGGGCTGGAAGATGGCGACAATCACCTGCGCGTGGGCATTGCCCACCTGAAACTGCTGTCCGGCGACTGGTGCGGCGTGGTGGGCTGCCTGGCCAACGGCGGGCTGCCTTATCTGGGGGAATCCCTGCGACAGCATCAAAACCGCGATGCGTCCCTGCTTACCCGTGCCTGCGTCACGTCCCCGGCGCTGACCGGCGCCCCGGCCTGGATCGACCAACTGGTGCTGGCCGCCGACAGCTTTCTCATCGCGCGACCGCTACCCGGTTTGCCCGAGGCGGAATCGGTGATCGCGGGTTATCCCTGGTTCGGCGAGTGGGGGCGCGATACCATGATCGCCCTGCCCGGGCTCACCCTGGCCACGGGCCGTTACGATACTGCCAAGCATGTGCTTGAAGCCTTCGCCCACCATGTGGATCAGGGCATGCTGCCCAACTGGTTCCCAGGCCCGGGACAAACGCCGCAATACAATACCGCCGACGCCAGCCTGTGGTTCATCGAGGCCTGGCGCGCCTATGTCGAGGCCACAGGCGACCGGCATGCCCTGGCTCGCGCTATACCCGTCCTGGCTGCCATTATCGCTGCCCATCGGGTCGGCGCCCGCCACGGCGTTGGCGAAGGCCCCGCAGATGGGCTGCTCAAGGCCGGCGAGCCAGGTTTGGCGCTCACCTGGATGGATGCGCGGTTTGACGGCCAGGCCTTCACCCCGCGCATCGGCAAGCCAGTGGAAATCAACGCCCTCTGGTACAACGCCTTGCGCAGCATGGCAAACTTCAGCGACCAACTTAATATTCCGCAAATCTACACCGACCCGGCAGATCGAGTGGCTGCCTCATTCGCGCGCTTTGTGCGGGCAGACGGGGAGGGGTTGTTCGATGTGATCGACGCTCCCGAAGGCAACGATGCCAGCCTGCGTCCCAATCAAATTCTTGCCGTGAGCCTGCACCATTCCCCGCTTGATCCCGATAGTCAGCGCCGCGTGGTAACCGTATGTGGCCGGCACCTGCTTACCTCACAGGGTTTGCGCACGCTGGCGCCGAGCGACCCACGCCACCGGGCTCACTATTTGGGCGGCGTGGTCAGCCGCGACAGCGCCTATCACCAGGGTACGGCCTGGGCCTGGCTGCTGGGTCACTATGCCTTGGCCGAGCATCGCGTCACCGGCAACGCGACGCTGGCCCAGTCCCGCCTGACCCCGATTGCAGATCATTTGCGCGACGCGGGTCTGGGCAGCGTCAGCGAGGTTTTCGACAGCGCCCCACCGCACACGCCACGCGGCGCACCCGCCCAAGCCTGGTCGGTGGCCTGCGTGCTTGATGCCTGGTGCCGCCTGGAAAGCGCCAGGCGGGAACGGTAATTTACGGCAACGCATGTCTCCAAAGTATCAAGCATGCCTACCCGGCTTGTTGCCAAAGTGGTTGAGCGTGTTCAAGTCGGTATTAGCCTTCGTAGGGCGGAAAAGCAAAGCGCCTTCCGCCAGATTTGGGTCGCTCATTCGGCGGATAACGCTTCGCTCATCCGCCCTTGTATTATCCCTTTGCAACAAATTCGATGGTTTTGTATCACATTCCATCGAGCACGTGTAGCACTCTTGAGGGGCACTTCAAGAGCGAGCGACTGGATGCCGCATCCGCCCTTTGGCCTTGAGCCAGTGACGTAGATTTTGCAGC
>Ga0210039_1000433_pt1 | contig 44531 bp, 42 predicted proteins | sample CryGeyCG2114_250_3_FD_185460 | JGI IMG/M metagenome (GOLD analysis project Ga0210039, IMG submission 185460) | Groundwater microbial communities from aquifer - Crystal Geyser CG17_big_fil_post_rev_8/21/14_2.50 (SPAdes) (version 2) | ecosystem: Environmental > Aquatic > Deep subsurface >...
CCGCAAGCACGCGCTTGAGCGCGCCGGGGAGACCACGCCCGTATAGCACAAGAATCGCTGCCAGCAGCACACCAAGCAGCATCGGATCGTTCAATTGACTGATCACCACGACCGCCGCCAGCCAGGCGAGCAGCAAGCAGCGATCGCACTTCGAACTCATGTCGCAAGCCTGCGCGCCGGCAGAATTTCCAGCACCGCGGCACTGAGCAGACCTTCGATCGCACCGGTCACCAGGTGTGGCATCACGATAACCGGCAAGGTGACCGCGATGCGGAACGGAAAGTAAAGCGGTTGACCACTGCTGTCCTGACCCAACAGCGGCTGGATGCCCAATACGAGTGCGATCAGCGTGGCTGCCACAGCGATGCCTGCCCAGACCGGCAACAGCACAGCCAGCATCGACCATCGAGTTGCCGCCAGGCGTCCGATCAGCGCACGATGGCCAAGCGCGATCACGCCGCCCCCGACCAGGCCCATGCACAGGGCATTGATCGGCAGCGTCGTGATGCCACCAGCGCCGAACACCACGGCCTGCAACAGCAGCACCAGGCTGAACGCCAGGAAGGCGGCCCAGAAACCGCAGGCAATCACCAGCAGGCCGATCCCGATCAGGTGGGCCGAAGTTCCCCCCGGCAGCGGAATCATGATCGTCGAAAGAACAAAAGCCAGCGCCGTGAGCACCGCCAGACGCGGGATCAGACGCTCATCCAGGCGCCGCGCCAGACGGCGCACACCCAGAGCCCAGACCGGCGCAACCAGCGCGGTAGCAGCCAGGTAGGCCTGCGGTGCGATCAGCCCGTCCGGGATATGCATTCAGAGGTCCCGGCGGTGGCGCCAGAGCATCAGCAAGCCACCAAGACCGAGCACGTAACCGATGCCTGCCGCAGTGGCCGAGAGCCGCCCGGCAGGCGCGATCTGCCGCTGCGGCGCAATATCGAGCGCAAGCTGCCCGGCACTGACCACCACTTCGACTTCAGCGCCATGGCCGTCGTCGGTCGCCATCAGCAGTCGCCAGGTGCCCGGCGCATCGGGAACGAACACCGCGCGACCGAGTGCATCGGTGCGACCTTGTAAAAACAGCGTCCGCCGGTCCGGCGCGAACACACGGAAACCCGCATCGGCCAGCGGGGGCAAGTGATGAGAACTGAATCGAACTACGACCGCCTCGCCGCGCTCCACATGGTAGTCGACACCGTGTGCGCTGGCGTTGGTCGCTGCCAGCAGCAGAAACAGGGTCACAAACAGAGTCGCAAGCGGAATCCCGTGGGCGCCAGCGCGCGCGGACTGAAAGGCAAATCGGCTGGGTCCAGTCATGCTTTACTCCCGCAAGGGATCAGAGTATGAAATTTACTCCTGTTTTTCTTACCTGAATCTGCGGCAGATCAAATTTTCCTGCGCCGGCGCAACCGATTCACGGGCCGCACTGGGAAATTGATGAGTCAATCTCGCGGCGTGATGTGCTCGTGCGGATCGCCAGCACTGGCGCCATGTTCATGTCGATCGGCCGCGACTGCGACAGGCACCAGGTGCAGATCGCCGTGCCGAACGCCACGCCGGGCGATGACTTGATCGGAAAATCGCCGTACCCGATCGAGCGGACCACGCAATACGCAGGACTCCAGGCAGTGATCATGATCAAGATGCACGTGCAGTGTCGCCACGCTCAGGTCGTGGTGCTCGTGTTGGGCTTCAGTCAGCCCGGCCGCCAGATCGCGGCGGTGATGATCGTAGATATAGGTCAGAATGCCGATGCAATCCCCGTCCGGATCCTGCTCACTTCGTTGCCGGGCAAGAAAGCCGCGCAACAGATCACGCACGGCCTCCGAACGGCTGGAATAGCCGAGTCGCCGGCGGTAGGCTTCGAAAGCCTCGGCAAGTTCCCGGTCGAGCGATACCGTGAAGCGTTCAGTCATGGTCAAGGACTCCTGTCGGAACAGCTGGATCGCGGCCGGGTTATACCGAGTTGATTGATGCAAGACAAAATCCCACCGCGGCCCGCTCGGCAGAATACGCCCCATTATCCAACAGGATGATCGCGATGAATGAAGTTCGAAGTCGTCTGGCACAGACTCTGTTCTGGCTGGCAATCCTGTTGATCCCGGCGCCCGGTCTGGCAGCCCCCGGCGCGACGGTGCACGGCTACGTATTCAAGAGCGCGACCTGTCCGCACTGCCAGGCGCAGCGACCGTGGATCGAAGCGCTGGATCTCGCCGAGCCTGGATTCGAAGTCGAATTCTTCGAGATCGTCGCAAGCCGTGAGCATCACGAACTGCTGCGCACGATGGCGGCGGCGCACGATGTGCGGCCGGGCTCGGTCCCGATGGCATTCATCGGTGGCCGCGTCTGGGTCGGCGACTCACCGCAAATCCGCAATGAAATCGAGGACCATGTGGCGTATTGCGTCGAACAGGGCTGTCCGGATTCGCGGGCCCTCTCAATGCCCGATGCGGTTGACGAGGCGCCCACGAGTGATGGCGCGACGATGATCAGGATTCCGCTGCTGGGCACGATCGACCTGAGCTATCAGCCGCTGTTGCTGAGCACCGTGATCATCGCCTTCGTCGACGGCTTCAATCCGTGCTCACTGTGGCTTTTGAGCATTCTGATCGCGCTGGTGCTGCACTCGGGCTCGCGCAAGCGGGTGGTGGTGGTTGGACTGACCTTTCTGACGGTCACCGCGACGATCTACGGTCTGTTCATGGTCGGCGTATTCAGCGTGCTGGCCTACGCCAGTTTCCTGCCCTGGATGTACTGGATCGTGGCCGGATTCGCGCTGGTATTCGGCATCGTCAACGTGAAGGACTACTTCTTTTTCAAGAAGGGGCTTTCCTTCACCATTGATGATCGACACAAGCCCGGCATCTTCCGCAAGTTCCGCGAACTGATGACCAATGGTCAATCGCCGCTGGCACTGGCCGGAGCAACCGCGGTCATGGCCTCGGGGATCGCGTTGATCGAGCTGCCCTGCACCGCCGGCTTTCCGGTGATCTGGGGCGGACTGGTCAGCACCCATGAGGTCGGTGCGTGGGGCTTTGCCATGCTGCTGACGGTCTACCTGGTGATCTACCTGCTCGATGAACTGATCGTGTTCGGCGTCGCCGTGGTCAAGCTGCGCATCGATCGCTTCGAGGAGCGCCATGCACGGGTTCTGAAGCTGATCGGCGGCGTCGTGATGGTCGCGCTGGCAATCGTGCTGGTCACCAAGCCGGAAATCATGAGCAGCGCGGGCAAAGCGATGGCGGTGTTCGCACTTGCCTTCCTGGTGGCCGCGCTGATCGTGCTGGTCGATCGCAAGATGATCAGACGTCCGGCCAATTCAGACCGCAAGGTCTGAACGAGTCAGCCGCACTGCACCGCGCAGCCGCCATCGACGGTAGCGAACAGACCAGACTCAGGCTGCGGCAGCGCGCCATGCTTCCAGGCTGGATTCCAGCCATTCGAGCCAGGCCGAAAGTTCGTGCGTCCGGCCGGCGGCGGTCCGGAGCATCGGCGTTTCGACGCCGATCTGGCGCAGCGATTTCTCTGCACGCTCGACGCTGAAATCATCCAGTACCGGCAGCAGGTCAGCCTTGCTGATCAATACCAGGTCGGCGGCGCGAAACATGACCGGATACTTGGCCGGCTTGTCATCGCCCTCGGTGGTCGAAAGCAGCACCACATTGAGGTGCTGCCCCAGGTCGAAGGCCGCGGGACAGACCAGGTTGCCGACATTCTCGATGAACAGGATGTCGGTCGGCTGACCGTCGACTGCCAGAGGAAACTCATGCAGTGCCTTGTGAATCATGTGGGCGTCGAGGTGACAGGCCGAGCCGGTCGTGATCTGGTGTGCCCGGACGCCCCCGGCGCGAAGGCGCTCGGCGTCGTTCTCGGTTTCCAGGTCACCCTCGATCACTGCAATCCGAAACCGGTCGCCCAGTGCTTCGGCGGTTCTTTCCAGCAGCCGCGTCTTGCCAGCCCCGGGCGAGGACATCAGGTTGATCACCAGAACGCCGGAACGATCAAAATGTTCACGATTGTGCACGGCTGCATGGTCATTGGCATGCATCAGCCCCTTGAGCACTTCGACCGTTTCGGTTCTGACCGGTGCGGGATACTCATGATTGTGCATCACGTCCGGCATCACGGCGTGACTCACGTCGGTAATGGAACAGCCACAGGTTTCACACATCGGAAGCGTCTCCTGGATCAGGTGATTGTGCGTCATTCGAATCGGACCGGCCCAGATGCAGCTCGACACTCGCCAACAGCATCTCGTCGCCATGAATCAGGTCTACGCGCCAGCTGGAGCAATTCGAGCATAGCATCCGATTGGGAATCGCGCCGGATTCTGCGCCGCAATCGCGACATCGCAATTCGATTGCCACGGATTCGATCTCCAGCCTTGCCTGTCCGGTATGACGCCCGGCGCGAGCAATGCTGAAGGCCTGGATCAGTAGCTCGGGCTCGACGCCGGACAGCGGACCGATTCGTACCGTGATCGTACCGACCGACTCCGCGCCACGTTCAGCGGCCAGCGTGCGGACCTGGCTCAACAGCGATTCGCAGACGGCAAGCTCATGCATGACGGACGTGGTTCGGATGATTTGAAGATGCCCGCGATGCTAACAGTCCAGAACGCAGGCCGGATGATCCAGGTCAATCGAACCGGCAATCGAACCGGCAATCGAACCGTCGACCCGTTCGCCAAGCCCCGGCACGAATCGCCGACCAAGCCGATCGCGAGATTGACGTGTATCAAAATCACCACAGGCTCCTGCTCGTAGGATGCACATATCGCCACTGGGAGGATGCCATGCAGGCGACTTCTGTACGACCGGCAACTGCACCGGAACCTGGCCAGGCCCCCGCTCGAGCCCAGCCTCGAATCACGATCATCGGTATCGGCAACAGCCTCATGACCGATGATGGTGCAGGCGTGCATGTCGCCGCCGCGCTCAACCAGATGGGTCTCGACGAACAGGTTCGGATTCTCGATGGCGGCACCCTGTCCTTCACCCTGCTCGACGAGGTCGAGGACAGCGAATTCCTGATCATCGCCGACGCCGCCGAACTGCATTCGCCGCCAGGCACCGTCCAACTGTTTCAGGATCAGGAAATGGACGCCTATCTCGGCAGCAGCAACCGCCCCAGCGTGCACGAGGTCAACCTGATGGATGTGCTGACCGCAGCCCGGATCCGGGGTCGGATGCCGACTCGCCATGCCCTGGTCGGGATCCAGCCGCAATCGATCGGCTGGGGCACTGAACCCAGCGCCACGGTCGCTCGCGCGGTCGACGAAGCCGCCGGAATCATCGCGCAACTGGTGGCAGAGACGCTTGCCGCGACGCGCGAAGAGCAATTGCGCACAAGCATTGTGCGGGAGGCCAGGACATGACTGCCGCTATTCCGATCGCGATCCCGATCGCCGTCCGCGCGGGTAGCTCGGCGACCAGCGGCAGCACCATCGGTACCGGACTGCAGGCCCTTGCGCATGAAATCGTGTCCCACCTGGAACGACTTCAGAGCACGGGCGAGTCCGCAGCGATCGACCTGAAAAGCCTGCCGATGGCACCGTCCGAATTCAACGAATTGAGAGCCATGCTCGGCCAGGGCGAGATCGACTTGAGCCTGGAGCTCGACGGTCCGACCCGGGTCCGCGAAACGGCCTACCCGGGCGTCTGGTGGATTCAGCATCAGGCCGAGAACGGAAGGATCCTGGCCGAGTACATCGAGATCAATCGTTTTCCCGACTTTTTGAGCGCGCAGCCCGAACACATCAGTGACGCCGTCCGGCAACTGCGGGATCGACTGCAAGGAGCCCAGTAGATGAGCAACCAAGACCACAAGCACCGACCGACTATCGGCCAGATCCTTGACGAGAACGGGGTCGGCCGGCGACGCTTCCTGAAGTATTGCGCCGGCATCACAGCCTTGATGGCGATGCCACCGGGAATGACCGCCGCGTTCGCCCAGCAACTGCGTGCCGCACGTCGACCAACGATCATCTACATGCCGTTCCAGGAATGCACCGGCTGCCTGGAATCGCTGACGCGCTCGTTCGCACCAACCCTTGAGAGCCTGATCTTCGACACGATCTCGCTGGACTACAACCATACCCTGCAAGCTGCTGCCGGACATGCCGCCGAGGAAGCGCGGCACGAAGCGATGAAGCAGGCCTGGGGCGAGTACATCCTGATCTGCGACGGCTCGATTCCGACCGGCCTGAACGGGCAGTATGGCGCCAGCGCCGGGCATTCCTTTATCGACCAGCTCAAGGAAGCGGCCGAAGGCGCTGCCGCGATCGTGGCCGTCGGTGCCTGCGCCAGTTTCGGCGGCGTTGGTGCCGCCTACCCCAACCCGACCGGTGCGGTCGGTGTGTCCTCGATCATCAAGGACCGACCGATCATCAACGTCCCGGGTTGTCCGCCGATCCCCGAAGTAATGACCGGCACGCTGGTCAGCTTCCTTGCCTCCGGCGTTCCGGAACTCGACGATCAGCTACGGCCGAAAGCGTTCTTCGGCAACACCATTCACGACCGCTGCTACCGTCGACGCTTCTATGATCGCGGCCTGTTTGCCGAGTCCTTCGACGACGAAGGCGCACGCAACGGCTGGTGCCTGTACAAGCTCGGCTGTCGCGGACCGACGACCTACAATGCCTGCGCCACGATCAAGTGGAACGGCGGCACATCGTGGCCGGTCGAATCCGGTCACGGCTGCCTGGGCTGCTCCGAGCCCAAATTCTGGGACCAGGGCGGGTTCTACGAACCGGTCACATCGAAACTGTTCCGTGATAACGGCCAGATTGCCGGTGCGGCAGCGGCTGGTGTAGCAGTCGGTGCAGTAGCGGCACTTGCCGCTCGGGCTCGGAAGAACAAACTTGCCGGCAAGACAGACCAGGAGAAATCGTCATGACATTGCTTGAATTCTCGCGCGGCCCCATGCTTCATGCCGCACTCGTGATCTTCGTTTTCGGCGTGCTGTGGCGACTGACAACAGTGCTGCTACTCGGATGGCGCAAGCACTACAGTGAAGCGCGCAATCCGACGGCCAGGGCCGTCACCGGTGGACTGATCGCGGTCGGCAACCGCTCCTGGCCGCATCCCGAGTTCATCGGCCGAACCGCGTTTGGCGAAGCCGTGGGCTATGGCTATCACATCGGCCTGTTCGCCATTGTCCTGCTGGGCGCACCGCACGTGGTGTTCTGGAAGAACCTGTTCGGCATCAATGCCTCGTGGTGGTACACGCTTCCGAGCGGCATCATCAGCGTGATCTCGATCGTCACGATCTTCCTGATGCTGATTGCAACGATCCGCCGCATGCGCCATCCGCCGCTGCGCAGGATCTCGAACTTCGACGACTGGTTCTCGCTGGTGATTCTGTATGTGTTGATGATCTCCGGCGTAATGGCCGTATTCGGCATCGGCGGTCGCTACGAAATCATTCTCGCAATCCACATCATTTCGTTCAACGCGCTGCTGATCTGGTTCCCGTTCAGCAAGCTGATGCACGCGTTCTACATTTTCCCGAGCCGCTTCATCAACGGCTACATGCATGAAAAGAAGGGAGCAGCGTCATGACCACGGCCACCCAGACATTTTCCGGCAATGCCGCGCAGCTCGCGCCCAGTGAGCGCGAGGAACAGGCGATGGCCTCCTTCGCGCAGCAGTTCGGCGCACTGGCGGCACTGAATCTGGAGTCCTGCATTCACTGCGGCATGTGCGCCGACGCCTGCCATTTCTACATCGCCACCGAGGATCCGAAGTACACGCCGATTCTGAAGGCCGAGCCGTTCAAGCAGGCCTACCGTCGCGAGTCCGGCGCCTTCGCCCCCTTCTTCAAGCTGTTCGGCCTGAAAAAGAAGGTCACCGCCGACCAGCTGGAAGATTGGCAGGAGTTGCTGTTTGACAGCTGCACCCAGTGCGGTCGCTGCAGCCTGATCTGCCCGATGGGCATCGAAGTAGCCGATCTGATCGAAGCCGGCCGCCGCGGTATGGCAGAGGCCGGTCTTGCACCGCGTGAACTGATGGACCGTGCACGTCACCAGGCCGAGACCGGAGCGCCGGAAGCGCCGAGCCGTCCTTATGTCGAAATCCTGGCCGATATCGGCCGTGATCACGGAATCGAGATTCCGATCGACAAACCGAAAGCCGACATCCTGGTGCTGGCCCCCCGTTCCGATCTTGAACAGAGCCCGGCTGCCGTCGCTGCGATGATCAAGGTGCTGAGCGCGCTGAAGGCCAATTACAGCTTTCGCAGCGATGCGCTGGTCGCCGAGAACTACGGCTACTACGCAGCAAGCCGGGGCCTGCAGCGCAAGATCACGCGGCGCGTGGTCGATGCGGCGAAAAAACTGGGCGCATCGCTGGTGCTGGTGCCCGAATGTGGCCATGCCTACACCGCGCTGCGCTGGCAGGCGGCCGAGATCATCGGTGAACCGCTGCCGTTCAAGGTTCGTCATATCACCGAATACCTGGCCGGACAGCTGGCCGATGGCAAGTTGAAGCTGGGTCAGGTCGACGGATCGTCCTACACCTTCCACGACCCGTGCCAGCTGGTGCGTAAAGGCGGCGTGATGGATGCACCGCGCGCGCTGATGGATGCCATGGGCGTGAATCTCAAGGAACTCGAAAACAAGAAGGGCTTCAGCTTCTGCTGCGGTGGCGGCGGTGGGGTCAACGACATCGAGCGGGCACGTCCGCTGCGCTACCGGGCCCAGGAAATGAAGCTGCGCGAAATCGATGCTACCGGTGCAGAGCACTTTATGACCAGTTGTTCAGACTGCCGGATCGCGTTCAACGATGCGGCAGAACACTTCAATTGGAACAAGCGCCCGGAAAGCCTGGTCGAGCTGGTCGCCGCCAACATCAAGGAGTAAGTCATGTCGAATCACACCGTTGTCGTCGATCCGGTCACCCGAATCGAAGGTCATCTCAGGATCGAAGCAGAGACCGACCAGGGCCGGATCACCCGCGCGCTCAGCTCGGGCACGATGGTTCGAGGGCTGGAAATCATCCTGCGCGACCGCGATCCGCGCGACGCATGGGTGTTCGCGCAGCGAATTTGCGGCGTCTGCACACTGGTTCACGCCATCGCCTCGGTGCGCGCCGTCGAGGATGCGCTGAAGATCGACATTCCGCCGAACGCGCAACTGATCCGCAACCTGATGCTTGGCGCCCAGTACATCCATGATCATGTCATGCACTTCTACCACCTGCATGCGCTGGACTGGGTCGACGTGGTTTCGGCACTCAATGCCGACCCGGCCGCAACCTCGCAGCTGGCCCAGTCGATCTCGGGCTATGCCAAGTCCTCGCCCGGTTATTTCAGCGACGTCAAGACACGGCTGAAGAACTTCGTCGAAGCCGGTCAGCTTGGAATCTTCGCCAAAGGCTACTGGGGTCATCCGGCCTACAAGCTGCCGCCCGAAGCAAATCTGATGGCCGTGGCGCACTACCTCGAGGCCCTCGAGTGGCAGCGTGAGGTCTCGAAGTTGCATGCCATCTTCGGCGGCAAGAATCCGCATCCGAACGTCGTTGTCGGCGGTGCCCCGGTCGGAATCAGCGTGCATGCCGGCGAAGGCGGTGCAGGCCAGACCGCTGTCAACACCACCGGACTGCAACAGGTCAAGAACATCATCGGCCTGATGAAGGACTTCGTCGACCAGGTCTATGTCCCCGACACGCTTGCCATTGGCTCGTTCTACAAGGACTGGTTCACCCCGTTTCATGGCGAAGGCGTCGGTAACTTCCTGTGCTACGGCGATTTCCCGGCCGATGGCATCTGGCGCACCGACAACCTGCTGATTCCACGCGGCGTGATCCTTGACCGCGATCTGACCCGGCTGCACGAAGTCGATCTGCACGCCGAAGACGAGATTCAGGAATTCGTTTCACATGCCTGGTACGACTACGAAGACGGCAAGGACAAGGGACTTCACCCCTATGACGGCGAAACGAAATTCGCCTACGACGGGCCCGCGCCGCCCTATCAACATCTTGATATGGACCAGGGCTACTCCTGGCTGAAATCACCGCGCTGGAAAGGCCGGCCGATGGAAGTCGGTCCTCTGGCCCGCGTCCTGACTCTGTATGCGGCCGGTCATGAGCCGACCCGGGAACTTGCGGCGATGGCGCTTGGCAAGCTCGAGCTGCCACTTGAAGCAATGTTCTCGACCGGTGGCCGCTTGGCAGCCCGGACGCTGGAGACCAAGATCATCGCCGATACCATGTCGACCTGGTTCGACAACCTAATGGCCAACATCAATGCCGGGGATAGCCGCACTCACAACAACGAAATGTGGGAACCGGAGACCTGGCCGAAGGAAGCGCGTGGTGCCGGCTACATGGAAGCACCACGCGGTGCACTCGGCCACTGGATCGTGATCAAGGACCAGAAGATTGCCAATTACCAGGCGGTCGTTCCATCGACCTGGAATGCCGGCCCACGCGACCCGCAGGGCCTAAGCGGCCCCTACGAAGCTTCACTGGTCGGTCATCAACTGGCCAATCCGGAACAGCCGATCGAGATTCTTCGGACCATTCACAGCTTCGATCCCTGCCTTGCCTGCGCCGTGCATGTCGCTGACAAGGATGGCAAATCAAGGGTGGAAATCAAGATCAGCTGAACCCGGGCCTGGCGCCAGATGCCTGGCGTCTGGTCGACGAGGATCAGGTCCCGCTGCGCCGACGGCTCATACCCGTCGGCGCTTTGTTCGTGCCAGACTGAGTTACAGCATCGAACCGGAATTCTGACCATGTCCATGATGGATCGTCTTCTGACCACCGGCTTTCGCCACAACAGCCGCCGTCTGACGAAGTTTCTCGCGCCGCAGCCCAGCGAAACGCTACCCGCCCCGGACCCGGATCGACGCTACATGCTCTATCTGCATGTGCCCTTCTGTGTCGTGCTGTGTCCGTTCTGTTCATTCCACCGGGTCTGCTTCCAGCAGGACAAGGCCGAGCGATACTTCGCCAGCCTGCGCCGGGAAATCCGGATGGCTCACGATGCCGGATATCGCTACTCCGACATTTACGTCGGCGGCGGCACGCCGACCGTGATGCCGCAAGAGCTGGCACGAACGCTGGAGCTGGTCAGGAATCTTGATGACATCGGCAGCATCTCGATCGAGACCAACCCGGACGACCTGACCCCGGAAATCATGGGTCGGATGCGCGATGCAGGGGTCAGCCGCCTCTCGGTCGGGGTGCAGAGTCTCGATGATCGCTTGTTGAAGCAGATGGGGCGCCACGACAAGTACGGCTCGGCCGCGCAGACCCTGGAGCGATTGGAAGCGGCAGGCGGCTATTTCGACACCTTGAACGCAGACATGATCTTCAACCTGCCCGATCAGGACGAACCTTCGCTGCTGTCCGACGTCCAGCGCATCACCTCGATCGATGCAGTCAACCAGGTCACCTTCTACCCGTTGATGAGCGCGTCGAGCACCATGCGAAAAATGCTCCGCACCATGGGCGAAGTCGACTTCAACCGCGAAGGACGGCTTTATCGTCTGATCCTCGATGCCCTGCCCGACTCCTTCACCCCCTCATCGGCGTGGTGCTTCAGCCGCGGAACATCGACCGTTGACGAGTACGTGATCGAGAACGAGGAATACCTCGGACTGGGTTCCGGGTCGCTGAGCTACCTCGACGGCACGTTGTACTCCAGCACCTTTTCGTTGAACCATTACAATCGCCAGGTCACAGCCGGCCGATTCGGCATCAGCCGACGTCAGCCACTGACGCCTCGCGACCGGCTGCGCTATTTCATGCTGATGAACCTGTTTGGCCTCAGCCTCGACAAGAACATGGCAGAGCGCCGCTATCCGGGTTTCTGGCGCAGGCTCGCCCCGGAGATCGTCGGTCTGAAGATGCTCGGCGCGGTGCGTGATGAAGGCGACCGACTGGTGCTGACCCGCTATGGCATGCGTATCTGGATCCTGATCATGCGCGAGTTCTTCATGGCCGTATCCGATTTTCGCGATCTGATGCGCCACGCGATCAGGGACGAGCTGGATGCCCCGGGACCACTTGAAATCCGACTGCAAACGCCGGAGATCCGGCCGGGTTCACGTCGTCTCTAGAACGGCGCCACGAACGCTTCCCACCCGCCCGAGTCGAGTGGGATGGACGGATCGTTGCGCCGCGGGCTCAGCAACAAATGCGCGCTATCGAACGACGGAACTAACTCGCCGACCCTCGATCACGCTGCCGATCACGTGGCTGGTGTACTCGAACGGATCGCCGTCGAACAGTGCCAGGTCACCATGCTTGCCGACTGCCAGGCTACCGACCCGGTCGGCGATGCCCAGCATGCGTGCCGGAGCCAGCGTGATCAGCTCCAGCGCCTGGTCAAAGCTGACGCCGTAGCCCAGCAACATGGCAGCCTCGAACAGCACCACCCGGATCTTGGGCACGTAGCCCTCGTAGCCCGACTGCAGCGCCACCGGAATACCGGCCTCGATCAGTCGGGCCGCGGTGGTGAAGGCAAAGTTTGCCGTCTCCGCGCCACCCCAGGCGCGAATCATGGTTGGATGCACAATGACTTCGACCCCGGCGGTGCGGATTTCGTCGATCAGCAGGTGAGCATCGGCCGCTCCCGCAAGGATCACCCGGATGTTGAACTCCTCGGCCAGACGCAGCGTGCTCATGATGTCGTTGTGGCGATGCACCTCGACGATCAGCGGCATCTGGCGCTGCAGCACCGCGACCAGCGGCTCGAGCGCGAGGTCTCGATCGACCGGCTTGTTTTTTTTCGCCAGCTCGAGCCGGGCCTGGTATTCACCGGCGCGGATCAATTGCTGGCGCAGCAGAGCTACGGCTTTGGAGCGGTTGCCAGGGGTGGTGCGATCATGTCCGGTGGCACCCTCGCCGAGCGTGGCCGAAAGCCCGAAAGCCGGGTTCAGCACGGCCTCCGCAACTGTATCGCCAACGGTTTTGACGATCATGGTCTGGCCCGAGACCACCTCACCGGGGCCGTGTCCGGTGTGGACCGTCGTCACCCCATGCTCGCGCAGCCACTCGACCAGCCGTTCGCGCGGATTGTAGGCGTCGATCGCCCGCAGCTCGGGCTGGATCGGTGCCGAACGCTCGAGCTGGTCCTGGTCATGCGGCTGGTTCATCGCGCCCGACAACCCGACCGTGGAGCGGGCATCGACCAGGCCGGGTGTTGCAACCGGCACTTCGAGCAGTTCGATTCCGGCCGGCACACGAATTTCCGACGCGGACCCCAGTGCCGTGATCCGACCCTGTTGGATCAAGACAATGCCGTCTTCGATCGACCGTCCCTCGCCGGCATGCAGCACACCAGCACGCACGGCCAGATCCTGGGCGCTGGCGCAGTGAGACAGCACCAGCAGCAACGGCACCAGACTGCGGAGCAGATTCATCCGATTCATTCTCCTTGCCCTCCATGCGGACCCGCACCGTGCAGATGCCCGGCACCGTCGGTGGGGGTTAGTGCATTGAAGCCACCCTCGGCAAGCAGCCTGTCATCCGGATCATCCAGATCGAAGCGTCGTTGTCCTTCAACCCAGGTCTCGAGCACGCGCGTGCGCACCGAGAACGGGTCACCCGACAGGATCACGAAATCCGCATCCTTGCCCGGGGTCAGCGAGCCGACCCGGTCGCCGAGATCCAGCATGTCCGCGCCGGCCTGGGTCAGGGCCCGCAGCGCCGACTCGCGCGACATCCCGGCACGCACGCCAAGCGCCGCCATGCGCATGAAATGTCGCGAGTCGGTAATCCAGTCATCGGTGTGAAACGCGACGGGCACTCCGGCCTGCTCCAGTGCCGGCGCGCTCTCGGCCGTGAGATACAGCGCCTCGAGCTTGCCGCCCGGGCTGTCGATGCCGATCAGCGACACAGGCACGCCGGCCGCTGCGATCTCGTCGGCAACACGCCAGGCCTCGCTGGTGTGGTGCAACACCATGCGGAAGCCGAACTCGTCGCGCAGCCGGATCGCAGTCAGCAGGTCATCATGTCGATGGCTATGGAAGTGCACCACGCGCTTGCCCGACAGCACCTCGACCAGCGCCTCCAGCCCCAGGTCGCGCGCCGGCCGATCTTCGTCCTTGCGCGCCGCTGCCAGCTTGTCGCGGTATTCCTGGGCTTTGATGTACTGCGCCCGCAGCAGAGCTGCGGACTTGGCCCGGGTGCCCGGAAATGGCGCATCGCGCAGCGAGTTGGTGCCATTGGCCATTTTCAACCCACCGGCCGGACTGCCGTCGTCGAAGCGGTAGGCCAGATCATGCACCGAAGTGCCGGCGCGCAGTTTCAGATAAATGGTCTGGCCGCTGATCAGGTGCCCGGAACCGGGCATGACGTTCACCGAAGTAATTCCGCCGGCCAACGCGCGGCGCAGTCCTGACGAGCGCACATCGATCGAATCCAGTGCCCGCGCATCCGGCTGGATCGGACCGGAACGATCGCCGCCCGAGACCTCACCGACATGGCTGTGGGTATCGACCAGGCCCGGCAGAATCACCTGCCCCGGCTCGAGCTCGACGCGCTCGGCTCGCGCCGGAATCTGAATAGAATCCCGGGTGCCGAGTGCACTGATCCGACCTTCCTCGATGATCAGCACGCCGTCGGCAATCTCGGGCCCGTCGATTGGAATGATATGAGCACCAATGAAGGCGCGGGATTCGGCATGGGACCCGCCGGGCGCAAGCAGCAGGCCAAGCACCAACAAGCAAAGAGACTTCATCAGCGATCCTGTGTTCCCGAGATGCGACACCTTGCCAGATGAAATCTAGAAAGGCAAGCAGACCGTAAGCGGCCGCGCTGTTCAGTCCTCGCTGATTCCTGCCGAACCAACCCAACAACGCCGAACGGACGCGACCATTGAACTGCCGACTGCCGAATACGCTTGCTTTTTGTGTTGCTCATCCCGTTTGCTCCTGTGTGAAAAGATCAGGAGCAGATTACCGGTAGATCGCACCGGTGGGAATAACAGCCTTGTTTGGCCGCTTACCCGACAATGGTGTGGCGAGTTCTTCCGGGCCTACAATCGGCGAGCGCACGAGGTTGACACACAGGGGTGCTGACTCAAGACGAAGCGCGCAGGGTTCTTACCGAACTTCGCGATGCGCCATTCGTTCGCCACCCACCTGCTGGAGCGGGGCGCTGATATTCGCACCGTTCAGGAGCAGTTGGGCCATACGGACCTGCGCACAACATGGATCTCTACCCATGTCATTCAGCGCGGCGGGCGGGGTGTATTGAGTCCTCTGGATTCGGCTGTTTGAAGACGATCGGCTTTAGTGCAGTCCAGCAGCTCGATTCCAGGTCGAGGCAGGTCGGAATGGGCTCACCGTCGCGCATACCGCCTCTGGTGCTCCGCCGTTCCCACGTAGTACAGCCCGCCTTTCAGGTCGTAGCTGGATGGATCGAGAGATTCAGCACGATCAGCGTGTTCGGTCTGGTGCATCAGGCTTTCGTATTGGCCGATCGTCAACCGCCGCCGGGCTGCCAGGTGTTCGGCCGGGTCGAGCTGCGCATGCCAGGCCACTGCCCCGTTGACGACTTCGGCAATGCAGTAGGTCGCACCGCAACCGCTGCCGTAGGAGAACAGGCTGATCGGCTGGCCTTCCAGGGTTGCGTCAGCCTGTCGCAACAGGTCGATCAGTGCCAGGAACAGTGAGCCGGTGTAGATGTTGCCGATTTCGGCATTCAGACTGAGCCACGGCTCGACGCGCTGCCGGTAGCTGTGCTCGAAGCGTTGCCAGGTTTCGTGGTGTTCAGGGTCGAGGGTGTCATCTGCGGCCAGCTCGAAGTGCCGGTGATGGGCTTTCCAGGCCATGCGCACGAACGGCACGTGATACAGGCAGGCCGCCAATTCATCGAATACCGACTCGCGGCCAGCGAGCGCATCGGCTCGTGCGCCGGCCAGTGCCTCCAGATAACAGCGGATCGAGTAGTGCCCGTCGGCAAAGGCGTACTTGGAATACAACGGTCGCCAGAAATCCATTACCTGGCGGGTGTAGTCACCGATCCGCATTGGATCGAAGCGTAGCAGCCGTGGCTGCTCGGCGACCACCAGCGCGACTGCGCCGGCACCCTGGGTTGGCTCGCCGGGAGTGTTGAGGCCGTAGCGCGCGATGTCGGAGGCAATCACCAGCGCCTTGCGACCGCGCGCGCGGCCCGAGGCGATCCAGTCCATCGAGGCGGTCAGACCGGCCATCGCGCCGTAGCAGGCGTGCTTGGTTTCGAAGGTCCGGCAGCGCGTGTCCAGCCCCAGCAGCTCGTGCACGTAGACCGCGACCGGCTTGCTGTGGTCGACGCCGGTCTCGGTACCGACGATCAGCGTGCCGATTTCGGCTGGATCGACATCGAACTGCTGCAGCGCGCGTGCGCCCGCCTCGACCGCCATCGTGACCGTATCCTCACACGGCGTGGCAATCGCCATGCGCTGCTGTCCCAGCCCGCTGAGATACTTGGCCGGATCGACACCGCGCGCCTGTGCCAGTTCCGCCATCTCGACGTAGCCGCGCGGACCGGCAAAGGCCAGCGCATCGATTCCTGTAGCTTTCAATAGGTTCTCCGAGGAAGCATCAGTTGCGGTTCAGGCAGAACGCAGATCCCGGTGGGCCATCAGGATCGCTACAAATCAGCCGTGCGCGCCACGGTCCTGGCTGCGGTCGATCAACAGGAAGCCGCAGCTGTGGCAGGCGTTGAGGAATTCAGCCACGTCGCTGCGCTCGGCCAATGCATGCTGCAGCAGTTCCTCGGCCGTGAGCGGCTCGCGAATCAGGATTCTCGCCTGGCGTGAATAGGCCGTGTCGGACAGCGCCTGCAGCGGCACCTGCGGCAACATGAAACGCACCTCGCCGGCAAGGTCCGGGTGCAGCGCGCCGCTCGACAATGCCAGCCCGGCGCGCCATTTCAGGTTGGCCAGATTCTGCTGTTCCAGGCCGTTGATATGCTCGACCATATCGGCCGAAGAAATCCGCCGCGCATCACCGCGTCGGATCTTGCGCCGCAGCAGGTGCGCCAGTTCACGGTCGGAGGCGCTGGAATACCAGACCCCGGCACCCGGATCGAGCACCAGTTCAGGCAGGTAATCGCCGCCGATCAGTACCGGTTGATCCCAGCTATGACCGCGCAAATGCTCGGCCAGCGGCAACTCGGCATCTTCATCAACACCGAATACCAGAATCGGCCAGCCATCTTCCGGTTCGGGGTTTTCGCTGGTCTTGAGCGCCTGCTCCAGCAAGCGCAGCAGCTGCTGGGCGCGGATTGGCTTCTGCAACAGGAACTGCGCGGCGAACTGACGCCGGCGAGTCAGGGCGATGGCCGCAGAACCATCGCTGGATAGATCCGGCCATGCCGCGGCACCGTCCGGGTGGTCGACATCGACCAGCAGGGCATCACTGCCGGCGCTGTCATCGCCCTCCCCCAGCACCTCCCATTGCGCACCCGTCGCGCCGGACAGGCTGAGCAGGGAACGAAGCACCCTGAGGTCCTTGGGACTGACGAACTGGGTACTGAGTCGATACGGTTCGGTCATTCGCTCGCGCTTCTGTCAACCGGGCTCTCTATGGTACCGGAGCGCACTGACCGAGCCAACAGCGACCAGCGCGAACCCGGTCACAGAAGTGTGCTGCCCGTCGTTACGGCAGTTGCATCAGGGCCTCGACCACACTGCGTACGCGATGCATACAGCCCTTGAGCACGACGTGGATGTCGTCCTCGGTGATCGGCCCGTCTTCCAGCCCGGCACCAGCATTGGCGACCATGCACAGGCTGGCGTAGTCGATCCCAGCCTCGCGCGCCAGCGCGGCTTCCGGCATGGCCGTCATGCCGACCACATCGGCGCCGTCTCGTGCCAGACGCTTGACTTCGGCGGCCGTTTCCAGCCGCGGCCCCTGGGTCACGGCATGACAGCCGCCATCGACCACTTTCTCGCCAGCAGCCCGGGCGGCATCGAGCAGCCTCCGTCGCAGCGGGCCGTCATAGGGATGGGTGAAATCGATGTGCCTGAGCGGTGCCGAACCGCCGTCACTGAAGGTGTGCGCCCGGCTCCAGGTATAGTCGAGAATCTGGTCCGGGACCAGCAAGCTTCCTGCCTCGAGGTCGGCGCGGACCCCCCCGACGGCGTTCAGCGCCAGGATTGAATCGACGCCCAAGGTGCGCAGCGCCTGGATATTGGCGCGGTAATTGACCCGGTGCGGCGGGATCCGGTGCGGATCGCCGTGACGAGCCAGAAACCAGACCAGGTGCTCACCAATCTCGATTCGGCGCGGCTTGTCCGATGGCGCACCGAAGGGTGTGGTGATGGCGGCGCGTTCCACCTGGGACCAGCTGTCGAGCGCTCCGGTGCCGCCGATGATTGCCAGTTTCATGAACTCCTCCCGTCACCACTGTTGCAGCCCGCCCCTGCCACTGATCTCTTATTCTGCCCTGATCTCGGACCGGACGTTGTCCGCTCTCAGCAAACAGGTCGGCTTACAAGACAGGCTCAGGGTGCCAGCGCCCAGATTTCGGGCAGCTCGCGCAGGTTTTCCTGATAGTCCATGCCGCAGCCGAATACGTAGCGGTCCGGCACATCAATGCCGTAGTGATCGATCCAGTCGCGCGGCAGGCCGCGATCGTGCAGCTTGCGCACCAGCGCCACGGTCACCACACGCTCCGGCGCAGGCAGACGTTCCCGGATCGCGGCCAGAGTGTGGCCTTCATCGAAAATGTCATCGATCAGCACGATCGAACCAGGATGGGCCGGCAGTGACGGCCAGTGCAGCCACTGCACCTCGCGGCCGCGGGTCTCGCCACGGTAGCGCGTGGCGTGGACGTAGTCGAAGCGCATTGGCCGATCGATCCGACGGGCCAGTTCGCAAACAGCGAAGATACCGCCATTCATGACCGGCAGCATCAGGATCTCGCCTTCGGGTAGAGCCTGGTTCAGGCTTCGCCCCAGGCGGTCGTAGGCTGCAGCCACACCGGCCTGGTCGACCAGGCGCTCGGCGCCGGCCGGTATCATGCCCTGCCCTCGCCGCCTGCAGCCAATATTTCCGGCACGCTGTCAACCTTGAGGGTGCGCGTCGGGAACGCGATTTCGGCGCCATGCGCCTCGATGATCTCGCCGATCTTCAGCAGCACATCCTCACGCACGCTGTGGTATTCGATCCAGACCCGGGTCTTGGTGAACGTGTAGACCATGATGTCCAGTGACGACTCGGCATAGCGATCGAAATTGACGATCATGGTCTGGTCAGCGGCGATGTCCGGGTGGTTCTGCAGCATCTCGCGAATCGCATCAACGATGCTGCGCACGCTGGTGAAATCATCGTAGCGCACACCGACGTGTTCGAAGATCCGGCGGTGCGACATGCGCGACGGGTTTTCGACCGTGATCGTGGTGAAGGTGGCGTTTGGTACATACATCGGCCGCTTGTCGAACTTCATGATCGTGGTGACGCGCCAGCCGATCTTGATGACCGTGCCCTCGATTTCCCGATCCGGCGATCGGACCCAGTCACCGACCGAGAATGGCCGATCCATGAACACCATGAAGCCGCCGAAGAAGTTTGCCAGCAGATCGCGTGCGGCCAGACCGATCGCGATACCCCCGACACCACCGGCGGCGAGCAGACCGGAAATCGGAATGTCCAGAATGCTGAGTATGGTCATCGCGCTGGTCAGAACGATTGCGATGCGCACGATCCGACCAAGCACACTGACCGTGGTGATGTCGTAATCCTGCTTGCGGCGCTGGCGTTCATGGACAAAGGCCAACTCGAAGCCGGTCGACAGGCGGAACGCAAACCAGGTGACGGTGATCACGAACAGCAATTGCTGCGCCAGCTCCAGCAGTTCGATGCTGAATACGATCGCCGCCGTATGCGGTTCAAGCACGCGGGCTGCCATCAGGATGCCCTGACCGTAGATCAGCAGCGACACCGGTTGCTTGCCGGCAAAGACCAGTGCGTTATCCCACATGTGGGCACTGCGGTCAGCCAGTTGACTGAGCCGGTTGATGAACTTGCGCACCAATAGATCGAGCAGCAGTGCGCCGAGAATGATCGTGAACGCCTTCAGGGTCCAGGGGTTCATGCCGATCAGCTCGGCAATACGGTTCAGCCATTCAGCCAAGGGTCTCTCCTGCGAGTTGTCTGAGCGTGTTGCGCCAGCTGCGGAATTCCGGCACCAGCAGTTGCTGTTCAAGCGTGAACGCCGCGCGCCCGTAAAGCTTCGCGGCAGCGGCCTGGGCGGCTTCGATGTCGTGGTCGTCGACCCCGGCCGGATCGATCCGATCGACCAGGGCCGCCGCGGAGTCGGGATCGCAGACCAGCGCCAGATTACAGCCGGCGGCACTGCAGGCAGACCAGCGCTCCTGCGAGTCGCCACCTGCGGCCGCCCCGGCCATGTCGAGATCATCGGAAATCACGACGCCGCCGTAGCCGAGATCCTTGCGCAGCCGTCCGATCCAGGCGGCTGAGAAGCCGGCTGGTTCGGAATCCAGTGCCGGATAGATGACATGCGCCGGCATGACCGCATCCAGTTGCGCGGCCAGGACACGAAACGGTACCAGGTCCTGTTCGATCGCTGCCAGTGATCGATCGTCCAGAACGAGTTGGTGATGACTGTCGGCTTCGACCGAGCCGTGTCCCGGGAAATGCTTGCCGCAGCAGCGCATACCGGCATCACGCATGCCGGCCAGGTACCAGGCGGCCACGTCGGCGACGATCGCCGGATCGGCGGCAAAGGCACGCTCACCGATGACCCGGCTGCCGCGATCCAGATCCAGTACCGGTGCCAGACTGAGATCGACGCCGTGCCCAAGCACCTCGGCTGCCATCACCCGGCCGTGTCGATAGGCCAGGTCGCGCGCGCGGTCCGGGTGGCTGGCATACCAGCGCCCGATCACGGCCAGCGGCGGCAGCGGCGTGAAACCGTCGCGGAAGCGCTGGACCCGGCCGCCCTCCTGATCGACACACAGCAGCAGGCGCGGCTGCTTCAAGCCATGCAGCATCTCGGCCAGTTGTAGCAACTGATCAGGATTCCGGTAGTTCCGGGCAAACAGGATCACCCCGACCACGGCCGGATGCAACAGGCGCTCGCGACTGATCGGATCCAGCGCCGTGCCGGGAATGCCGACGATCAGGCCTGCCTTCATTTCTCCTCCCGCACGAACAGTGCGATTGATTCGACGTGGGCGGTGTGCGGGAACATGTCGGCGACGCCGGCAGCGGCCAGGCGGTAGCCGTGCCGATGCACCAGCTCACCGGCATCACGTGCCAGCGTGGCCGGATCGCAGGAGACGTAGACGATTCTCCCTGCCCCGGTGGCCGCAACCAGCGGCAGCACCTCCAGCGCGCCGGAACGCGGCGGGTCGATCAGCACGCCGTCGAAGGGCTGGCGCATCCACTCGAGCTGGTCGAGCGACTGCTGCAGGTCAGCCGCAATGAAACGTGCGTTTTCTATGCCGTTGCGACGCGCGTTGTACTCGGCCGAGGCGACCAGGTCGGGGGCCAGCTCCACACCCAGCACATCGGCGCCCGAGCGGGCCAGAGGCAGCGAGAAGTTGCCCAGGCCGCAAAACAGGTCGAGCAGGCGCTCACCGCCGACAGCTGCCATCAATTCGATGGCGCGCGCGGTCAGCAAGCGGTTGATGGCCGCGTTGACTTGAACGAACTGCTGCGGATGAAATTCGAATTCGAGGCCGAAGGCATCAAGACGGTAGCGCAGCTGGTGGCCTTCGGGATGTAGCAGATTTACCGTGTCCGGTCCACCGGACTGCAGCCAGACGGCGATGCGGTTGGCATCGGACCAGGTGCAAAGGCGTCGACGGTCGGCATCGGTCAGCGGCTCGAGATGGCGCAGCACGATTGCAGCTGCGTCATCACCGGCCGCGCATTCGATCTGGGCGATCCGGTCGGGGATGCTCAAGCCGCCGATCAATTCCGACAGTGACAACAAGCGATCGGCAAATGCCGGGTCCAGCACCCGGCAGTCGCCAATGTCGGCCACGTAGCGACCGCCAACTTCCCGGAAGCCGACCAGCACCCGACCCTTGGCTGGCACCAGACGCGCGCTGAGACGCGCTCTGCGTCGGTAATGCCACGGTTCGGCCGCCAGCGGCTCCAGCCAGGACTGCGGTTGAACCTGACCGATGCGCTCGAAGTTGGCCGCAAGCCGACCTTGTTTCCAGCGCAGCTGCGCTTCCGGCGCCAGGTGCTGCAGTGCGCAGCCGCCGCAATTGCCGAACCAGCGACAGGCCGGCTCGACCCGGTCGGCCGAGGCCTGTTCGATCTGCAGCGCAATGCCTTCGTCATGCCGACGATTCCGCCCGGTCAGGCGTGCAAGCACGCGTTCGCCCGGCAAGGCACCATGAACGAAGGTGACCTTGTCGTCGACCCGGCCAACGCCGCGCCCGTCATGGGCCAGGTCGGAAATATCAAGCTGTATCGGCTCGTCCGGCAGCCGCCGGCGATTTCGTCGACTCATTGCAAAAACAGATGTCCGGTCGCAAACGTTTACTTCTGCTGCCAGTTCCCCGATTCGTCCTGGTAATACCAGCCTGAACGTGCGTTGGCGACCCAGCGCCGGGCGAAGGTATCGCGAATCTGGTCTTCCCACTCCGGATGGCCGTTAGCCACCGCAATTTCGCGATAAACGGCACGGCGATCGGCGTTTTCTTCCGAAACGGCCTGCTCCAGCTTACGTCGATCGGCAAGGCCCACGGCACTGCGATCGCGAATTGCGACCAGGCCATCGTTGCCCAGACCGATCGCGCCCGCCTGGTACCAGGCAGCCAGCTGTTCGCTGTGGCGCTGGGCCATGCGTTGCTTGATGGCGTCGATCTGTGGGCTGGCGATGTCGATATCGGCACTCTGGGCATGCGCCGAGGGGATCAGGAAATCGCCGATCCGGGCCAGAAGATTGCGCTGCGATGCCGGTTCGAGCCGGCCCAGCTCTTCGGCGGGAACACCGTTGGAGCCAATCACATCCTGAATGAAGCGGTCCGCAGCGCGCTCGGCGGCGGCCTCGGGGAAATACACGTTGATGGTGACACAGGCCGCAATTGCGGCAGTAGCCAGGACGATGGAAATCAGTCGGATCGGAGCGCGCATTGCAACATACCTCGGAGGGCGGGTGGACGATCAACGTCGCGATACGCGCATTCTAGCAAACGGCGGTGCTCGGCCCGTGCCGCGCAAGGGTGTTATTGGTTCGACCAGACCTTGATCGGTCCGGTGACGACCGGGCACTCGTTGACGACTGCGTCAGGATTCGATCAAGGCGACCAGTTGCGCGACCAGTTGCGGCCAGTCGACCCGTCGACGATGCCCAACCACGTTCAGCACCGGAAACGGCCGGCCCTCGATGATCATGTAACCGCCGCTGTCGACGATTTCCAGGCCACGCATCAAACAGACATTGCGCTCGAGCCGACAACCGAGGCCGATGCGCCGGTATGGAAAATTCTCGAACATCTGCAGCAAGGTCCCCGACAACACCGCACTGCCGCCACCTCCCAGGGTCGAAAGCGAGTCAACCGCCTTCTGACTGATGCGGCGATTGCTGCCGGTATCGAGGGTCTCGAACCAGGCATCGAAGCGCACCGGCTGCCAGTCCAGCAGGCGCAGCTCGCGCAGGTGACCTGAGACCCGACCGCGCATCGATCCGATCTCGAATGCGCCGGTCAGAAGTGCGAGATCCAGTGACTCGAACTCGATGTCGGCCGCCAGTGCCGGCAATGCGCCGAACGGACGCTCGATCGAAAGCCCTCCGATCCGCGCCCGACCGTCGAACAGCTCCAGTTCCAGCCCGCCGTCGAGTTCGATAACACCATCGATGACCCGCAAACCAGGGATGCGACCGGACAGCTGACCACCAAACTCGGTCCAGCCGAGACTCCGGGTCAGTGCCGCCAATCCGATCGGTTCGAGCCGAGCCGCCAGATTGAGCTCGCGCTGGGAGGAGCGCCAGTCGCGCCATTGCAGTGATTCAATCTGCATGCGGCCGTCGAGTACCGGAATCGAAAGCGCCTGTTCCAGACGCAGCACGTCATCGCGCCCGATCAGCACCAGCTCCACCGGCCCGAGCGGCACTCGATGAATCGCTGCCCCCGACCAGCCGAGCTGCAACCTCGCTGCACGGCCGGCATCGGACCAGTCAAGATCGACGCTCAAGCCATCGATCCGGAGGCGCTCTTCGAGATCGCCCAAAGCCGCCTGGTCGAGCTGCAGACTCCCTGAGCGCAGTTGGCCGTCACGCAGTTCAAGCGCGCCCGTGATCGAACCCTGCGGCAGCACGCCGGCCCAGCCGGCAGCTCCCGCAAGAGACTCCAGCCCGAGAGCCCAAGCCCCGGCCAGATCAATCCGGTCCAGAACAAGCGCTGCATCGACGCCCTCGACGCCGTGGCATGGATCGATCCGGCCGCGCCCCCGAATCGAGAGCGTCGAAGGCTGTTCGATCGCAAAGCTCTGCAGGATCAGGGGACAGTCCGCGCCGACCCGCCCCTGCAGCGTGAAATGGACCGGCTGGTTCGGTTCCGGCAGGTAGACCGGGCCCAGCAGGGCTTCGCCGGCACTCCATTCGATTTCGACCGAGATCGCATCACCGCGGCGATCCCAGTCCAGCTTCAATCCCAATTCGCCAGCGGCGTAGAGACCATCCGTTGTATCGAGGCCGCCGTCGCGGAGTTCGACCTGCAGGCTTTGCTCGGCAGGTTCGATCTCGCCGCGCACCTCCAGCGCACCGGACAGACTGCTCAGACCGAGCAGCTGCGGCAGCAGCGATGGCAGCGCGCCAAGGTCGGGCCATGTCGCCTGCACGCGCCACGGCGCGGACTGAGCGCGGCGCTCCAGCCGAAGCTGCATCGCAGTGCCGTCCAGAGTCAGTTGCCCGGGGTCCATTTGCAGCGCGAACTCCAGCGGCGGCAGATTCGGCACCTTCCAGGCCAGCGACGCACGATGACAGGTCGGAATCGCCGCAGGCGCGCAGCTCAGCTGAAAGGAACCCAGCGCCGTACCGTCAGCAAGCTGAACCGGCCCGATGCGGAGTTCTCCGCTGGCGCGATCGATCTCGAATTGCTCGATCCGAACACCGCCGAGGAGCACCTCATCGGCCCGGATGCGCCAGTCCAGCGCCGCGACTGGCTGCAGCATTGCCATGGACATCGCGATGGCGATCCAGAGTCGAGCCGAAAACTTGCAATCCATGGCACTCACGCTACCATGATCAGCGATGGAACCAGATCGCTCGATACCGCTTGATCGCGCCCGCGTGCTGGCCGTGGACGACCACGCCATCAACCGGCAGTTTCTGGTCGCAACGCTGGCTGGCGCCGTCGCCAGACTGGAACTGGCCGCCAGTGGGCACGAGGCAATCGATTGCTGTCGAAGCGGTCGCTTCGACCTGGTGCTGATGGATCTGCATCTGACCGACATGGACGGCGTCGAGGCGTGGTCCCGGATGCGTCAGGATAATCATATCGCCGCGGCCCGTGTTCTGGCTTTGACCGCAGACACCCGTGAACAACAGCGCGAGCGGGTGCAACAGGCAGGTTTTCATGGTCTGCTCGGCAAACCGATCGAGCCGGAGGAGTTGGTGGCTGCGTTGAAGCGGGCACTGGATCCCGATGAAGATTTCATCGTCGCCACAGTCGCGGCAAAACACGGCAGCGTATTGATCGACCAGCAACGCGCGCTCCGTGCCAGTGGCAGTCGCAACGGCGCACACTCGATCCAGCGCGCGCTGGCCGAGGAACTCGAGCGCGGCTGGCCGCAACTCGAGCACGAGCTGGCGACCGGGCAGTTCAGTGCCGCAGCCGCGCGGCTGCACCAATGGCGTGGCGCCTGCGGCTATGCCGGCGCCGGGCTGCTTGACCGGGCCTGCCGAGGACTGGAAGAGGCGCTCGGCAGTGAGTCCGGCAGCCATTGTGGCGCGGTCTATTTCGAGCTGCGCCGGGTGCTGGACGCGACCACTGACGCGATCCGGCTCGTACTCGATCGCGCCGGGTCCGAATCCGCGACCGATCCGGCCCCGAACGCTGCGTATTGACTGCGACGTTGGGGTTTACGCAGCCGTCAGACAGGACTTCATCTCCTCGACCGCACGACCCAGGCCGACGAACAAGGCTCGCGCGATGATGGAATGTCCGATGTTGAACTCGCGCACCGCGTCCAGTGCCACGACCGGGCCGATGTTCTGGTAGTGCAGTCCATGGCCGGCGTTGACCACCAGCCCCTGGGCCGAAGCCAGTGCTGCGGCCGCCGCGATCCGCTCCAGCTCACGCTCAGCCGCCGCGGTTCCAATCGCGTTGGCGTATGCACCAGTATGGATCTCGACCACCGGCGCACCGCTGTCGACGGCGGCCAGGATCTGCGCCGGGTCAGGATCGATGAACAAGGACACCCGGACTCCGGCGGCGCCGAGCTCGGCCGAAAATTCAGCGACCTGATCGGCATGGGCAATCACGTCCAGCCCACCCTCCGTGGTCAATTCGACGCGCCGCTCCGGCACCAGACAGACGTCTGCCGGCCGATGGCTCAGCGCGATTTTCAGCATTTCGCGGGTCAGCGCCATTTCGAGGTTGAGTCGGGTTCGTGCTTGTTCGATCAAGACTGCGACATCGTGATCCTGAATGTGGCGGCGGTCCTCACGAAGGTGGATCGTGATCAGGTCCGCGCCATGGTCCTCGGCCATACGTGCCGCCTCGGATACTGACGGATATTCAGTGCCGCGGGCCTGGCGCAGGGTCGCGACGTGATCGATGTTGACGCCAAGCAGTGCTTGTTTCATGTTGGATAATCTCTTAACAGTGCCGGGGTCGACAGCGCTCGGCCGTCGAGCTGGTGTTCGATCAATTCTCGCATCAGTGCGCGAACCTCGGGCAGCGCCGCCGCTGGAAGCGGCTGCCGCGCGGCCAAGGCCAGCAGCAGCTCACCGTCCATGCCGCGCCGACCTGGTGGGCAGATGTGGACCCCCGTGCCCGGCTCCACCCGGTAGCGCATTCCGGCTCGAACCGGCTCGCCCGAACCGGCGCAGCTGCCGAAGTCGGGCAGCACACCGACCGCATCCAGCAGCACCAGCTCGAACGCACGCAGCGCTGGGGCCTGGAGCTTCACTTCCGCCAGTTGCGGCAGTAGCTGGCGGTAGGCGTCGAAAACTTCCGGCTCGGGCGCTTCGCGCGGCAGCAGACGCAACAGCAATTCGTTTGCATACAGGCCGCACAAAAGACCGCGGCCGCGCAGTCGCAGCGCCGCGCCGGCAGGCTCCAGACCGGTCAGGGTCGCCAGCTCGCCGCGCCGGCTCCAGGATGCGTCGAGCTGGCGAAATGGCTCGGTCAGACCAAACATCTTCGAGCGCGGTGCGCGCGCACCGCGCCCGACTGCGGCGAGCCGACCATGATCGATGCAGAACATCTCGAGAATCAGACTGGTGTCACGCCAGGCGCGTCGATGCAGTACGAAGGTGGGCGCGCGGTCGACCCGACTCAACGGGTGTATCCGAGACGCTCGAATTCACCCTCGCGCTCGGTCCAGCCCGGTTCGACGCTGACGTGAAGATCGAGGTGTACCGGCATTCCGAACAACTCTTCCATGGCCTTGCGTGCCTGGGTACCAACGCGCTTGAGTGTCTCCCCGCCGCGCCCGATCACGATGCCCTTGTGGCGTTTTTCACCCACCAGAATACTGGCCGCGATCAGCAAGCGACCGGGGAGCTCCTCAAAGGATTCGATCATCACCGTGACCCCGTAGGGAATCTCCTGGTGCAGGTTCCTCATCAGCGGCTCGCGCACCATCTCGGCGGCCAGGAAGCGCGACGAGGCGGTGGTGAACTCATCCGGCGGGAACATCGCGGGCTGCTGCGGCAGGCGCAGCGCGAGACCGCGCGTCAGCACATCGATGCCATCGCCTTTGAGCGCCGAGATATAGAACACTTCCAGTGGATGCAGATGCTCGATCCAGGTTCGGGTCAAGGGCAGCAGTTCGTCGCGCCCGGAAAGTCGATCGATCTTGTTCAAGGCCAGCACCGCGGGCGTGCCGGATTGAGCTACGACACGGGCCGCAGCTTCGTCCTCGGCGTCAGGATGCGCGGCGTCGACCACGAGTAGAGCCAGGTCAACCTCACGCAGCGATTCGGCCGCAACCCGGTTCAGGTGACGGTTCAGCGCATGGTCGCGACGCTTGTGCAGCCCGGGCGTATCGACCAGCACCAACTGGGCCTGATCCAGGTTGACGATCCCGGTAACCCGATGACGTGTGGTTTGCGGCTTGTGGGTCACGATCGATACGCGCTCCCCGACCAGGCGATTGAGCAGGGTCGACTTGCCGGCATTCGGCCGGCCGATCAAGGCGACTGTTCCGCAATGGAATTTCCCGACCTGGTTCACGGCTCGCTACTCTCGGAAATGGCCTGCAGTACCGCTGCAGCGGCGGCCTGTTCGGCCTTGCGACGTGATCGGCCGCGAGCTTCCAGCGGCTCGGCCAGCGCCTCGACCGTGCAGCGCACGCGGAAACTTCGGGCATGCTCGGCCCCCTGCGCCTCGACCAGTTCATAAACCGGCAAGGCCAGGCCACGGCCTTGCAGAAGTTCCTGCAAACGGGTCTTGGAATCCTTCAATGAATCCAGCGGCGGCGGCGACTCGATCCGCTCGCCGATCCAGTCGACGATCTGTGCCCTCGCACTCGCGTAGCCGGCATCGAGAAAAACCGCCCCGATCAGCGCCTCCACCGCATCGGCCAGAATCGAGGCTCGCAGATAGCCGCCGCTTTTCAGCTCACCCGGACCCAGCCGTAGCTGATCGCCAAGCTGCAGCTGCCGTGCGATCTCGGCCAGCGAGCGCTCGCGCACGAGCAGCGCACGAAGTCGCGACAAGTCACCCTCATCAAGGTCCGGGTGACGCAGGTAGAGTAGTTCGGCGACAACGCAATTGAGCACCGCATCGCCGAGAAACTCGAGTCGCTCGTAGTTGCCGTTGCCGCACGAGCGATGCGTCAGCGCCCGCTCGAGCAATTCCGGATCGGCAAAACGATGCCCCAACCCCCGAATACCGGAGCGCGATCCGGGCCTGCTAGTACCGTGACCCATAAGCATCGACCCATTCAGAGCCCCCATCATGAGGCGCAAGGACCAGGCGCGGCGCGCAGCTCAAGGGACTAGCAGCCTGTCGGACTTGAAGGAAATCGGCTGCAAATCCGCCGGGCCGGTGCATATTTCGCCGCATTCTTGGGCAACAGAACGACTCTTGCCCTGCAAAGTCGTCAAACCATGCCCTCGAACCACCGACAATCGCTTCGATTCGTCAAGTCCGACGGGGTGCACTAGAGGGGCTGTTCACGCTGGAACTTGGCGACCGCGTCGAGATTGCCGATCAGCGAGACCCGTACTTCGTAAGCGGCAACCAATCGGGTGCCACCACCGCGCACAATCTGGACGTCCTGCGGGCGGATATGCTTGACGTAACTGGTGGTGAACTTGCGCGATAACAGATCGCGGATCCGGCCTTCACTCATGTTGGCCGCGCCGGATTCTTCCGCCATCGACTCGAGTACCGAGACCACCGAAAAATGATTGAGGTAAACCGGCACCAGCTTCATGCCGATATAGGCCACGAACAGCGCCGCGGTCAGCACGAACAGAAAGCCGATCAGTGTCATTCCACCTTGTCTGGACTGCATCGCTGTTTCTCCCATGGGTCCCATTGGCCGGAGCACTCCCCCGTGCAATCTCGACTTTTTCCGAAGCATTATCGAATCTTATCACCGATACGCGAGACATCGATACAGAAGCCACGCGCACAATCCCAATGCATCCAGATGCGCTCGGCGCGCCCGACCAGGTTCTGCTCCGGCACGAAGCCCCAGCCGCGGCTGTCATGCGAGCGATCGCGGTTGTCGCCGAGGGCGAAATAGTACCCTTCCGGCACGGTCCAGCTCTGACTGCCTGGATCCAGTCGACGCGGATGGATCAGAATCGAGTGCTCCAAGTCACCCAGGTGCTCCGTGCGCAACTCCGGCCGGGTTCCGGGCAGGTTGCGATTGACGCCCTCACCGATCCACGGCGCTACCAGTTCCTGCGGCTGCAGCTCACCGTTGACGTACAGGTTCTTGTTGCGGTATGTGATGCTGTCGCCAGGCAGTCCGATCACCCGCTTGACCATGTTCACACCCGCCTGCTCCACCGACCGGAATACGAACACATCGCCACGCTCGGGCTCACCTGTCTCGATCAGCACCGTGTGCAGCACTGGCAGGCGCAAACCATAGGAGAACTTCGACACCACGATGAAATCGCCGATCAGCAGGGTGGGCTGCATCGAACCGGACGGAATCTTGAACGGCTCGAACAGGAACGAACGAAATACCAGTACCAGCAGCAGCAGCGGAAAGAACGATACCGCGTACTCGATCGGTCGTGACGGCTGATCGCTGTCGATCTTGCCCGCCGCGAGCTGCTCCCGGCGCCGACGCCGCAACCAGAATCGGTCAAGCAGCCAGCCGGCACCACTGACCAGTGTCAGCAGCGTAATGATCAGTTCAAAGTCGATATTCATGGTCGGATGTCTTTTCCCAAGGTTGCTTGTTGTGGCTGCGGCTCAGTTGCGATCGCGATCATTGCGCAGCACGGCCAGGAAGGCTTCCTGCGGAATCTCGACGTTGCCGACGTTCTTCATCCGCTTCTTGCCAGCTTTCTGCTTTTCCAGCAGCTTGCGCTTTCGCGATACGTCACCGCCATAGCATTTGGCGGTGACGTTCTTGCGGTAGGCCTTGACTGTCGAGCGGGCGATGATACTGGCCCCGATCGAGGCCTGGATCGCGATGTCGAACATCTGCCGCGGAATCAGCTCGCGCATCCGCTCGGCCAGGTCGCGGCCCTGGCGCTGGGACTGGTCGCGATGGACGATGCTGCTCAGCGCGTCAACCTTCTCGCCGTTGATCAACAAGTCGAGACGCACGAACGGACCGGCCTGGTGCCGCTCGAAGGCGTACTCGAACGAGGCAAATCCGCGGCTGCAGGACTTGAGCTTGTCGAAGAAGTCGATCACGACTTCGGCCAGCGGCAGTTCGTAACTCAGCTGCACCTGTCCGCCGAGAAAACGCATGTCCACCTGGGCGCCGCGCTTTTCCTCACACAGGCCAATCACCGCTCCCAGATACTCCTGCGGCACGAGAATGTTGGCTCGAATGATTGGCTCGCGAATTTCGACAATCTTGTTCAAGGGCGGAAGTTCTGCCGGATTATCAAGTTCGACGATGCTGCCATCGGTCAGGGCAAGCTCATAGACCACTGTCGGTGCGGTGATGATGAGGTCGAGATCATACTCGCGCTCGAGCCGCTCCTGTACGATCTCCATGTGCAACATGCCGAGAAAGCCGCAGCGGAAACCGAAACCCAGCGCCATCGAGGTCTCGGGTTCGAATTGCAGTGCCGAATCGTTCAATTGAAGCTTGTCGAGCGCCTCGCGCAGGTCGGGGTAATCGGAGGAGTCGACCGGGAAAATTCCGGCAAAGACCCGCGGCTGGATCGGCTTGAATCCCGGCAGTGGAGTTTCGGCCCGGTCCTTCGAGTTGGTCAGAGTATCGCCCACAGGCGCGCCGTGAATCTCCTTGATGCCGGCGGCGATGAAACCGACCTGGCCACAGCCGAGACTGGTGGTTCCAGTGCGCTTTGGCGTGAAGATGCCGATCTGGTCGGCGTCATGTTCCTCACCGGTCGACATCACGCGGATCTTTTCGCCTTTGCGCAGCTTGCCCTGCTTGATCCGGATCAGCGAGTTGACGCCGAGGTAGTTATCGAACCAGGAATCGATGATCAGCGCCTTGAGCGGGCCTTCGCGATGTTCCGGCGCCGGAATGCGATTGACGATCGCCTCGAGTACATCGGCAATCCCCACGCCGGTCTTGGCGCTGACCAGGATCGCATCGCTGGCATCGATGCCGATGATGTCCTCGATCTGGCCCTTGACCCGCTCCGGGTCGGCCGAAGGAAGATCGATCTTGTTGATCACCGGGATCACGGTCAGGCCCTGCTCGACTGCCGTGTAGCAGTTGGCCACGCTCTGCGCTTCGACGCCCTGGGCCGCATCGACCACCAGCAAGGCACCCTCGCAGGCGGCCAGCGAGCGCGATACCTCGTAGGAAAAATCGACGTGGCCGGGGGTGTCGATGAAATTGAGCTGGTAGCTACGACCGTCGCCGCTGGTGTAGTCCAGGGTCACGCTCTGGGCCTTGATCGTGATGCCACGTTCGCGCTCGATATCCATCGAATCGAGTACCTGCTCTGCCATTTCCCGATCGGTCAGGCCACCGCAGACCTGGATGAAACGGTCGGCCAGCGTCGACTTGCCATGATCGACATGGGCAATGATGGAAAAGTTTCGAATGCGGGAACAATCGCTCATCGAATCGCTCATCGGGAATCCGGTTGCTGCGGTCAGGCGCGATTGGCCAGATAAGTTGGCCATGAAAATCCGGCCATGAAAAATTGACTATGATTCAGCGGCCATAAACAAAGACCGCCACCGGCAAAGCGGTGGCGGCCCAACATAGTATAGCGGCCTGACGCGCCGGCCTTGGGACTGACTCAATCACGCTCCGGCGTATAGGCCAGAAACTGACTGTTTCCATTGCGCCAGACCAGTAACGCCACCGAGCGGCCCGGCTCGATGCCCTCGACGATCTCCTCGAAGTCGTCAAGGCTGGCAATCTGGCGGCTGTTGATCATCAGAATCACGTCGCCACGACGAATCCCGGCTCGGTAGGCATTATCGCTTTCGATATCGCTGACCACCACACCGCCCTCCAGGTCGCTGGCGCGACGGCGCAGTTCCTGATCGACCGGCTCGACCGTCAGACCCAGCGCATTGCTGGGCGAGCGGTCGGATGCACCCTCGCCATCCGCAGTCGCCATTGTTTCTTCGCGCTGTTCCAGAGTCACCATGATGGAACGCTGCTTGCCCCAGCGCCAGACCTTCAGCTGGATCTCCTGACCCGGCCGAACCGAGCCAACGATCGGCGGCAGGTCGGAAAAGACCTCGATCGGACGACCATCGACCTCGAGGATCACATCACCGACCTCGATTCCGGCCCGGGCCGCTGCGCCACCCTCTTCGACCCGATTGACCAGCGCACCAACCGGCCGGTCGAGCCCGAGCGCATCGGCGCGCTGGCGGTCGACGTTCTGGATGCCGACCCCGAGATAGCCGCGCGACACCTTGCCATACTCAAGGAGTTGCTCGACGGTGCTGACCGCGGTCTCGATCGGAATCGAAAACGACAGGCCGATGTTGCCGCCCGAGGAACTCAGAATCCAGGAATTGATGCCCACGACCCGCCCGCGCACGTCGATCAGGGGGCCGCCTGAATTGCCGCGGTTGATTGCGACGTCGGACTGGATAAACGGCACATACTGCTGCTGCGCCTGAGTGCGACCCTTGGCACTGACGATCCCGGCGGTGACACTCTGCTCGAACTGGAACGGCGAGCCGATCGCGATCACCCATTCGCCGACCCGAAGTGCAGTCGAGTCGCCATAGGCCAGGGTCGGAAGATCCTCGGCCTCGATGCGCAGCACCGCGATGTCGGTTTCAGCATCCGAGCCCACCAGTTCGGCGACGAACTCGCGCCGATCGGCCAACCGGACAATGATTTCGTCAGCATCTTCGATGACATGATGGTTGGTCAGAATCAGGCCGTTCTCGCGGACGATGAAGCCAGAACCGCCGCCGCGCTGATCCGGCCGTGCACGCGGCGGCCCTCCTTCACCGAAAGGCTCGAAAAAGCGCCGGAACAACTCGGGCACGTCCTCGGGCATCTGGCCACGCTGCACCTCCGGGTCAGAGCGCTGACCGAAGCGCGTGGTCTCGATGTTGACTACCGCCGGCACGCTGGCCTCAACGATATCGACAAAATCCGCCGGCGCGGCGATCGCCGTCAGCGGGATCAACAGAAACGCACAAACAAGCGCCTTGATGTTCTGCATGCATTTATTCCTTTACTGTCTGGCTGGATTTACGATTGCAGCGGCCGTCGGCCTCCGCATGCTTGTCTAAATGCTCCCGCGCCGCGCCGGATTCAAGTATCGAGTCAATCGTCAGCGCCGGCCGAAGCAGGCCCGGCAACAGGTTGCGGGTCAGCAACCAGGAAGCAGCGATGGCGGCAAGACCCGCGCCCAGCACCACGGCGTCACTGCCGCCGGCAACCGGGCCAATCAGCACCATGGCACCAAGCAGCGCGATCAGCGGCACCAGGTAAGCAGCGCCCGCGGCGATCAGCAACCAGCGCGCATCGATGCCGACACGAACCCGGTTTCCGACCTGAAGCTCGACTTCGGCGGGTGCTGCAAGCCGAACCGCGCGACCGCGGCCGAACAGGCGTGCAAACTGGCCGGCACCACATCCGTTTCCGGACCGACAGCGGCTGCAGACGGAAGGATCGGCAAATTCGATCCGCAGACGATCATCGTCGCCCGGAACCACCTGGCCGATCTGCCAGACCAAGCGTGCATCGCTGGCGTTCAAGACTTATTCAAGGTGACGCAGGGCTGGATGCTGCAGCACCAGGAAATGATGTCCGACCAACTGCACGGTCGATGCCGGCACTTCTCCAACCACCGTGACGACACGATCCTTGACCCTGCCGGTGTAGATATGGGTTGCGCCGCGAACCTCGACGTGCTCGGCCAGCAGCGCCTGGTCTCCCGGTTCGATATAGATCGAGAAATTCGACAGTCCGTCGCTGAACAGCAGATGCTCGAATGGATTGGCCGGTCCGCCGCTACCGACTGAAACCAGCCGGAACCCGCGCGGCAGCTTGTCCGGAATCCACTCCGGCCGCGAGCCGCCAAGCGCAACCTCGCCGTCCTGGCCGGGAATGTTGTAGCGCGCGAAATCCGAGGCATTGTCAAGCTCGCTCTCAAGCTCGGCGTCTTCGATCATCGCGCCGATCTCGATCTCGACGAAGGACAGCTGTTCGACCACGCCGCCCTCCGGATCGAACACCACCGAGCGCAGCAACATGCCGGTATCGGCATCCAGCCACAGCGTGCGGCCATATCGGTAGCGGTCAAGCGGCCGAATCTCGATGATCCGGACATCGCGCGCAGCGACCCGATCGACCCCGCCGATTTCGGCGTGGTACACCGGCGACGATTCGAGAATGTCGGCCAGCGGCACCCGTGCCAGCAGACGGGTCGGGATCGGATTGTCGACGATCAGAGAGGTCTGGCCCGTAATCAGGCAGCGAACCCGATCGCCGTCGCGCAGCACTTCGCGCCGCGGACCATCCAGCGCATGGATTCGCTCGCGCACCCCACCCTGCCCGTCGACCCGGTGCAACACGCGCAAGGTATCGATTCTGTGGGGACCGGTGCTGACCAGGGTACCGCGATAACTGATCGAGGCCATGGCATGGTCCATCCGCACCAGCCACTGCTCGACCTCGGCATCCAGCGCCTGCACAGCACCTGTCCCCAAGGTCAATGCAAGAACGGCAATCCTGCGCAGCATCACCACGTCATTCCCGAATCGGGAGCGCCTCGCCCTGCACTGCCGTCTCGAGTGGATTCGTCTCGACCGCAGTTGCTGCAGGCTGTTCGATCTCGACCAGTGCGGGCGCGGCAAGAACCGGGGTGAACGAGATGAAGCCGTTGCTGCCGGCGACCTGGCTGTGACGAATCATGATCCGATTGATGCGCTGCTGCTCACTGAGCTGGCGCGCCGCAACCTCGCGCCCCGCACCGCCGAACCCAGCCGGCTCGACGCGGCGACTGAACTGGCGATCCAGCGCGGTCGTCTGACCGACGAAAGCCGGCGCTGCCTCGCTGCCCGTACCTGGATCGACCGGATCGACCCGGTTGACCAGACCCACGACCGCAACCAGCGCCACGCTGGCCGCGATCGCCCCGCCGAAGCCAAGCCGCAACCAGGGTCGAGAGCGTCCTTCGCCGCGACCAGGCAACGGCTCGTCCTCCAGTCGCAGGCGCACTGCATCGACCAACGAGACTGGTCCCGAATACTCGCGCTGAATGCAGGCCCGTACCCGGTGAACGCGTCGCCAGCGAACTTGCAGCTCGCTGTCCTGGGCCAGCCGGCGCAGCAGAAATCGCGCTTCGTCGGCGGCCAGTTCGCCATCACAAAAGGCAGACAGCGATTCAAGATGGAGTTCGGCGTCGGAATGCTTGGCGGAGGTCTTGCTCGAGTTCATCATGTTCTCTCTTCGCGACTCAGTCATCGAGATCGCTCAGCAGCGGTCGAAGTCGGTTATCAATGGCCTCACGGGCCCTGAAGATGCGGGAGCGCACGGTACCGATCGGACACTCCATCGTGCTTGCGATATCTTCGTAACTCATGCCTTCCAGTTCGCGCAGAGTGATGGCCACGCGCAGATCCTCGGGCAAGGCGTTGATCGCCTCGTTGATGGTGCGCTCGATCTCTTCGCGCAAAAGTTCGTGTTCTGGAGAGCCACGATCCTTAAGACGCGTATCGACCTGAAATTGTTCCGCATCCTGCGCATCAATATCGGCCGATGGCGGACGCCGGCTCTGCGAGACCAGGTAATTCTTGGCGGTGTTGATCGCAATCCGGTAAATCCAGGTGTAAAACGCGCTGTCGCCGCGAAACCGGCCGATGGCGCGGTAGGCCTTGATGAATGCCTCCTGCGCGACGTCCTGCGCCTCGGCATGATCGGGTACATAGCGATAGATCAGGCTGACGATCTTGTGCTGATACTTGCCGACCAGCAGATCGAATGCCCGTTTATCGCCCTTCTGTACTCGCTCGACCAGCAACTGATCGGTTTCGCGCTCGCCCATCGGGCCTTCATACTCCGTTGAAATCCGAAATTCAGCCGGGCGCGGTCATGCGATGGACCGCGGCCCGGCACCAAAGTTCAGTGCTACTCGACACGATGGTACCGGACCTGCGTAGCAGCATCCCGGCTCGCTGAGCATTCTCAGTCCTCGCGCGTCACGCGCAGCAACTCATCGAGCGAGGTCAGACCCTGCCGCACCCGGGTCCAGCCGTCCTCGAACAGCGACGGCGCCTCGGCACGCGCAATTCGTTCCAGTTCCGACTCGGCCGCGCCGGCATGGATCGCGCGCTGCATGGCCTCACCCACCGCGTTCAACTCGTAGACTCCGATTCGCCCGGCATAGGCCAGGCGCGGATCGTCCAGTTCCCGCCGCGGTCGGCGCAGCGTCAGCGCCTCCGTGTCCGGCAAGCCCAGACGCCGCAATTCATCACACTCGATCCGCCACGGCTCGGCATTGTCGGGATTCAGTCGGCGTACCAGGCGCTGCGACATCAAACCGATCATGCTGGAGGCCAACAGGAACGGCTCCACCCCCATATCGACCAGTCGGTTGACCGCGCCCACGGCGGTATTCGTATGCAAGGTCGACAGGACCAGGTGGCCGGTCATCGAGGCCTGGACCGCGATGCGCGCAGTTTCCAGGTCGCGGATTTCGCCGACCATCACGACGTCCGGGTCCTGACGCAGGATTGCTCGCAGGCCACGGGCGAAGGTCAGCTCGACCCTCGGATTGACCTGGGTCTGGCCAATCCCGTCAATGTCGTACTCGATCGGATCCTCGACCGTCATGATGTTGCGGCTGCGATCGTTGAGCTCGAGCAGCGCACCATACAGCGTGGTCGATTTGCCCGAGCCGGTCGGTCCGGTGACCAGCAGGATGCCATGCGGCCGATGGATCAGGCGGCGCAGACGCTGCAGCATCTCCTCACCCATGCCGAGCTGCTCCAGCCCCAGCCGACCCGCCTGCTTGTCGAGCAGGCGCAGCACGACGCGTTCGCCGTGGCTGGAAGGCAGCGTCGAGACGCGCACGTCCACCGGCCGACCGGCCAGGCGCAGGCCGATACGACCGTCCTGGGGCAGGCGCTTCTCGGCGATATCCAGCCGCGCCATGACCTTGATTCGAGAGGCCACCAGCGGTGCCAGCAGCGGCGAAGTCGATAGTGCTTCGCGCAGCATGCCGTCGATGCGGAAGCGCACCGACAGCCGATCCTCGAACGGCTCGAAGTGAATATCCGAGGCCTGCTCGCGGACTGCCTCCGACAACACGCCGTTGATCAGTCGAATGATCGGTGCATCGTCTTCGGCCTCGAGCAGATCGGCAGGCTCCGGCAGCTCGGCGGCGAGGCGATCAAGATCCATCTGCTCGCCCACACCCTCGGCCACCCGACGCGCGCCGGAGTCGCCGGCCTGGTAGAGCCGTGCGATGCGCTCGCCGTATTCGGACTCTTCGAGTCGCTCGATGACGCATTCACCATCGAGATTGCGCCGGACCTCGCGCAGCGCCTCCAGGTCGGGCGGAGTGCGCAGCAGCAGCTGGTGGCGACCCGCTGCATCGCGACCGGCAACGGTAACGCCGCGACGTCGGGCAAATCCGAAGCCGGGGCGGAACTCAGCGCTCATCCGTGGTCGTGACCTCACCGCCCTGAAGAAAGTCGGCCAGCTCGGGCAGTAGCGGGGTCCGCTCGGGCCGGACCAGCGGACTGCGCTGCGTGCGCTGTTCCATCTGGGCGTTGCGAATCAGGCTGTACTTGCCCGAGGTGATCTGGTCGCTAAGGCGCTCGTCGTGCAGAATCCGCGGCCGGATGAACACCATCAGATTGCGCTTGACCTGGCCCGAGGAACGATAGGTGAACAGCTCGCCGAGCAAAGGGATGCGGCTCAGCCCGGGCACCCGCTCGGTGGTTTCTCTCAGCTCGTCACTGATCAGGCCGCCGATGACCAGCATCGAGCCGTCGGGCACCATCACCCGGGTCGAGACCGTGCGCTTGTTGGTGACCAGATCGACCGCGCCGATCACCGGCGCCAGCGAGGAAACTTCCTGCTCGATCGACAGCACGATGCTGTCGCCTTCATTGATATGCGGCGTGACGCTGAGCTTGAGGCCGACTTCCTCACGCTGGATGGTCTGAAACGGATTGACCCGGCCCTCAGCCGTGGAGATGCCGTCGGCGACGAAGCTGCCGGAAAGGAATGGCACTTCCTGGCCGACATTGATCTGAGCCGGGTGATTGTCCATGGTCACGATCGACGGCGTAGAAAGGATATTGCTGTCGCCATCGGTGGCCAGGGCCTGGGCCAGCACACCGATCTCGAGCAACTCGATACCGAGCAGACTGGAGGTGCCGCTGACGTAACCCAGGTTGAGACCGCCGCCGGGCAGCAAAGCCGCCCCTTCAGCGCCACCACCCAGCCCGGCACTGAGATTGAGGATGTTGCGCCCGCCGTTGGCGAAGTTGGTGCCGCCAAAGAAACCTTCGTCACCGGAATCGAAGAACTGCCACTGGATGCCGAGATCCAGGCCGGTGTCGGCCGCAACTTCGGCGATGATCGCCTCGACCAGCACCTGGGCGCGACGGATGTCGAGCTGATCGATGATCGAACGCAGTTCGCGAAACACTGCCTGCGGCGCGGCAATGACCACCGAGTTGGTCTCCGGGTGTGCCTGGATGCGGACCCGCGGCGCGCCATCTCCACCCTCACCCACCAGACTTTCCAGCACCGGCACCAGCGCTGCGGCATCGGCGTACCGAAGGTAGATGACCTGGGCCGAACCGCCGGTATCCAGGGGCGTGTCGAGGTGCCCGACCAGCGCCCGCAAGCGAACCCGCTGCGAGGCCGGGCCGCCGAGCACCAGACTGTTGGTACGCGGGTCGGCAATCGCCAATGCGCCCTCCGCGCCCGGATACATCCGATTGATCAGCTCGGCCAGTTCGACCGCGCCAGCGTGACCCAGCGCCATGACTTCTGGTGCATCGCTGGTGGCCGAATCCAGCCGCCGCACGACCTGCTCGAGGCGGCGCACACCGGCGGCTCGATCGGACACCAGCAGCGAATTCGACGGGCCGTGGGCGGCGATGAAGGCCGAAGCCGGTACCAGCGAGCGCAACATCGGCAACACATCCTCGGCACGAACATGCTGCAAGCCGATCAGCCGGGTGACGAAATCGCGCTCACCGCCGACCTCGCCGGCACCCGCGCGGGCCGCCTCTGCCGGCACGATACGAATCAGATTGCCGTCCTCGACCGTGCCATAGCCATGCACCGACAGGATCGACTTGAACACCTCGAAGACCGATTCGGTGTCCAGCGCCCGGGTACCGATTACGGTGACCCGACCGCTGACTGCCGGGTCGATCACGATGTTGCGCCCGGTGATGTCGGCCACGGTCGTGATCAACGAGCGAATATCGGCATCCTGGAAATTCAGCAGATGCCCTTCCTGCTCCTGCGCAGACGCCACACCGCTTGCCATGCCAGCCGCGGCAGCGATCATCAGTGTAGCGATGAAAAGGTTTTTCAGAACAAGGCGTTGCATCAAATCACTCCCGAAGATTCTTGTCATTATTTGCAGCTGGACGGCCACTGGGCGCCTGCAGCTGCGGAGAACCGTTCCCGATATCACTCAACGCCCCGGCGTCAACACCAGCTGGCGTTCGCCACGACGGACCGTGATTGCCAGCGGATCGTCCGGGTTCCAGCGCTCGAACACGGCGCGCACATCGGCCTGATTATCCACTGGCTGGCCGTTGATCGCCAACACCACGTCGTTGGCGTGGAAGCCGAGCTGGGTAAAGATCGCCGCATCGCGGCCCGCCCGCACCCGGAAGCCGCCGCCTGCGACCGGCAGAATCGTGATCCGACGCGCAAGCTCGGCCGGATCGAGACTGAACTGCGAGGTGATGCCGGACAGCGAGCCGATGCCGGCCGCCGCCGGGTAGGCATTCGCGGCAGCAGCGGATGATTGCACTGAGTCTTGCGATGGCGCAGCGTGACTGGCGGCACCATCCGGCAATTCCAGCGCCTCACGCACGCCAGCACGTTCCAGCACCACGCGGCGCGCCTCGATTGCCACCACCCGCGCCTCGCCGGGGACGCTGTCATCGACCCGGTACACGCCTTCGTTGCCCTGTTCGTCGATGATGATCGCGTAGCCGCGCAGCCCGGTCACCGCACCACGCAGACGCAACCGCAGCGGCGTTGGCGGAAGCACCGTATCGAGCCCGTAGTCAGGCGCCTGTACACGGCCGAACAGCGTCCAGTCTACCGGCCCTGCGCCGACCGGAACCGGCGCTTCGATTTGCAGCGGAAGTGGCGTGAACTCGATATTCACGCCGTCGATCAACAGAACAGCCAGGCGCAGCAACAGCACCATGCAGATCAGGCCGCCCAGGCCCGCGACCACGGCGGCAGTTCGGGCGGCCGGGTTGTTCGGGATCGCGAAACTCGCCATGTGTCAGGGCTCGAGCACCGCTCAGGCGACCGGCGAACGGCCGCGTCGGCGCCGCTGCTGATTCGGCCCGCCGCCGCGCCGACCACCGGCAGCGATGGCTTCCTTGCTCGGTGCCACCGCGGCCTGCAGCGACGGCAGCTCTTCCGGCGCGTGGCTCTCCAGCTCGATCGACTTGCCGATGTAGGTCTCGATCTCGGGCAGATGAAACGCGTAGTCCTCGCAGGCGAAGCTGATCGCATCGCCCTTGGCCCCGAGTCGAGCAGTCCGCCCGATCCGGTGCACGTAGTCAGCCGCATCCTGCGGCAGGTCGAAGTTGACCACGTGACTGACATCCGGAATGTGCAGCCCCCGGGCGGCAACATCGGTCGCGACCAGGATCGGCAGCTGACCGGAATGGAAGCGCTCGAGCAAGCGCTGACGCTTCTTCTGCGGCACCGATCCGGCGAGCATGGCACAGTCGAAGCCGTTGCCGCGCAGCGTGCGGTCGACCCGATCGGCGGCGCGTCGGGTATTGACGAAGATGATCACGTGGCCGTCCGGGCGCTCCCGCAGCAGCTTGACCAGTAGCGGCAGTTTCTCACGGTTGGAAGGGTAATAGACCACCTGCCGCACTCGATCGGTGGTCTTGTGGTCGTCGTCGATGCGAATCGTGCTGGCGTCGTTCATGTGCTCGTAGGCGAGCTCGGTGACCTTCAGCGGGAAGGTCGCAGAGAACATCAGGGTCTGGCGTCGGGTCGGCGGCGGCATGGCACGGAACAGGTAGCGAATGTCACCAATGAAGCCCAGGTCGAACATACGATCGGCTTCGTCCAGCACCGCAACCTGGATATTCTTGAGCCCGAACACGTGCTGCTTGAAAAAGTCGATGACTCGTCCCGGCGTGCCGATCAGCACGTCGACGCCCTCGGCAAGATGATCGCGCTGCTTCTGGTAATCGACTCCGCCATAGGCGAGACCGAATACCAGGCCGGTCTGGCCGCCGAGCAGTTCGGCGTCGCGATGGATCTGAATCGCAAGCTCGCGGGTCGGCGCAATCACGATCGCGCGCGGATGACGGGCTGCCGCCGCGGGGTCGGGATCTCCACACAGGCGATTGAAGATCGCCAGCAGGAAAGCCGCAGTCTTGCCCGTGCCAGTGCGGGCCTGGCCGGCGACGTCGCGACCGGCCAGTGCGATCGGCAGAGTATCGGCCTGAATCGGCGTGCAGCGGGTGAAACCGGCCGCAGTCAATCCGGCCCGAACCGACTCGGGAAACTCGAAATCGGCAAAACTGACATCGCTCAGAACGCGCTCGCTGGAAACTGCAACCGGCTGGCCGGAAACTTCGGTGGCTTGTTTTTCTGCTTCGGATTGGGACACAGGGACTCTCTACCTCTGGATTCGGAGGACACAGTCCGCGTGACGATGTCCATCTCCCGGCACGGCCGGGCTTGAATTTCCCGAAACTCGCCCGAATCTCACCGGTTGAGGCGCGTTACCGGGAATTGATTTCTAGTATTCTAGCATTCAGTCGGCGTTGTTCCGATCGGCTCGTCCTGCCTCGCAGACCGTCCCATCATCTCAGGAGAAATCCACGTGTCAGACAACATCACGCATGTATCCGAAGCCTCGTTCGAGCAGGAAGTCGTGCAGTCCGGGCAGCCGGTGCTGGTCGATTACTGGGCCGAGTGGTGCGGACCCTGCAAGATGATCGAACCGCTGTTGCATGAAATCGCTGACGAATATGCTGGTCGGATCAGGATTGCAAAGGTCAACATCGACGAAAATCCGCAGGTCGCCAACCAGTACAAGATTCGCGGCATCCCGACATTGATGGTATTCAAGGATGGCAAGGTCCAGGGCATGAAAGTCGGTGCCCTGACCAAGGGCGCACTCAAGGAGTTTGTCGAGCAGTTCGTCTGACTGCACGTCCCCCACCTTCCGCTCCCGCCGGCACTGGACGGCGGGAGCGGAAGGTGGTAGTCTCTCAGCCGTCCCCTGCGGGCACCCGTTCGCAGATCGTAAAACCGTGTTTCCTTTGACCTGAATCGGCAGTTCAAGCATCCGCTCGTAGGTCGTGCCCGAGGGCGCGTCCGGACATCCTGCATGCCCGGGCAGTCATCGCGGGTTCGATCGGAGCGTCTTCCAAGGCACAAGCGCTCATGAACCTCACTGAATTGAAACAGAAGTCTGTCCAGGAACTGGTCGAGATGGCCACCGAGCTGGGCGTCGAAAACATCGGCCGCTCCCGCAAGCAGGACGTGATCTTCGCGATCCTCAAGGCGCGCGCCGCGAACAAGGAGCCGATCTACGGCGACGGTGTACTGGAGATCCTTCAGGACGGCTTCGGCTTCCTGCGCTCTGCGCTCGGCAGCTACATGGCCGGCCCCGACGACATCTACGTCTCACCCAGCCAGATCCGGCGCTTCAATCTGCGCAACGGCGACATGATCTCCGGCAAGATCCGGCCACCGAAATCCTCCGAGCGCTACTTCGCCCTGCTCAAGGTCGAGGAGATCAACTACGACCGGCCGGAGGCCTCGAAGAACAAGATCCTGTTCGAAAACCTGACGCCGGAATTCCCGCGGGAGCAGTTTCGACTGGAGCGCGGCAACGGCTCGACCGAAGATGTGACAGGCAGGATCATCGACCTGATCGCGCCGATCGGCAAGGGCCAGCGCGGTCTGATCGTGTCGCCGCCCAAGGCCGGCAAGACCATGCTGCTGCAGACCATCGCGACCGCCATCCGGGCCAATAACCCGGAGGCGCACATGATCATCCTGCTGATCGACGAGCGTCCCGAGGAAGTCACCGAGATGCAGCGCACGGTCGACGCCGAGGTGATCTCGTCGACCTTCGACGAGCCGGCCACGCGCCACGTGCAGGTCGCCGATATGGTGATCGAGCGCGCCAAGCGCCTGGTTGAGCATGGCCAGGACGTGGTCATCCTGCTCGACTCGATCACTCGACTGGCGCGCGCTTACAATACCGTCGTGCCGTCCTCGGGTAAGGTCCTGACCGGCGGCGTCGATGCCAATGCACTGCAGCGACCGAAGCGCTTCTTCGGTGCCGCACGCAAGATCGAGAACGCCGGAAGTCTGACCATCATTGCCACCGCGCTGGTCGACACCGGCTCGAAGATGGACGAGGTGATCTACGAGGAATTCAAGGGTACCGGCAACATGGAGGTACACCTGAGCCGCAGGATCGGCGAAAAACGTGTGTTTCCTGCCATCGACATCAATCGCTCCGGCACCCGGCGCGAGGAAAAGATGATTGAAAACGACCTGCTGCAGAAGATCTGGATCCTCCGCCGAATCCTGCATCCGATGGAGAGACTCAGGCCATCGAGTTCATGCT
>Ga0210039_1000434_pt1 | contig 44497 bp, 44 predicted proteins | sample CryGeyCG2114_250_3_FD_185460 | JGI IMG/M metagenome (GOLD analysis project Ga0210039, IMG submission 185460) | Groundwater microbial communities from aquifer - Crystal Geyser CG17_big_fil_post_rev_8/21/14_2.50 (SPAdes) (version 2) | ecosystem: Environmental > Aquatic > Deep subsurface >...
AACCACCAAAATAAGCGGGGTCATCGGAGTTAACTGTTGCTTTAATTCCTCTATCCAACATAATTTTTAGCGGATGATTCTTTAAATCATCAATAACTCTAAGCTTTAAATTGGATAATGGACAAACTGTTAGCGCTATTTGTTTCTCCACAATTCTATCAATTAACTTGTTGTCACTGAGTGAACGATTGCCGTGGTCAATTCTGTGCACATTAAGTAAGTCCAGAGCTTCCCAAACATATTCTGCTGGACCTTCTTCACCGGCGTGTGCTGTTAGTTTTAATCCATCACCAAAAGCTCTGTTATAAACTTCCTTAAACTTTGTTGGAGGGTTTCCAACTTCGGAGGAATCTAATCCTAAAACATCAATTTTATCTCTATGATTAAAGTAATTTTTGTATGTCTCAAATGCAGAATCTTGTGGCAAATGGCGCAGAAACGACATAATTAGTTTTGATGATATTCCAAAATCTTTTTCAGCATCTTTAAGAGCTGCGTGAATTCCATTTATTACTGTATCAAAAGCAACTCCTCTTTCAGTGTGAGTTTGAGGGTCGAACATTATTTCTGTGTGAATTATATTATCTTCATTTGCTTTTTTTAGATACGCCCATGTTAAATCGTAAAAATCTTGTTCGGTTTGCAAAACCTTTGCACCGGTGTAATATATATTAAGAAACTCCTGAAGATTATTAAAATTATATGCAGCGCGTAATTTTTCAACTGAACTATAGTCTATTTTAATTTTATTCCTATCAGCAATTTTGAACATCAATTCTGGTTCAAACGTACCTTCTATGTGCAAGTGCAGTTCTGCTTTTGGAATTTTAGTTATGTATTCTTTAAGTCCATTGTTTTTCATGGTAAACCTTTTAGAAAAATATTGATTAAGATAGCTAAGAATTATGAAAATTAAAAATAGGAGTTATGCAAAATAAGTATTTATAACTTTGTAATTTCATCCTGGTGTTTTTTATCAGGAGAGAAATATCTCATAATTTTAAAGATTTCTCACTCTCGACAAACTTTGTCTGGATTGGAAATTGAAATTTGGATATTATTTAGTTTTTGTGGTTTGTCATTTGGACTTGCAGCCCATAGTGGTTTATTCCTTTAAATAAAATTCAAGAATATGAGTGAGAAAAAATATGTAACATGAATGTTTATAATTGTATCACTAACTTTGGTGATCGCATCTTTCAAATAGCAAAGGATAACAAATGAATACAATTTCAAATAAAGATTTTTTTAATGATGTCTCAGAATACTATGATGAGATGATAAATTTTAAACAAACTTTGGAACGAAAAACTAATGCACTAAATGAGTTTATTACGAGTGATATAAAATTTGCTGCTGATATTGGCTGCGGTAGTGGAATTGATTCCATTGCGCTAGCATCGCTTGACTTGGAGGTTTGTGGATTTGATGCTTCCATGAAAATGATCGAAAAAGCAGAGAATAACGCAGAAAAAGAAAATAGAATTATAAGTTTTTATAATTATACTGCTCAAAGTATTCCAGATACTTTTAACTCTAAATTTAATTTTGTTTGCTCGCTTGGAAATACTGTCGCAAATATTCCTCCACAAGATATTTCTGATTCAATTAAAAGGTTTGCAGAACTTTTAACTAATAACGGAAAGGTACTCTTCCATATTTTGAATTACAAAAAAATAATTAGCGAAAATGAGCGCATTGTAAATATTAATAAAGGTGAACAAGAATATATAATTAGGTTTTATGACTATGAAAAAGATTTCATCAATTTTAATATTTTAAAATTTGATATTGAAAATCCTAAACAGAGGAAACTAATTTCAACAAAAGTTTATCCCCACACTTTAGAATTACTTTTAGTCTTATTAAAGCAAAATAATTTTAATAACGTTGAGGTTTACCAAGACTTAAAGAAAACTCCTTTTAATTCTGAAACTTCAAATGACATTTATTTTTTTGCTGAAAGGGGATAAAAGGTTAAAATGAAGTTGAGTTTTTGTCAACTTAAACAATTATAGTTAATTTATACAGAAGTTCTAAGTTCACTATCGATTCTTTCTTTTAATATTATCTTAATTAAAGATTGATATGGAACGTCTCTTTTATTTGCAATTGTTTTTATATCATTTAACAAAAATTCTGGTAATCGTAAAGAAATAGTTTTTGTGGATAGTCTTAAATTAGGAAAAGAAACTAAACTCGATTTCTCCCAATTTATATATTCTGTGGAATCATTATTCAACCAAAATTCTTTTTCTTCTTCTTCGGTCTTAAATTTAGGTATGTTTTTTAATCTCTTCATCGTATTTTCTTTTTTCTATTTTGTTCATATCTCTTGCAGAAATAGCTCTAATTAAGTTTTTTCTAATTATAAAGACAACAAATATTTTTCTATCTAATTCTGTTCTGCCTAACGCAAACCAACGTTTTTCTTTTTGTGTATGTTTAACATCATCTGCAATTATTAAAGGTTCATTGAAGAATATTTGCTCACATTCAATATGAGAGACTTGATGTTTTATCCAGTTTTTTTCAATGTTGCCTTCATCCCATTGGAATCCTTCAACATTTTCATAAATGTTTTTCATACGTATGTATATTACAAAGATATACTTAATTTTACAACAATAAAGTAAACATATAAAATATAATGGCAGAATTTCAATAATAGTTTCATGAACGATATAAAATCAATCTAAAATTAATTTAATCTCACCCAAAGTCTATGCACATTCTTTAGAATTGTTCATGGGCTGATCAAACAAAATAAATTCAATAAAGTTGAATTGTAGCCACAATATTTTGATAACTTTAAGTGGAATAACTAGCTATTTTATTCATTATGTCTCTTTCGTAAATTCTAAATACCAATTTCCATTTCCAAAATATGTTCCTTTTTTTATAATAAATACACGATATTCGTTACTCACTGCAGCATTTATTATTTCACGAAATTCAAACATGAATCCAACTCCTCTAATAATCTCTTGAGGTCCAATCCCAAATAGTTCAACACCTTTCAATACTTGTCCAGTTAGGTAAAGTTGCAATTTCGTGAATGTATTCAATTCTACATTAAATTTAAATTCACTTTCACCTTGATGAATATATGCTAATGCATCAACTATGTTTATTCTATTCATAATCAATTCCCTTATAAATTTTACAGTGTAACACTCCATATTTCCGGTAGTAAAAGCAGAACGAGGAACGTGTGGCACTTTTTCTGTAAATGTGTATGTGATTGTTAGTCATTATTTTTATGTAAATATTCAAGGATATTACCCATTAAATTATTTATTGAGCTATATCGTTCTTGGGGAGCCGATAAAATTTCTACTTCCGTTTGGATATACTCACCCTTAACCAATTCATCTCGGCAATTGTCAACAATTGCTTTTGCTGAACTTAATGCTGTTTCAATGTGGAATTGAAGTCCGATAACTTTAGTGCCTATTTGGAAGGCTTGATTCTTACAACCTTTGCTTTCTGCTATTGGAACTGCTCCTAATGGCAAACTAAACGTTTCACCATGCCAGTGAAAAACTTCTGTTTCCTCAGGAAACTGAAATACCGCATTTTTTGTTGATTTGGTAGCATGAATTGGAAACCAGCCAATTTCCTTTACCGAATTTGGAAATACCTCTCCACCCATTGAATTTGCAATAAGTTGAGCACCCAAGCAAATACCCAATATAGGTTTTCTTGCCTCGATAACACTTTTTATAAATTTCTTTTCATTTACAAGCCAAGGATACTCTTGCTCATCATTAACACTCATTGAGCCACCCATGACCACAAGCAAATCAATTTCTTCCACCTTGGGCAGTTCTGATGATTCATAAAATTGTGTGCTTGTTATTTCATAACCAGCATCACGAAGCCAAACTTCAATACTACCGAGACCTTCAAAAGGTACGTGTTGTAAGTAATGTGCTCGCATTTACTCTCCTCATTATGGACTTACTTTAAAGAATTTTATTTCCCAATAAACAAAATTGAAAACAAATCCCACCAAACTATTCCGCATAAAAACCTCTCTTCTGCATTTTTCCGAGAGTAACTTAGTTAAAAAGGTAAAAATCTCCAAACGGCTTAAACTATAAAAGATAAATAAAGAGTGCAGATATATTTGATAAAATAAAGGTTGAAAAAAGAAAGAAGGAAGTGGTAACAATTTGTCACCGTTTGAATTTACTTGCACAAGATGGTAAAATGCTAGAAAAGATGCAGAAATTTGGGCAGGTGTTATTCCATCCGATAATTATTTGCTTGCAGCTGAAGTGGAGAAAAAATTAAAATTGCAAAACACCAAAAAGACAAATAAAATTAAAGGGGAATAACTGGATGGCTACATTTTTAATTTAAGCAGAAGTCCTAAGTTCACTATCAATTCTTTCTTTTAATTAAAGATTGATAGGGAACATCTCTTTTATTTGCAATTGTTTTTATATCATTTAACAAAAATTCTGGCAATCTTAAAGATATAGTTTTTGTGGAAGGCTTCAGATTTGGGAAAGAAACTAAACTTGATTTTTCCCAATTTATATATTCTGTTGAATCATTGTTCAACCAAAATTCTTTTCCTTCTTCTTCGGTCTTAAATTTAGGTATGTTTTTTAATTTCTTCATCGTATTTCCTTTTTTCAATTTTGTTTAACATCACCTGCAATTATTAAATGCTCATTGAAGAATATTTGCTCAAATTCAATATGAGAGACTTGATGTTTTATCCGGTTTTTTTCAATGTTGCCTTCATCCCATTGGAATCCTTCAACATTTTCATATGTGTGAATATTACAAAGATATACTTAATTTTACAACAATTTATTTATCGCGAAGATAATGTCTTATGTTTTATAAGAATTAGACACCTAAAATTTGTTTGTTAAATACCTTGCATTACCGATATAAATAATTAGTTCAGTTTTATGTTTTGTCCATTACAGACTTACTTTTCCAAACTATAAGTGAAAAAATAATCCATGCAACTGATCTAAAAGTCATTGCACTAATGCTGTGATCTGAAATTACATCACTAAAGACTATAATTAACAATAGAAAAACAATAATATGCGCACTAGTAATAAAGTAAGTAAGTGGTTTATATTTTGCACTGTCTTTCCATATTAAAATTCCAGCTACTATTGAAACGAAACCCATAATTACATTATATGAAACTAGAACTGTAAAATATTGATATCCTGGATCGAATAGACCTAACAGAACTCTTGAGCCAGTTATCACAGCCATAATTCCTATAATTGCAGCAAGAACTGCAATTATTTTAATAAGTATTTTCATAATGCTTTCCTTTGTGTTTAATAATTTAATTATAAATATAATTTGGTGTAAGCTCTTAAAGATATATTTGATATATGTACATTCTTATATTCAGAGTAGATTCCAATTCTTTCATACAAGATAAAATCTGTACCCAGAGATAAGTTATCAAATATTTTATAACTTAACCCTAATTTGAACATACTAATAAATTCATCTCCATCTATTCCATTCATTATGTGAAGCCAAAACTGTTGATAAACGAAATTAAGGAATAATCTTTGTGAAAAGTTCAAATTGGAAAGTGCTTTAATTCCTAATCCAGGGCCCAAATTATAATCTTTACCTATAAATTTTGCATATGTTGAATTTGTCGCTCCAACAAATATTCCAGAAATACCAATCGAGTTGATAACATTAGAATTGGAGGAAAAATTGAATTTTGAGCTTAGTTCACCAGATAAACTGGATGCTGTAAATTTAAATATGTAATTAGAGTAGAGAATAAATTCCTTGGCTACACTAGCAAAGTTATTTTGGTTTGAAAAAAAATCAAATTTGGAATCCCACAAAACACCACTTCCAGAAATCCCAATTATTTTATCATTTGAAGAAGAACTTAATTCGCCACTAATTATAAAATAATCGAATGGAGATTTATGTTTAATTGTTGAGAATTTATTTCCATATTCCATGTCAAACTTTGTAAAAAGATATGTTGTATTTCTAGTTAACTTTCGTTCAGCAAAAAGACCATTTCCACCAAATGAAATTTGGATTTGAACTTGGTTCTTTTTTGGGTTTCCCCGATAGTTCCACATTTTGCCTTTAATAAGTCTATTTAATCCTTTCGTAGGATTAATCAAAGAGGCGATAAACTCTCTTGAAAATCTTTCAAACCCATAACTGCTTTCATCAATTATTAAATCTGAAACACGATGTGTAATTTCACCTAAAATAATTCCGCTTATAGTTGTGTTGAGAAGATCATTGTAGGAAGGACGTTCAATCTCCATCATATATTCCCACATTAAGCTGCCAGCTAATACATATGGTGCAGACTCCCAAAATGTTAATCCATTTGATCGTGCAGAATTGAAATATAAAGAACCGTGAAATGGATGAAGAAATTGATTCATAATAAAACTATCACCATCCCAGGTGAACCCGTATTTTATATTCTTTTTTATTGTTGAAAGGCTAATGTTAGCCCAATCTCGGTTTGTGAAATATTTGCTATTAGCCCAAACTAAAATATTTAAACCTACAACCTCTGTTGCAGCTAACCATGAATTTTTAACTTCATTCTTCGAAGAATAAGAGTTTGTGCTAAAATCTGTAATTACATTATTAGTATCTAAAGTAATAGTATTATTCTGACTAAAAACAAATATTGGAAATATAAGCATGATTATAAATAACTTCCTTTCCACCAATTTCAAAATAGAGATTTTTGATTTTACAATATGTGAGTTAATTTCACTATTCAACATTTAGCTTATACCATTCTTCAATATGCAAAAATTTTACAAAGATACATCTCTCGTTAATTCAATAGTTTTGGAAAATAGCCAGAAAGAAATTTCAATTTCTAAGTGATTATTGTCAATTAAATTACATTTTGGAGTTGTGATTTTACCAATTTGAGGTGCATAAAAAGTTCCTTCATCCCAAAGATTATTACCTTTGAATTTGAAATTATCCATCACCTTAATTCCGATTATGGTTCGCGTTGTTAAGCTATCAATTGGATTATTTTTATCCTTTAATGGCGAGCCATCTTTTTCAGTTTCCTTAAACCAAACGATTCTTCCATTAAAATTGTCATTCTCTTTATAAATTTTAATTTTCCCAGCATCATCGGGCATTAACCAAGTCCCAATTATTGCATCTGCGTTGTTGCTTTGTGCATTTGTAAAATTACTTACTGTTAGAATAAAGATAAGAATCAAAAATGCTTTATTTGTTTTTTCCATTTTGTCTTTTAGTTTGTTGAAAAGTAAAGCACAGATTGCTAATCTGTGCTACGGGAATTTTATTTTACACAGATTGCTAATCTGTGCTACGAAAAACGTAACTTTTAAAAATTGTAAATTATTTTTGCGTAAATCATATCGTTTTTGTCATACTGTCCAAATTGACCTTCGGAGCCAGTGAAAATATTAGCTCCAAATTGTAGATTTATTGCATCGGTATAATCATATAAAATTCGCGGTCTTATTAGTGAATCGTCAAATTCAAAATCATAATATGAGAATAGTTCAATATCTAAAGTTTCGTTGAACATAGAATAGCGGGCGAGGAAAGTAGCCATATTGCTGTATTCATCGTTAAACATTGGAGTTGGTCTAATTACAGTTTCGTAATCCAAAATTATTTTTTGAATAAACTGCAAACTTAAGTTAACGTCATAAAGTGTAAAATCAGTTCCAACCATATAATGAATGTAATCTTTTTCAATTACACCTTGATTTACTATGGGATTTGTGGTATTAAAGTATTTCCCAAAATAGTAAGCACCTTCACCGCGCAACACAAACGGTCCAATTGTTGTACTAAAACTTCCACCAGCGAGCGAAAGTCGTTTGTATTCTGGAGTAATAACTAGACTAATCATATCATAACTATCTCTCATAAATGAGCTAAACATAGTCGGGTCATCATCCCACATATAACCGCCCATAATTTCAAAATCGATAAGCGAAGTTAAAGCTGAATATTTTGCAAAAATTTCGCTGTTTTCCAATGAAGCATTTACTTTCTGCTTTGAATAATCAAAAGTTGGATTTAGTGGAAAATCTTGTTTTACAGCCCAAACAGAATTTGGGTTTGCAAACTCAGTTGGTGTAAAAATTGGCAGCCAAACGACTTCAAATGTGTTATCGCCAATGTAATAGTCAAACTTTGCACCTTCAACACCAATACGAATTTCATCAAACTCGGGCAGTAAAAACTGGAATAAATTTTTTGGAGAAACAATATCAGTTATAAAAACGCCATCTGCCTTTCCCCAAACAATTTGTTGCTTCCCAACTCGTAAATCGAAACTCCCAAAATATAAATCAAGATAAACTTCTCGAAAGTTAAAAGTTAAACTATCTGAATTATCGTGATAAAAAATTGGATTTATTTTAAAAGCAGAGTTCGCATAACTTTTTTCAATATTTAAATTGAATGTATTTTGCAGAATTACAAAATCATTTGAACCATTTCCTAAAAGCATTCCAGAGTAATTTCTAACATATCCAGAAAAATCTACACTTTGTGCAAATGAACTGTATGTAAATGCTAATAACATTGTTAAAAATATCTTTTTCATTTTTTCTTCCTTTTATAATAACTTATGTCATAAAACCGTAAAGGTTTCTAAAACGCATATAATTTGAAAATATTAAAATCTAAATTCATCAGTCATAAAACCAATTCTAAATATATCCCGAGATTTTGGGAAATATATGTTATAATAATCTTGACCATGATAGTATTGGACAAATAATCCAATGTCTTCTAAAAATGGAGGATGATAATAAAAAGTTAAGCTTGTAATAATTCTATTTAATGAAAAGAATTCCCAATTGTTAACATCGCCAAAGAGCCAAGTAAACTGTCCTTTTAATGAAAATTTAGCTTTCTCTTTTTGTCCTTCAGTTGTTTCATATGGGAGTTTGAAAATTGCAAATTGATTATTCCATCTATAGAAGCTGTAAAGTTTTCTCAATTCGATATCCGAAAATCTTTCTAGATGAATTTCTAAAGAGGAGCTAAAAAATTGGGCAGCCTTCAAATTAGTATCATAATATGTTTTTATAAGTCCAAATTCAAAATAATTTGTTGAGAAATTCCCAGAATGATAATTAATATTACTATTCTCCATATAAAAATCATCTTCTTGTCCGTTTGAATGGTGTGCAATTTTGCCAAAAATTGTAAAATTATTGATTGACAGTTCTTTTCCAATAGAATAATAGAAAGTAATATGAGGCATATAACTTGGAGTTCTGACGGGCAAAGACTCTTCGTTATACATGCGCAAAATAATTTGAGGTGTTACTACCGCCATCAACTTTGCATCTTTATTGCTTCTAATTATAAAATTAGGAATTAAGTTGCCTTCAAAAATAAGCGATTCTATATTTCCTAATCCTCCACCCAAAGTGAAATAACTATTTCCCTGATGAACTTCTGACACCAAGGTTAGGTCAAACTCATGTTTGTTTTCATAATTACTCTGAGAATAAAGGGAAAGATTAAATAACAGAATAAATAAAACAAGCATTTGCCATTTGCCATTTTTAGTTACACAATATTTTAATATGTTATTCATAATTATAGGTGAAAATTTAAATTGATTAAATTCCTCGTGTCATAATTCGTTCGGTGAATTTTCCATCTTCTATTCCCGAATTAATTTGAACATTTTTTAGCTCCATAATTGTCTTGTGGTCTTTTTGTTTGTTTTTCATTTCTGAATGAGTAATTATTAAAAAGCCATTAATATCTTCATATTTTTCAACAGTTAGCTCTTTTAGCAATTCTTTATCTTCATCATAAAATTCCTTTTTTAAGCCAATCCATTTATCTTTAATAATCCAAGTAATAGTTTTAGAATACATATAATCTTTATCAATTGGAGAGCTTTCAATAACATAACATTGTTCGTCATTTAGTTTTTCTTGTCTAATAATTTTATGCACATCTTGATTTGGTTTTCTATCGCCAAGATCATCGTATGTAAAGTCCGAGCCCATAAAATAATCGCTTTTGCTATCGCTCGAAATTCGTTTTGTTTTTTTCAAAGCTGGAAGATAAATCCATTGATCGTCATCTTTGCCTTCGTCATCATAACTCCAGCTCATAAAAGATGTATTTTTAACATCCGCAGGTGATTGGAAAAACATAATTTTCTTATCAACTTTGCCCAAATCTTTTGTGAATTGTTTAATTTCTCTAACACGTTCATTATTAGCAGAGTTGGTTAAAGTCATTGTTAAATCGGAAGTCATATCATCACCAACTTCGCGATTATAAACTTTTTCCACAATTTGTAAAGCTGTTAATTCTTGAGCAAAAGCCACAAAATTGGATAACAACAATAGTGTAATTAAAACCACTAATATTTTTGAAGTTTTCATTTTAATTTCCCTTTTTATTTTTGAAGTAAATATTTGATTTATTTAATAAAATTAGCATAATAGTAAGTGTTCCAACAAAGCTTGTGAACATATTTAATGAAACTAGTGCTCCAAGTTCTCTATTTGGAGGAAAAACGGAAAATAGCAGCACTAAAAAGCCAGCAATAACAACAATTGCATTGAACAATATTGCTCTTCCAGAATGTGAAAAAGTCTTTTGAGCTGTTAAAAGTTTGTCATTGTTTTGTGAATTTAATTTATATTGCTCCATAAAATGGATTGCATAGTCAATTCCAATTCCAATGGCAATGCTTGAAAGCAGCGCAGTAGTTGAATTAAGCGCAATATCTGTCCAGCCCATAATTCCAAAACTCAAAACTGCTGTAATTACAATTGGAACAGAGCCAATAAGCCCGAGATAAATATTTTTGAACATAAATGCTATAAGTCCAATAACAATAAAAAGAGATAAAATAAGACTTATAATTTGACCTTCAAGAATTAAATCTGTGAAAACGAGTCCTTTATAACCAGAACCAGCGTAGTTCATTTCAATTCCTAAATTTTTGAAATCGTCTTTGAACAATTCAATTTTGTCAATTGCAGCGTTTATAGTTTTTGAATTATCACTTTTTAATTGGAAGTTAATATTAAGTTTGTTGTATTTATAATTAACAACTTTCCAAAGATTTTCGGGGTCGCCTGACATTTCGTAAAGTAAAAGATACTGTGCAATTAAATTTTGATTATCTGGAATGCTGTTGAATGCTTCATCATCGGCATGCATAACTTTGTTCATTCGTTTAATATAATCAGTTAAAGTAAATGTGTTTCCGACAAGTTGAAGCGAATTATCAACATCATTTTGCATTTTATCGACTAATTTAAGCACTTCTGGATTTTTGAAAGCATCTTCGTTTTTGCTATCCAAAACCAAATTTAGTGTGGAAGTTCCTCCAAAATGTTCGTTTATGAAATTATCAGTTAAAACAATTTCGCTATCTTTTTCAAATTTGTCCAAAAAGCTGGAGTTAATCCAAACTTTGCCAATTCCAACAATAGCAATAGCCACTATAATTATTGTCGCAAAAATTGTAAGGCTTTTATATTTCAATATTTTTGTAGTAAGATTGTAAGCAAAGTGATTGCTGTTTTTGTTTTCTTTTTTAATCCTAACTTTAGGCAAACCAAGTAATAAAACGCCTACTGGAATTAAAAGTAAAGAAAAAACCATTGCAGCTAAAACACCAAAAGCTGTGAAAATTCCAAAATATTTTATTGGATAAACTTGTGAAGTTATAAGTGACAGAAATCCAACAGCAGTTGTAATTGAAGTCATTACAACAGGTTTCCACATTTTATTTAACATATCAAACACAGCTTCTTGCTTAGTTGCTTGTGGATTTTTATTAACAAAAAGTTGCAAATGACTGTAAAGATGAATTCCATCTGCAACGCCAATTGCAATTAACATTACGGGAATCATTGTTGAAACGGCATAAATTGGAACATTAAAAAGAGCCATTAAACCAAAAGCCCAAAGTGTGCTAAAAATAACTACAGAAAGAGTAAAAAATGTACTTCTTATGCTACGAAGAGTTAAATAAAGCACAATTATAATTACAAGTAAAACAATTGGAACCATTTTTTGCATATCTGCTGGACCTAAAAGAGCCATAGTTCCTTCAACGATTGGTCTTCCTGCAACATGTACTTTTATGTTTTCGGTTTCAGTATTTTTAGCCAATTCTAAAATATCATTATAAAATTCTTGTGTAAATACATCATCATTTAAAGCGGCAATAACAACGGAAACCGTTTCATCGTTAGAAACTAAGCGTCCAAAAACCATTTCGTTAGTAACAACTTTGTTGCGAAGCTCATCAAACTCTTCTTTAGTTTCTGGAACTGCTTTATAAAATGCTTTTACATCCATTCCATCTTCTGTTCCAACAATATTATCTGCGGTAAAAAGGGAAGTAACATCTGCTTTTTCAATTTGAGGCATTTTTTGGAATTCTTTGGTCAAATTCTTAATAATTTGGAGAGTCTCCGTGTTATAAATTCCGTTTTTATTTTCAACTGCAACTATAATTCCGTCTTTAATATTAAACCATTCTTCAGCTTGGTCGCTATAAACAAAAGCTGGATGATCTTTTGGCATATATTCGTCAAGATTGGTTTCCATTCTTGAATTTTCTGTCATTTTCATAAAAAGAAAAACAGAAATGATTATTGTTATCGCTAAAATCCAGTAAGGGTATTTTAGCACTTTTTTTAATATTTTGTTCATTTAGTTTATCCTTGTTAGTTAATACTCACTAACCTTTTAATTAAAAAAATTATTTTTTTATAATTTGCTCAATTGAATTCCAAAGAATTAAACCTTCATCTTGAAGATTAAACGAATAATTTGAAAGTCGCCATTTTGTAACAATCAATCTTAAAGCTCCAGTAATTATAAAAGCAAATTGTTCTGCTGGAACAGAATCAATAATTGTATTCAAATTTTGACCTTTTCTAATAATTTCGAGCATAATTTTTTGACTCGAATTCATTATTTCAAAAACTCTATCAGAAAGTAGGCGGTCGTTTCGGAATAATTCTTCAGAAAAAATTACAGAAGCAATTGCTGGATTTTTAGCAAAATATTTAAATCTCGATTCAAATATTGACTTTAATTTATCAATTGGATTAATACTATCATTTCCAATAGTGGCAAGAAAATTTTCTTTGTTTTCTGAAAAAAGGGATAATATGCCAACTAAAATTTGTTGTTTATTTTCAAAATGTCTATAAATTGCTGGTTCTGTCACATTTATGGAATTTGCTAAATTTTTGATTGTTAAACCTTGAATGCCTTTTTCGGCAATAAGTTTTATTGCTTCTTGTAATATTTCTGATTGTCTCGTTGTCATAATTTACATGTTAGTTAATAATCACTAACCTAATTTAATAAAAAAAAATCCATTGTCAAATAAAAAAATAGGGAGCATTCATTTTGAAAATAAATGCTCCCTTGTTGAGTTTACCAAGAACCTCTCTCTTTTGGAGAGTTAATTATTGTATCAAACAATTCTTGAGAAATAAATTGTGGTCCGTAAGTTCCACCATATTGCAAAACTCTTGAATAAAATGAACGTAAGTGATTTCGCGAGCCTTTTGTTAAATTATTGTAAACTAAAAGAATATCTTCACTTTCAATTTCGGCACTAAATTCCATTAAATCTTTAATATCCAAATCTTCAATTGTCGCGCCAACTTTAAGGGCTTCAAGAAGACTTACATTTCCAGCTTCTGTTAATTGTGTATATAAAGCCGCAAGATCTTGGTTTTGGAAAACTCCAATTTCATCAATTTCTACTGGATCTTTCAATTCATATTTATCCAAAAGCATTTTTATTGCGCTCATGTGTGTACTTTCACTTTTTGCAATATTGTTAAAAATTCGCAAACCATATTTTTCATAGAAGAAAAGATATACATCACGTGCTAATTTTTCTTCTTCACGCATAAAAATTAAGCCATTTTCGGCGGAGTCAGAAAGTTCAGTTTTAGGAAGGCTAGCAATTGCATCTTCAATTTGTTGAGCTTCAACATTAAGTGCAGAATCATCTGCCGCAACTATTGAACTGTCGCTTTTACAACCGACAAATGCTAATGCATACAATAATATTACAATTCCAAAATATTTCTTTTTCATGATATCTCCTTTTTGTTAAATAATTTGAACCAATTTACGCTACAACCGTGCCAAGTTGAATTTATTATAAAAATAAAGGATTCTTAGGAAAAGGGATTAATTATTCGACATATAAGACGAAAAACTCGCCATGTTGAGATAAAGTGTCTTTTTAATTGCACCTAGTCTTTCAATACTAAAATTATAATTAAATCATATATTTTGTATATTTCACACTTAATTTAAGGCTGTCTAGGAGCATTAAGACTGTAAATCTTCAGACGGAAATGAATTTTTGAAATGCTTAACTTTGTGTAGTAAAAAGAAGCAAAGCCAGAATTATATCAAGATTACTTTTTTACTGCTGTCGAGGACTATTCCTCGACAGAAAAGCATGAGAAATAGAAGAAATATGCAATTAAGCAATAGAAACTAATAAATGGAAGAGAAATTTCGCAAGCAAAGCAAAAATGTCGAGGAATGGTTCTCGACAGCAATTTAACAATCCAACAATTTAACAATAAAACAATTTATCAGTTCAACAATTGAGAAGCATCCAAAATCGAATTATTAGTTAAATGTATTTAGAAAATCAAACAAATGTAGATGTTCAATTCCTTTATAGTTGCCAAGAGTAAAATTATCCAAAGAAACGACTATTTTTCTGTAATTATCCTTAATTTCCAAAAGATTTCCAAACTCACGTTCTCTAACGTTATCATCGGTTATTAAATATGCACACTGAATATAAACTATGGTTCCATCTTTTTCGCATATAAAATCAATTTCTTTAGAACCTAATTTCCCGACAAAAACTACATAATTATTTGTTTTTAGATGAATAAAAACAATATTTTCGAGCAATTGGTTAATGTGTGTTTGCTGATAACCAATAATTGAATTTTTTATTCCCCAATCTTCAAAATAGTACTTCTCTCCAACTTCAAAAACCTTTTTGCCGACTATATCTGATCTATTTACTTTATAAATCAAAAAAGCTTGACACAAATAATCTAAGTAAGTTAACACAACTTGCGGCGAAATATTTGTTTTTTGAGATTTTAGATAGTCGCTTATTTTTTTTGCCGAAAGAATATTTCCAACATTATTTGCCGCAAACTTTACTAAATTTTCGAGAAAATTAGTATTTCTGATATTAAAACGTGAGATAATATCTTTGTAAATAATAGTTGAATAGATATTTTTTAGATAATCAAAAACAATTTCTTCTTTAAGAGGAAGATTTTTAATAAAAGGGAGTCCGCCAAAAATTAAATACTTTTCCAAACTCGATTTATCATTAGGCAATTTATGAAAGAGTAAAAATTCGTTCCACGAAAGTCCAAAAACCTTTATTTCAATATATCTTCCGCTTAAATAAGACGCCAATTCTCCCGAAAGCAAATTTGCGTTACTGCCGGTGCAATATATATCAAAATTATCGTATGAATAAAAATGGCGGAGTGCTTTTTCAAATCCTTCAATATCTTGAATTTCATCAATAAAAACGTAGTTAGTCCTATCTATTTCCATTTTTTGTTCAATATATTCAATCAAATTGGAATAGTTTTTTATTTCGTCAAATTGATATTTTTCCTTATCCACAAAAACACAATTCGCATTTAAGTCCTTTTCTTTGATTAAATCAATTAATTGAAGTAGTAGGTAACTTTTTCCAACGCGTCTTTGTCCTACTAAAACTTTAATTAAATTCTTTCCTATAAAAGGCTCTACTTTATCTAAATAAAATTTTCGTTGTAAGTTTTCCATTAGATATTTTCCTTTAAGAATTATTTCAAATATAATAGAAATAATTGCTTAAAACAAAATATATTTCAAGTATAATTGAAATGTGTGATATACGTGTAATATTTTACAAATATGAAATTGATGAGCAGAAAGGAACGAAAATATTCGTTAATGTTTTCCATGTTGCAAAAAAGGAACGAAAATATTCGTTCCCTACATGTAATTGGAAAAATAATTAAACAATTAAAATTTCTAATTAATTATTTCTCATCCTTTGCTTCACAGTTTCCAGCAGTTGATTTATAACTTTTGAAATGCTTAACATTGTGTAGCAAAAGGAGTTAAAAACGGACAAATGAACAAGTTAACAAGTTAACAAATTACATAAACGATTTTACTTATGAAGATAGTAAACATACTTTTGAGAAAGTCTAAGTGGTGTTCGACAGTAGTAAAAAATTAAATTAAACGAAAAAGAGGCTTAATAATTTGAAAATTCATTTTTAAATTATTAAGCCTCTAGGATGATATTTCTTCTAACATTCTTCCTCCTTTTTTAAAAATTATTTAACCAGAATCATTTTTTTTGTTTCTATAAAATCACCAGCAGCAATCCTATAAAAATATGTTCCACTTGGTAAATTTGAAGCATTAAATTCTACCTCATAATTACCAATAGATTTCTCTTCATTAACCAGAGTTTCAATTTCTCTTCCAAGTATATCGTAAACTTTTAAAGTTACAAAACTATTTGTGGAGAGATTATAACCAATTTTAGTGCTTGGATTGAATGGATTTGGATAGTTTTGACTTAATACAAAGTCAGAAGGAATTTGTATTTTATCATTAGGTACATCTGTAGTTGGCCAGATATACTGAAATGGATCAACAAGAACTGTGTCTCCATTGTTGTAGACGAATCTTAGGTTGTTTACCTGAATTTTACCCTCAACATAGCAACTTTCTTCGCAATAAAAAGCAAAATCCATTACTATCATGTGAACGAACTCTTTGTAAATTAATGATGGTCGTTTAATCGTTTGCCAACCTAATGTATCTTTGGTGGGACCATAAGAACATACAACACTTCCAGACCCTGTCGTGTCTATTAGACCTATTACTATTGCTACTGATGAAACAGGGATGGTACTATTACTAATCTTAATATCAATAAGTACTTCATCAGGAAATGAATACTCGGGTTCTTTTAGCTTAAATTTACCAAATTAATTTTGTAAAACATAATAATCCCCGATTGGTTGAGATGCCCAACCAGCATTCTTAAATGTCATTACTGAGTCATCTGGTGTAGGACCTTCCTCTATCATCATCCCTGTGTTCACAGTATCTGTGATGCCCCATGCTCCACCATAACTCCACCCATTCACATTATACATACTGTATTGTGAAAATAGTGAGATAGGCAACAACATAAGGATTATTACCATAAATATTTTTGCACGTATCATTTTCGTTCTCCTTTTTTATTGGCAATAAACTATATTTGCTATTGTATACCAAATTTAAGCAATTTGTCAATGTCAAGAATTTTAAAATAATAAAAAACCTAATATTTTCGTTAGTTTATCCACAGTTTTTTTGAACTTATTTTTAACCAAAATATTATTATTAGATGTGGATGTATTGTAGCCAAATTAATTATCATTGTCAACATTTTTGTAAAACACCTAGTTCAATTTTACCCAGAATTTTGTAATATAATGACATTTAATGCCCTCAAAAACCATTATAATTCTCTAAAAAGTATCAATCGCATATATGTCGTATTATTTTTAGGTGTAGGCTTGAACTGTGGTTTGGGTTAATTGATACATTAAATGTTTTTAACTCGTTTCTCAAGCCAATCAAATATTACCTTAAAACTAAAATTGTGCTCAGACAAATTTCTCACATAAAAGTCATTTGCTTCTTCACTATCGCAAGAAATATAAAATCCATTTATTCTCAAAAAAACATCCGCCGCAAAAAAGGAAACTCTCTTGTTACCATCTAAAAAAGAATGATTCATTGCCAAACTTTCCATCAAAGCAGCAGCTTCCTCAATAATATTATTATAATAACCGACTTGAGGGCGCATGACTGAAGATTCAACTGAATTGATATCTCTAACGCCATGAATACCGCCAAATTCATCAATTAGTTCTTTATGTATCTATAATAAATCGGCAACTGATAGATATTTTCTCATTTGGCTAACAACTCACCAAGACGATAATTTTTTTTTACGCTTTCTTTTAGTTGAGAAATCACTTCTTTGCTAACTTTTGAAGTTTCCTTTTCTTCATCAGGAATTCGTAATTCAAAAGGCAAACCATTGTATTCCTCTATTAAACTGTAAAAAATATTTATAGCCTCAGAGTGATTTATACCAAGGCGAGATAGTATCTTTGCTACTCTTTCTTTTTTTTGGGGATTTATCATTGCTCTTACTGTTGCAGTTTTTTCCATTTTTTAACCAAAATATTATTATTAAATATGGCTGTATTATAGCCACATTAATTCTCATTGTCAATACTTTTGTAGCATAACGAAATTAGTCCACAAGAAAATGATCTTAATTAAAATAGCACCAATGTCCGCTTAGGATGAATCTTCGAAACCAAAAAAACATTTTCAAAGAATTTTAGTATATTTCACGGTTGTTTATAAAACTGGTATTAAAATTGGAAAATGAAAAAATAATAGTAACTTCAGCTTTGCCTTATGCAAACGGACCAATACATTTAGGGCATTTAAGCGGTGCATATTTGCCTGCGGATATTTTTGTTCGTTATAAAAGATTAACCAAATCCGATATAATTTATGTTTGCGGATCCGATGAACACGGAGTTCCAATAACAATTACAGCCGATAAAGAAAAATTAACTCCACAAGATATTATTAATAGATATCACGAAAGCAACAAAGCAGCATTTGCAAAATTTGGAATGAGTTTTGACATTTATTCAAGAACAAGCATTCCAACTCATCACCAAACTGCCCAAGATTTTTTCATGAGTTACAACAATCAAGGAATTCTTACAGAAAAGAAAACATTGCAATTTTATGATGAAAAAGCTGGAATGTTTTTACCAGATAGATATGTTGAAGGCACTTGTCCAAAATGTGGATATGATGAAGCGCGCAGTGATGAATGTGAAAAATGTGGTGATTTATATGACCCAAGTGAATTGATAAATCCTAAAAGTAAAATCTCTGGTGGAACTCCAGAATTAAAAGAAACTTCGCATTGGTACTTTCCGCTTGGCAAATATCAAGAACGCCTCGAAAAATATATAAATGAAGCAAACGAAAAGTTTAATTGGAAAGATAATGTTCTTAACTATTGTAAAGGCTGGTTTAAGGATGGATTAAAAGATCGCGCTGTTACCCGCGATTTAGATTGGGGCGTAAAAGTTCCTTTAGAAAATGCCAACGCAAAAGTGCTTTATGTGTGGTTTGAAGCTGTACTTGGTTATATTTCTGCCACAAAAGAATTATTCAAAGAAAGCAATAATCCAGATGAATGGAAAGAGTATTGGCAAAATGAAAATACTCGCTACATTGCTTTTATTGGAAAAGACAATATTGTATTTCACACAATAATTTTCCCAGCAATGTTAATGGCTTGGAATGACACAAACGACGAAAAATTTGTACTTCCAGAAAATGTGCCTGCAAATGAATTTTTGAACTTTGAAGGAAAGAAATTTTCAAAATCGAGAGGATGGGGAATTGATGTTGAACAATTTTTGGAAATTTTTCCAGCTTATTCTTTACGCTATACTTTGGCTGCCAACTTGCCAGAAAATAAGGATACGGATTTTTATTGGAAGGAATTTCAAGCAAAAAGCAATTCTGAATTAGCCGATATTTTAGGAAATTTTATTAACAGAACATTCATTTTTGCAAGTAAACATTTTGATGAAAAAGTTCCCGAAAGAGGCGAACTTGAAACAATTGATAAAGAAATGTTAGCTCTTATTTCAGAAGCTCCAAAGAAAATTGGCAATTTAATTGAAAAGTATAAAATTAGAGATGCCGTTTTCGAAATGATGTCGCTGGCACGCGCAGGCAATAAATATTTTAACGATTCTGAACCTTGGGTTAGCGTAAAAAATGATAAAACTAGAACTGCTACTACGGTAAATATTTGTCTTAAAACAATTTATACTTTGGCAGAAGTTTTTTCACCAGTAATTCCTTTTTCAACAGAGAAAATTTTTAAAATGCTAAATGTTAAATCCTCAGATTGGAATGAAATTGGAAATAAAGAGTTTGAAGTTGGTCATCAATTAAATAAATCTGAAATATTATTTACTAAAATTGAAGATAAAACAATTGATGCTGAAATATTAAAATGGAGTAATCTAGCAACAGTGGAAGAAAAAGAAGAAGAAAAGTTTCCAGAAATAACTTTTGAAGATTTCATGAAAGTTGATTTAAAAGTTGCCGAAATTATTGCTGCTGAAAATGTAAAGAAAAGTAAGAAATTATTAAAACTTCAAGTTAAAATTGGGAAAACCGAAAGACAAGTTGTGGCAGGAATTGCGCAAAGTTATAAACCAGAAAATTTGATTGGAAAGAAAGTTGTAATGGTTGCAAACCTAAAACCAGCAATACTTTTTGGACTTGAATCACAGGGAATGATTTTAGCAATTGAAGATGAAAACGGTAAATTAAATGTTGTTGAAGTAACTAATTCTCTTAATTCTGGTTTGAAAGTAAGATAGGCATTACAAGGAATGATAATTAAAAAACCGGCTCCAAGAAATAAGACAATCCAAATTACTGGAGAAGATTTTGAAAATTTTGAGAAAAAGATAATTCACTTAGATAAAAATATTTCTATTGATAATTTGATTAATAAAACTATTAATCAAGACTTATTTGATGCAATTGAATTTTTACCAGATAGTTTTATTGACTTGCTTTTTATTGATCCACCATACAATATGAATAAGAAATTTGGTGCTTCCAAATTTAAAGAAAGCTCTGTTGAAGATTATACCGATTGGCTAGACAATTTAATTTCAAAGCTAAATAGATGCATTAAACCTACTGCATCTATTTATATTTGTGGTGATTGGAAATCCTCTACTTCAATTCATCAAGTAATGGAAAAATATTTTGTTGTTCGCAACCGAATTACTTGGGAGCGTGAAAAAGGCAGAGGAGCCAAAACAAATTGGAAAATGAACTCGGAAGATATTTGGTTTGGAACAAAATCGAAGGAATATTTTTATAACCCAGATGCTGTAAAATTAAAAAGAAAAGTTATTGCACCTTACAGAACAAATAGCGGTATACCAAAGGATTGGGATGATACAGAAAGCGGTCAGTTTCGTTTAACATTTCCATCTAATTTATGGAACGATATTTCGGTACCGTTTTGGTCAATGTCCGAAAATACTGAGCATCCAACACAAAAACCGGAAAAATTATTGGCAAAAATAATTCTTGCAAGCAGTAAAAAAGGTGATTTGGTTTTTGATCCTTTTCTTGGTTCGGGAACAACTTCGGTTGTTGCTAAAAAATTAGGAAGAAATTTTGTTGGAGTTGAAATAGATAAAAACTTTGCAATTACAACAGAAAAACGACTTTTAATGGTGCATGAAAACAATAATATTCAAGGATATTCAGACGGTATATTTTGGGAAAGAAATAGTGCCAATATTAAAAAAAATATATGTTAGCACAGATTAGTTATCTGTACAGTAAATTGAAGTAAATAATTAATAAATAATAAATTACTAATCACAAAATTAACAAAGAAATAACGGAGGAATAAGCCTAATGCGAAATTTGTCAAAATTATTCATTATTGCAGTAGTTAGTTTAATAGTTACTTCTTGTGCAACAAAACATGCAGATATTGTTGTAGCGGAATTTGATAATTACAAAGTTACACTAAGCGAGTTTGAAAAAGCTTATGCAAAAAATACAGGCGGAATGGAAGCTGCTAAAAAGGATTCTATCGAAAATTACAAAAAATTCCTTGATTTATATGTTGCATATAAAATGAAACTTAGAGATGCCCACGTTCGAAATTATCAAAATGATGAAGAGTTGGTTGCTGAGTTAAATAATTACAAAGAACAAGTTGGGGTTAGTTACATTGAAGAAAAGAAAATTGTAACTCCAGGAATGTTAAATTTTTATAATGAACGAAAAGAAGAAGTTCGTGTTAGCCATATAATGATAAAAGTTGGTCCAGAAAATGCTTTTAAAACAGCTCAATCAATTCTTGACAGCATTAAAACTGGTAAATCTTTTGAAGAAATGGTTACTAAGTATTCTCAAGATACTTTTTCAAAGACAAATGGAGGTGATATTTATTGGTTTACTGCTGGTCAAATAATTCCTTCTTTCGAAAAAGCAGCTTACAACACACCAGTTGGCCAAGTTTATCCTAAAGTTGTTAAAACTAAATATGGTTATCATATTCTTAAAGTTACAGATAGACAACCGCGTAAGTACAAAATAAGTGCGAAACATATTCTTGTTAAAAATGCAGAAAGACAAGGTGATATGGTTGACGCAATTCCTGGTGAAAAACCTTTTGTAAAAATTACACGAATAAGAACAGAAATTATGAATGGAGCTGATTTTGATTCTTTAGCTCGAATGTATTCTGACGATCCTGGCTCTGGTGCAAAGGGTGGCGATCTTGGATTTTTTGAAAGAAGAATGATGGTACAACCTTTTGATGAAGCTGCATTCAAATTAAAAACTGGAGAAGTCTCAAATATTGTTACTACACGTTTTGGTTACCACATAATAAAACTAACTGACGAAATGGAATATCCTCCTTTTGAAAAAGAAGTTGAAAATATTAGAGAATTATATAAAAAAGCACGATATCAAGATGATTACGATGAATATATAAATGGATTAATTGCCAAATTCAATTATAAAATAAATAATAATTTAATTGTAAAAATTGGAAAAGCTTTTTCAGATTCAACTTTAACAGAACAGTTAACTGAGGATAAAAACTATTTGATGTTTAAGGATTCTATTTTAGCTTCTATTGGAAATGATAATTTTGATGTAGCATCATTTTTCGGATTTTTACTTTTACATCCAGAATTTAATAACAAAGTATTAAATAATGAACTTATTTCAAAAGGTGCAACTTCCTTTGGGAACAATTTTTTATTAAAACGTAAATCAAAAGAATTAATAGATTCTGATAAGGAATTTGCTAGTTTAATGGATGACTATCAAAATGGAATTTTCATTTTTAAATTACAAGAAAATGAAGTTTGGGATAAAATTGCTATTGATAGCACAAAACTTCGTGAAGAATACGATAATTCAAAAAATCAATTTATGATAGAAGGTAAAGTTAACTTCAACGAAATATATTCAAGAAGTAAAGATAAAATAGAAGAATACTACCAAATGCTTAAAAATGGCGTTGAATTTGATTCGGTTGCTGTAAAATATACCGAAAGACCTGGATTTAAAGCAAAATTTGGACGCCACGGATTTAAGAATATAAATGATAGTGAATTATCTAAAAAAGCTTATTCGCTTGAAAAAGATGGTGATTTCTCCGAAATATTTGCTGCTGATAATGGTTGGGCAATTGTAATTTTAAGAAACAAAACTGCTCCAAGAGTAAAAACATTTGAGGAAGCTTTACCAGAATTATCGAGTAAGTTTCAAGAAACTGAGAGTAAACGACTCGAAAATGAATATATAAACGGTTTGAATAATCTTTATCAACCAGAATATTTTTATGATGAATTAAAAAATGCTTATAAATCTGAACAAAAATAATAAATATGTCTTTGTAATTCTACTCTTCCTTTTTGCTTCTTGTGCAGAAAAGGAAGAGGTGAATTATGTGGTTAAAGTAGGTGATTCTTATTTAACTGAAGAGAATATTGCTGAATATTTAAATTCCAAAAGATATGTGAACAAATTTAGAGAAGAATTTATTCGTGAATGGATTGAAAAGGAACTAATTTATTTAGATGCGGTTGAAAAAGGGATTCTTAATTCGGATGAATTTAATGAGATAATTAATACGTCAAGAATTGAAATTGCAAATGCTCTGGTTATTAAACAAATGATTTCTGAAAAGGCATTTAAAACAACAAAAAAAGAACTTGAGGATTTTTATCTAAATAATATTGCAAAATTTAAGGTAGTTACACCTATTCTCGTTTTCAACCAAGTTAGTTTTTCTGAAAGAGCATTTGCGGAAGAATTTTTAGAGATTTTAATCAAAAGTAATTGGGCAAATGCAATAAATAATTTTGCAAACCAAAAATCTAAAATTTCTATTAAAGAAAATAGAAATGAATATGTTTATAATATATTAAATGAAGATTTAAAAAACGAAATTGAAATGCTTAGTGAGAACGAGTTTAGCCGAATTATAGAGATATCTTCAAATAATTTTGTAATTGTTCAGTTAATAAAAAGACACAACAAAAATGAACTGCCAGAATTTGAGGATATAAAAGAAGAAGTTGAACAAAAATACCTTTCCTTAAAGAGGAAAGAACTTTATGATAATTATTTAAAAAAACTTTATTCAGAATATAGTTCTGTAATAGTGAGGTAAATCAAAATATGAAAAAAATATTAATACTCTTGTTGATAATGTGTGGTTCTCTATTTGCTCAAGAGGTATTGGATGAAATAGTTGCGGTTGTTGATAATGAGATTATTCTAAAATCTGAATTAGATTTGCGAATAAATATTGAAGCTTCACAAAAAAAGTTTGACCCTGCAAATAAAGACAATAGGAAAAGAGTTTTAGATGGAATGGTCGCTGAAAAACTCCTTTACGCACAAGCAGAACTTGATACAATTGTTGTAACAGATGAAGAGATTAATCAACAGCTTGATTATCAAATGAATTATTTTATACAGCAATATGGTTCACGTGAACGAGTTGAAGAAACTTATGGAATGAGTATTGAGAAAATTAAACGCGAATTCAAAGAAGAGACTCGTAAAAATATAATGGCTCAAAAAGTGCAACAGCAAAAATTTGGTGAAATTGATGTTACCCGAAGAGAAGTAATTGAATTTTATTATTCGTACAAAGATTCTTTAGGATTGATTCCTGAAAAATTTACACTTGGCCATATTTTTATAAATCCTAAGAAGAATTCCGAAGTTAAGGCAAAAGCAAAATTGTTTACTGAATCTTTATTGGATTCATTAAGACATGGTTCAGATTTTGGACAACTTGCAACTAAATATTCTGATGACCCAGGCAGTCGTACACAAGGTGGTGATTTAGGAACAGTTGACCGTGGTGTGTTTTATCCAGAATTTGAAGCTGCGGCATTTGCATTAAAAGATAACGAAATTTCTGATATTGTTGAGTCTCCAGTTGGATTTCATATTATTCAATTATTAGAAAAAAAAGGTAATCAAATTCATGCACGCCATATTTTAGTTATGATAAAAAGTGATGACCAATCCGATTACAAAGCAATTGAATTTTTAACAGATATTAAAGATAGCATTCGCCACGAAGTAAATACTTTTGAATATTATGCTCAAAAATATAGTGATGATAAAGAAACAGCAAAATTTGATGGTAATCTTGGAACTTTGGAAGTTGGGCAAATTGAGCAGCAACTACTTAAAACCATTTACAATATGAAAGAGGGTGAAATTTCACCTCCTAAAAAAATTAACATTGATGCTCAAAATTATGGTTATCATATTGTTAAGTTGTATAAAAGAATACCAGAACATGTAGCAAATATTGAAACTGATTTTGATGATATTAAGCGTTTAACTCAATTTAGAAAACGAGAACAACTTTATAATAATTGGGTTAAAGAATTAAAATCAAAAATTTATTGGGAAATTAAAATTTAGGTGAAATTTGAGTTTAAGTAATAGCAATTTAAATGATGTTCATTTAGTAGAAAAATTAAATGAAACAGTTAAAAATATAAAAAATGAAGTTCATAAAGTAATTGTTGGGCAAGATGAAATAATAGGCAATACTCTTGTAGCTTTGCTTTCTGGAGGACACACTTTGTTGGTTGGTGTTCCTGGACTTGCTAAAACATTATTAATTAAAACCATCGCAAATGTGCTTAATTTAAATTTTAGTCGAATTCAGTTTACCCCAGATTTAATGCCTAGTGATATTACCGGTACAGAAATTATTGAAGAAGATCAGATTTCTAAAGAACGCAAATTCAAATTTATTCGTGGCCCAATATTTTCAAATATTATCCTTGCCGATGAAATAAATAGAACCCCACCTAAAACTCAATCTGCACTTCTTGAAGCAATGCAAGAGCATAATGTTACGGCAATGGGAAATACTTATAAACTTGATGAACCTTTTTTTGTTTTAGCAACACAAAATCCAATTGAACAAGAAGGAACATATCCATTACCTGAAGCACAGTTAGATAGATTTATGTTCAACCTTTGGTTAAATTATCCAACCTATGAAGAAGAAATAGCAATTATTAAGTCAACAACTTCCGAAATTATTCCAGAATTAAAAAAAGTTGTTAGCAAAAGTGAACTAATTGAGTTTCAAAAACTTGTTAAAAGAGTTCCAGTTGCTGATAATGTTATTGAATATGCAATTTCAAAAGTTAAAGAAACAAGACCAACAGAAACGAAAAATGCAAAATTAAAGGAATGGATTAACTGGGGAGCTGGACCACGGGCATCGCAATATTTAATAATTGCTGCCAAAACTAAAGCAATTATGGACGGAAGATATACTCCAAATATTGAAGACATAAAATCATCTTTAATTCCAGTTTTGAGGCACAGAATTATTCCAAATTTTAATGCCGAAGCAGATGGAATAACTTCTCTTGATATTATTAATAATCTGATGACAGACTAATATGAATTTTACCCAAATAAAATTACTCCTAATAACTTTATTAGCTGCGATTATTTTATCCTCATGTACAAAAAAGATTCAAGAAGAGGAAACACGTATTAAAGAAATTGAAACACCCAAACCCAATGTTTATGGGCTTTTTGTCGATTCCTTAAATGTATATGAAGGTGTTGTAAAGAAAAATGAAACTTTAACTGATATTTTAATTCCACATAAAGTTTCCTATAAAACAATTACTGAAATTGCAAAACTTGCAAAAGATAAATTTAATGTTCGTAAAATTAAGAGTGGAAAAGAATATAAAATATTTTCTAAAAATGATTCCACAAACGAAATACAATATTTCATTTACGAAAGTGATCCAATAAACTACACAATTGTTGATTTTACCGATTCTGTGAATACAATTATTACTGGTGAAAAAGATATTATAATTAAAGAACGCAAAGTTTCTGGGATTATTGAAAATTCGTTATATGAGACTCTTAATTCTCAAAATGTTAGTGATTTGTTAGCTCTTAAATTAGCTGATGTTTATGCATGGCAAATAGACTTTTATCGTCTTTATGATGGTGATAGTTTTCGTGTAATATTTGAAGAAAAATATATTAATGATAAATTTGTTGGAATTGGTAAAATTAAATTTGCCTACTTTAATCATAGAAACGAAGAATTTTATGCCTTTTACTATGAGCAGAATGGCAAAGGAGAATATTTTGATGATGCTGGTAAAAGTTTGCGTAAAGCATTTCTTAAATCTCCATTAAAATTTGGAAGAATGTCATCAAGTTTTAGTAGAAAAAGATTCCATCCAGTATTGCACCGATTTAAAGCCCATCTAGGAACGGATTATGCTGCACCAACAGGCACTCCAATTCACGCTACTGGCGATGGTGTTGTTATTGAGGCAAGATATAAAAGCAACAACGGAAATTATGTTAAAATTAGGCATAATGGAACGTATATGACTCAATATTTGCACATGTCCAAAATTGCAAAAGGAATTAGACCTGGTGTTTCTGTTAAGCAAGATCAAGTAATTGGTTACGTTGGCTCCACCGGACTAGCAACAGGCCCTCATGTTTGCTATCGTTTTTGGAAAAATGGTGAACAAGTAAATTCAAGAACTCAAAAAGTAGAATCCTCAAATCCAATTTCGGAAAAGAATATTAAAAAGTTCAAAATATTTGTAGATTCGGTAAGGACAATTTTAGATTCGGTAAAAATTATTAAAATTGACATATCAAAAAATAAGTTCCAAGATTAAATAATTATTGCATTAGAATATTTAAATTTCATTAAATTTTGTTGTAAGAATAATAATGTTTGGAGAAATTTATCAAATCAACTGAAAGTAATATTTATCAGGTAGTTAAAAATGAATTATTTATAACTCCTTTACAGTTATTAGCCTCATTACTAATTGTAGCTGGCTCTTTTGCATTATTGTTTGAGGTAAAATACTTTACTGATTTTTCAGTTAAAATATATTTAGGTCGCTTAGTTGCAACTCTAATTGGTTTTTTAATTCTTATATCAACAAACTTTAGGTTTGGAAAAGAACATCCTATTTTATTAATACATGTTCTGCTTCTTACAATTATATCTTCATTTGTGTCAATTATTTTATTAATCCCAGAATCTATATTTATTAATTCGCAATTACTTTCACTTATAATATTTACTTCTGCACTTTTTTTAAGTTGGGATGTTAAAAACCAAATTATTGTAGCTATTTATTACAATTTACTTTTTGCAGCTTCTATTTTATTGAACAATCAATCAATTTATTTTTTGCCATCTTTCTTTTCTGCTTTTATTTTTGTTGTTTTTATAAGTCTTTTAAGTATAGCTGCAACTGCAATCAATCTAAAATTAAGAGCTGAAGTGATTAAAAAAACCATAGAAGCTAAAAATTATCTCGATAACGCTTCAGAAGGAATATTTAAGATATCATTAAACGGTGATTTAATTTTTGTAAATCCTGCTTTTATAACTATGTTAAAATTGGAGTTTATTAAACAGGTTACTTCTAATATTAATTTTAATCAACTTTTTAGCAATATAGAAGATTACAATAATTTTATTAATGAAGTAAAAGAAATAGGAATTATTAGAGATAAAGAATACGCTTTTTTAGATTTTTTAAAGGGTGAGGTTTTCGTTTTGTTAAATGCACGTACTGTTATTGGAAATAATAAAAGTATTGTAGCTGTTGAAGGTAGTATTTTAGATATTACACACAGAGTTATTGCCCAAAAAAAGATTAAAGAATATAATATTGAATTAGAAAAACTTAACCAAAACAAAGATAAATTCTTTTCAATTGTGGCTCACGATTTAATATCACCATTTACTTCTCTAATTGGGTTTTCTGAAATTATGTACAACGAAGCTGATGATTTAAGCAGGGAAGAAGTTAAAGAATTTTCTGGTAACATATTTGGAGTAGCGACAAAAGCTCATAATTTGTTGGAAAATCTTTTAAGCTGGTCAAGTTTACAATCAAATAGAATAATGTTTAGTCCTAGAGTATTTCCAATTTATTCTGTTGTAGAAGATGTTTTATTATTAAACAAAGGAAATGCCAATAGTAAAGGAATTAAACTAACTAATAATGTTACACAGCAATTGGAAATATATGCCGATTTCAATATGATAAATGCAATATTAAGAAATTTGGTTTCAAATTCTGTAAAATTTACAAATTCAGGTGGTGAAATATCGGTTGGAGTAGCAGAAATAAAAGATTTTTTTGAGTTTTATGTTCAAGATACAGGTGTTGGAATATTGGAAGAAAACATGAAAAAATTATTTAATGTTGGTGTTCATTTTTCAGAAACTGGTACTAATAAGGAAAAAGGAACTGGTTTAGGATTAGTATTATGTGCAGAATTTATTGCAAAGCATAATGGCTCAATTTCCGTTGAAAGTGAATTAGGAAAAGGTAGTAAATTTATTTTTACGATTAGCAAAACATTGGAGTAAGAAATAGTTTTATTTTAAAAAATAATAATGTAAATTTATTAGCTAAAATATGGCGTGTTCGTCTAGTGGTCTAGGACGCTGGCCTCTCACGCCGGTAACACGGGTTCGACTCCCGTACACGCTACAAAGCCTTAAAATAGTCAAAATGTGATGTTTTAAGGCTTTTCTTTTTCTATAATAGTATTTAATTTTTTACTTTTCCAAGAAATAAATAAGTTTTCAGTTTGAGACACCTCAGTAATTATCAAGAATATAATTGGACTGTCATCAATAAAGACATCTAATGATGTTTCATAAACAAAAAGCCTACAAAATTATGTTTATAGGCTTTTTAATTTTAAATCTTCCTAAATTATTTTTACTATTTAAGAAGGTTGAGCTTTATTGATTGAATGAAATTGCCTGTTGTAATTCGAGCAATATAAATTCCACTACTTACTTTTGCACCCATATTATTAGTCGCATTCCACTTCGATTCATATGTGCCAGCTGGCATATAATCTGAATCAATGATTGAGTGAACAAGTCTGCCACGAATATCAAATATCTCAAGTCTTACTTTTTCAGCTTTTGGAAGTGAAAATCGAATTGTTGTTTCCGGATTAAAAGGATTTGGATAAGCGTTTTCTAATTTATAGTTTTTTGGAGTTGAATCTGAAATTGGCTCAGCACCAACATATATTCCATTATGCACTGGTGAATCATTATGACACGATGCACACTCCATATGTGTCATAACGTTACCAAGCACAGCACCACCATGACAACCTAAACAAGTAGCATTTCCTGATGGGTCAGAAAAAGTTCCAACAAATGTACTTGCAAAATATGCATTTAGAACTTGAACTGTCTTTGCTGCAATATCTCCAGCCAAACGGGCACATCTTTCTTTTCTTTCAATATCAGCAACTTTTTTATTGGCAACATTACACCATTGACTAACGGATTGATGACAAAGTGGTGAACCAGAAATATTTTGAGGTAAAGCACCTGAATATTTAATTTCTGTGTAAGTTGTGTTATTTGCGGCATCAGTTGGTAAATTTTCTGTTGTGTACCAGCCCCAAATTTCGTTAATTAATGCAACAGAAGGATCTTTTTCAACAACTAAACTTACAATTGCAGCCGCACCATTTAATGCCCCACATAGCGAACCCCAGCTCACGCCTCCGCCACGTCCAAACAACATAATTTCAATTGGAAAATTGTTCCAAGGGTCACCAATTGCATCCTTCAAACATTCTGTAATACCACCCAAAACTCCTGCTCCACAATCCATACCATTCCAATAAAGAGTATGAGTTTTTAAACGAGCTACTTCTGGGTCGAGAGCTGTGTAAGGGTAAGGCCAAGTATATTCTTTGACATTACCAAATAGTTTTCCACCAGCAATTGTGCTAAGTCCTACAACACCAACAGCAGCACCAGCAACATACTTTGTCGAATTTGCTAAAAAGTCTTTACGTGAATAAAGTTTCTTTTCCATCTTCAAGTTCCTTTTTTTTAGTAATAAAATGATTAATAGTTTTTATAGTTGTTAATAAATTGTCATCGTTTGGAAGTAGGTTTTTTAATTTTTGGAAGTATCCTTTTGCAATTTTGAAGTCACAATACATATATAATATTCCAAGAATTAAATATTTTTCTTTTGGAGTAAAATTTGAATTAAAATTCTCAATATCATAAATCATATCTTTACATATTTGAGGATAGATACTTATTTCATTCTTGAAGATTATATTAATATTTGATTTAATAAGTTCTGTAAATAACATTAGTGCATTATCTATTTCACCTGTTTTTATGCAACACAACACTAATTTCTTTTTTACTAAATAGTTTTCTGGGTGTATTTTTAATACTTCACCATATTGGTAAGAAGCTTCTTGGTAGCGTTCAGAAATAAAATATTGATTTGCAAGCATTTCGTTCATACTCGCAAATAGTCAACTTTTATACCAGAATATTTATTTCGATTTAGACTTAAAAAGATAGGTATGTGTTTTATAATTGCAACACTTTGCAACAAATAAAAGGTTAAAAGGAAATTAGAGGTTTAAAGATGCGTCAGATTGCAACAATTAATTTATCAAGTTGCTATATTTTTTAGTTTTCTATGGATAGTGCTTCTATTAATGCCAAGAATTTCTGCTACTTTAGATTTATTCCAATTGTTTTGGCGAAGTAAAGCAATAATTGTTTCTGTTTTCTCATTTAATTCAATTTCTTTAAGTGAAAGTTTTTGATTACAATGGTCTTTCTTTCTTAAGTGAGATGGTAAAGAACAAGAGCAAATATAATCTGCCCGTTTAGATCTAATAATAGAATATTCAATACAGTTCTCTAATTCCCTAATATTTCCTGGCCAATCGTAATTCATTAAAATATCCATAGTTTCATTATCGGCATATTCAATATTTTTACCATATTTCTCATTAAACTTTTCGATAAAATATTTTGTTAAATATATAATATCTTCTTTGCGCTCTCTAAGTGATGGAACATATAATGGAACAACATTTAAACGATAAAATAAATCTTCTCTAAACTTATTTTTTGAAATTTCATCGAGCAAATTTTTATTTGTTGCAGCAATAATTCTTACATCTGTTTTTCTTGTTTTACTATCACCTAATCTTTCAAAAGTTCCATCTTGAATAACACGTAATAATTGTGCTTGCATTTCAATTGTAATTTCTGCAATTTCGTCTAAAAATATTGTTCCACCATCAGCAAATTCAAATCTACCAATTCTATCATTCTTTGCATCTGTAAAAGCACCTTTTACATGCCCAAATAATTCGCTCGCCAATAAAGTTGGTGGAAGTGCTGCACAATTTACTTTTACAAATGGTGCCTTATTTCTGCTGCTAGTTTCTTTTACAGCATTGGCAATAAGCTCTTTGCCTACTCCAGTTTCACCTGTAATTAAAACTGTGGCAAAACTGTAGGATATTTCACTAATCACATTGAAAAGAGCCACCATTTTTTTTGATTTTCCAATTATTCCATAATACATATTTTCTTTGTTACTATAACCAGAAAAAATACTCTTTCTGTTCTTTTTAAAACTTATTATTCCACCAAGCGTGTCACCATCAACATCATTTAGAATAGAGGCATTTAAAAGTACTGGTATAAGATTTCCGTTATTGTCTTGCAAAGTCGATTCCATATCAATAACATTTTTTCCTGTTTGTAAAACCTCTGTAACTGGACAGCCAATTTCACATCTTTCCGATTTGCAAAGACTACGACATATTTGACCTATAACATCTGTTGGCTTTTTATTAATTATTTGATAGGCGGCTTTATTAACAAACCTAATTTTAAACTCTTTATCAATTACATAAATTCCCTCTGCTAAAGAATCTAAAATTTTTATACTGTTTATGTTTATAAACGGATCTTCAAATTGATTCACTTCTTAATCCTACTAAATGTATAAAGCATTTCTATTCCAATTTGTTCAAATCTTTCTGTATATTTTTCTATTTCCAAATTAGTGTTGTCAAATTCTTTTGGATCGTTATATTTAACTGGAAATCTTGCTTCTGCACCAAAAACTAAGGGACAATTAGCATCCGCATCGGAGCAAGTCATTATTGCAGCAAAATTATTTTGAGGATTAAATTTATCGTTATAAACTTTTGAAAAGCAAGTAATTGGCTCTTTTTCATCCGAAAAATGGACTAAATATATTGGATTTTCCGATTCATCTTTTTGTTCCACTTTAAAACCATAATTTTGTACAGTTTTTACAGCTCTTGGATTAAATGCAGTAGCTTCGGTTCCACCAGAAAAACAATTTATGTTTGGAATGTTAAAATACTCCGCCGCTGTTTTAGCCCAAATTTGACTCATTGTACTTCTTCTTGAATTATGAGTACAAATAAAAATAAGATTTACAACAGCTTCATTATTTATTTTTTGGGAAATATACTCAGCAAATTTTATGAGCAATTCTTTGCGTTCGGTTGATATTTCATTTTCTCGTTTTGCTAAACTAACTAGATTTTGTTCTAATTCATTATATAATTTCATATTTTTACCTTCACTAAGAATTTTATTAAAAATAATTTTCACATAACAAAAATTAGTGATTTTTCTTATGTGAAAATATTAAATTATTGAAAATAATTTATGTCATTAAATAAAAAAGCTCTCTAATTTTAATAAAAAAAGAGGGTTGAATTTTCTAAATAATTTTTAAGTATTTATTTTTGAAAAAGATAAAATACTATTTGAGCAATAACATCTTGACTGTAGTAAAGTAATTTTCAGCTTATAAGGATGCAAAAATTAATTTCAATTGCTAATTCACCACCATCAAATTCAGCTAAATAGTTTCCTGGTGTTTGATGACCAGTAAATAAACTTTTAACCTCTTTACCTAATTCATCATAGTCTACCAACGAAACATTGCTAGAAACTGGTTTGAATATTCTATTTTAGTAGTTGGATTAAATGGATTTGGATAGTTCTGAGTTAATGCAAAATTAGCAGGAACTCCACCAATTTCTTCAACTCGGGTTGTAGGATATCTTGTGAATCCTAGTTTAGCTAATGTAGATGAATCTAATGGTTCCGCAAAATACAGATGAGAATTATCAACCTCTGATTTTAAATATACCCAAGCACTTGGATCAATAGTAAGATTGTTGACATCGCCAGTGTAAGTTGCAAAATCTAATTTTAATGAAGTTTTCCAGTCTGCAGGAATAGGAACCACTCCTGATAGAAAACTCAAGATATCATGCGGTAAATATTATTGAAGATATTTTGGAGAAGATAAAAATAAACTAAAAGATTCCGGCATTACTTTAACAATATTACAACCGGAATCTTTTATTTAAAATCTTACTTCCTTTTTGGTCTGTAAAGATGAGTGCTTTCTCCAAAGAAAACTTCGGCAGCTTCCATAACAGTTTCGGACAAGGTTGGATGTGGATGGATGCTCAATGCTACATCCTTTGCCAAAGCAGCCATTTCAATAGCAAGAACACCTTCAGCAATCATTTCCCCAGCCCCGGCACCGACAATTCCCATTCCCAAAATTCTTTCTGTTTTTGAATCAATAATTAATTTTGTTAAGCCATCAGGTCTGTCTATTGTTGTTGCTCTTCCGCTCGCTGCCCAAGGAAATCTTGCTACTTCAACTTTAATTCCTTTTTCTTTTGCTTCAATTTCTGTAATACCAGCCCAAGCTAATTCAGGATCTGTAAAAACAACTGCCGGAATTGCATTTGGTTCAAACGCAACTTTGTGACCGAGAACAGCTTCAACCGCCACTTTTCCTTCTGCAGTTGCTTTATGTGCCAGCATTGCTCCGCCAACAATATCGCCAATTGCAAATATTTTAGGATCGTTAGTTTGACATTTTTTATCAATCTCAATAAATCCTTTTGGGGAAACTTTTACTTTTGTGTTTTCTAAACCTAATCCTGCCGTAACCGGACTTCTGCCAATAGATACAAGGACTTTATCATATAATTGTTCTTTTTCTTGAATATCATTCCCTTCAAAAGTTACTTTTATTGCGGTACCGGTATCCTCCATTTTTACAACTTTTGTATTTAAATAGACGGCTTCCATTTTTGAGTCGATACTTTTCTTTAATACATTAACCAAATCTTTGTCAGCTCCGGGCAAAAGCGATGAAGTCATTTCAACAACAGAAACTTTACTTCCCAAAGATGAATAAACAGAACCCATTTCCAAACCAATATAACCTCCGCCAACAACAAGAAATCTTTTTGGAACATCTGCTAATTCCAATGCGCCTGTTGAGTCTAAAACTCTTGGTGAATCTATAGATAAGCCGGGAATTCTTGTCGGGACTGAACCTGTTGCAATAATAGCATTTTCAAATTCTAAATCTGTTTCAGTGCCATCAACTTTTTTGATATGAAGTTTTGAAGAATTTATAAATGAAGCACGTCCTTCGATGTAAGTGATTTTTCTGGCTTTGGCTAATTGCCCTAATCCGCCTGTCATTTGATTTACAACTTTATTTTTGAAATCGCGTAGTTTATCTATATCAATTTTTGGTTTCCCAAAATCAATTCCCCAATTTTTGGCTTCTTCTGCTTCATGCAATAATTTTGCAATATGCAAAAGAGCTTTTGAAGGAATGCACCCACGGTAAAGACAAACTCCGCCCGGATTTTTTTCATCGTTAATCAAAGTAACATTCATTCCTTTATCGGCAGCTGAAAAAGCTGCAGCATAACCACCGGGTCCACCGCCTATTACTACTAATTGTGCTTTATCTGACATTTTTTATACTCCAAATTAAATTTTCACATAACCAAATCCTACTCTTACTTTACCCTTCCAAACTAAGCAAGAAAGGATTTTCTAAAGCTTCAATAACCCATCTTAAAAATTTGATAGCATCTGCGCCATCAATTACTCTGTGATCGTAGCTTAATGAAAGGGGCATCATCAATCTTGGAATAAACTCTCCCTCTTTGTAAACCGACTCTATTGCAGATCTTGAAACGCCAAGAATTGCAACTTCTGGTGAGTTTACAATCGGAGTAAAATATGTCCCTCCAATTCCGCCTAAATTGCTTATCGAGAAGTTTCCGCCTTGCATTTCTTCAATTATAATTTTTTTAGTTCGCGCTCTTTCAGAAAGCTCTTTTAGCTCGACAGATAATTGGACAATATTTTTCTTGTCAACATTTTTAATCACCGGAACTATTAGCCCCTTTTCTGTATCAACGGCAATTCCAACATTATAATATTTTTTGAAAATTATTTCTTTATCCTCCATATCAACAGCGGCATTGAATTGCGGATATACTTTTAATGCCGAAGCAATTACTTTTAGAAGAATTGCAGTTACAGTTAGCTTACCACCTGAAGCTTCAACATTTTTAGAGAATTTTTTACGTAGTTCTTCAAGCTCTGTAATATCAGCTTTGTCAAATTGTGTTACATGAGGAATTGTAGCCCAAGCGTATGACAAATGTTCGGCTGTTTTCTTTCTTACATTGCTCATTGCCGTTTTTTCAATTTCGCCATATTTTGAAAAATCAGGTAAAGGTTGACGACCAACACCAACAAAACTGCCGCCAACAGTCCCTTTCGAAATATTTTCATTTATAGATTTTGTAAATGCTTTCACATCTTCAATTGAAATTCTGCCGCCGGGACCAGTACCGTTTACTTGATGAATATCAATTCCAATTTCTCTTGCAAATCTTCTTACGGAAGGAGAAGCTGGTGCAATGTTAACTGCAAGATCACTTCTTTGAGGTCTTGAAGCTTGCATTTCTGTTTTTGGTTCTGCTTTAGTTGCTTGCGGTTCGGGTTTTGAATATTCTGATTTAACTTCTCTATTTTCCTCTTTAACAGGCTCAGTTTTTGGTGACTCTGATTTTGGTGCTTCTATTTTTTCAGTTGAAGTTCCCCATTCAACATTAAAAATCATATCTCCAACTTTTGCGGTATCACCATCTTTAAAGAACACTTCAATAACTTTTCCAGAAAGCTCGGCGGGCACTTCCACAGTGGCTTTGTCGGTTTCTATTTCCAAAACAACTGAATCTTCAGAAATAATATCGCCAGATTTAACCATGACTTTTGTAATGTGAGCCTGAGTAATATTTTCACCTAATTCAGGTAGTTTAAAATCTGTTTTACCCGGAATTATTTTAGCAGAAGATTTTTCTTCTTTTTGAACCGGTTTTTCTTCAACAGTTTTCACTTCTTCTTTTTTAGGCTCTGCTTGTTTTGTCTCTTCAACTTTTTTTTCTGAATCAGTAGTTTCAACAGTAAAAATAATCTGACCAATTTTTGCAGTATCGCCATCTTTAACTTTAATCTCTTTAACAATGCCACTAATTTCAGAAGGGACTTCAACTGTAGCTTTATCGGTTTCAATTTCAAAAACGAGTTGATCTATTTCTACCTTATCGCCAATAGACACAAGCATTTTTGTAATTTGAGCTTGTGAAATATTTTCGCCTAATTCAGGCAATTTAAATTCCTTTATCATTTCGTTACCTTTTAATTTCTAAATTAATCTTTAAATGGATTCTTTTTCTCTGTATCAATTCCTAAATCTTTAGCAGCTTTTTTAACGGTTTCCCATTTTACTGAACCTTCTTTTGCTAAAGAATACAAAGTTGCGTAAACAATATGTTTAGTATTGACTTCAAAGAAATCTCTTAATTCATCGCGTCCTTCGCTTCTACCGAAACCAAAAGTTCCTAAAGTATGAAGCGGACTTGGAAGCCATTTTGAAATTGAATCTCCTAAAATCTGTACGTAATCACTGGCAGAAATGAAAACACCTTTTTCATCTTTTGTAATTTCTGCAACGTATGGAAGCTTAGGTTTTTTATTTCCGGTTAACATATTTTCTCTTTCGGTTTGAAGAGCATCCAAATGAAGATTTTTATATGAAGTAACACTCCAAACATCAACTGCCACATTATAATCTTTTTCCAAAACATCTTTTGCTTTAACAACTTCATTCAGAATTGAACCGCTTCCCATTAAATGAGCTTTAGCTTTAGAAGTTTTCTTTGACGCATAAAATTTATACATCCCTTTTAGAATTCCGTCTTTAACTCCTTTTGGCATTTCCGGTTGAACATAGTTTTCATTCATAACAGTTATGTAATAATAAATGTCTTCATGTTTCTCATACATTCTGTGAATACCGTCTCTAATAATTACAGCTAATTCATAAGCATAAGCCGGATCGTAGGTCATTAAATTTGGAATTGAATAAGCAAGTAAATGTGAATGACCGTCTTGATGCTGCAAACCTTCGCCGGAAAGTGTTGTTCTGCCTGCAGTTGCACCAACCATAAAACCTTTACATCTCATATCGGCGGCAGCCCAAGCTAAATCACCAATTCTTTGGAAACCAAACATTGAATAATATGTGAAGAAAGGAATTGTACTAATTCCGTGAGTTGCATAAGAAGTTCCGGCAGCAATAAATGATGACATTGATCCAGCTTCGGTAATTCCTTCTTCTAAAATTTGACCGTTTACAGCTTCTTTATAATAAAGCAAACTATCTCTATCAACCGGCTCGTAAAGCTGACCGACGTGAGAATAGATTCCGATTGAACGGAAAAGTGATTCCATTCCAAAAGTTCTTGCTTCGTCAGGAACAATAGGAACAATTAATTTTCCTACATCTTTATCTTTAAGAAGTTTAGTTAGAATTTTCACATAAACCATTGTTGTAGAAACTTCTCTTCCATCTGTTCCCTTGTAGAATTCTTCAAATAATTCTTCGGAAGGAGTTAATATTGGCTGATGTTTAACAATTCTTTTTGGAACATAACCGCCAAGCTCTTTTCTTCTTTGCTTTAGATAAGTAATTTCAGGCGAATCTTCCGCTGGTCTATAAAAAGGAGCTGCGGCAATATCTTCATCAGAAATTGGAATTCCAAATCTTGTGCGGAATTCTCTTAATTCATCTTCGTTTAATTTTTTCTGCTGGTGAGTAATATTTTTACCTTCTCCAGCTTCGCCTAATCCATAGCCTTTTACTGTTTTGGCTAAAATTACTGTCGGTGAACCTGTGTGTTCTGTTGCAGATTTAAAAGCGGCATAAACTTTTTCTGGATCGTGCCCACCGCGTTTCATTTTGGCTAATTGTTCATCAGATAATTGATCTATTAATTCTGCCAATTCTGGATATTTTCCGAAGAAATGTTCTCTAATATATTCGCCCCCTTCAACAATAAATTTTTGAGATTCACCGTCAATCATTTCATTCATTCTTTTTGTTAGAAGTCCGGTTTTATCAGCTTCCAGCAAAGGATCCCAATCACCGCCCCAAATAACTTTTATAACATTCCAGCCGGCACCTCTAAAATTGGCTTCAAGTTCTTGAATAATATTTCCGTTACCTCTAACAGGCCCGTCTAGTCTTTGAAGATTACAGTTAATAACGAAAATTAAATTGTCCAATTTTTCTCTGGCTGCAAGAGAAATTGCACCGAGAGATTCAGGTTCATCAGTTTCACCATCGCCTAAGAAAGCCCAAACTTTTGTTCCTTTATCCAGTTTCATATCACGATCTTCTAAATATCTGCTAAAGCGAGCTTGGTAAATTGCTTGAATTGGACCTAATCCCATCGATACAGTTGGAAATTCCCAGAACTCAGGCATTAACCAAGGATGAGGATAAGATGAAAGTCCGCGACTTTTTTGAAGTTCTCTTCTAAAATTTGTTAATTCTTCTTTAGAAATTCTTCCTTCAAGAAAAGCCCGTGCATATATTCCCGGAGCAGCATGCCCTTGAAAATAAATAATATCGCCTTCTTGATTGTTATCTTTTCCTTTAAAGAAATGATTAAAAGCAACTTCGTACAAAGTTGCCGCAGAAGCGTATGTTGAAATATGTCCCCCTATTCCGGCTAATTCTTTATTTGCTCGGACAACCATAGCCATTGCGTTCCATCTGACTAAAGATTTAATTCTTCTTTCAGTTTCTCTTCCGCCGGGATAATTTGGCTGTTTATGTTTTGGAATTGTATTTATATATGGAGTATTTGCTGTAAAAGGAAGTTCAACTCCTGCTTCGTGCGCATAAGTATCTAAATCGTGTAAGAGCTGTCTTACTCTTTCAGGTCCACCGCTCTGAAGAATGTACTCTAAGGATTCAAGCCATTCCCGAGTTTCAAGTTTCTCTATAGACATTTCATTATATTTATTATTTGACATAGTTTGTTCCTTTATGATTTACAATTTCTTATTCTATCAAAATAAAAATTTATTTTTTCAATTGAGTACCGACAAACATACTAAATTTTCGTTATTTTTGTTTTTTATCAAGATTAATATGAAGTAAATGATGATTCAAAGAGTTCCAAATTTGTCTGAAAATTGTGACTAATTATTTTTGAAATGTAATTTATGCGAAGAAATAAAAAGGCTGATTCAAAAAGTAAAATTAAATCAGCCCGTTTTGATCTAATAATAGAATATTTAATACAATTCTCTAATTATTTTATGTTTCCTGGCCAATCGTAATTCATTAAAATATCCATAGAATCATTATCGGCATATTCAATATTTTTTCCATATTTCTCATTAAACTTTTCGATAAAATACTTCGTTAAATATATAATATCTTCTTTTCGCTCACAGAGTGATGGAACATATAATGGAACAACATTTAATCGATAAAATAAATCTTCTCTAAACTTATTTTTTGAAATTTCATCTGCTAAAGATTCTAAAATTTTTACACTGTTTATGTTTATAAACGGATCTTCAAATTGATTCACTGCTTAATCCTACTAAATAAATAAAGCATTTCTATTCCAATTTGTTCAAATCTTTCAGAATATTTTTGCGTTTCAAAATCAGTATCATCAAATTCTTTTGGATCGTTATATTTAACAGGAAATCTTGCTTCGGCACCTAAAACTAAGGGACAATTTACGTCCGCATCTGAGCATGTCATAATTGCACCAAAATTAGTTTGAGGATTAAATTTATCGTTATAAACTTTTGAAAATCAAGTAATTGGCTCTTTTCCATCCGAAAAATGGACTAAATATATTGGATTTTCCGATTCATCTTTTTGTTCCACTTTAAAACCATAATTTTGTACAGTTTTTACAGCTCTTGGATTAAATGCAGTAGCTTCGGTTCCACCAGAAAAACAATTTATGTTTGGAATGTTAAAATACTCCGCCTCTGTTTTAGCCCAAATTTGACTTATTGTACTTCTTCTTGAATTATGAGTACAAATAAAAATAAGATTTACAATCGTTCCATTATTTGTTTTTTGGGAAATATACTCAGCAAAGCTATTTAGCAAAATTTTCTTTATTCACTAATTGTAAAACTTGCTTTTAATAATTTTGATATTTCGTTTTTTACTGATTCATATATAGTCATTTACTTTTTCCTAAAATTTTTAAAAGTTTGTTAACAAATAAATTCCACCAAGAATTACTAAAATTCCACAAATTCGTTTAATCCACAAGATTACTTTTGATTCTTCACTCCAATTCAAATATTTTTGAACTTTCCCGGCAAGTGTTCCAGCACCAACAATAACGGTACAATGCCCAATGCCGAAAGCCAACAAAAACATAATTGCTAGAAAATAATTGGTTTGAGCTGTTTGAAATACAACTCCAAGAACAGGTGCCATGTATGCAAACGTGCAAGGACCAAGTGCAATGCCAAAAAGTAAACCTAGTATTAAAGCTGCAAGTAAACCCTTTGCTTTGGTTTGCTTTAATCCAGCACTATTCCAATCAATTTTGATTATGTCGAGCAAATATAATCCAACAAGAAAAAATATAGCAGCTACAAAGTAGTTACCATAAACGCCAACATCTCCCATCAATCTGCCTAACGATGCGGTTATAACACCAATCAATGCAATTGTTATTAAAATACCAATAGAAAAAACTAACGCTATTTTAAAAGTTCTGCCTACCGACATTTTCCCTTGGGTACTTATAAAACCTATTACAAGTGGTATACTTGATAGATGACAAGGGGAGAGAAGTATTGATAATATTCCCCAAACAAATGAAGCAAGAAGTGCAATCCAAGTTGCACCTAACATTGCATCGTAAAGTGTATTAAATAAACTTTCTATCATTTTAATCCTTTACCTTTAATCCTTTGGTTTGCAAGATTTTGTCAATTTCATTTTCTGGATAAAATCCTTCGTGGCGATGGAATTCTTTGCCACTTTCATCCAAAAATACTTGGGTTGGAATAAGTTTAATACCATATTTTTGAGCATACATTTTTTGTTCGGGTTTCCAAACATCATAAAATACTACATCAATTTGTTCACCATATTTTTCTTCAATAGCTTTCATAATTGGTTGCATTTGTTTGCATGGAATGCAATTAACTGAGCCTAACTCAACAAATGTTACTTTTGCTTTCGTATTTAACTTTTTAATTGTACTATTTTCGTCATCTCCATTTTTTGCTACACAAGAAGTCGAAAAGACAAGTAGAAGCACAATGAATTTTGTAATAAGATTTTTCATAATTTTTCCATTTTTTTTGTGATTTTATATTTGGTACTATTTTTAAATTTTTTTGACAAAATCTTTTGCTTTATCACCTCTTAAATATTCAACCAAACCAAGCAAACCAACTGTTAAATATTTGCTTTTAAATCCGTTTAACGTTAAATATTGCCTTGCAATTGAAGCTCTATCCATGTGAGGACAAACAGTAACAATAATTTTATTTTTATCTAATTCCGACAGTCTGTTTGGAAGTTCGTTTAAAGGAATGTTTTTTGAAAAACTTACTCCCCAAGTTTCAACTTCCTCAGTAAATCGGATATCTATTAACTCAGCTTTTTCTTCAATTAGTAAAGCAAGTAACGGCTCAACATCTATTTTCATATCCTTTCTTTCTTGATAATTGAAATTTTTTAGATAATCTGAAAATTCCACGTTTTCACCTTTTGTTGTATTTTGACCCAGAATTGTTGAAAAAGAGATTAAAATGAATAATGTAAAATTATTCACAATTTTCATTCCGTAAACCATTTTAGCAACTGTTCTTCTTTTGGTATTATCCCAATAGATTTTACAACTCCATTAACTGATAAACCAGGAGTCATCATAATTCCAGCTTCTATCATTTCGTTTATATCTGTAACATAAAGTACTTCGGCATTAATGTTTTGTTTTTCAACTAATTCCCTAACTTTTCTGTCAAGATTTTTACATTTAGCACAGCCTGAGCCTAATATTTTAATAACCATTTCACTCCTAAATTGATATTTTTAATATTTGCAATTATTTTGTTTGCATTAGTTCATTTATAATGTTGCATCAAATTTGTGTGTCATTTCATTGTTGAAACGACACTGATGAGAAATTGTTTAAGTAATTCCATTGAGTATTTGTTTAATATTCTAATATTACTAATCTAAATTTTTGGTTTCGGTAATTACCGAAATTATTGTATATCAACACAAAATATTATGTCTGTTAACAGTCTTTATTTTTTCTCTATCTATGTCAAGTTGCTTATTATCTCCTATCCAAAAGTCAAACGAAGTTAGTATTGCTGTTATTCGCTCATCTTCAGTATTAAAGTTAATTGAATAATTTATCCATCTGCCATTACGATTTTCTTTTATAAATTTGTTTTTTTTAAGAATACTGAGATGTTGTGAAACCGTTGAATTTGAAAGACCTAAAATTTCTGTAATTTCACAAACACAAAGAGGTGAAATCTGCAGCATTTTTAATATTCTTAATCTGTTGGGGTCAGATAGAGATTTAAATATATTTATTGTTTTGTTCATAATTCCATTTCGTTAACTACCGAAATATAATGAATTGCTTGTTTATTGCAAAATTCTTTTAGTTGTTACATAATGGATTTAAATTTCCTGTAATTCATTTTTGTTGCTGTAGTTAATCAAAGTGAAAATGGCAATTGTCATTAAACTGAACAAAAATTTATTGTTAGGAATTTTGGATATAAATTTCCCTAATTTTGCATAAAATTAAAAAAGTAGATTTTGAATCTTAAATCATAGTATTTAACACAAATTCGATAAGATATTGTAGGTTTACCATCAAATTATTTAATAATTTCTTAACATTGCAACGAGTAATATTAGTAAAATTCCTCACTATATTTGCATATATTTTTCAAGAAATATTGAGGTAGAAAAGTGAGAATTAAAATAGTAATTAAAACATTGGTTTTTGTTTTATTTTTTGCAACCATAGCATTGCAAGCTCAAGAAAAAATTAAAGTTGATAAAAACATCCAACACTACAAACCTGTCAGTGGTGTTTCAGGTAATCTTAA
>Ga0210039_1000442_pt1 | contig 43962 bp, 41 predicted proteins | sample CryGeyCG2114_250_3_FD_185460 | JGI IMG/M metagenome (GOLD analysis project Ga0210039, IMG submission 185460) | Groundwater microbial communities from aquifer - Crystal Geyser CG17_big_fil_post_rev_8/21/14_2.50 (SPAdes) (version 2) | ecosystem: Environmental > Aquatic > Deep subsurface >...
TGGTTGCTATGGGTATGGAAAAAATATCTTTCTTTTGGTATTTAAAAAATATTTCTTGGTTAGCTCTTATCGGATATGTTGCAGGATTTGTCTTTATGGTGCTGTTTCATAGTTAAAAAACAGAAACACTTGTAAATATTTTCTCTTTTTCTCCCGCAGATTATCGCAAAATTTCTAATGACTAATCTCTAATGACTAATCTCTAATGACTAATCTCTAATCCCTTATCGGATTATTAGGCTCTTTAGCCAACTTATCAAAAACCAACTTACTTATTAGTTTTGGGAAGAATTTACTTAAAAACACTGCCATTTTACCCTCGAAGGTAAGAATTAAGCGTTGTTGTTTTTGCTCAACAGCTTTAAAAATTTCATCAGCCACTTGTTCTGAAGTCATCATTTTTGTTTCATCTCTTGGAGATTCTTTTTGAGCATTTCCATCGGCAGCTAATGCTGTATTTCTAATGTTAGAAGCCGTAAAACCTGGGCAAGCAATCAGCACATGTAAGCCCGTTTTCAGATTTTCTGTACGCAACGCTTCCAAAAAACCTTGCATCGCAAATTTAGATGCAGAATAGCCTGTTCTGGCAGGTAAGCCAACAAACCCAGCAATAGAAGAAACGCCAACTACTGTTCCTTTTGTTTTTAATAAATAAGGCAATGCGAATTTGGTACAGTAAACCGTTCCATAAAAGTTAATATTCATCACTTTTTCAAGCACACTTACATCCATATCATTAAAAACAGCTCGCATAGAAATTCCTGCATTGTTTATCAACACATCTATCCTTCCAAATTTTTTAACCGTTTCCGTTATCAAAAATTCACAATCCTTTTTTTTTGCAACATCACAAACAACCTCCAACACATGAGATGTTATTTTTCTAATTTCATTACCTGATTCTTGGAGGTTTTCTTTATTTCTTGCAGCAATAACAATAGCTACATTCTCTTTTGCAAATCGGATAGCACACGCCTTTCCAATTCCTGATGAAGCTCCTGTGATAACAATTACTTTTTCTACTATGTCATTCATTCATTCTAATTTATAATCTGCTGCTAAATTATAACTTATAGAGCAAAATTCTAATTGTTCCTTATATAAATGATATTTTTGTTGTCCATCGAAAAGTGAAGTATGACAATTGAAGAAGTAACAACAAAAAAATTAATCAACACCTTTCATCAAATTCCTTATCGTATTTATCGTTCAGATAAAAACTGGATTCCGCATATCAAACAGGATATTGAGAAAGTTTTTGACCCTACAAAAAATAAAGCACATTCCAACGGGAAAATTATACGTTGGATTTTGTTTGATTCAACCCAAAAACCAATTGGTAGAATTGCGGCTTTTGTAAATTTTGAACAAGCAAAAACAGACAATCAGCCTACTGGTGGAATTGGCTTTTTTGAATGTATAAACAATAAAGAAGCAGCCAAAATATTAATCAACACAGCAAAAAATTGGTTAATCGGTCACAACATGGAAGCGATGGATGGGCCTATAAATTTTGGTGAGAAAAATATGTTTTGGGGGTTATTGGTCGATAATTTTACCGACCCAAACAGCTACGGAATGAATTACAATCCTCCTTATTATCAGCAATTGTTTGAAGATTACGGTTTTAAAACCTACTACCAACAATTTATGTTTAGAAGATCTGTTGGAGTTCCTCCACAACAAGTGTTTGAAGATAAAAGTGATCGTATTTTAGCTGACGGGAATTACAGCATTTCCGATGTGAAAAACCTCAGCTTAAATGAAATTGCTGATAATTTTAAAACGGTTTACAATAGTGCCTGGGCAACACACGATGGTTTTAAGGAAATGACAACAGCTACTTCCCGAAAAATTATGCAAAATTTAAAACCCATTTACGATCCTTCCATAATGATTTTTGTGTTTTACAAAAAAAAACCTATAGCTTTCTACATTAATATTCCTGAATTAAACGAGCTGTTTCAGTATGTAAATGGAAACTTAAATTGGTTAGGGAAAATTAAATTTTTGTATCATAAAATTGTCCACCCTCCAAAAACTATGGTTGGGATAGTTTTTGGAATTGCAAAACGGTTTCAAGGTAAAGGTGTTGATGGTGCTATGATAAAATGGACGCACGAAAGTTTATTAAAAGAAAAAAGATACAACCAAACTGTGTTGACATGGATAGGCGATTTTAATCCAAAAATGTTGCGAATTGCCAAAGATTTAGATGCAGAAGTATATAGAACCTACCACACCTATCGTTATTTATTTGATAAAAACAAGCCTTTTGAACGCTGTCCTATCATAGAATAAAACTGTTATTCAAGAGATTGTAATTTTTTTTCAAAAAAAATATACGAATAGTTTTTTTATACGATATACAATACTATTTTTGCACTCCTTTTTAGGAAGACTTGGTAGCTCAGCTGGTAGAGCATTTCACTTTTAATGAAGGGGTCCTGGGTTCGAATCCCAGCCAGGTCACACAGAAAAAAGCCTTTTTTATAAAAGGCTTTTTTTTTGCTTAAAATTTTAATACTTTTACCTGCTCAATTACCTGAGTGCTGAAACTGGTATACAGGCACGCTTGAGGTGCGTGTGTCGTAAGACGTGTGGGTTCGAGTCCCATCTCAGGTACTTTAAAAATAGTATTATTAAAAAAATTATTACTAACCTCTCTATTTATAAAATTTTAAAATTATGCGAAATCTAATCTTAACATCCATTTTTGTAATCTCAACCTCAATTTCATTTGCTCAACATACTGCTCAAGACTTCTTGTCTGGAGATGAAATAGTTTGGTATGGACTTGATTTTTCTAAAGCCAAATTTATTGGTGCCTTTGACCAAGGTGCTGGTGCTGCCCCGGTTACTGGTTATGAGTTGAAAACCAAATACATGCCCGCATGGAATATGCTAATTGTGAATGAATCGGCTAAATATGATTTAAAACGAACATTCAAAAAAACCTCTGTTTTTAATGATTTAAGTATTGTTGAAAAAACAAATTCTAAAATTGATGATGACAAAATTATGTCTTTCAACGATTATAAGTTTGATGATGCTGATAAAACCATTAACTCCATCATTAACGGTTATGCTGTTGGAGAAAAAAAACAAGGAATTGGCGTTGTTTTTATTGTAGAATCTTTTAACAAAGGACAACAACAAGGAACTGTTTATGTTACTATTTTTGACATTAAAACAAAAAAAGTATTGATAAAAGAAAAAATTATTGGTAAAGCTGGAGGAATTGGAATAAGAAATTATTGGGCAAAATCAATATTTAATGTGATGGTTCAGGTTGAAAAAACTTTTTACAAACAATGGAAAAAAAATAATGGGATTTAAAATTCTTATAATTTTTAGTTCCATTTTAAGTTGAAAAAACAAATCCAAATGAAATTTATTTGGATTTGCTGTTTTAAGAAATAACTATATCTTTGGACTTTTTAAAATTAGACTTTAAACAACTTCTTTAAATATAATTTATGGATTATTTCAAAATTGATGAGAAAAATGCACTAGAAGCAAAAATATATGCACAACAAATAGCATTTGCTCCAATTATGTTTCAGGCTGCAAGAACACTTAGAAACTTAGGAATTTTAGCCATCATTAAAGCTGAGGGGAGAGATGGCATTTCGTTTGAAAAAATAGTTGAAAAAGCTAAACTTTCTACTTATGGCGTTCGGGTGTTGGTTGAAGCTGGTTTAGGCATACAATTAATTATATTAAATAAGGATAAATACAAGCTAACACTAGCTGGATTTTATATCATGAGTGATGATATGACTATTGCCAATTTAGACTTTGTTCATGACATTTGTTATAAAGGTATGTTTGACCTCGAAAATTCAATTGTAACTGAAAAACCAACTGGACTGAAAGAACTAGGTGAATGGAAAACTGTTTATGAAGGTCTTTCCTCTTTGACTGAACAACAAAAAGAAAGTTGGTTTAAATTCGATCATTATTATTCCGACTATTCTTTTAATGCCGTTTTTAAACATGTTTTTAAAAATAATCCAAAACGAATTTTAGATATTGGTGGTAATACAGGTAAGTGGGCATTGAAGTGCATCAATTATTCAGATACTGTTCACATGGGACTAGTTGATTTACCTGGTCAATTAAAAATGGCTCAAGAAAACATCAAAAAAGACAAAAATGCTGAAAGAGTTTCTTTTTATGAAATGAATATTCTAGATAAGTCGAACAAACTACCCAAAGGATATGACGTTATTTGGATGAGCCAGTTTTTAGATTGCTTTTCTGAAGATGAAATTGTTTCTATCTTAAAAAGATGCTTTGATGCATTGAATGAAAACGGTGAGGTAATTATTTTAGAGCATTTTTGGGATAGACAAAAATTTGAAGTGTCTGCTTTTTGCCTTCAAATGACATCGTTATATTTCACCAACATAGCCAATGGAAATAGCCAGATGTATCATTCCGATTTGTTTAAAAAATTAGTTAGAAAAGCAGGTTTTAATTCTATTGAAGAAATTGATGGTATTGGAGTTAGCAGCTCTTTATTGATTTGCAAGAAATAATAACTTTTTCATCAATAATTTAATTGGGAACTATATAAAAAGGTTTAAGAAATTTATATTCAGGTTGCAAAACCCATTCTCCTTTTTTATTTATTACTCCCCATTTTCCATTCTTTTTTATCCTAGCATAATCATTAAAGAAAGAAGTTGCAAAACTATCAAATTGTGGTTTAATCATCCAATTACCATCAGGAGAAAGATAACCCCAAAGTCCATTACTTTTTGCTAAAGCAACTCCATCTTCAAACTTTTTAAAACTTTCAATAGTTGAATCTTTAATTGGGATAGTTTCGCCTTTTATATTTATATATTCCCATCCATTTTCTGTTCTAACCATTGCAATACCGCTTTTAAGATCAAAATTAGTAGCTGCTAAGTATTTAGGTTCTAAAACCCACACTCCTTTTTATCAATAAACCCTACTTTGTTGTCTTTTGTTCTAACCCAAGCAACCCCGCTTTCAAAATGACCAACTGTAATATATTTAGGTTCTATTTGAATAGTACCTTCTGTGTTTAAAAAACCAAATTTGTCTTTCACATTAATAACAGCCATCTCTTCTGAAAACTTTTTAAACAGTTTAATTTCACGACTTCCTTTAATAATTTTCTCATTGCCTTGTTTGTCTATGATAAAAATTCCTTCTTTATTAGATACAATCGCATATCCATTATTGAAGTCAGTAACCGTTTTATATTTTTGAGGGATAACTATTTTTCCATTAATATCCATATACCCCCAAAGCATGCTTGATTTTACTGCTGCCAACCCTTCAAAACAATGGTGTGAATTAATAATTCGCTTTTCAACTTTTATAACTTCTCCTTTGATGTTGATAAATGTATTCTTATTAACCTTAGCCAACTCACCATAAAAATTTCGACAATAAGTATATTGTGGTTTTGCGATTTCATTGCCTTTTATGTCTATAAACCCCCATTTAGCACCTTTTTTAAACATAGCAATATGTTGTTGACTATATGATTGCAGACTAAAAACAATAAGTAAAAAAGCAGTTGTTAATTTTAATTTCATAATCGTAATTTTTAAAGTATAAATATATTAAATATCATCGGTTTACCAACATAAAACTATGTTGAATACCGTTGTAATTATTATAAATTAACATGGTATTTATTTCAGTTGGTATTGAACCTGTTTTTACCATATTATTAGGCACTTTTTTATTTTCAATAAAATTACAAGCAAACCACAACGAAAGTGCCGAAGCTGTAGGGAATTCTCCTGTTAGGTGTTTGTACCTAAGTGTTGTGGTATCAGCTATTTTTTCGGTTATTTTGGTATATTTATTTAGCCTACAATCGCCATTTTCTCCTGATAAAAATAAATCTAACTTTTCGCCATCAGCTAAATGGGATGCCAAAAAATCTTTTAGATTAGACGCTATAATTTTTTCATCAGTAGCATGAATAGTTTGTATTGCTCTTAATGTTGCTAACGAATTTTGTTTTTTTCCATTAACCAAAAACATGGCAGCACCTTCTCCAGCAACAGATCCAGCAGTTTCTATTTCGTATAAATTATTATTTTTTACTTCTTCATTTTTATAAAGTCCATCCAATAATGATATGTTATAATTATAGGTGGATATTTCATCAACTCCTCCTAACAAATAATTATCAAGTGGATGTTCTTTAATTAACATCATGGCATCAATAACCGCATTTTCAAAAGCCAATCCACGATGAACATGTGTAATGTTATAATTTTTATTAGCTGTGAACAAACCTATTTGTGATGCAATATTATTTGCTGTGCTTTGAACAAAGTTTGTTGGAGTTAGTGTCCCTTCATCATAAACAATTATTTGATTTAAAAATTTAATGCAATCTTCCATTCCTCCATTAGCTGTTCCAATGATAATTCCCTTTAATTCAGATTGATTATTAACAATAGATAAGGCAGCTTTAATACCCATTCTAACTGCTTTTCCCATTCTTCTTAATACAGCGTTTGGAATTTGATTACTGTTTGGTTCAACAGCCAACAATTTATTTTCTTCTACTGGATTTAAAACTACAAGATTAACATCATCAAAAGTATGCTGAGCAGATATACACGAAGTTGAATGAATGTATAGCATAGTTATATTTTAGAAAACAAAAGTGATGAGCAATTCCCTCCAAAACCAAACGAATTTGAAAGTACGTGCGAAATTTCTTTTTTTGAGTACGATAAAACAGGGACTAACTTAGTTGATTCTATTGGATTTTCAAATCCAAGGTTGGGATAAATTTCTTGATGCATAATATTCAACACGCTATAAACTGCTTCAATAGCACCACTCGCCCCGAGTGTGTGACCAATATTAGATTTTGTTGATGCAAAAGATGGAACTTCTTTAAAAAGCCGTAGCATAGCTCTGCTTTCTACCTCATCGTTATTTTCAGTACCTGTTCCGTGTGCATTTATAAAATCAACTTTGTGTGGGGAAAGCTTAGCAACATCAAGTGTATTTTTCATGGCTAAAAAAGGGCCATCTCCTTCACTAGAGAGTGATGAAGGATGAAAAGCATCATTGGTATTTGCAAAACCAGTAAGTTCAGCATAAATTTTCTTAGATTTACACGTTTCTTCTGCTTCCAACACAAGGTATGCGGCTCCTTCACCTAAATTCAATCCATTTCTATTATTATCAAAAGGTTTACATGTTTCAGGCGATAAAATCATTAATGAATTAAATCCATTTAAGGTAAATTTAGCTATACTATCAGTTCCACCAACAATAACTCTTTTGGCATATCCATTTTTAATTAATCTTGCACCATACATAATTGCATTTGCTGATGAAGAACAGGCTGTATTTATCGTATTAACTATTCCACCAATTTGATAGCGTTGCTGCAAATAAATGGCTACAGAACCAAAATCATAAGAAGATAAGTAAGAAGATTTTATTGATAACTTGTTTGAGTCCTTATAGAGTTCATCTGTCAAACACATTCCTCCAACTGTCGTTGCATTGATGAATGCAGTTTCACTACTTGATATTTCTCTAGCAGAAAGTTTAGCATCATTAATTGCTTGTTCAAGTGCATGAAGAGCTAAAAGTGATGTTCGAGTTACCCCTGATTCAGTGGCTTTTAATTGGTTTTTTAATGTTTCTGTTTCAATTTTAATTTCACCGAATGGGATTTTACCAGCATATCGAGTTTGAACGAGTTCTAAATCCGTTATTCCACATTTTCCTTGTTTAAGGGCAATTCTATTTTCATCAGGTGATTCTCCTAAAGATGTTATTATTCCTATTCCTGTTATGAAAATACGTGCCAAATTAATGCTGTTTTGTGGTATTTTGTTCAATAAAATCAGCCATAGTATTTATATCAACAAGTACTTTTCTACCTTCTTTTGGATCATTAATTTTAATTCCATAATTTCTTTCCAATAAAACGATTAACTCTAATGAATCTATAGAATCAAGACCCAATTCTTCACCAAAAAGAATGGTATCGTCCTTTATATCTTCTGGTTTTATCCCTATAAGGTTAAGTGATTCAATTATTTGTTGTTTCAATTGTAATTTTAGTTGCTCTTTATCCATTCTTGTTTTAAATTAAATTGTTTTTCTTTAAACCTATATAAGCTATTAACTGAAATAAAATTATGATTAAAAGCAAAGGTATTACATTATTTATAATATCGCTAAATTTTCCGCCTTCCAAAAATAATCCATAATAAGATTCAAGGCTCCAATGCATGGGCGAAATTTTTAAAAAGAAAGCAAATGATTCGGGCATGGCAAATTTAGGAACTAAAATACCTCCGAAAGCGGCAAGGATAACTACTGAAATAGCTCCAAAACCATTTGCTTGCTCTTGAGTTTCGGAAAAAACACCAACTGCTATTGCATAGCTAACTGCACACCATCCACTTATCAAAGAAACCAAAATTAATCCAACAATATCGGTTGGAATATTTAGTGCTGGCAATCCTAAAAATGGAAATAGAAATACGCCTGTAGAAAATATCACAAAAACTTGACTCATGGCTACTAGCAAATAGGTAATTTGTTTCGAAAATATAGTTATTAAAAAATTGGTTGGTAATGTTTTTAATCTCAAACTACTTCCACTATTTTTTTCTTTAACTACAGAGCTTCCAAGTGAAGTAATAATAAAAAACATAGCAAAAATAGTCCAGGCAGGAACATTGTGTTGGGCTGCATTAGGAATTACTTCACTCCCATCACGAGAAACTGGAATTTCATTAATGTGAACTTGCTGCGTTTCAAAATTGTTTAAAATAGAATCGGGCATGGCTGTTTCATTAATAGAACTATATATGGTGCTAATAATTTGTTTGCTTTCAACTACTTGAACTGCACTTCTAATGGCATTAAGTAAATTTTTTCGATATGATTCTTGTAAAACAGGATGATAATACAACGTAAGTTCATTAACTAATAAGTCGTTGTTTTGATTCGGTTTTTCCAATTCCAACCCAAATTCTTGCAAGGTATTTTTGGTGAAATCCGCTACTTTATGTTGAACTTGCGTTGAGAAATTTTCAGGAATTAAAATTGCAACCAATGCCTCTGTTTCTTTCATTTTTTCAGCAATAGTTTCTTTAGAAGTTTTTTTATCTAATTCAATAATTCTAAAAATTCCTATTTTTTCGAGTGTATTTTCTAACTCCAAACTAATCAAATCATTGTCATTATTTTGAATCAACAAAGGAACTTTGTTTTCATTTACCAACTCAAAAGTACCTACCTGAAGTGCTGTAATAACAATTACTAACAATATGGGCATAATAAACATCAAGGAAAGTCCGACCCAATCTCGTGTGATTAACTTAATGTCTTTTATTATACAAGCCCAAAGTTTATACATAAGAAACAGTCTCTTTAGAAAGTTTTAAGAAAAGATTTTCTAAGTTTTTTTCGTTGTGTTTTGCTAAGAGTGTTGATATATCTTCGAAAGCAATAATTTCGCCTTCATTTATCAATGCAATTTTTTCACAAATCTCTTCTGCTTCATTGAGTTGATGCGATGTATAAACAAGTGTTGCTCCTTGCTTATTTAGTTTTTTTATATAGTCAATAATTGCACATCTCGATTGCACATCAACACCAACTGTAGGTTCATCCAAAAAAATTATTTTTGGTTGATGAATAATTCCAATAGCTAAATTGACTTTTCGTTTCATTCCTCCCGAAAATTTTGCAACAGGCTTTTTGCTTACTTCTGTTAATCCAAACACGGTTAGCAATTCTTCTGTTCGTTGGGCTATTTTTTGTTTTGAAAGTCCATAAAATGCACCAAAGAATTGTAAATTTTCAACAGGACTTAACTCTTGGTAAAAAGAAAAATCTTGTGGAACAAAACCAAATAAATTTTTTGTCTCTTTATGCTTTGCTCCCACTTTTGAACCAAAGAGCGTTATTGTTCCGTTATTGTTTTTTAAAACACCTGTCATTAAATGCATTAATGTTGTTTTTCCTGCGCCATTTGGCCCAAAAAGTCCAATTGTTGAACCTGCTTCAATTTTTAAATTAATATCAGAGAGTGTATTGCCTAATTGACCTTTATAGCTATAGCTTAGATTTTCAATATGTATAGCAATTTCCGACATTAGTTATTCCATTTAATTTGCGAAAGATTTTTAAAAGCATTTTTCTCAAGCATGGCTATTTCATCTAAATAATTTGCCATTTCATTAAAATCTGATTGAGCAGTAATTCTTCCTTTGTAAATTCCCGATGCTTGAACTGCAGCTGAACGCCACAAATCTCCTGATTGTGTAAATTGTTCAGAAATTTTCAATAAATCGTCATTAGCAATAAATTGATGTGCTTGTTGTAAAAAAGCAGCATAAATAAAACGAAATCCACCTCCTCCAGTTCCTATTTCTTCTTGCATACGCACTAATTGTGCAAGATAAAGCCCTGCTTGTTTCACACCTAATTTATCTCTTAATTTTCGTATTTTATTTGCAGTATAGTTAATTCCGCTTACTCCAGCAACATTGCCAGGGATATAGAGCATATCTCTAACATTTCTTTTAATTCCACTTTGAATGGCAAATTGAAGTAGCTTTTCATCAAAGCTTTTAGTTGCTTTAGGATAATAGAGCTGTCCTTTAGGAGCCAACATTCCTTTTGCAAAGCGAACACGTTCCAACTCATAGGAAGAAAGTGTTGTAAAATCTTCCATTACTGGGTCACTAATTAAATAATTATCCTCTTCTTTTCCAAAAACAATGATGTTGTGTGCGTTGAAATGAAAGCGATATTCTTTAGGAAAATATGTTAAATAATAAACCCCCACCTGACAGCCTGTTGGTTGTCCATTTTTTAGGCAATTATCTAAAACCCTTTGGGCTTCCTCTTTTGAACGGAATTTTTGCCGAACAACTGGTATTTGAAGTGCTTTACACGTTCTTTTAAAAATCAAGCCGGGCATCGTTCTAAAAGATATTGCTGGGCCATTATTTACTTTTAAAAATGGAATATGAATGTAAAATAATCCTGAGCCTATACCAAAAGCAAGCGGTTCAGTGATTTGAGGAATCCCAGCATGTTGAAGTAAATTTACAGTAACTCCATTCTCACAATGAGCTGTTTGTATGTGATTAAAGTTTATTTTCATCAAGCTCCATTGTTTTTAATGTTTCAACACTAACTTCAAAAACCGAAGCATATTTTTGTAATTTTTTTTCAGATAGTTTTTTAAAATTAGCTGGTTTTAGGTGTTTTTTTACTTGCCATGACCAAAATCCTGTATAGGCTGCTAATGTTTTTATATCCATTAATTTAACTTCCATAAAAAAAAGAATAGGACTTACTTCTCCTTCAATTACTTTGTTTTTAATGTTGGAAATTCTTTCTTTTATTTCATTCCAAGTAACATCCAATGCTGTTGATTTCACTTCCCATCCACTACTGGCAACGGTGGTATAATTGCCCTTTTCATCCAAGGCATAACAGATGTCTTTTGTATAATTTTCTAAGGCACTTTTATCTTGTGGAATGTTGTTTTTTTTCATTTAACAAACGGTTAATAATCCAAAAACATAAGAAAATCGAGCACTTTCAGGAACTGCAAGCATAATTTTATTTCCTGACTTAAGTTTTCCAGCATTAATAAGCTCATCTATCATTAGATAAACAGACGCTGCACCAACATTACCAACAGCACTTAAATTGGTAAACCACTTCTCTGCAGGAATTTCCATTTGGTTTTTAATTAATTTCTGAGCTATTTTTGAACGAAAAAATTCGCTGGAAAGATGTGGTAAAAAATAATCCACTTCATCAACATTGAAATTTCGTTTTTCACATATTGTTTTCAATTTGTCAAATCCTAAATGCACAATATTTTCACCTAATAATTTTGTGTCTTGTTTCATACTAAGCACAGATCTGGAGATAATTTCTTCAGCATCAAAGTCCATATATCCTTTCAATGTTCCGTCTTCCAATTTCTCACTTGCCATATACATACAAGTTTCCTTTTCATGTGCATAAGAAACACTTTCTAACCAATCTATTCGTATGCTCAAACCTGTTTCATTTTTTTTATTAGAAAGGAAAAATGCTCCAGCACCATCGGATAACATCCAACGCAAAAATTCTTTTTCAAAACTGATGAATGGGTCTTTTTTTAATTGAATAAGTTGTTCCACTTCTTCATTAAAGGTGTCGGCCCTTAACACTCTTGATAATCTTTCTGAACCCGTTGAAATTGCATTTTCAACCTCACCAGATTTTATGGAAAGGTAGGCATATTTTAGTGCGTGCATTCCTGAGCAACAATTTCCTGAAGGTGAAACTACTTCTATTGCAGAAGTTTCTGGCAACCAACCATGTACCATTACTCCATGCGAAGGCATCATTTGATCTGGTGATGATGTGCCACAAGCTAATAGCTCCACATTTTTTAACTCATTGGTGTTGTCTTCAACTAATTTTCTAACTGCTAATGCTGTCATTTCAGCATTTGTATGGGTTGCTTTTCCTGATTTATCAATAGCGTAATAACGATTTTTTATTCCATTATTGCGTAAAACAATTTTTTTTGAGCTTGTTTTTATCTCTTTTATTATTCCAAGATAATCTTCCATTTCGTCATTTGAAACAGGTTGATTTGGCAAGTAAATAGCTGATTTATTAATATATACATTATTGTTACCGTTCTTCATTTCACGCTAATTCTGTTTGTAAAAAGTAATTTTTTTTATGTTTAATTTTATTAATTATGAAAGGTTTAAAAATAAGTGTATTTATTATTATAACAATAGGTGCAACAAGAAAAATTGCAATAAACAAATAATATTTGAATATCCGCAACCAAAAAGTTTTGTTTTTCTTCTTTTCAATGAAATTTGCCCATATTTTAAATAACATAGCTCCACGAGTTTCTATGAACATTAAATTTGGTTTCACTTCAACTGCCTTTTGCTCTATCAACTGTTCTTGTAGTTTGTTTAATGTATTGTTTTCTACAGCTTCCACTACTGTTTCTCCATATAGTTTTGTAGATTCTATGTCGCTTGGGGCTACCCCTGGATTAGGGAAAACACCTAGGTATTTGTCTTTTTTTCCAGTTTTCATCCAATAAATTATAGTAACTAAACTTGTTAAATTACTATGTTTATCAACCAAAACAATGTTTCCTTTAAGCAATCCTCCAACATTTTTTAGTTGTCTTTTTATTTTTTCCTGAGCACTAATCCACATATTTCTTGACCCTATTAACGTAACAACTGGCGTATCTTTAATTCTTTTTTTTAGTTCTTCGTTGAAAAATAATGATGTTGCAGGAATGCTTGGTGATAAAAACCAAGGTTGGTAAGCAAACACAATCAAATCATATTTATCGTATTTAAAACTCATCTGACTTAAAGTGGTTGGTTTTTCCATCACACTTGCTGGCATTACTTCAAAAAACTGATCCATTTTCCATGGAAAAGGAAAAGCATTTTCAGGAAAAACACGCACAACATCACATAAAAAACCTGCTTCTTGAAAAGGTTGTGAGAATTTATTTACAATTTCTCCCAACTGCCCTGACTGTGTAAAATATAGAAATAATACTTTTTTATTCATTAAAGCTGGTTTCTATTCCGATAGCTATCGGAATTGATTTCTTTTGATGTTTTGGAATAATCAAGTAGTATGCTTTTCAGTACTGCGGAAAGTTGGCTAATGTTTTCTTGAATAAAATTTACATCTTCATTTATGTTTGAATGATAACCTAAAAATTTTGGAGCATTTTCCTGTATCATTAGTCTTAAAAAGCGTAATTCTACATTTTGATTATCATTGTCTATGGCTGTTTCAAGCAATAGTTTTCCTTCTTTAAAAAATTTTAATTTTACTGCTGGATTTTTTTCTAATCCTGCCTTTTTCATTAATAAAGCTCCTTTATAAGGATTAAATGTTGATTTAGAAGATGTATTCATTTTAATGATTTCGGCATCAATCAACTCCAAATTTTCAGAAGAAATTATTTTATAAAAATGCTGTTTATCCATTTTTTCTTGAGCAGGTAACTGGCTCGAAAAAAAAACAAATAAAACAATTGATACAAAAAAACTTATTTTCATAATGTTGCAAAATTAAGACTATTATTAGAAATAATTATAGACAAAGAGCAAAAAGCAATACATTACAGAAACCTTTGCTGACTGACCCCGATAACTATCGGGGGAAGACTGCCGACTTTAAAGACAGACTCTAATTATGAACCTTACTGCCCCATTTCTTTAAAAAGAGCTGCCACTCTAAACTTTAAAATAGTGATGGCACACAACATTCCAGAAAGCATTGCTCCTGCAACTCCAACCAAGGTAATGTCTTGTCCCGTGAGCCTTAATCCTTTTATTTTAGTTTCGGGACGAAGAAATGGAAGTGAAAAACGAGTTGGTGTGTGTTCTAATCCATAAATTTCACCATGTTGATAATTTGAAAAATGCTTGGTTGATAAAGGAGTTGAAACTTCTGTAATTAATATATTGCCTTTAATTTGAGGAAATAAGGTGTAGAGCCTTTCTAACATTGAATTTTCAAAATCTTTTTTTATTTCAACATAAGCTTCATCTCGTTTCATCCATGATGAATTTTCATATTGCTTAAACCACTCGTAATTTCCTACTGATAATGCTTGAATAATTGCTGTATTTGGATGTTCTTCTTGCCAAAGTAAATCTTTTGCTGAGGGGAAAGAAATATAGGCAAATTTTTCTGGTGCATTTTTAAGCGTAATTTCATCAAACGTAGCATCAATGTTTTCATTATCGAAATACCAAACATTGTGTTTTGGTAAGTTTAATGCTGCATCAGATTTTGTTAATGCTAAATACAAACACAAATGAGCACTAGAAGGCGAAACATTTTTTAAATCGATGTTGCACTTTTTTCTTGCTGATTCTGAAAGTAATTTAGTGAATGTATTGGTTATACCAACATTACTTATAACACTTTTACAAGGAATAAATGTACCTTCTATTTTCACTCCTTGCACTCGGTTTTTCTCAATAATTATTTCATCTACTTTTGCATTAATATAAACTGCTCCTCCGTTTTCATTTAATGTATCTATTGTTTTATTAGCAATTTGGCTTGCACCACCTGTTGGATAATAACCTCCTTCCATAAAATGACCAACAACCATAGCATGTGCAGCAAAACTACTGTGTTTTGGAGTTAGTCCGTAATTTCCGCACTGAGCACAAAGTACTGCCAACAATCTTTTGTTTGATGTGATTTTACTTAATACTTCTGCTGTAGTTTTATTTGAATAGACCTTATATCTTTTTCTTATCAACCATCCTAATGATTGGCTTAAAATAGGTTTAAATATTTTCTCAAAGAAAAATACATTTCCCATTCTATTGGCTCTATCTATCAGTTTTAAATAGACATCTATGCTTTTTGTTTCGTTAGGAAAATATATTTTAAGCTGTTTTCTAAAATTCTCCTTTCCTGCTTTAAACTCATATTTATCATTACCAATATAAACCACATCGTAAGTTTCTCCCATCGATTCCCATTCGAGTTTTTTACCTGTTAAAAAATCAAATAATTTTCTGAGAGAACCTTCTTCGCCTACATTGCCCACATAATGAACGCCAACATCCCATTGAGCATTATTTTTTCTTTTAAAACTATGTGTAAACCCACCCGGAACATAATGTTGTTCAAAAACAACTACTTTTTCTCCAGCTTTTGCTAACCATGTAGCTGCCGTTAAACCTCCTATTCCAGAACCAACCACAATATGGTCAATTCCCGAAAAATCGATGCTTTTTGAAAACGGAGTATAATTTTTTTTACTCATTTAATATAGAATGTTACATTTGCAATAATAAGGATATTAAGTTAGCTTAATCTTATACCTTATTTGACACAAATATTGTAAATAATATTGTTAACCTTAGTGTTTAATTAAAATAAATTTGAAATGAAATTAAATAAAACAATTATTTTAGTGCTTTTTTTAGTGCTTTTTCAGGCAGTAAAAGGACAAAAAACAGGCATCAGTTCTGGTAGAAATTATCAGGGTTTTTCAACGGGGTTTAAAAAGTACTTTACACTTGATGATGTTATGCTCGTAGTTAATTTTTACCGAGAGAACATCATTTTACAAACCTTTAGTCTTGATTCACTTACATTAATCAAATCAAAAAATTTTCAAGGATTTCCTAAAAATGTTCAGGTAGAAGATGTGCTGAAATTCAATAATCGCATCTATCTTTTCTACTCCTCTCTCATTGACAATGATACAATAATTGAAGAAAAATTATACATGAAAGAAATTAATGTAGATAGTTGTTCTTTTGAAAAAACGAAGCTACTGATGACTGTAAAAGGAAATGTAACAGCAATTTTGTCAAAGCATGATTTTGTAGATAATTTCGATTTTAGTTCCACCTTAGATCAAGATCGTTTTGTGGTTCAATATAAAAAAAAGAAAAAGGAATTAATTGCGAATGTTGCGATAGGTTATAAAGTTTTTGACCGTGATTTTAATTTAGTTTCGGAAAAAGAAATTGAAATGCCTTATAGTGGACTTCAAATAGAAAATGTTGATTTTGCAATTGACAGTCAGCATAATATTTATTTGGCTTCGTATGTTTATAGAAATAAAAAAAGCAGAAAAAACGGAGATAAATACGGACCCATGTTTAAAATAACAGCAAGTGGAGCTATTAATTATGATATAGAGATTTTTAAAATAGGAACAACAACAGGAATCTACAGTAAATCTAAAATTGAATTAGATTCTGGATATCATATCAATTCTTTTAAATTCTTCCCAATTAGTAATGAACAACTTATTGTTGCAGGATATTCATCGGTTGTTGGAAGGTTATCCAAATTTAACGAACCTAGCGGTATATTCAAATTCAACATACTAGATTCTATTCGAAAGATAGATACGTTATCTATTCCAACTGAAATAGTGCATCAAAACCTTAAACAAAGTAAAGTTAATTTTAATAATTCTATGTTAAGGAGATATGGAAGTAAATGGAAGCCTTCAATGAAAAGTCTAACTCCAGAGCATTTAATACTTGACAAAGATGGAGGAATGATTTTGATTGGTGAGCAGCAAACACCCATTTTTAGAAATTATGTAATTCCTCTTCCAATACCTGGTGGAGCAGTATTTACTTCCACAATAAGTGAACACATGTTGTATAACGATGTATTGATTTCAAAGTTTAATGCTGATGGTACAAATGCATGGATTAAAAAATTAGCAAAAAGACAAGAAACAACAAATAGAGTTGATTTCTTAGGTTTACGCAGAAGAGGTTTGTCTTTTAAACTGCATGAAGGAGATGGTGAGATTTATATTTTCTTTGTAGATCAATTAAAAAATCTAACACTTCCTTCCAATAAAACTCCTGCTGAATTGAATGACGATGGTAATCACGGTTATTTGATGGCTCATAAAATAAATACTACCTCAGGAAAAATAAATAAAGCAGCACTTTTTGATGTTGAAAAAATTCAGAATAAACAAACAAATAAATTTAACATTTTTAATAGTACCTCTTTTGGTAAATATGAAGTTGTGTTTGAAGTTTTTACTAAACCTATGACAAAAGGAACAGAAACTGGCAGTTTAACTCGTGTAAATTTAAAATAAGATGAATATGATGCCCAAATTTAAAAATAAATTAAAAGTAGTACTTGTAACAGCAATACTGTGTATTGGTGTTGTTGGAAAAGCTCAATTTAAATTGATGGCGACCCAAAGTCTTGAAATCCCTATTACTCCTGAAGGAAATCCTGGTTATAAACCTACTTTAGGAATAAAAGTTGGTGGATTTTATGAGTGGAAGAAAATTTCGTTAGGATTGAGTGTCGGTTATCATTCATTTCCCCCTAATGAAAAAATATCAAAAGGTAAAGGATTGACTCTATTTAGATTAGATAGCGATTTAAAATCCTCAAAAAATAGATCTTGTAGTTCATGTGAATATACTGAGGAATTTGGAAACCTTACTGTAATTCCTATTCTCATTGAGGGGAATCTATACTTTGTAAAAACAGATAAAATTAAACTATCAATGGGACTTAATCTAGGGGTTAGGATTTATTCTTTCAGTCATGTTATCCGATTGAAAGATCCAGTAGAAAAAAACTACAATTCAAATTCTCCCGCACAACAGGATATGATTGAAGGAGTTATTACTACTAATAAAACAGATACTAGATTTAACGTATCACCCAAAATAGCTATTGAATATTTATTAACTGATAAAATTAGCCTTTACTTTGAGCCAGCTATTAATTTAGTTAAAAAGGAACTTAATCTTAGTGAGGATCCTTTTAGTTCTAATAACATTGTAAAATTTTATCCTAATAGTTATACTATAGATCAATTGTTTTCCGCATCACTAGGAGTAGGTATTATTTATACTTTGGGATATTCTGCAAAAGTTACTCAACGAAAGGAAGCTGAAAAGAAACAGATTGAATCAGGAAAGATTGAGTGGATAGAAAATTAACTACACTTTTTGATGTTGAACAGATTCAGAATAAACAAACAAATAAATTTAAAATAAGATGAATATGCTGCCCAAATTTAAAAATAAATTAAAAGTAGTACTTGTAACAGCAATACTGTGTATTGGTGTTGTTGGAAAAGCTCAATTTAGATTGATGGTTACTCCAAGTCTTGAAATCCCTATTGTTTTCCAAGGAAATCCAGGATATAACTCTACTTTTGGAATAAAAGCTGGTGGATTTTACGAGTGGAAGAAAATTTCGTTAGGATTGAGTGTGGGTTATCATTCATTTTCTTCATCCGAAGGCACTTTACATAAAGTTGGTTTGTATTCTTTCCAATTGGATAGTGATCCAGATCTTTCTTCCTCTGCATTATATGGTGCATTTGGAGGAAGGTCTTGTGATACATGTGCTTACACCGAAAAATTTGGTAATCTTACTATGATTCCCATTCTTATAGAGTGGAATCGCTACCTCGTAAAAACAGAAAAAATTAAACTATCTATAGGAATTAATGCAGGATTTAGATTTTATTCTTACAGTCATGTTATCCGATTTGATGAACCTTTAGAAAAAACAATAACAATATCGTATAATTATTACCCAACTTATCCAACAACTACTCAACCAGAATTGGTTGAAGGTGTTATTACTACTGATAAAACAGATACTAGATTTAACGTATCCCCAAAAATAGCTTTTGAATATTTATTAACTAATAAATTTAGCCTTTACTTTGAGCCGGCTATTAATCTCCAAACCGAATCTTTAAGCGATTTTTTTATGCTTAATGATTCTTTTTTTGAAACAGTTGAACATACTCCAAATGGTTATACCGTCAATACGATGTTCACTTCATCATTAGCGGTAGGTTTTATTTATAATTTTGGATATCCTACAAAAGTTGCTCAACGAAAAGAAGCTGAAAAGAAACAAAGTGAATCAGAAAAGGTTGAGTGGATAGAAAATTAATTGATCAAACATAAATCAATTTTTCGGTTTTCTTTTTTCTTGTTTAACTACTTGTTAATTTTAATAATCGAACGATTTCTTTTAGCTTTTATCTTATTTAGCATCCATTCTGGATAGTCAACATCATTTTCTGCATCATAAACCCTTACATGTTGAGTGTCATCAAACTTTAACAAATCTTTTTGTTTGCAATTAAGAATTATGGCTGCTGTTTGAACTCCAGAATAACTCGCTCCGGCAACTCCGTGTGATAATATACTTGCTCCACAGAGGTATAAATTTTCAATTTCGCTTTTTGCTTGAAATGCAAAAGGACCTATTTGCTTTAGGTTTTTTTCGGTACCGTAAACACAACCATTGGTTGAATTGATAAAAAAATCATTGGTTACAGGTGTTCCTAATTTTTGATGAACTATTTTTTCTCGAATTCCTGGGATTATCTTTTCAAGACTTTTAATCATTTTTTCAGTTAAGAGTTCTTTAAATTCGAGATATTCTTTTGAACGTTTTTCACCCTCATTTATAAATTGATTAAATGCCTCATGATTAATATAAGTGATGGCTTCAAGTGTATGGTATTTTCCATCAAAACTCGTAGGGTCTTTAAGTGTGGTGCAACTTACAAACAATCCCGCAAAATCATCGCCCGATGTTATATCAGGGTTCATCATTTCATCGTAAAGATTGTCCGTATCTCTATCAGGCATCATCCAAATATTACCTGAATCTAAACCAGCTTTTCTAACATCCATATCTACTATTAAAAATAGCATCAAAGAGGTACAAGAATAGGTTGTTTTGTTAAGTTTGGATAACAATTTTGAGCTTAGATGATTTGCTCCTACCATATTTAAATAGGTTTTACTAGGATCTGCATTAGAAATAATTCTGTTGGCGAAAATTTTCTCTCCACTTTCGAGTTCAACGCCCACTGCTTTTTTCTTTTTTTCTCCTTCAAGTAATATTCGTTTCACACTTTGCTGCGTTCTTATTTCTCCACCAATTTTTTTGATGCTATTGGTCATTGCTTTAACAATAGCTCCACCGCCACCCATGGGATAAAATCCACCACTAAAATAATGATCCATAACTGCACAATGTAAAGGAAAACTAGCTTTTTGGGGTGCTAAGCCATGATCGCCACATTGTACATTCAACACTTTTTGCAACAAAGGGTCTTTAATGTGCCAGCCTATCACTTTTTTCAAACTAAATAATCCATATTTACCGAGGTGTCTGGTTCTAAAAGGGATGGTGATGTTATCCCAAAAACCACTCATTTTTGGAATTAACTGTAATTCTCTACTTACATCCTTTACCGTTTTTAAATAGGTTGCGATATTTTTTTTTTCAGCAGGAAATCTTTCCGAAAGGGATAGCTTTAATTCGTCATAGTTGGCAGGAAGATGTATTCTTTCATTGCCTATCCAACAATGTTCATAGGCTTCTTTATTCATTTTAAAAAAAACCAACTCATTGGCGATACCCAACCCTTCGTACAGTTCGTGGGTAGATTCTCCTTTGTCTAATAAGCCAATGTAGTGAACACCTGGAGTAAACCGATGACCGTTTAAGTAAAAACTATGACACCAACCTCCGGGTACATAATGTTGTTCTAACACCAACACCTTTTGTCCAGCACGAGCAAGACAAATTGCTGAAGATAAGCCCCCTGCACCAGAACCAATAATGATAGTATCAAACATAAATCAATTTTTCTGGTTTTCTTTTTTCTTCTTTAAACACTTGACTATTTAAAATGCTAGTTTCAATGAAACGATATTGAGGGGTTACTCTTAATTTTGATTTGAATAATGATGTCAATTTGTGTTTAAAATCAACATTTTCTATTTCTTTTGGTAGTAATATGCTTATTAAATCATTACCAAATTCATCTTTTGATACTTCTACTTGATAAATAGTAATTTCATTCATCATATCCAATACATCAAAAATAGCAGTAGGAAAAATAGTAGTTCCCTTAAATTTTATCATTTGTTGTTTTCTACCTATTACCGGTCCAAGTCTGGGTGTTGTTCTCCCACATTTACATGCTTCATAATAAACATGGCACAAGTCGCCAGTTTTATATCTCAACAAAGGCATTCCTTCTACTCCTAAGGTAGTTACAATTACTTCGCCTAATTCGCCATTAGCAACATGTTTTCCATATTCATCTACTACTTCGAGTATCAATATTTCTGGATTTAAGTGTCCTCCTTTTCTTTCGATACATTCTGTAAATGCAGCTCCCATTTCTGTAGAAGCATAGGTTGAAAATAATTTCACATCCCATTGCGACAAAATACGCTTTCCTAATTCATTGGGAGTAAAATCAGCATTCCGAATGGGTTCTCCAATGCAAATGATAGCTTGTACACTTGAATTTTTAAAATCAATGCTATTTTCTTTTGCATATTCAATTAGTTTTGGAATAAAAGAGGGGATGGCTATTAAAACTGTAGGTGAAAATCGTCTGATGGATTCCCATTGTAGGTAAGGAGCTCCAGGACCAACTCTAACGGCTCCAGCATCTAATTTACTTACTCCTAAATAGTAAGCCAATCCTGCCATAAATCGTTTATCCAACGTAGTCATTAATTGGTAAATATCATTGGATGTTCCTCCTGCACATTTAAGTGCTGCTGCTTCATTATTACCTAATCTGTCTATATCATTTTTTGTAAGATAAAAAGTTACAGGGTCGCTTATCGTTCCAGAAGTAGTAACAAAATCGGCAACTTGTTTTTTGTCAACACATAAAAATTCATCATTATAATTAGCTAAATCATCTTTTGTTGTAAATGGTATTTTTGTTAAATCAGATACAGTATTAATAGCAGTTGCATCTATCTTATGTTTTGAAAACAATCGTTTGTAATAAGTAGAATTAGTGCTTACATACTTCATTAAGTTTTTCAACTTTTGATGTTGATTAATTTTCTCGTTCTGGATAAGATTAGTTTCCATTTTTGTTGAGTTGTTTTTGACAAGTTTCTATCTTTTTTTTAATTATTTCTTCTTCATCTTTTGAAGCTACACTTTGTGTTAATGCCATTTTATAATAAGCTATGGCTTTATCAAAATTACCTCGTTTTTCATGATAATCTCCTAAGGTCATAAAAGTAATATAACTATCGGGATTGGTTTGAATAAATTGCTTTTCTTGTGTATCATTTAAAGAAAAAGGAATGTCTAATAAAACTAGTTTTTGAATACGCTGTTTAATTTTTTTAAAGATTTCATATTTTTTATAAGCATCAGACTTCAAAAAATCATCAGGAGCAATGGTTAATGAATCAATATAAGTGTTATCTGAGCTATTTTTTTTAGTTAGCACATCAGTCAAATTATAACCAATAAAATGTCCCAATTGATAGGGTTGTGTGGATATCCAAAATTGCCGTTGATGAGGTTTAAAAACAATGCTGTGATGTGCTATTAATTGGTTGATAGCTTTAGGATTACCGTAACCTATAAATGCATCATCTATTCCTTTTTTATCTCTTAAAATTTGAGTTGCTTTTAAAATATCTATGGGGTAATTTTGTTGTAACAATTCAGTTAGTCTATCAAAACGATACTTGGAATCACTGTTTTTAATGTTCAGCACATTGGCGGAATCATTTAGAAAAACAGAGCCTTGGTAATGATTAGCACAAACAACAAGTTCTTCATTAGCATCATACACATCCATTTTTTCTGGCGATTTTTCAATTACTACAGATTTATCATCTTCTGCAGAACCAATAAGCAATGATTCCGAAACAAAAACAGACCTTTTTTCAGCAATTGCTATGGCCTCATTGATGTTGGCTGCATATTGTAAAATTTCTCTAGCCAATAAAGAAATAGGATTTTTTGCACCTGTAGGTATTTCAGATTTTGAAGCGTTTAATGTTACTGTTAATCCTTTTTCATTCATACCAGATACAACGCCTGTTAATCCTGCCCATGAGTAGGATGAAAAGCCATATCCTTCAGAAGGTTTTACAAATAAAATAAGTTTATCTTCGGCAAATTCATCTCCCATATAAAAATCAAAATTCCGAGCAATTAGCAAAGAACTATCTGCAGATAAGTTATCGTTTACAGAAAAAGAAGTACATCCAACTAAACTTAAATCTTTAAGGGCATGACCAATATCATGAGCTGCATGGTAATTTAAAATTCGATAATATTTAGGTGCTATGTAATTATATTTGTCAGAGAATGATTGTGAAACCCCATAAATTTCGGTTAGGTTTTCTGTTGGAACATATTGGTCTATATCTCGATTAAACCATGCCACAAACATTTTTAGAAAAAATAGGGTAAATCTGTTAGGTACAATTTCGTTGATTTGATTTACAAAATGTACTTCTTGTTTTTCCATTAATTCTTTTGCCAGCACACCATAAATCAATCCTCTTTCATAAGGTTCTCCTTCGATATACATTTCCCAAATTCCATAATCGTTCTTTTTTAGCCAACAATTACCCACTACAAAATGGTTGGGAGCAACCTCAACTCGTTCATATTGTTCCAAAGAAAATCGTTCGTCAATAGGAGGTGTAGGCATTCTAATGTCCCAAATAAAATATATAATAAAACATAATAAGAATATGCCTATCAGTTTTAAAGAGAGTTTAAGGAAACGAAATCTATTGTTCTTTTTATTCATGTTTTTTAGGCTTTTTTTCTAACTATTTTTAGGAAAATTAATGCTGTAATGAAAAACAATGCTCCAGCAACAATGGCTAATAATGTTCCTCCTATAAAGTATTGAACAAAATTTATATGAATGGCTTCTAAAGTTAAATTATTCCATGAAGTAATGGGTGCTTTATTTTCAAAAAATGGAGTTCCCATAAGATAACTAAAATAAATTATAAATGGAATTGCAGGAGGAACGCTAATATTTGCAGCTGATATAAACAACACTTTATTTAACTTAAACAAAACTGCCAACGGAATACCTACTAATAATTGAAATCCCCAAATGGGTAAAATTCCCATAAATACACCAAAGCCTATTGAAACCGATTTCCTGAGATTAGTTTCTTCTTTTTTAAGGGCTTCTTTTTTAATAACGGAAAGTACTCTTAACGGCAAGTAATACAACAATGTAAGTGTTACTAAATAGGTGTTTAGGATACTTATTCTGGTAAAGTCTTTAAATGGTCTAAAGTGGGAAACCCGTTCTTCTTCATCGTATAACACATTTATTGAAATGGGAATAATTTCAACCTTTTTCCAAGCCAACTTCACAATCACTTCAATTTCTGTTTCAAATTTTGTGGTAAATAGTTTTATTTTAGAAATTGGTTCTAAAGGATACAACCTAAAGCCAGTTTGTGTATCCGGCAAGGTAATTCCTGTTTCCACTTTAAACCAAAAATTGGAAAATTTATTTCCAAAAGAGCTTTTTCCAGGAATTCCTTTTTGATTCATATTTCTAGAACCCATAATTAAAGCACCTGGGTTCTTTATAGCAGCTTCAATAAAAATAGGAATGTCTTCTGGGTAATGTTGCCCATCAGAATCTATGGTTATGGCATGTTTAATTCCTTTTTCGAACGCATATTTAAAAGCTTTTCGTAATGAAATTCCTTTGCCTAAATTAACTTCGTTGTTAATAATAATTATTTTGTTGTTGTACTCTTTTAAGATAGAAGAAGTATCATCAGAACTCCCATCATTCACTACTATTATAGGTGCATTTTCAGCATAAACCAAAACTCCATCTAATACTCTTTTTAGGGTTTTAGCATTATTATAGGTAGGAATAATTACACAAAAGTTTAAATCGTTAGTTGAGGTTTTATTTTGGGAGGCAAGCTGCATAAAATGTCCTTGGGATGATGGGGTTAAATTACATTTTTATGAAATAAAAACGATTACTGTATTCATTTTTAGAATGAGACACTACTCAATCTCAGTTCATTTCATATTTGGCTGTAAATTTAAAGAAAGTTTTACTTTCGTCATCTGTAGTTCCTTTTGCTGAAATCTGAAGCGTAGAGTCATCTATCAGTTCATAATTTATTTCTAAATCGAAAAAAGGTGTTTCATTAGGATTTAGAATGGCTAAAAACTTGCAACTTCTCATTTCTTTTAATAGTAATTCTTTTTGAAAAACCTCTTCTAAAATTTCTTTAGTTATTTGTAGTTGCACAACTCCTGGTGTAATAGGATTATTGGGAAAATGTCCATCAAATATGGTATGTGAAGAATTTATTTTAATGGTTGATACGATTAACCCTATTGAGTGTTCTAACTTTTCAATTTCAAAAAAATCGTTTTTAAGTAATGTCATAATGCTAAAAATATAGATGAATGAATAGGTTGATTAAACTTTTCGTCAAAAAACTTGATTACACTTTTATCTTCTGCACCTTCATAAAAGGTAAGTACTTTTAGTCTTGTAGTTGTTTTTGAAAAAGAAAGTTCTATGGTATTAAAAATTGATTGCAGCCTTTTCTGTTTGGGAATTAGTTGTACAATATAATAAGCATCAGAAACAAAATATTTTGTTGTAAATGAGTTATCTTCAATGATATCTCCGTTGACTAATCCTAGCATTAAGGTATTTATTTTGCTCATCATTTTGTTTGCTCCTTTCATGTTTTTTTCTTTACCATTATCTTTAATCCGAACAGTTTCTTCATTAATTAACATCACATAATTGGTGGGTAAATTTTGTTCCCACCTCATTTTGTTAGCTTTTTCATAATAAAATATGCCTTCCGATAGTTGGGGTTCTTTCATAAAACTCATGAATTTTTCTTGCTTAAAAGAAGCTATAATTGATTTAGTTTCTTTTGCCTGAAGTTTGAGTTCTGTTTTAAATTTTTCAGGGTTGGTTAATGCCTTTTTTTCTTGAGCATTTAATATTGCTGAAAAAAATAATACAATAAATACAATAGAAATGGTTGTTTTACGCATAAGGTTGGTGATTTGTTAATTGGTGCAAAGGAACAATATTTATACCGTTTATCTTACAAAATTGAATAATGTCTGGTAAAACATCAAGAGTAATTTGTTGTGTATCGTGAAACAAAATAATGGAACCATCAGAAATTTGCTTGGTTATTTTTTTATAAAGTAACTCTTTATTTTTTGACTGAGTGTCTAAAGACCGAATAGTCCATCCAATAGATTGCATATTGAGTTGCTTTAAGGCTCTTTTGTATCTAGGAGTTGTTACTCCGAATGGAGGTCTAAAAAATAGTGGCTTTTTAGCAATAACTTGATTAATAAGTTGATTACATTTTATAAGGTCGTCTTTTAATTTTTTTGTTGAATAAATGGTTGTCAGATTATTATGACTATATGAATGATTCCCTATGGTATGTCCTTCGTTATCTATTTTTTTTAATAATGCTGCATTTTGTTCAATTTTATTTCCAATTATAAAAAAAGTAGCTTTGATGTTTTCTTTTTCTAAAATAGCTAAAATTTGTGGCGTAATTGCTGCGTTTGGTCCATCATCAAAAGTCAATGCAATTCCTTTGTTATTTCCCTTGTTGATACTTTCAACAAAATAATTCAATTGAATGAAACTCGTTCCTAGAGCAACTATTGATAAAAACAATAAAATCACTCCTACGACTAACCATTTAAAATAAATGGAATCATGCAAAAAAAACACTACTGAAATTAGTGTTGCACAAGTTATTATTATAGCAATGTTATGTTTCAATAGCTTGTAATAATGTTAATCCAATATTTTTATTTCCCAAATTATTATACACTAAAATTCTTTGAATTGGAGCTTTATTTTGTACGAATAAGTTTTCTTTTTGATTTAAAATTTCAGTAGCCAAGTGCATTCCAAATGCTGCAGTAGTAAAGTGATAACCACTATATTTTTCTATCGACAAAACAGGAATCGGGTGAACTAATTTGTTTACTTCTTCTAATTTTTGAGTTCCGTAAGTGCTAAATAAAACTAAATCAATATCACTCAATAACAGGTGATTATTTTTTAGAAAATCAGCAACTACTTCTTCATTCGTTAAAGCATTAAGTCCAATAGCACAACTATCTATTAACTCAGCTTTTGTAGTGTTGTTTTTTGTGTTTGATAACATGAAAAATGAAGCTCCAGAAGTTAATTTGTTTTCTATTTCAGAAAAGTTGAATTCTTTTGCCAACTCCTCCATAAAGCATATATTTTCATCTGCAGCACCTACCAACACAGATGATTTTTCTTCATTCAAACACAACATTGCGTCCATTAAGGCATGTTCAAAAGACAAACTATTTTGAGTATGCGTCATGTTGTAATAGTGATTTTTTAGGGATAACGAAATTTGTCCAGCAATGGTGTTGTGCGTAGATTGTATAAATGATGTTGGAGGAATTAGCCCACTAATTATAATTGTATTTTTCAAGAATTTTTCAGTATCTGTTAAACATCCTAATCCTGTTCCTACAATAATAGCATCTGGATTTTCAATGCCAGCTTGTTGAACACAGTCTTTGGCACAAGCTAATCCCATGCGTAAAATAGTACTCATTCTTCGCAAACTAGCTGCATCAACAAATTCTTTATAATCGGGCGAAATTAGCGTACTTAAACCTGACAAAGGTTGTAACTCATTCATCCACAGTTTGTTTCTAAAAGAGGATTGATGCGATATGGACGAACAAGCATTGATATAATACATACTAAACCTTCTTAAAAATTAGTGTTGAATTATTTCCTCCAAAACCAAATGAATTGGACAAAACAACATCTACTTGTTTATTGGTAAATTCTGTTTCTGGTTCTAATTGTGTTTCCTCTATTGGTGTTACATAGTTTAAATTAGGAAAAATTACGTTATGTTGAAGTGCTAAAACAGAAAACACAGCTTCAATAGCTCCTGATGCTGCTAATGTATGTCCAGTATATGCTTTCGTTGAACTAAAAGGTGGAATTTTATCTTTAAATATATTTTTGAGAGCTACAGATTCTGATAAATCATTGTTTGGCGTTCCTGTGCCATGTGCATTGATATAAGAAATGGCTGCTGGTTTTAACTTAGCTTGGTCTAATGCTTGTTGAATTGCTAGTGTTGCTCCTTTTCCATCGGGGGAGGAAGCTGTTTGGTGATAAGCATCGGCTGCATTGCTCCATCCTACTAATTCTGCTAATGCTTTGTTTTTTGTAAGTTGAATACTTTTTTTATTTTCCAATACTAAAAATCCTGCTCCTTCACCCAAATTTAAGCCTTTTCTGTTTTGATCAAAAGGTTTTACCCAATCCTCATCATAAATCATTAAGGATTTAAAGCCTTCTATGGTAAAACTCGTTAAGCTGTCAGTACCTCCAACCAGCACTCTATCTAATTTATTTTGTTGAATTAATCTGGCACCAAGCATAATGGCATTTGCTGCCGAAGAACATGCTGTAGAAAGTGTATTTACGTAGCCAGAGATACCTATTGCTGATGCTATTTTTTCTGTTGTATTTCCATTGTCATGGGTTACAATTAGAGAAATATCAGCTTGTTTTCCTTTTAATTTATTGCTGTAATAATGTTCAGATTTATCCATTCCTCCAACAGATGTTGAGGATATAATTCCTGTTCTAATTAGGTTGTTTGGCTTGTTTTCAGCCCAAGCTTCTTTAGCTGCAACCAATCCAAGTAAGGATGTTCTTGAAATAGGTTTATTTACACCTAATTGCTGCTCTAATTCATCGTTTGTTTGTTGGACTTGACCTAACAGCAGCTTGCCTTTCTCAATAAAATTAGTATTTTCTTTTATTCCAGAAGTTTTGCTTTTTAATGATTGAAAGTTTTCATGCACGTTTAATCCAATTGCAGATATTATTCCTATGCCTGTAATAGTAACCTTCATCACTTCAAATACAACTTTAATAAATTAATTTTTGTGTTTTGCAATATAATCTGCCATGGTATTGATGGATTGAAAAACACTTTTTCCTTCTTCAGGGTTTACTAATTTAATGTGATAATGATTTTCCATTAAAACAATTAATTCAAGTGCATCAATGGAATCTAATCCTAAGCCTTCACCAAAAAGCGGCATATCGTCAGCAATATCAGAAACACTAACGCTCTCCAAATTTAATTGTTCAATAATTTGTTCTTTTAATTTTAGTTTAATTTTATCCATTTTTTTATTTTTTTCGAAATAATTCATTTAATTGCTCTAAACTCAATTGTAAATTTAGCTGATTTAAATCTTCTTTTTCAACTAAAAACAAGAAAGTTTCATTGTTTCCATTTTTATTATTTATCCAACCACACAGAACGGCTTCTTGATATTTATTTAATAGAATATTACAGTAACTTAAAAAATATGCTGCATCAAAATTTTCACTTACTGTAAACACACTTTCTCCATACCATTTGTTTCTAATAGCAATTTCGCCCAATAGAATATTAGGTAAGGTATAAACAAACGAAGCTGGACTTGGCATTCCTCCATCTTGATAGGATTTTTTAAAATTAAGGTCAGTTTCTGCACTAGAAATTGGGTTTGAAAACAATAATCCTACCTCATCATCTTGATAGTTCAATAATGCTAAATTATTATTCTTGATTAATTCAACTCCTAAAAAAGCTGTTTTAGAAAGTCTATCCATTTTAAAAAACTTAGGATAATCCATTTCTAAGTAATTATACAATTGTTTAGTTATATCATCATCTGAGTTTTGCAATGCTATTTTTTTTCCATTAATCCAACATTCGTTTGATAAAATATGACAGTATGATGTAATGTAATTTGTCATAATTTTCTAATTATTAATGAAGCATTGCAACCTCCAAAACCTGATGCCGTTTTTAGAATTGTTTGCACTTCTGTTTCCAAATTTTGAGTTAATAGGTTGAGTTCTTTTGAAGTTCCAATTTCATTAAATCCTGTGCTTTTTATTAACAAATTAGTTCTTAATGATTGGATGCAAATTGCAGTTTCAATTAGCCCCGAAGCACCCAATGTGTGTCCGAAATAACCTTTCAAACTATTGAGAGGAATATTATTCATTCCTAATCTGTCGAAAGCAATGGATTCCATTTCATCATTAAAAATGGTGGCAGTTCCATGTGCCGAAATAAAGTCTATATTTTCCTTATCAATTCCTGCAAGCTTTAATGTTTTGGTTACCGTTCTAAAAAGTCCTTCTCCAGTTCGTGATGGACCCGAAATATGGTTCGCATCATTGGCAGATGTACCTTCTACAAACTCAAAAAAAGGTGCGTTAAAAACAGTTGAATCAGACGACATCAAAACTCCTCCAGCTCCCTCGCCCAACGTAATTCCTTTTTTATTTTTATCAAAAGGTTTACAAGGTTCATCGCTAATTGCATACAGCGATTGAAAACCATAAAGCACAAAATCACTCACTATATCTGCTCCAATAACAAAAGCGTTTTTATAAGCAGTTGATTGAATAAAATCATTGGCAACATTCATTGCCAACACACCAGAAATGCAAGCGTTTGATATAACAATTGGCGTGTGTTTCAACTTAAAGTCTTTAATGAGTTGATGAACAGGTTCTATCATTGGTGATGATAAATTCTCTAAAATATCAGCTTTGGTGGTGCTTATAATTACGATAGTATCATTTGCCTCAATAATTCCCGACTTAGCTTCCTTAATTATTGATTGCAAACATTGGGATAATAAGTAATAGAAGAAATTTTCAGGATTTTCTTCATTAATTTTAGATAGGTATAAGTCTTCTTTGCCAAAACCAATTTTTTTAAATTGTTTTATGCCACTCCTGTTCTTCTTAACAGAATTAAAGTTTTCTTCAGCAGTAATTCCTAAAGGCGAAATAATATTTTCAGCACCTATAAATGTTTTCATTATTTAATTCCAACTTTTTTCTCCCAATCTAAATAAAAAGTGGGAAATTGTAATTCTAATTCTCTTGATTTTTCTCTTAAAAAAACTTGTGTTGTACTTCCTTTTGCACTAATTAGTTGAGTTGATAAATTAATAATTTCATACTCAAAAATTATTTTAGCTGCCTTGCTAGGAATCATTTTCGTAATTATTTTTGCTCGTTGTCCATAGTAAATAGGTGATTTATGGTTAATTTCCGATTTTACAATAGGAACAAAATATTGGTAAGAATGAATTTCTAAATAACTCATCCCATGTTTTTTTGCAAAGGCTTCTCTGCCATCTTCAAAATATTTCAGATAGTTTCCATGCCAAACAACTCCCATAGCATCGGTTTCACTAAATCTAATATCGAATTCTAATTCGGCTATTAATTCTTTCACTGTACAACTATTTTCATTTCGCATTCAACTAACAATTGGTTTTCACAAAAATTTTCTCCTTTCACTAAATACACGTTTTCAAATTGATAGAGGTGCTTTACAATGGTAGTAATTTCTGAATTTAATGTTGGTAAAACGTGAACTTTTAATTTTGATATTGCTCCAATAAATCCAATTTTAGGTTCACCTCCAGTCTGTCTGTCCACATATCCAAAACCTGCTGCAACTGTTTGAGCAATGTTTTCAATTAATGCAGGTTCTTGAAGTTTTTTATCTTTAAAAAAGATATTATCATTTCTTACTTGAAATGACGATTTAAACCCATTTTCATCTGCACTTATTAAATTGTCAACCATAACAAAAGGTGCCTTTTGCGGTATTATTTCTGTGATATTTTCTTTATTTAATAACATTATTTATGTGTGTCTGTCTGTAAGGTCCGATTTATTCAAAGTTTTTATTATTCGTGTTTTGACAAGGGGTCATGACCCCTTGTTGGATTACAACATAGAAGACTCTATTTATAAAAATCAAAATAATTAAACCATTGCTCGGGATGTGCTAAAATTTTATTTTCAAATTCCTTTACAAATTTTTTGGCTATTTCTTCTGGTGTTTGTTTATCTTTAATTGGTGTTGTTGCACTTAACAAATAATGATATTTTTTTTCTTTAACAGCAAAAACAAAAGTTACTGGAGCTTTAAACTTTGAAGCTACAATAAAAGGTCCTAAAGGGAATTTTGCTTTTTTACCAAAAAAATCTAATTCAATAAATTTTGCTCCCTCAATATATCTATCTGCATGAATGGCAACAAATTCATTATTTGATAATGCATTATGTATTTTAATTACATGGCTTAAATCATTTTTAATTGGGATGATATTAAATTTCGAACCGCCTGTTGTAACTTCTAAATATTTTTTAATTTTTTTTTCTTCTTCGTCCAACATCAACACATTAATGGTTGATGTAATTCTGGAAGTTAAAAGATTCCCTGCGGTTTCCCAATTACCAACATGACCACTTAATAAAATCCCTCCTTTCCCTTCGTTTCGTAAATCAATTAAACATTGCTCATTATTGAAATCGAAAGTGAATTTGTTTCCCTTTCCTATTAAAAATGCAGCTCTGTCAACCAAAGTTTGACCAAAATAAAAAAAATTTTCTCTTGTTATTTTTTTCGTTTTTTTTATGTCAAATTTTAATCTTTTCAGGTAAAATTCTTCAATAGAATTTCTACTTTTTATGTCAAATTTATAATAAAAATAAGTAACCGTTTTTAGTAAAAAATAAGTAGATGGTAATCCAAAAATCTTTATAACACTCAAAAATATTCGATAACCTAAAACACTACCTTTGCTTTTACCACTCCATTTACTCATTTATTATTTTTCGGCTAATTTTTTTTCTACAAGTGTATAAAAATCATCAAATGTGCTTACGCTAACAAAATCTTCTCCTGTTACTTTAAACCCAAAGTTTTCTTCAATAACCACAACTAAATCTACATAATCAAGACTATCTAAATCAAGCGTTTCTTGCAAATTAGCATCGGGTTGAATTTTAGATTTATCAACTTCAAATTCATCGGATAAAAAATCCTTTACTGTTTCTATAATAGTTTCTCTATTCATTAATCTATCTTTTTAATAATTAAACTAGAATTAGTTCCTCCAAATCCAAATGAATTTGAAAGGAAATAGTTTATTTTTTGCTGTTTAGTTTCTGCAATAATATTAATTTTTGCTGAAGTATCATCAGGATTTTCAAAATTTATGTTCGGAGCAATGAAATTATTTTGCATCATCAGCATAGAATACACTACTTCACTGGCTCCAGCCATCCAACATTCATGACCTGTCATTGATTTGGTTGAACTTACGGCAACTTTTCCTCCAAAAACCCTATGGATGGCTTCAGCTTCAACACTATCGCCTGCTGGAGTTGATGTTGCATGAGCGTTGATATAATCAATTTTATTAGCATCGATATTGGCTTGTTTTAATGCCATGTTTAATGAACGATTTTGTCCATCAATGTTTGGATTTGATAAATGATCTCCGTTTGATGAAAATCCGTATCCTATCAATTCTCCTAAAATAGGTACTCCTCTCTTAATTGCCGATTCGTAGGATTCTAAAATTACTGTTGCGGCTCCTCCGCTAGGAATTAACCCATCTCTGTCTCTATCAAATGGTCTGGAGGCTTTGGTTGGAGTTGATTCTTTCGTGGAAAAAACGCTTAATCCATCAAAACTTCCCATTGCTGTTGGGTTAATTTCTTGAGCTCCTCCACAAATCACTCGCTCTTGTAATCCTTGTTTTATTAACAAATATCCCATTCCTATGGAATGTGAGCCTGATGCACAAGCTGCACTCAATGTGAAATTTATTCCTTTTAATTTAAAAATTGTTGAAATGTTCATATTAACAGTACAATTCATATTTTGAAAAATAGCTCCACTACCAACAAGGGTTGTATCATTTTTCTCTCTAATTCTATCAATAGTTTCTCCAACAGAACCTGCTGTACTATCGTTTCCGTAAATTAATCCTGTTTCAGTTTTTTCTAAAAAATCAATATCTAACCCTGCATTTTCAACGGCTTCTTTTGTTGCCATATAAGCGTACATCGCTGGTTGGTGCATTCCAATACGTTGTCTTCTCGATAAAAATTGAGTTAAATCTGGATCTTTCACCATTCCTGTTAGTGCTGACCTAAAACCGAAATCTTTTCTTATTTCATCGTAAATGACACCACTTTTTCCTTGAAATAAGGAATCTCTTACATCATTTAAGTTTTCACCTAAACAAGAATAGATTCCCATACCTGTTATTACAACTCTATGTTCCATTATGAATAAATCCCTCCGTTAATATTAATAATTTCTCCCGTTATGTATGCTGCTTTTTCTGATGCTAAAAAACTAACTAAATGTGCTACTTCTTCAGGGTTTCCAAAACGATTTAAAGGGACTAATTTTTTATATTCTTCTTCATTAAATTCTTCAGTCATATCACTTTTAATAAAACCAGGAGCTACTGCATTAACGGTTATGTTTCGTTTAGCAACTTCTTGAGCCAAGGCTTTTGTTGCTCCTATCATTGCTCCTTTTGCTGCTGAATAATTAGTTTGACCTGGAACTCCTTTTAATCCTGATAAAGATGCGATGTTGATTACTCTTCCCTGTCTTTTTCGTAACATAGGTTGAATTAATTTTTGTGTAACATTAAACATTCCTTTTGCAGAAACATCAATAACATCGTCCCAATCTTTTTCGGGCATCCACATAAAAAGACCATCTCTGGTAATTCCAGCATTATTAACCAAAACACGTATAAATTTATCTTGATTTTTAGCAAACCATTCCTCTAAAGCTTTATCAACATTTTCTTTATCTTGCACATTAAATTTAAGAATTTCGGCAGTACCTCCATTTTTAACAATTTCACTTAATGTTTCTTCTGCAGCTTTTTCATTAGAAGAATAATTTATTAAAATATGTAAGTCATTATCCAAGGCTAGTTGAATTGCAATTGCTTTTCCTAACCCTCTTGATGCTCCTGTTATTAATGCACAATTTTTCATGTCAAACGAGTGAATTTTCTTTTATAAATTTAGTTACATTATGTATTGCTTCCGATTGAGAACAATCATCGGTTATAAAAATAGCAATTTTTCTAATTTCACCATACACTTTTTTTGTTTTTGTTGATAATTTCGATTTTTCATCTTCGCTAAGTAAATCTATTGCCTGACAAATAGCCATTAAATGAATTGCCATAACTTGATACGTATTTTCCAACACTTGCCTTGCCATCAAAGCACTGTTTGTTCCCATGCTCACTAAATCTTGATTATCGTTGTTGTTTGGAATACTGTGAACGTACATGGAATTACTCAACGCTTGACTTTCGGCAGTTGTTGATGTAGCAGTGTATTGTATGCCTTGAAATCCAAAATTTAAACCGAGTTTACCTGCATTTAAAAATGGAGGAAATTTATCATTTAATCGATGGTTTAATAAAAAGTTTAATTGGCGTTCCATTAGCATGGATAGTTTTGTTAAACTAATTTTTACCTTATCCATTTCTAATGAAATATAATCTCCATGAAAATTACCTCCATGAAAAACATTTTGGACATCTATATTTATAATTGGATTATCGTTCGTAGAATTTAACTCATTTTCCACAACATTTTCGGCATAATTAAGCGTGTCAATTATAGGCCCTAAAATTTGCGGTACACACCGAATGGAATAATACTCTTGAATTTTCTTTTTAAATTCTCTTCGTTGCAACTCTGCATCGTCTTTAAAAAGTTCTTCTCGTTTTCTAATTAGCTTGCTATCTTTCAAAAACTCCCTCATTTCTTTGGCAATGAAATTTTGACCGGGATGCAACTTAACGGCATTTAATTCCTTAGAAAAAGAATCATCAAAAGATTCAATAATTTCATTAATTATTGATGAGGCTGTGATTGCATGCATTAATAATCTTTTGGCATAAGTAAGATTAACAAGGGCTATTCCTGTCATGCAAGATGTTCCATTAATAATTCCTAAACCATCTCTTAAATTTAGTTTTAGTGGCTCTATTTTATGTTTTTTTAATACCTCACTTGTTTTAACTCGTTCGTTATTTTCATACACATATCCTTCGCCAATTAATGCCATTGCTAAATGAGAAAGTTGAACCAAATCACCACTAGCTCCTACGCTTCCATGTTCGAATATTTCTGGAGTGATGTTGTGTTTTAAAAATAGATGCAACTGTGAAACAACTTCTGGACTAATTCCTGAATTTCCCTGTAAAAACGCATTTAACCGTGCTAAAATAACGCTTCTTACATAAATTGGTGAAAGCACATTTCCAGAGCCACTGGCATGACTTCTTATTAAATTATATTGTAATTGATTCAGTTCTTCTGGCTCTATTCTAAATTGAGCCATTGGTCCAAAACCTGTATTAATTCCATATATAATTTTGTCTTTAGAAAAAGAAGTTAAAAAAACAAACGATTTTTTTATGGTTTCAATTGTGTTTTTCGTTAACTCAATATCCTTTCCATTAAAAACAATTTGTTGGGCTTGTTCTATTGTTAATCTTTGCATTTGTTATTTATACCAATTTTAAATAAAAGGGACAAATATAGATATTATAAACAAACTTCATAAAAATTATTTTGAGATATTAGCTACTTAAATCTCTAATGATGTTAATAAAATATTGATGTTGAATTGTTTAACTTATTTTTTATTTGATTTCATTTATATTGAATAAACACTAAATTATTATAGAAATTTAATTTAGTTTGCATATTGAAAAAAATATACCGAAACCTAATAACTTTTCGGAAAATAGATACATTTTGGTTTCGAGTATAACTCAAACTAAACATCTTTTCTTCCGAAAATTAGCTAAGTTTGAGTATAGTCTAAACTTGATAAAATGCTTGGGAAAGGAATAAATCAGCTTATCTATTTCTTATCTAACCGAAAATATGTTTTCGGGTTACTAATTATTGCCATTTTGAGCGTGCTTTCTTACGGTGCCTCTAAATTAAGTTTGAATGAAAATATTTTTTCAACCTTCCCAAAGGGAAATGCTTACGCTAACTTTTTTAAATTTATTGATCAAGAAAATTTAAGCAATCAACTCATTATTTCTATTGCTGTTTCCGAAACAACAGAGGAAGAAATTGAAAATCTCACTACCATTTTTTCTGATTCTATTTCAACTTCTGTTCAAGGTTTAATTAGCAATTTGGTTATTCAAAGACCCGATGTTGAAAAAGAAGTGTATGCTTATTACCACCAAAATTTTCCAGTTTTCATTGACGATGTCTATTATGAATCAATTGAAAATAAAATTAAAAAAGATACAATTAGAACAAGTTTAATTCATGCTCAGCAAAACTTATTGTCGCCTAGTGGTTTTGTTTTGAAAGAGTTTATACTTAATGACCCACTTTATATTTCGAGTAGTTTTTTTAAAACACTCGAAAAAAACACCAATTTTTCAAACATTACCATTGAAAATGGGTTTGTTTTTTCGGACGATAAAAAGTTTCTTTTTATTACTGCCCAACCCAATTTTGCTATTTCGGACAACAAAAGAAATGTGGCTTTGTATAAAGGTTTAAATCATTTCAAATCGAAATGGAATTCCATTCATCCAGAAAACACGATGGACTATTTTGGCACATTTATGATAAGTGCTGAAAATAGCGTTCAAATAAAAAAAGATTCTTTTTTAACCATTATAATTACGTTAATTAGCATCCTCTTTATTCTTTTTGTAGTTTACAGAAAGCTATTTATTCCAATATTTTTCATGCTTCCTGTTCTCTTTGGGGGCTTGTTTGCTCTAGGATTTATTGGTTTTTTCAAAGGTGAAATTTCTGGAATTTCACTGGCAACTGGAGCTGTTGTTTTTGGAATTGTAATTGATTTCTGCTTTCATTTTTTCACGCATTTGCAACATTCAAAATCAATTGAAGAAACAATTAATGATATTTCTTTTCCATTAATAACAGGGGGAGCGACAACATTTATGGCTTTTATAGCTCTTTTATTTACCAACTCAACTATTCTTCAGGATTTTGGTCTGGTTGCCGCATTAAGTATTTTAGGTGCTTTATTTTTTACATTAATTTGCCTGCCCGTTATACTGAACTTAATAAATTTCAAACTTTTAGAAATAAGCACAATAAATTTTAATATTCCTATACGATTTTCAAAAAAAACCAATTCCTTTTTGCTGGTTGTAATACTAATTTTAACAGGTTTTTTCCTTTATCATTCTTTCAATGTGAAATTTGATGGAAACATTGACAATCTAAGTTATCATCAACAAGATTTAAAAGATAAAGAAGAAAAATTTGTTGGAATAAACCCCGAAAATGAAAAGAAACTATTCATTTTTGCTGAAGCAAACACCTTTGAACAAGCCAATATTTCTAATTACAACCTCTACCAAAAAATTCAACAGTTAGAAGCTGAAAATAAAATAAAATCATCCTTATCGATAAGTAAATTTATCATACCCGATTCTATTGCGGTACATAAATTATCGATTTGGGAGAATTTTTGGTCAACCCATAAAAAAGATTTATTTACCTCTTTTGATTCTATCTCTGATAGTTTAGGTTTTAGTGAAAGTGCTTTTAGTTCTTTTAAAAATTGGATTTCAGATTCAACAAATCTAAACCATATTAATGTTGATAATGAACACCTAATAAAACTATTTGAAATAGATAAACTAATCAATATAAAACCTGAAAAAACAACCATTGTAAGCTCAATTATTGTTGATAAAAAATTTATTGCTGAAGTGCAAACTGAAATTGAACAACTAAACAATGTGTTTGTCTTTAATAAATCTGAAATTGCTATTGATTTATTAGCAACTGTTAAAAAAGATTTTAATTTTATACTGTTAGTTTCATCACTGCTTGTGTTTTTTAGTTTATTAATCATTTATGGAAGAATAGAATTAACGCTTTTCACTTTTATTCCAATGGTAATAAGTTGGATATGGATTTTAGGATTAGCTTCTATTTTCAATATCAATTTCAATTTTGTAAATATTGTTATCGCTACATTCATTTTTGGTTTAGGTGATGATTTTAGTATTTTTATAACAGATGGATTATTAAACAAATACAAATACAAAAAGAACTCTTTAAATGCTTACAATCAAGCAATAGTTTTATCTGCAATAACCACTATGGTTGGTTTAGGAGTACTGTTTTTTGCCAAACATCCAGCAATCAATTCAATATCTATTATTAGTGTGCTAGGAATTGGATGCATCTTATTTATCTCAATAGTTGTTCAACCGTTGTTATTTAATTTGTTTATACAAAACAGAGTAAATCACAAAAAAACGCCTGTTTCATTCATTGCATTTATTGTTTCAGTTTTTGAATTTTCGTGGTTTGTTGTAGGTTGTTTGGTCGCTTATGTTGTGTTGCTTATTTTACTTTTATTGCCAATACCAAAAAAAAATAAGCGTTATTTATTAAATTCCGTGCTTTCAATTTCTGCAGGAAGTGTAATTTATTCAGCATTTCACGTTAAAAAAAGAATCATCAATAAAGAAAATTTAGATTTTAAACATCCTTCTATTATTATTTCTAATCACACTTCTTTTTTAGACATTTTACTATTAATCATGCTCACCCCAAAAGTGATTATTGTAGTAAAAGACTGGGTTTACAATTCCATATTGTTCGGTCCTATTGTTCGATATGTTGGATATATTTATATAGGTAAAAGCCCTGAAGAAAACTTAAAAATTATACAATCGAGAATTGATAATGGATATTCTATCGTTATTTTTCCTGAAGGATCCAGGTCAGAAAATGACACAATAAGAAGGTTTCATAAAGGTGCATTTTTCATAGCTCAAGAATTAAATTTAGACATTACACCTGTGTTGATTCATGGAGCTTCTTATGTGTTGCCCAAATCAGAGTATTTTGTTAAACATGGTTCGTTAAACATGAAAATACTCCCTCGAATTAAAGCCAACGACCTTTCTTGGGGAGATGATTTCGGACGAAGAACAAAATCTATTTCATCTTATTATAAAAAAGAATTTTTGCAATTTAAAGATGAGCAAGAAAATAGTAGCGGATTGTTTTCTCGAGTTTTTGCAAATTATGTTTATAAAGGACCTATTACCGAATGGTATATAAAAATAAAATGGAAAATGGAAGCCAAAAATTATGACTTCTACAACACATTGCTGCATGAAAAACACTCCATTTTAGATGTGGGTTGTGGTTATGGTTATTTGTCCTACTTCCTACATTATAAAGATGAAAATAGGCAACTAATAGGATTGGACTACGATGCTGAAAAAATTAATATTGCCTCCAATGGATTTGACAAAACAGAAAACCTGACTTTTATAAATACCGATGTGTTTAGTTATGCTTTTGAAAAGCAAGATGCTATTTTATTAAATGACGTACTACACTATTTTTCGGAAGAAAAACAATTTCAACTTCTCAAAAAATGTGCTTCAAATTTGAATGAAAAAGGAATTATTTTAATTCGTGATGGCATTACAGATTTTAAGGAAAAACATAAAAATACAGAGCTTTCGGAAAAACTATCCACCAAATTTTTTGGTTTCAACAAAAAAGAAGAAGATTTTCATTTCTTTTCTTCAAAATATATTTACACCTTTGCTCAAGAAAATGGATTTACGTGTGAGTTAATTCAACATTCTAAAAAAACATCTAACGTACTTTTTATCTTAAAAAAATTATAAAATATGTCTTTCAATAAAAAAGAATATGATTTTGTAATCATTGGCAGTGGCTTAGGTGGGCTGGCGTGTGCTTATATTCTTGCTTCGGAAGGCTATAGTGTTGTTGTGTTAGAAAAAAACCATCAAATTGGCGGTAATCTTCAGGTTTTTAGCAGAGATAAATGCATTTTTGATACAGGTGTACATTACATAGGTAGTTTAGACAAAGGCGAAAACTTACATCAATTTTTCAAATATTTTGGATTAATAGGTAAACTAAAATTAAAAAAATTAGATGAGGATGGTTTTGATGTTATCCGGTTCAATGATGGTAAAACATTTAAACACGCTCAAGGCTACGATAACTTTAAAAAGACACTATTAAAAGATTTTCCTGATGAAGCAGCAGCAATAAATGACTATTGCAATAAACTCAAGGAAACTTGTTTAGATTTTCATTTATATAATTTAAAAACCATTACCACCTCAACTCACCTTGATAACTTAGATTTACTGAGTATAAATGCACATGATTATATTGCCTCAATCACCTCAAATAAACTATTGCAAAATGTGTTGGCTGGCACCAATGGATTGTATGCTGGAATAAAAGAAAGCACACCTTGGTATGTACATGCTTTAGTAATAAATAGTTATTTAACAGGAGCTTATCGATTAGAAGATGGCGGCTCACAAATAGCCATACATTTGAGTAAGTCTATTCGTGAAATGAAAGGTGAAATATACAAACGAAAAGAAGTTGTTGGTGCTAATTACAACGAATTGGGTAAAATTAGTGAAGTAATTCTTAGCACTGGAGAAACTGTAAAAGGAAAACATTTTATTTCTAATGCACATCCATCAACAACCATAGATATTTTTGGAGAAGACAAATTCTTAAAAGCATACACAAAACGAATACAAAATTTAGAAAACTCCTCCTCCTCATTTATAGTTCATTTCGTTTTTAAAAAAAATAGTTTTCCTTATTTGAACTACAACATCTATCAATTTAAAACCGATGATGTTTGGGATAGTATTAATTATACCCAAGAAAATTGGCCAAAAGCATATTTTGCTTGTACTCCAGCTAGTTCAAGAAGTAAAAAATTTGCCGAAAGCATGTCAATTATGGTCTATATGAATAGTAAAGAGACTGAAAAATGGGCTAACACAAAAAATACAATAGCAACTAAAAACAACCGTGGAGAAGATTATGAAGCCTTTAAAAAAGAAAAAGAGCAGAAAATAATCGATATTTTAGAAGAAGATTTCCCAGGTATAAAATCAAAAATTAAAAGTGTATATAGCTCAACACCTCTTACTTTCAGAGATTATATAGGAGATAAAACTGGAGCAATGTACGGAATCATTAGAGATAATAATAACCCTATAAAAACATCTATCAATTCTAAAACAAAAATTAAAAATTTATCATTAACAGGTCAAAACATCGTACTGCATGGAGTATTAGGGGTAACTATAGGAGCCTTTGTTACTTGTTTTGAATTTTTAGATAAGCATCAATTAATTAATAAAGTAAAAAATAGCTAGCATGCAAGTTTATGATGTAATAGTTATTGGAGCTGGCCCAGCAGGAGCTGTTGCGGCTGCCTATTTGAATAAAGTAAAAAAAAATGTGTTGGTTCTTGAAAAAGAAATTTTTCCAAGATTTGTTATCGGAGAAAGTCTTCTGCCCCATTGCATGAATCACCTTGATGAAGCTGATTTACTTGAAGCAGTAAAAAAAATGGGATTTCAAAAAAAAACAGGAGCTACATTTTATAAAGAAGATGCTAAATGTGATTTTTTATTTTCAGAACAGCATACCAAAGGTTGGGAATGGACGTGGCAAGTAAAACGAGCTTTATTTGATAAAACTTTAGTTGATGAAATTCAGAAAAAAGGCGTTGAAGTTCTATTTAACGCTACCGTAAAAAAAGTTGAATTTTCTTCCGAAACACAATTAGTTGAATATGAAGATGAAAATGGAAACTACATAACCCTAAAAGCAAAATTTGTTATTGACGCTAGTGGTTATGGAAGAGTGTTACCCACCTTATTAGATTTGAATGAACCTTCTGATTTAGAAGTTAGAGGAGCCATATTCACACATGTTGTTGATAAAAACAGAACTGAAAAAGCGGGTAATAACATTTTTGTTCATGCTTTTAACAAGAATGAAGCGTGGTTGTGGGCAATTCCTTTTTCCGATGGACAAACCTCAGTTGGTGTTGTAGGGAAAAATGAATTAATCAAGGAATTTTCATTAAACAACGGTGAGAAATTCAAAAAATTTATACAAAATTTTGAAAATTTAAAAGGGCGTTTTATTGATGTTTCACTCGTATTTGAGCCACGCACCATATTGGGTTATTCCATAGGAGTGAAACAAATGTATGGCAATGGATATGTATTATGTGGAAACAGTACGGAATTTTTAGACCCTGTTTTTTCCTCAGGCGTAACATTGGCAACTTATTCTGGCTTATTGGCAGCAAAATTAACCTACCAACAACTTTCTGGGAAACAAGTAGATTGGGAAACGGACTACGAAAATGAAGTAAAAAAAGGAGTAAATGTTTTTAGAAGCTATGTGCAAGGATGGTATAATGGAGATTTACAAACCATCTTTTTTGCTGATGAAATTAATCCTGAAATTAAAAAACAAATATGCTCCGTTTTAGCTGGTTATGTATGGGATACAACAAATCCATTTATCAAAAAACATAAAACAATATTGCCAACTTTAGCTAAGGTGGTGCGTTTAAAACAGTCTATTTAGGGTTTGCTGAAAAAGTGCATAATTGACTATAAGTATTTGATTATAAACATAATATGTTAATAACTTTTAAAATAAATTTAGTAAAAAAGCAAAGAAAAAAGTAACTTTATGCAAATAACCTTGCATTATGATACGCTATATTTCTGAAAAACAACTAAGCATAGAAGAAT
>Ga0210039_1000450_pt1 | contig 43795 bp, 37 predicted proteins | sample CryGeyCG2114_250_3_FD_185460 | JGI IMG/M metagenome (GOLD analysis project Ga0210039, IMG submission 185460) | Groundwater microbial communities from aquifer - Crystal Geyser CG17_big_fil_post_rev_8/21/14_2.50 (SPAdes) (version 2) | ecosystem: Environmental > Aquatic > Deep subsurface >...
ATTCTGGTAGTGAGTTAACTAATGTTACATACCCAATACCAGGTAATTCAACAAGCCTATCTTCATTATTGTTGTATTATACTTTAGCTAGGTCATTGATACAACAAGGTATGTTTAAAGAACGCTACTTATTTTTATTAGATTCAGTTAGGTCGAAACACGGTGTAGGGTTTTTGAATTTACCCAAAACTAATAAAATTACTAGCATTGCTGTTGATAATAACATCAAATCTAGTGATAGAACACCAAATTTAATTAAACAAACCTTACAAGTTAAGTTTAGCAATTTGTTAAAATAATAAAAAATTTTATGTCTAAATTTCAATCCCAAGTCCGTTTACATTTAAAAAAAAATTCACAATTATTCTTAGTTGATAAAAGTTTATACAGGTTAAGTTTTTTTAGTTATTTTAGAAAATATTACCTAACCCCAGGCTATTCCAAAAAAGTTTCGTTGTTTACTTTTTTACAAACAACTTTAAAGAATGATTTTTTTAATTTTAAATCAAATCAGGTTTTTAATTTACTTGATCACGTTTCTAGATCTGGTCATTTTTTTGTTGACTACTCGGTTGATGGCAACACCACTTCATTTTTAGATACTTCATTGCGTCTTTTTTTACTACGAAAGTTTTATTTATTGATTAATTTAGTCGTAAAAAATTTATTTAGAAAGTGTGCCGATTTATATATGTTTAATTCAGTTCAATATAAACTTAGTAATGTTTTATTGTTATTATCTTTGTTTTCGGAAGGTCGTATTCATAATTTACAGTTAATATATTTACTGAATAATGCTTATTTATCTTGTGTCTTTAATAAACCATTTAAAGTTAAGTTAATTAAAACTATTGATTTTGTAGGTTGTTCTAATAATGTTTTTAATTTAACATTAAAAAATAAAGAAGAACTTTACAATATAACAACAATATCTAAAATTAATAACAGTTGGTGGGGTTCTTATTATTCCTTTCTATCAAACTACAAAAGTTATTTATTAAAATTTAAAGTTAAGAATAAATACATTAATTCTAAATTTTTATCTAAGCGTGAGTTTCAAGTTTTTAATAATAAAGTGTACACTTCTCTTGTAGAGGACTTACTTTAATTGAAGATTAGAATTAATAATTAGTATATCTATGATATTTGTTTTTAAATCTATAAACAATAATACTGTATTTTACAATAAAAAAAAAGTTTTTAATTACTCTCCTTTTTATTTGTTTAAATCATATACTACATACGATAGTGCAAAAAAGGGTTTAGGCACTTCTATTTCTGAGATTGACGGTTTTGATAATTTTTATAATTCCAGTATTTCAAAACCTTATTCTGTAGGTAATGAAGAATTTAAAACCTTATCATTGTCCTTAGGTTTACCAGCTTCAATATTTAGAAGTAACATTTTATCTTATTATTGAAGCACATTAACTTACTACAATCAATTTAGAAAAAAAAATAATTTTAAATCTGAACTAGTTTCTGTTAAAACTTTTAAAGAAGCTAATTTAGCAAAATCTAGTTTAACTTCTAAACTTGGGTTTAAGCTTCTAAAAGATAATTTATTGTTAGATGATTTAGTCGAGAGGGAAAAATCAGCCTGACAGGATTACATCTTTAAATTTAGATACTGGTACAATACTTACCGTTTTTTAAATTCAAAAAGAACACACATATACTCTAAAGCTTTTTTTATGTTAAATAAAAAACTAATAACTGACCCTGCGGGTTTTAAAAAAACTTTTTTAGTATTTGGTGATTCAGTTTTGGATCAATTAAAAAACTTAAATTTAAACTCTAAGTCTGGTACTATTTCTGCAGTAACTTTAAATAACATAAAAAATAACATAAAAAATAATTTAGTGGAAGATTTTTGATCTAATAAACGCTTACTTGATAAAAAATTATTTAATAAAAATAACTTATTATTTGATAATTTGCATTATTCTTATGATTTTTTGAAATCAATCCCCTGACGTTCTGTTATTTTTTGGAATATTAAAGAACACTCCTTGTTGTTTAAAAAAAGGAAATTTAAAAAAAGATTTCACATATTCCGTTTAGAGCGCATATTTAAACAAAAAAAACAGAAAAGAAAAAAAGTTAAAACTTTTTTAGAATACAGTCATTCCAGGTTTCATAAATTTAGGTTATACTATACCACATTGGGTTATCGCCAATTTCAAAATATTTTTTCAAAATTACAACATTTTAAAAAAAATGCTAGTCAACTAACCTTATGCTTGCTGGAGTTGCGTTTAGAATATTTTCTTTATAGAATAAATTTTGCTCCAAGTAAATATTTTGCTAAACAAATGTTATCTCATGGCGCATTTTTAGTTAACGGGGTTCCTGTTTTTAATAAAAATTTTCAATTAAGAGTTGGTGATACTTTGACTGTTTCTGAATCTAAATTTAATTTGATTTTTGGTGTTCTTTACAATAGGTTAAATAATATGAAACGGTATCCTCATAAGTTATCCAAGTCTGATTGTTTGTTGCCAATTATTTTTAATACTCCAGATTATTGTGAGGCTGACTATTCTTTACTTTCTGTATCTATATTAAGAAACCCACACCCATTTGAAGTATTCGTTCCTGAATACATCGAGTTAGATACAAATAACAGAAATCTGCACCATATTTATAATTCTTACTTATAATAATATAATTATTTTCTATTTCAATTTATGTTACAACAAAATAAAACATGTTACATTTTTATAAATGGTATTAAACGTGAAGTAAATGTTAACCAAACAATAATGCAAGCCTGTGAAAGTTATGGTATTTCAATACCACATTTTTGTTACCATGATCGTTTATCTGTCGCTGGTAATTGCCGTATGTGCTTGGTTGAGGAGACAAAATCTCCAAAGCCATTAGCGTCTTGTGCAGTTACTGTTGCCCCTAACATGAATATATATACTAATACTTCTTTGGTTAAAAAAGCTCGGGAGGGTGTTTTAGAATTTTTACTAGCCAACCACCCATTAGATTGTCCAATTTGTGACCAAGGTGGTGAATGTGATTTACAAGATCAGTCACTTGTTTTTGGTGGCGATCGTGGTCGTTTTTATGAGGATAAGCGCTCAGTTGAAGATAAAAATTGCGGTCCTCTAGTTAAAACTATAATGACTCGTTGTATTCATTGTACACGTTGTGTCCGATTTGCATCCGAGGTTGCTGGTTTAAATAATTTTGGTATTACAGGTCGTGGTTCTAAAATGGAAATTGGTTTTTATATAAAAAATTTATTGAATAGCGAAGTTTCTGGAAATATTATAGATTTGTGCCCTGTTGGTGCTTTAACATCGAAGCCTTTCTCTTTCAAGGCTCGCTCTTGAGAGTTACAATCTCATTTATCCATCGATACCTTTGATTCTATGGGTTCAAATTTACGTATCGATACTATGGGTAATAAAATTTTACGTATTCTGCCTGTGGTTAATAAATTAGTAAATGATTCTTGGATTTCAGACAAAGCAAGATTTTCCTATGATTCGTACAAGACCCAACGTGTTTTATCCCCATTTATTAAAACATCCGATTTAAAACTAAAAAAAACTACATGAGACGTAGCATTAAGTTCTTTAAAAAATAAAATAGAAGAATTTTCTTTAGGTGCTTTTAAAGTTTTTTTTGGTTCCCATGTATCTTTGGATTTGGTTAATGTTACCGCTTCCCTAGCGCGCCAACTAGGGTCTAATTTTTTAAGATATGAGAATGCTTTACAACTAAGTGGTTTACATTTTACTAATAGATCTAACTTCTTAATGAATGTAGATTATTATAATATAGACTCTGTTGATTTTGTTTTATTGGTTGGTACTAACCCACGTTGAGAATCTCCAGTTTTAAATATTAAATTAAAATCTTTATCTAAAAAAAATGTTATTTTTTATAGTATTGGTTTTTTTTCTAATTTAAATTACAAGGTTAATCATTTAGGTAATGATCTAACTATTTTGTCTGCTATTGCTGAAGGTCGTCACTTTTTAACCCATTACTTGTTAAAAGCTAAAAATCCTTTAATTTTAGTAGGATCTTCTGTTTTAAACTCTTCTCTTCAAAAACTGTTAATCAACCTTCAAAACAGTTGTTTTAAATTTAATAAGCAACTAGTTTCAAATTTTGTCGCTATTTTACATAAAAATTCTACTACAATACATGCAGCTGAATTAAATACTTTTGGTTGTAATACTAATAATTTACATGAAAGTAAAGAACCTTCTATTCTTTATTGTATTAATACTTCAACTCCAGTTAAAAATAATATGTCAGACTTTATTGTTTACCAAACATCATTAGGTTCAGACAACTTAAAAAATGCTGACTTACTTTTACCTGCTGTTACTTCCTATGAAGAATCTACCAGATTTATAAATTTAAATGGGTTTGTTCAAAGCACTAAAGCTATTTTTTTTGATTTTGGTTCTGCTAAAAAAGGTAAAGATATTATATCTTTATTATCTAAATCTCTTGGTTTACGTAACCCATCTCTTGATGATAGTTATATTAGAGAACATTCAAGGTTATTAAATTATTACAGTAACCAACTTTGTGTTATTAATTTTAGTTGTAATCCAATTAGCTTTAAAAATTCTATTTGGTCTTCTAGTATTTCTAATTTTTATTTAGATGATTGCGTTTCAAAAACTTCAAAATTAATGTCTTTATGTTCTAAATCCTTTATAAAACCTTACACTTTTTAGTTTTGTTTCCATTTATGTTGCACTTTATGTTGCACTTTATGTTGCACTTTATGTAGAGTTTACTTATAAGGGGTATCCAAGCGGTCAAAGGAGGTAGGCTGTAAACTTATTGTGTATCACTTCGCAGGTTCGAATCCTGTCCCCTGCATTTTTATTTCGGATATAGCTTAAATGGTAGAGTGTCAGATTGTGGCTCTGAAAGTACGAGTTCGATTCTCGTTATCCGCCTTTTTTATAATTTTTTAATTTAATTTTAATAATAATATATAATAATATAAAATAATATATTTTATACAGTATTTTACGAACATTTAAGTGTTAAAAGGGTTTTTATTAAATTTTAAATTTTTCCTTATTTTATGTTTGAATTTTCTTTTTGGTTTTTAAATTTTTTTATTGTTAGTACATTATTTTGCGTTTTAATGTCTATTTTTTCTAAAAACACTGTGCATTCTATTTTATATTTGGTATTAATTTTTTGTAATGCAACTGGTTTATTAATCCTTCTTAATGTTGATTATTTAGCAATGGTTTACGTGGTTGTTTATGTTGGTGCCATTGCTGTTTTATTTTTGTTTGTTGTTATGATGTTAAATATAAAATTATTGGAATTAAATGATACCTTTTGACATTATCTTCCTATAGGTCTGTTAGTTTTTGCTAGTATGTCAGCTGAGGTACTGTTTTTATTTAACTCTATTAATTTCAACATTGAAGGGGTTTATGGTTGGTTGTTTGATCAGCATTATCACCAACATTACCCTACACCAAATTATTTTGAACATGATCCGATTGTTTCGTCTGATTCAACCTTTAAGGGGGTTGATTCTTCTTTTTATTATACCGATTGACTTGATCTAATAGTTGGTATTGAAAATATTCAAGCTATAGGTTCAATAATGTATTCGCATTATTTTATTTCTTTTATTTTATCTAGTTTAGTACTACTTGTTGCTATGATGGGTTCTATAACTTTAACTTTACGCCATACAGATGATACTAAACGTCAAAATTTATTTTTTCAAGTAACTCGTGACTTTAAGTCAGCGGTTTTTATGGGTTATTCTAAAAATAAATCAAATAATTAATTTTTATCTATTTTATGTATTTACTAGTTTTAGTTTTACCAGCCTTAAGTGCATTTATTACAGGTTTATTTGGAAAATTTTTAGGTAAAGATGGGGTACGCGTTATTAACATTGGTTGTATGGTTTTAACTTTTTTAGTTTCTTGTTTAATTTTTTATGAGGTTGCTTTGTTAAAATACGTAACGTTAATTGATTTGGGTTCGTGATTTAGCGTAGGTACTGTTCAGGTAAATTTTGAATTTTTATTTGATACTATTACAGCAACTATGTTATTTGTTGTTAGTTTTGTTTCTTTGTTAGTACATTTATATTCTTTAGATTATATGGGTGAGGATCCTCATTTTATAAGATTTATGACTTACTTGACTTTATTTACTTTTTTTATGTTTGTTCTTTTAACCGCTGGCTCATTTGTTCAAATTTTTGCCGGTTGGGAAGGTGTTGGTTTAGCTTCTTATTTGTTAATTAATTTTTGATTTACAAGAACCCAGGCAAATACTTCAGCCTTAAAAGCTCTAATTATTAATCGTTTTGGTGATTTTGCTTTGTATTCTGCTATTGTTTTAATATTCTATGTTTTTAAAACAACTAGTTTTTATGCTATTTTTCCAATAGCTTATACAGCTGCAGATTTAAATTTTAAGATTCTTACACTATCAATACCAGCTTTAGAACTAATTTGTTTTTTTTTATTTATTGGTGCTGTTGGTAAGTCTGCTCAAGTTGGTTTACATGTTTGATTACCTGATGCCATGGAAGGTCCGACTCCTGTTTCAGCATTAATTCATGCTGCTACTATGGTCACTGCTGGTATTTTTTTAGTTATACGCTCTTCCCCACTATTTGAGTACGCCCCTAGCATATTGATGTTAGTTACTGTTTCTGGAGCTTTAACAGCTTTCTTTGCGGCTAGTGTTGGTTTAGTTCAGAATGATTTAAAGAAAGTTATTGCTTATTCAACTTGCAGTCAGTTGGGTTACATGGTATTTGCTTGTGGTATTTCTAATTACGCTGCTAGTTTTTTTCATTTAATTAATCATGCTTTTTTTAAAGCGTTGCTGTTTCTTTGCGCTGGTTCAGTTATTCACGCACTTGCTAACGAGCAAGATATTAGACGAATGGGTGGTCTAGCTAAAATTTTACCTATTACTTACGTTATGATGCTTATTGGATCTTTATCATTATTAGGTTTTCCTTATTTAACTGGTTTTTACTCAAAAGATGTTATTTTGGAATTAGCTTTTGCTTCTTACAATGTAAGCAGTTTATTTGCATATTGGTTAGGTATTTTATCTGTTAGTTTTACTGCATTTTATTCCTGTCGCTTGTTGCATTTAACTTTTTTTGGTTCAAACCCAAATACATTAAAATCAGTTGTACAGCATGCCCATGAAGCTCCTAAGTTTATGCTTATGGCTTTTTTTCCGTTAGCGTTAGGTAGTATTTTTTGGGGTTATATTACAAAAGATATGTTTGTTGGTTTGGGTTCCAATTTTTGACAAACTTCAATTTTTGTTTTACCACAAAATTATAATCTACCAGAAGCTGAGTTTTTACCATTGTGAGTTAAATTAATTCCTTTTGGTTTATCTATGTTTGGTGTTATTATGTCATTTGTTATTTATTATTTCCTAACTAGAATAACCTTCACATCTTTAATAAATTGAACCTTTTTGTACATTAAAGTTTATACTTTTTTATCCAGAAAGTGATATTTTGATTTAATATACAATAAATATCTAGCAAGATTTTACTTTTTTGTTTCATATTACTGTACTTTTAAATTAATGGATCGTGGTATACTAGAATACTTTGGTCCTTTAGGTTTAGTTAGATCTGCTGATCATATCAGTAATAAGCTTATGCAATTACATAGTGGGTATTTATATCAATATATTTTTTTATCTCTTGTTTCTTTAGTAAGTCTTTTGTTTATTTTTTTTCTAAATTTTGACGTTTATCTTTGGATGAATATTATATGCATGTTAGTATTGCTTGGTTTTTTTTCTAAAAATAAAAGTTTACACCATCTATAGATTATTAAAATAAAATTGTTCGGGCAGTTGGCTAAGTAATTTTTTATATTCTCAGGTTTTGAAAAAATTACCAACTGTCCGCTTGTGTTAAAACCTGAACAAATTTATTTTTTTTTATGTCTGTTGTTTCTAAATTTTCTGAGTTTTTAACCCGTTTTGTGTATTCGACTAATCATAAAGATATCGGTACTCTGTACTTGATTTTTGGTGGCTTTGCTGGCCTGATTGGTACCATGTTTTCCTTTATTATCCGCTTAGAATTAGCTTCTCCGGGTAATGTTATTTTAGGATCTAATTACCAATATTATAATGTTATTGTTACTGCTCATGCTTTTATTATGATTTTCTTTTTTGTCATGCCTGCTATGATGGGTGGTTTTGGTAACTGATTTGTTCCTTTAATGATAGGTGCTCCTGATATGGCGTTCCCTCGTTTAAATAACTTTAGTTTTTGATTAATAGTTCCTTCATTTTTATTATTATTATCTTCTGCGCTAGTTGAAGTTGGTGCTGGTACAGGTTGAACTGTCTACCCACCCCTAAGCGGTGTAGCTTATCATTCTGGCCCTTCCGTTGATTTAGCTATTTTTAGTTTGCATTTAGCTGGTGTGTCTTCATTAATGGGTTCCATTAATTTTATTACTACTATTTTTAACATGCGTGTTGATGGTATGTCTATGTTACGCACCCCTTTATTTGTTTGGTCAGTTTTATTAACTGCTTTTTTATTACTTTTGTCTTTACCTGTCTTAGCAGGTGGTATTACAATGTTATTAACTGATCGTAATTTCAATACTACTTTTTATGATCCTGCTGGTGGCGGTGATCCGATTTTATATCAACATTTATTCTGATTTTTTGGTCATCCAGAAGTTTACATTTTAATTTTACCAGCATTTGGTATTGTTAGTCAAGTTATTTCTACTTTTGCAAGTAAGCCTATTTTTGGTAACATTGGTATGATTTATGCTATGACTTCAATTGGTATTTTAGGTTTTATTGTCTGAGCTCACCACATGTATACTGTCGGTTTAGATGTTGATACACGTGCTTATTTTACTGCAGCTACTATGATTATTGCTGTCCCTACTGGTATTAAAATTTTTAGTTGAATTGCAACTATGTGAGGTGGTATTTTACGTTTACGTACTCCATTTTTATTTACTTGTGGTTTCTTAGTTTTATTTACTATTGGTGGTTTTACTGGTGTAATTTTAGCAAATGCTGGTTTAGATATTGCCATGCATGATACTTATTATGTTGTTGGTCATTTCCACTATGTTTTATCTATGGGTGTTGTTTTTTCTTTTTTTTCTGGTTTTTATTATTGATATTGAAAAGTTACCGGTTTAGTTTTAGATGAGTATTTAGGTCGTCTACATTTTTGAACCTTATTTATTGGTGTTAATTTAACTTTTTTCCCAATGCATTTCCTAGGTTTAGCTGGTATGCCTCGTCGTATTCCCGATTATCCTGATATGTATGCTGGTTTTAATTTTATTTCTTCTTTAGGTTCTTACATGTCTTTAGTTAGTATTTGCATTTTCCTATTTTCTATTTATTTAAGTTTAAGTGTTTCCGATAAATTGTTTATCAATACAAGTCCTGTTGATTATGAGGCTAAAACCATTGACTACAATGTTAAATCTCATGAAAAAATTATTTCTAAGCCAGCTTTAAATGTTGACGAGACTATGTGAGTTGATCGCGGTGATCTTGTTTCTTATGATTTTTGAAATAAAATCAATAATGCTGGGTCAGATTTTAAAATTATAACTCCAACTATGTTTGGCCCTATGATTCTAAGTGGTATACGTGTTAAAGATACTGAAGAAAGTGATTATGTTAAACAGTTCCCTACTTATCAAATGACTAGTAATCCTGATTTTGGCACCCGATTATACCGTGGCTTCTTAAGTTTTCAATTAGAATATTTATTACCGCGTATTCGTTTAAATTTTACTACCATTTCTTTATTAATTGCAGCGTTTTGCGTTATAACTGATGGCTTTTCCTTAAGTTTAGCTGCTACTTTAGCAGATTGATCAGTTTATTTCCATGAACCGGCATCTCCGTTAATGTATGGTATCATTAATTTACATGATTATATTATGTTTATACTTGTTATAGTTGCTTATGGTGTTGGTACTATGCTATACACCACCTGAGTGTATTTTTATCAACGTTATAATCAACTAAATGAACGTCTTTTATCTGATTTATTTATATTTCCTCCATTTTTAGTTCGTCTATCTTCTAAAATTTTTGGTATTTATTCTCCTATTGAATTACGTACAGATAAAACACGTGGTATTGAAATTACTGCAATGCGCTATTCTCTTCATAATGTGGTAAGTTATAAACCAATTACCCATAATTTTATGATTGAATTTGCTTGAACTGTAGCCCCTATTTTATTACTTTTATTAATTGTTGTGCCTTCTTTTTCTTTATTATACGCTATGGGTGAAATTATTGAACCAACTTTAACAGTTAAAGTTATTGGTAATCAATGATATTGAAGTTATGAGTACTCTGATTTTGTTAAAACTCCTGACAATACTCCACAGCTAAATATACTAAGACAGTTTGTTTCAGCTCAATTTTTAACTGAATTCAATCTTAAAACCTATATATATTTTGATTGAGAGCAGAAATATTTATTTAATGATCCTACATTAACTTGATGCTACGATATGGTAACTAAGGAAACCGCTGAAGAATTTGCAGCGTTGTTGTATAGTAGACCTGGAGAATCTTGAAAAGGTCAGGTACTTTTAATACTACGCAACTGCATAGATGTCGCAATAGACGATTGGTATGTTAAATTTGGTAGAAAATTACCACTAAAACATATTTGACATTGGCTTAATTTTGATAAGTACCATACTTCTTACCTTCCTGTTATGGAAATGCAAGAAGAAATCATTAATCAATATGGTCATAACCCTGCAGAAGCACTTAAAAAAGCCGAGAGTTTAGAAATTTCAGTTGAATTATTAAGACGTGTTTTTTTACCACACGTACCCCTAAACGATCCAAAATGACACACCACTTATGTTACTCACCATGAAGTATTACGTTCTTTTATAAATTTAGACATTCCTGGTTATCATAATGTTAGTTTTAAAAACTACTGATACACACATATTACTCAGTTTATAGAATTCCATAGAGAGCTACTAGAGTATAAGAATCATTATGGGGTAAATACTCTTGTTCCAACTAGCTTGCTTGCTTGCTATTATGCTACTATTGCTGATTATTCACCTTATCATTTCGAATTATGTGCATGACCTGAAATTGATGAATTTACTGGAAAACCTCCGTTTAGTATTGGTGTACGTCATGTAAGGGAATGGCTAAGTGATTTAGATAATATGGGTTTACATCCAGAGCAGGCGTTTGATCGCCCATCCACAATTTGGGAGTTTTTTTTTGACCTACCTTTAGATATAATTACTAGTAGTAGTGTATTTTGAAGAAATTTACATATTGACCAGTATATTAATATCAAGTATGATAGTTATATTACTGCGGATAGTGATTTAGTCGAAGGTGGTGTTCGTCTGCTAGAGACTGACATTCCGTTAATTTTACCTATTAACACACACATTCGTTTTTTAGTTACTTCGAATGATGTTATTCACTCATTTGCCGTCCCTTCCCTAGGTATTAAAATTGATGCAACTCCTGGTCGTATTTCTTCTTTTCCAGTTTACATTAGTCAAGTTGGTCGTTATTTTGGTCAATGTAGTGAAATTTGTGGTACTGGTCATGCTTTTATGCCTATATACATTGTTGCAGTACAACCTGATACTTTTTCACATTTTATTGAGTTATTTGCTGGAAAAGCAGATTTTCTTTCTAAGGATAACCCAATTAGTGAGTAGAGTAGTTTTTAGGTTCTTTAGTTGGGTTTAGACAATCCCACAGCATTTGTTTGTCTAAACCCAATTTCAATTTATCTATTTTTTTTAAATTAAATAATTCCAGTAAGTGTTGTGGTTTTAGGGTTTATTTAATTTTTTTATTTATTTTTAATTATATATAATGAGTACTTCTATTTTTGAAAAATTATTAAACGAGTCTTATAAAGAGTTCGGTAAAAAAAAACCTTCTTTAGTTAAAAGCTTAAAGAGTAATGAATCCGGACGTGTTCTTTCTGTTATTGATGGTGTTGTTACTATCTCTGGTTTACATAATGTTAAAGCTGGTGAATTGTTAAAATTCCCTGGTGATATTTTGGGTATGGCACTAAATTTAAACCGTAGTACTGTTAATGCAGTTCTTTTTGGTTCTGATCGTGAAATTCGTCAAGGTGATGAAGTTACCGGTACTGGTTCTGTTGTTAGTATTCCTACTGGTTCAAGTCTATTAGGTCGTTTATTAAATGCTGTTGGTTCTCCATTAGATGGTAAAGGCCCTTTAACAAATACTGTTTCTCGTCGCGTTGAATCTAATGCACCTGGTATTGTTGCACGGGAATCGGTTCGTGAACCAATGCTAACTGGTTTAAAGTCTGTTGATGCTTTAGTTCCTATTGGTCGTGGTCAACGTGAATTAATTATCGGTGATCGTCAAACTGGTAAAACTACTATTGCAGTTGACGCTATTATTAATCAAAAAAATAGTTATAAAAATGATCAAGTAGCTTTATATTGCATTTATGCTGCAGTTGGTCAAAAAATGTCTAATATTACTCAATTATTACGTACTTTAGAACGTCGTGATTGTTTAAAACATACAATTGTTGTTGCTAGTAGTTCTGCTGATAGTGCAACTTTGCAATATTTAACCCCTTATGCTGCTTGCACTATGGGTGAATTTTTTCGTGATTCTGGCAAACATTGCTTAGTTGTTTATGATGATTTAAGTAAACACGCTGTTGCTTATCGTCAAATGTCTTTATTATTACGCCGCCCCCCAGGCCGTGAAGCATACCCTGGTGATGTTTTTTATTTACATTCTCGTTTATTAGAACGTGCTGCAAAACTTTCTAAAAAACTAGGTGGTGGTTCTTTAACTGCATTACCTGTAATCGAAACACAAGCTGGTGACGTTTCCGCATATATTGCAACTAATGTTATTTCTATTACCGATGGTCAAATTTTTCTAGACTCTGAGTTATTCCATAACGGTATTCGCCCTGCTATTAATGTTGGTCTTTCTGTTAGTCGTGTTGGTTCATCTGCTCAATTTGGTTTTATGCGTAAAATGAGTGGTAGTTTAAAACTAGAATTAGCACAATACCGTGAAGTTTTAGGTTTTACTAAGTTTGGTTCTGATTTAGATAAAGTTACACAAATGTTATTGAAACGTGGTGGTTTACTAGTTGATGCATTAAAACAAGGTCGCTATAGCCCAATTAATATTGAAAAACAAGTCATGATTATTTATGCAGCATTAAACGGTTATTTAAATGAAATTACTGGTAGCGTTGCTGATTATGAGCGTGATTTATTTACTAAATTTGATAATAATAAATTGTTTTCTTCTGCAGTTAAATTAATTAGTGATAAAAAACGTTTTGATACTTTTGGTTATATGCCTGTTTCAATGTTTTTACAATTATTAAATAATTAATTAGAAGAATAATTTTAAAAACTTAAAATTGTTTAATAAAACTTTAGTATAAATATAAATTAAGGAATATATTGTATATAATACTATAGTTATTTTTCAAACAATAATTTTTTTATAGATAGAGACTAAATAATGAAAGATACTTAATGGATATCTTGACATAAAATCTAATGGGACGTGTTATCTCGATACGAAAAGTTTTACCGAGTTTAGTTCAAGACTGTGACGTAAAAATTTCCCGTGCAGGAAACTGCTTATTAAAATGTTAAAAAACGCAGCGAACTGAAACATCTTAGTAGCTGTAGGAAAAGAAATTAACTAAAGATTCTGCAAGTAATGGTGAGTGAACGTAGAAAAAGCCTTTATATCAACTTTTTATAAGAAATAGCAAAGATTTAATATTTTTGTGAGTTTGGTTTAGAAAAACCTAGGAATGGTTTGCAAGATAAGGTGTTAGCCCTGTATATACGCCGAACAGTTGATATAGTGAGTAGGACAATTTTTGCTTGGTTTGTCCGAATATAGGGGGTCCATCCTCTAAGCTTAAATATGATTTTATGATCGATAGTGTACTAGTATTGTGAAAGAAAGATGAAAAGATATTTTCAATGTGTGAAATAGATCTTGAAATTGAGTATCTAAGAGCAGTTATATTTTTAAATAACGTACCTTTTGTATAATGGGTCAGCGACTTAATTACCTTAGCAAGTTTAACTTTATAGTTCAACGAAGCGAAAGCGAATTCTAATAGAATGCTTAGTTATGGTAATTAGACTCGAAACCAGGTGATCTAACCATTAGCAAGTTGATTTTTAGGTGAAATACTTAGAATGAGGACTGAACCCGTACATGTTGCAATATGTTGGGATGACTTGTGGTTAGGGGTGAAAGGCTAATCAAACCTGGAGATAGCTAGTTTTCTGCGAAAATTATATAAGTAATGTGTAGAATAATATATGTGTTAAAGGTAAAGCACTTGATGAGCTAGGGGGGTTATTATATCTTACCGAATTCAACAAAACTCATAATGTTAACAACATAATAGTTCTATAAGCGGGTTCTAGGCGTAAGGTCTAGTGATCGAGAGAGAAATAACTCAGACTACACGTTAAGGGTCTTAAACAGTAATTGAGTGTGTTCAATAAAGGACGAGGTGTATAGTTAGTAAGTTGGCTTAGAAGCAGCCATCTTTTAAAGAAAGCGTAAAAGCTCACTAATTTAAGCTTTTTCTTTTTGAAAATTCAAGGAACTTAAAATTACTTCCCAAAACGGTAGAAAATTTTAATTTTGGTAGCAGAACGTTCTGTAGGTCGTTAAAGAGATAGTGTGAACTATCTTGAAGATATCAGAAGTGAGAATGCTGACATGAGTAGCGTTTAAAATGTGAAAAACATTTTTGCCGTAAGTCTTAGGGTTTTGTTAAGAAACCATCCAGTTAATCTGTGGCAAGTTAGTCGGCCCCTAAGGAGATAGTTGAAAAATTACTCTAATGGGTAGTAGATTTATATTTCTACACTTTCTTTATGTGACAACCTTTCTAGTTTGTTTTTAATTATAAGTTTTTAAAAGCAAACAATTAAGTGTTCTAGAAAAAACTAAAAGAAACTAATACCGTACTAAAACCGACTCAGGTAGACTAGTAGAGCATACTAAGGCAATTGAGAGAACAATACTGAAGGAACTCGGCAAATTAACCCCGTAACTTCGGGATAAGGGGTACTTGTGTAAAGGATAACTTTACATAAGTGTAACAGAACAGGGGGGAGCGACTGTTTACTAAAAACACAGGACTCTGCAAAATTGTAAAATGAAGTATAGGGTCTGACGCCTGCCCGGTGCTGATCGATGAAATTGGGTACTGGATCTTTAAAAAGGTTTGGTGCTTGTATAAGTCCCAGCAAACGGCGGCTGTAACCATAACGGTCCTAAGGTAGCGAAATCCCTTGTCGGGTAAGTTCCGACCTGCATGAATGGCGTAACGACTTCCCCACTGTCTCCAGTATTGACTCAGCGAAATTGAATTCTCTGTGAAGATGCAGCGTAATAACAATAAGACGGAAAGACCCCGTGAACCTTTACTATATTCATACATTGTGATAATTAAGCGAATGTGTAGAATAATCGATATGCTTATGACAACTTAACGCAAGTTAATTTTTGAGGCGAAATTTGAAATATCGGTCATTTTAGCTTAATTTTACTAACCTATTTTTTAAATAGAGACAGTGTTTGAGTGGTAGTTTGACTGGGGCGGTCGTCTCCTAAAAAGTAACGGAGATGTGCACAAGGCAACCTTTGGTTAATTAAGTTAATCTAAAAGCATAATGGTAGAAGGTTGCTTGACTGTGAAATCGACGGATTGAGCAGGGATGAAAGTCGGCCATATTGATCCATTAACTCCGAATGGAAGGGTTAATGCTTAACGGATAAAAGGTACTCCGGGGATAACAGGCTAATGAACCTTGAGAGGTCTAATTGACAGGTTCGTTTGGCACCTCGATGTCGACTCATCACATCCTGGGGCTGCACAAGGTCCCAAGGGTTAGGCTGTTCGCCTATTAAAGTGGTACGTGAGTTGGGTTTAGAACGTCGTGAGACAGTTCGGTTCCTATCTGTTGTTTTAAAAATTGAAGAAACATTTTCTCAGTACGAGAGGACTGGAAAGTATATACCTCTGGTAAACCGGTTGTTTTACTTAAAGCATAGCCGGGTAGCTAAGTATAATGTTATAATGGCTGAATAATTATATAAGCCAGAAGATAATTCTAAAAAAGATTTTTTTTATAATGTAGTAGATCACTACAAAATAGGTTGGGGGTGTTAAAGCAAATAATGCGATAAGCTTACCAATACTAATTAGATTTTTTATTTAGTCTCAGTTTTTATATTTTTTTTTACTTTTTTTATAATAATAAAAGTATTTTGCAAAGCTTTATCTGTAATTTTATTTTGTTAAAGCTATGCCTTTGTAGTTTACATTTATTATCAGTTGGGTGATTGTAGGTTTTATACCGAAAGCCCACTTTTTGTTTTTTTATGTTGTTTACTAATACTGATAATATTTTAAAATGTAAATTCCTTTTACCTGCTGGTTCTGCATCCAGCAATCCAGCTGTTTCTGCGGTTTTTAATCAATACAGGAGCACTTTGTTAGATAAATTTGTTGAAGAGTTTGATAACGAAACCAGTCATTTACCTGCCGACCTTTCGTTACTAACTATTGTTTATTTACCATTACCCGGTTCTAATGCTGATTCAGTTATTTTTGAGGTTAATTTTCCTACTGTTGGGTTTTGGTTTAAAAAATTGTTTAAGGTTGGTTCTTTTTCAAATTCTAATTTAAAGTATTTAGAATTGCCTGCCTTAGACGTTTTGCGTTTAGCCTTGTTGCGAAATTATAATGTTAATTTTCAATTTATAAAAATACGTGCAGTTAAAAAGTTTTTTTATATGTATTATCATAGTTTAAAATCATATACCTCGATTTTATATCGTAAAGAGTTTTTTTTTACTATTACTTACTTAAATTCTTTCGGGTTAACTTTTTATAAATTTCAAAATACAAAAGCTTTTGCTAATTTTTTTAAAAGATAAATCATTTATGCGTTTTTTCAACTCTTTTATTTTTTCTAACTTTGTACTTTCAACAGTTCGCACATATACAGCTTATGTAAGTTCTAAAAAACCATTCCACCCGCCTATTCTTCTAGAAGATTATATACCACAATTTCGTAAATTTATGGTTTTTGTTAATCTAGTTTTATTTAGTCGTTTGTTGTTTATTTTTGCAAAGTCTTTGTCTTTTCAAAGTTATATGTTTCTTTTTGAAGTTATTTTAATAATCCCGATTTTTATTATTGTATATAAAGGCTATATTAATTTTACTAGTTATTGGGACTTAAAAAAATACGTTTTATATACTACATTTTTTGTTTTTTTATATTCTATAAATCTTATTTTTTTTATTTCTGATTTTTCTAGCATTAATTTTTCTAATTTTTGAGTGTCGGCAAGTTTTCCAACTAGTGAGTTGGGTTATTCATATTACTTTACTACTGAAGAGCTTGTTAAAAAATCTTTGCTTTTTGATAAAAGTTTGGTAGGTTCTTTTATTTTTTATGTTGACGGTATATCTTTATTTTTTATACTTTTAACGACTTTTTTAACACCTATTTGTATTTTAATTAGCTGATATTCTATAAATGAAAAAATTAATTTTTTTTTAATATCTTTGGTTTCATTGGAGTTTTTTCTAGTTAATGCTTTTGTTGTCTCTAATTTGTTTTATTTTTTTATTTTTTTTGAGGCAATTTTGTTTCCTATGTTTTTTATTATAGGTATATGGGGTTCACGGGATAGAAAAATTCACGCTGTTTATCAATTTTTGCTGTATACATTAGCTGGTTCAGTTTTTTTATATGTTGCAATTTTACTATTAGTTTTTAGTTATGATTCCCTGGACTACGTGATTTTAAAACATACTAGTATAGATTTATTTGATCAAAAGTTAATATTTTGGTTAATGTTTATTTCTTTTGCATTTAAAATTCCATTATTTCCTGTTCACATTTGATTACCAGAAGCTCACGTCGAAGCTCCTACTTTCGGTTCTGTTATTTTAGCTGGTTTGTTACTTAAGCTGGGTACTTATGGTATGATGCGTTTTCTAATTCCAGTTTTACCTGACGCTGTTAATTATTTTTTACCGTTAGTATTAACCATTGTTATTATTGGTATTTTTTATACTTCTTTTTCAACAACTAGACAATTAGATTTAAAAAAAATTATTGCCTATTCTTCTGTTGGTCATATGGGATTTGTTATTTTAGGTTTATTTACTACACACGTAGAGGGTTTAGTAGGTAGTTTGTATTTGATGATAGGTCATGGTGTTGTTTCTAGTGCACTATTTATTTGTGTCGGTATATTGTATGACCGTTATCATACACGGAACGTTACAGATTTAAGATCGTTGGCTCGTTTTATGCCACTTTATGCTATTTTTTTTCTTATTTTTACTTTAGCTAATGTTAGTTTTCCAGGTACTTTTAATTTTATTGCTGAAGTCAATGTTTTATTTGGCTTAACTCAAATTAATTTATTAGCAGCAGTTGTATCTATTTTTTCTATTATCTTTATTATGGTTTATGCTTTTTGATTGTATAATAGAACAATGTACGGTACTACTACAGCTGTTTTTGATAAATTTTTTATAATAGGTAAATATATGGATCTTTCAGTTCGTGAATTTACTGTGTTATTTATTTTTGCTTTTTTAACTTTGTTTTTTGGTTTTTTCCCTAATTATATTTTAGTGTTTTTGGTTCCTGGTTGTGAGTTATTAAACATTACATATGATTCTTTTTAATTTAAAAAAATGTTAAGTATACGTTTACGTCGTCGTCGTGCAGGTAAAGTTATTTCCTCAAGTGTTTTTGAGGTTATTGTTATTAAAAAAGGTAAAGCTGTTCATAGTCATGGTCAACAATCTGTTTTAGGGACTTTTAATAAAAAAACTAATGTTTTATTATTTAATTATGATCTTTTTTACTTTTGAATTTCACAAGGTGCTACTTTTTCTTCAAATGCTTATAAATTATTAAAATCATTTTTATTTTAGTTAATTATTTAACTGTTATGTTAAAAACTTTTAATTTATTTGAATCTTCTTCTAATTTATATTTTAAAACGTTTGGAAATAAATTTAGTTTTTTACATAAGTATAAGGCTTTTAATACGTATCAACTAGGTCAAGTTATTAAAGTTGATTATTTTTTACCATCAAGGGATGGTTTAAAACTTCGTTCGTTTATTGGTGTTTGTATTTACTTTTCTAAACGTGGTTTACAATCATCCTTATTACTTCGTAATAGTTTTAGAAGTAATTCTATCGAACAGTTATTTTTTATATATTCCCCTTTAGTTTTATCTTTTTCTTTCTTATACACTTATAGAAAGAAAAATAGACTAGCTCGTTTATATTTTATGCGTGACTTAAGACAAAAAAATTTTGCCCTTCGTAAATAAATTTTTAAGTTAGTTATTTAGGACGTAGCGTAAGTTTGGTAACGCGTTAGTTTTGGGCACTAAAGATTACAGGTTCGAGTCCTGTCGTCCTGATTTTTAATTATTTTATTTTTTAGGTTTTTGGGTGCATAGTTCAATGGTAGAATATGTGTTTTGCAAGCATGAGATATCAGTTCGATTCTGATTGCGTCCATTTGTTTTTTTTTGGCTTGGCGGAAGTGGTAGACGCGGTAGGCTTAAAACCTATTTCTTTTAGAGTATTGGTTCGAGTCCAATAGCCAAGAAATTTTTAAATTTCTGTAATTTTTTAATTTTTTTAATTAATAAATAATATATGCGTTTTTATGTTTAATTATTATAATAAATCTTGGAATTTTTTAGTGGTTATTGTTTGTTTTTCAATTATTTGTTGGTTATTTTTTTTAAGTTACTTTGCAGTCCCATTTTTTAAGTTACTGTGTCAGGATACAGGCCCTAATGGGTTGGATGGCTTAATGCAAGATTTAAAAGGTAAATCTAATTTTTTAGACTTAATTATTAATTTTATTAAACAACTAAAATTAAATTTTAATCAGTTTTCTTTAAATAGTAAGAAATTGAGCCCAACATCTGATATTTTAAATATAAGTGTTGTTTTTAAGGTTAATGATAACTTGGATTTAATTTTCAATTCCCCTGTCTCTTCTCATAAAGTTCCTATAGGGCGTCCAGAGTTATTATTTTGTAATGTAACTAATTATAGTAGTAGTGATTTAGTTTTTACTTCTATTTATAATGTTCATCCGCCAGAAGCTTTACCTTACTTAGAAAAAATACAATGTTTTTGTTATGACGATCAGATTGTGGAGTCGTCTCAAACTATAAGTTTACCAATTTATTACCGAATTAATAATAATTTTTTAACTGATCCATTATTAGATAATGTAACAGATCTTGTAATATCATATACTATTTTTAAATCTAATTAACTATAAATATAACAAAAGTATATTTTAATATATTTTTTTTATGTTTTTAAAAGCCTATAGAGGTATTTTTTTAAATAACATGTTTTTTTTTAATGAATCTAATTTTGATAAATTATACACAAAAATTGCAATTGATTGATTTTTAATGACTGGGAATAGAAATAAACATTTATTTCATTTAGTTACCCCAAGTCCATGACCTTATGTTATGTCTATGGCATTATTAGCAACTACTGTTGGTTCTGCATTGTATTTCCATTTTTACACTTTAGGCGGTTATTTGTCTGCTTTTGGTTTAATTTTAGTTTTATTAACTTCATTTACTTGATGACGTGACGTTGTACGCGAAGCAACATTTTTAGGGTACCATAGCTCCAAAGTCCGTGCTGGTTTAAAGCTAGGTTTTATTTTTTTTGTTTTATCTGAAGTTATGTTTTTTGTTAGTTGATTTTGGGCTTATTTTCATGCAAGTTTAGCTCCAGCTATTGAATTGGGTGCTATGTGACCTCCTGTTGGTTTTGACAATAGTGTTTGTATTAACCCTATGACTGTTCCTTTATTAAATACTATTGTTTTAGTGGTTTCTGGAATTACTGTTACTTGAAGTCATAAAGCAATACGAATTAATAATTATACTTCAGCTTTTTACGGTTTAGTTCTAACAATAGCTTTAGGTTTAGAGTTTACTGCATTACAAGCTTGGGAGTATATTTCTGCCCCTTTTGCTATCTCAGATAGTGTTTATGGTTCTACATTTTATATGATTACAGGTTTTCATGGTTTTCATGTTATTTGTGGTACTTTATTTTTAATTGTATGTGCTTATCGTATGTGACGTGGTCAGTTAAGTCAAGATCGTCATATTGGTTACGAGTTTGCTATTTGGTATTGACATTTTGTTGATATTATTTGGTTATTTGTTTATACCTTTTTATATTGATGGGGAAGTACTTACGCCTTATTTAATTAGTTAAGTTTTACTTTATTTTATGCGTCCTGGTGTTCATCAACGAAGTGTTACAACCGTTTACAACAATAAAGGTAAAGTCCTGTTTTTTAAAAATTCTTACCATTATCGGGGCGAGTTAAAACTTAAGCTTATGAATTTTGAACGTATAAAAACAATGAAGTGGGTTAATTTGTTAGTGTTATCTAGAAATACAAGTAATTAGCATATAAATGATGCCTATTTACTTAATATAATTTTTTGAGAGTATGCTGAAATTGGTAGACAGGCTTGATTTAGGATCTAGTGAATTTTTCGTATGGGTTCGAGTCCCGTTACTCTCATAACGCTTTGGTAGCTCAGAGGTAGAGCAGCAGCCTGAAAAGCTGTGTGTCGAAGGTTCGAGTCCTTTCCAAGGCGTTTTTTTTTGAGGATTTTAATTACTTAAATATGATTAATTTTAATTATATTTTTATTTACATTAGAGTTTGATTCTGGCTCCGAGTGAACGCTTGCGATAGGCTTAACACATGCGAGTAGAACGAAAGTTATTTTTTTAACTTTAGTTGCGTGTTGGTGAGTAATACATGAGGATTGAAGCACCTGGTCGGTATAAAAAACCGAATAACATATTTTTGGAAAAATTAATTCCAGGTGATAGAACTTGTGGAGTTTTAGGTAGTTGGTGAGGTAAAAGCTACACCAAGCCTGTAATGCTTAGCTGATTTGAGAAAATGTACAGCCACATAGGGAATTAAAATGGCCCTAGTTTGTAAAAGCCAGCAGTGGGGAATCGTGGACAATGAGCTAACGCTTGATCCCGCCATATCGCTTGGGTGAAGAAGTGTAGATGTAAAACCCTGTAACTAAGGATGAGTATTGACATTACTTAGTAATAAAGCCCTGACTAACTTCGTGCCAGCAGTCGCGGTAATACGAAGAGGGCAAGTGTTATTCGTCTTGACTGGGCGTAAAGCGTGTGTCGGTTGCTATCCAAGGTTCTGTTGAAATAATAGAAATAATTTTTATTGTAACATTACAACTAGATAGCTAGAGTACCTAAGAGTTCAGCAGTACGCTGAGTGTAAAGGTAGAATTTTTTGATATTCAGAGGACTGTCATTCGACGACGGTTGCTGATCAATAGGTACTGACGCTTAAACACGAAAGCATAGGTAGCAAACAGGATTAGATACCCTGGTAGTCTATGCCCTGACCGATGAATGTTAACTGTTAATTGTATAAATTGGTAGTAAAGCTAACGCGTTAAACATTCCGCCTGAGAACTACGGCCGCAAGGTTGAAACTCAAAGAAATTGGCGGAGGGCTAAAACAACGGTGGAGCATGTTGTTTAATTTGATATAACACAAGAAATCTTACCAACTCTTGCATACGTATATAAACTAGCTGTTAATGCTAGTGGTAATTTTATTACTTTTACGTACAGGCGTTGCATGGCTGTCATCAGCTCGTGTTGCAAAACGTTTGGTTAAGTCCCGATAACGAGCGCAATCCTCATTCTTAATTTAAACAATTAAGAAGACTATTGTCTAACTGTCAGAATGAAGGTGAGGAGTAAGTCAAGTCATTATGACCTGTATGGGTTGGGCTACAAACATCCTACAATGGTAAATACAAAAAGATGCAATAGTGTGAGCTAAAGCAATACTTTAAAATTTACCCCAGTTCGGATTGTTCGCTGAAACTCGCGAACATGAAGTTGGAATCGTTAGTAATCGTAAATTAGAAGGTTACGGTGAATTGTATTAACCCTAGCACACACCGCCCGTCACGCGCCGAAAATTAGCTCTATTCGAAATCCGAGTTTAATTTTTTTAAGAATTTTTTTAGGAAATTGATATATATTTATTTATATTTCTTTTGTTTTGTAAAATAATTTTATTTTTATTATCTCGTTTGAAGATAGGGTTGGGGATTGGTGCGAAGTCGTAACAAGGTAGCGGTAGGGGAACCTGTCGCTGGAATTTATTAATTTTTTTAATATTTTATCTTTTTTTTTAATATTTTATCTTTTTTTTAATATGGTTTTAAATGAAATTATCGTTAAAAGTGCTAAATTAATTGGTGCAGGTATGGCTACTGTCGGTTTAGCAGGTGCTGGTGTTGGTATCGGTATCGTTTTCGGTGCGTTAATGTTATCTTTTTCTCGTAACCCAAATTTACAAAAAAACTTATTTAGTTATGCTATGTTAGGTTTTACTTTAACTGAAGCTATGGGTTTATTAGCGATTATGATGGCATTCTTAATTTTATTCAACTAGTTTTCTGTTGTCTATTTTTAAGTAAAATCGGGGTTCAGTTGGATGGCATGACTGGTTAGTCTCATAAGCTAAATTTCGGAGGTTCGAGTCCTCCCCCCGCGTTTTTACTTTGTTGGTTGTATAGCTCAGTTGGTAGAGCGGTGGACTTTTAATCCAACGGTCTTAGGTTCGATTCCTAATACAGCCAACTTTGTATTTTTTATATTTAGTATGTTTTTAAATTTTTTAACACTTTCTATATTTTTTTTATTATCTAAAGAAGTTTTATTTTATGGCGAAGAGCGTTTAATTGTATTAAGTTATTTAACTTTATTTGTTTCTCTTTTTTTTGTATTAGGTGGTTCTATGTCTTCAGGTTTTTCTGAGCGTGCTGTTGTACTAAAATCAGAATTTGATTCTTTTTTTTCTTCTATTTTAGTTATTTTGCACCAAACTCGTGTTTTAATTAAAAATTTTGCATTTTTTAATTATAAAATTATCAAGTTATTTTTGTCTATTTATGCAGAATTAGTCTTTTATTTCAGTGTTGTTGCTAATTTTTCTAGTTTAAAATTTAATTTTTTTAAATTAAAATTTAATAATTTTTTAAATGTTTCTGTTAATTTTGTTAATTCTGTAATGCACTTATCAAATAATATTTTTTTTGTGAATTATTTAAGTAAAGTTATTTCTTGAAAAATTTTAAATAATGTTAATTGAGTTAGAACCGTTATACCAACATTATCAAATAATACCAATGCTATTTCTAACAACAAAACTAACAAAAATTGATTTATTTCTTTAAATAATGGTTTTAACGTTTCAGGTAACTATAAATTTACATATAATGTAAATAAACTTAATAAATAATATAACTATTTTAATGGTATTAGAAACTTTAAATAATAACTATTTTGTTTTTATATTTTTTTTAGTTTTTGTAGTAATTCTTTCCGCATTTTTATTTTTAGCTTCCTATTTTTTAGTTGCTGATGATAATTATTTTGAAAAGGTTTCCGCTTATGAATGTGGTTTTGAACCTTTTGAAGATACCCGGGTTAAATTTGATGTTCGATTTTATTTAGTTGGGATATTGTTTTTAGTTTTTGATATTGAAGTTATGTTTTTATACCCTTGAGTTGTTTGTTTTGGTATGTTAACTCCAATTTCAGTTTTTAGTATGTTTTGCTTTTTAATTGTTTTAGTTTTAGGTTTTATGTATGAGTGACAAAAAGGTGCGTTGGATTGGTCTTAGATTGCTTTAGTTATGTTTTTGTCTTTGTATAAAACAAAAAATTCCCCAACTTATTATATTAAGAATATCTTTTTTTTTAAATTTTTAGAGCCTTCGAAGCTTAATTTTTCTAATACTTTATTTACATTAAATTTTTTTATTTATAGTAAATTTTTTAGTTTTTATGATTTTTCTTTAATAACTCTTTCTGTTGTTTTTAGCTTTTTTTCTACATTTTATAAAACCCAAACCACATCATATAATTTATTTAAACTTATGTCAAGTAAGGTTACACCTTTGGCTTTTTTTTTTACTATGTCTTCTACTATAACTTTTTTTAATTTTAATTTTAGTTATAGTTTTTGGAAAAAATATAGTTATAATAATAATTTATTATCTTTCTTTTTATTAGATTTAAAAAATGCATTTAGTGTTGTTAATTCTAATTCTATTTCTTTTGTAGATTCATTGTTAGCTTTAAATTTATTTGCTAAGGATTCATTTTTGCTTAATAAAAATTTAAATTATTTTCATTTAATTGTTTTATCTAGTAATATTTCTAAACTATCCTTAATTTTGCGTGATAATGCTATTTTACTGTTAAATGGTTTGTATGATATTTATGCTGTTGATTACCCTAATCGATCTTATCGGTTTGAGTTGTCATATTGTTTTTTAAGTATTTATACAAAGACTAGGTTTTTTTTTAAAACATTTGTAACAGAAAATTATTATGTAGAATCAATATCTTCTATTTACCCGAGTGCTAATTGGTTAGAACGCGAAGTTTGGGATTTTTACGGTATTTTTTTTGCTAATCATAAAAATTTACGTCGAATTTTAACCGATTACGGTTTTAAAGGATTTCCTTTTAGAAAAGACTTTCCATTAACTGGTTATGTTGAGGCTAGATTTGATGATTCAAAATTTGCTGTTGTTTATGAACCACTGGAAATAACCCAAGAATTTAGAGTTTTCAATTTTAAAAGCCCTTGAGAGCGTTATACTTTATAATTTTAAAAAATGCACCAATCCCCTAGTAATTATTTAACAAAAATAAAAAATTTTGAGATGAATTTTGGCCCTCAACACCCAGCAGCGCACGGTGTTCTTCGTTTGATTTTAGAGCTGGATGGTGAGGTTATAGTTCGTGCAGATCCCCATATTGGTTTACTACATAGAGCTACTGAAAAATTGGCTGAATATAAAACTTATTCACAGGTTCTACCTTATTTAGATCGTTTAGACTACGTCTCTATGATGGCCCAAGAACATGCGTATTCCTTAGCTGTTGAAAAATTATTGCATTTAAATGTCCCTGTCCGTGCAAGTTATATTCGTATTTTATTTTGTGAATTAACACGTATCTTAAATCACTTGTTGGCTATTACTACACATGCGTTAGATGTAGGTGCTTTAACTCCATTTCTTTGGGGGTTTGAGGAGCGTGAGAAATTGATGGAATTTTATGAACGCGTGTCTGGTGCACGTATGCATGCAGCTTATATTCGTCCTGGTGGTGTCTCCCAAGATATACCAAAAAAACTTCTAGATGATATTTTCACTTTTGTTCATCAATTTAACTATCGTATTAATGAGTTAGAGGAATTACTAACAGGTAATCGTATTTGAAAACAACGTTTAGTTGATGTTGGTGTTGTTTCTTTAGCAGATGCTTTGTCTTGGGGTTTTAGTGGTGTTATGCTACGTGGTTCTGGGTTGCCTTGAGATTTGCGCAAGCAAGACCCCTATGATCTTTATAATACTATTCATTTTGATGTTCCTTGCGGTAAAAATGGTGATTGTTACGACCGTTATTTAATTCGAATTGAGGAAATGCGCCAAAGCTTACATATAGTAAATCAGTGTTTGAATTTGATAAAGCCTGGGGATGTTCGTGTAAATGATAAAAAAGTAACCCCACCTAGTCGAGCAAATATGAAATTTTCAATGGAATCTTTAATTCACCACTTTAAATTATTTACGGAAGGTTACTCAGTACCAAAATCAGAAGTTTATTCTGTTGTGGAAGCTCCTAAGGGTGAATTTGGTTTATATATTGCTGCGGATGGTTCTAATCGCCCGTACCGTTTTAGAATAAAAGCTCCTGGTTTTTTACATTTACAGGGTTTAGAGTTTATGTCAAAGGGGCATTTGATTGCTGATGTGGTTACTATAATTGGTACTCAAGATATTGTTTTTGGTGAAGTTGATCGTTAATTTTTTATGTTTTTTAATCCTTTAGAACAGTTTGAGGTTGTTATTTATTTTAATTTTTCTTTTTTTTCATTAGATTTTTCACTTACTAACGCTGGATTTTATATGATTTCAATCGTAGTTGTTTCTTGCTCTTTATTTTTTTTATCTTTTTTCTTTTCTTATGTTATTAGCGACTCGTGACAACTATTTGTTGAGTTATTGTACAAGTTCGTTTTAAATTTATTTGTTCGTCAAACCGGTCAATTGTCTGCTTTACGTTATTTTCCGTTATTTTTTTGCGTTTTTTTGTTTGTTTTATTTTCTAATTTATTAGGTTTATTGCCTTTTGGTTTTACTGTCACTAGTCATATTTTAATTACTGCTTTTGTTGCGTTTTTCATATTTGTTGGTATTACTTTTCGTGGGTTTTTTGTTTACAATATTCATTTTTTAAAGCTGTATGTTGTTTCTGGTGTCCCTACTTGGTTATTACCTATATTAACTTTTATTGAAATTTTATCTTACTGAATGCGACCTATTAGTTTGTCAGTTCGGTTATTTGCAAACATGTTAGCAGGTCATACTTTATTAAATATTATTTCTGGTTTTTCCTTAGCTTTTTTTAAAAAATTTTTCTTTTTATCCTTTATTCCTGTATTGCTTATTTTAGCTATTTCAACTTTAGAATTTGGTGTAGCTTTATTGCAAGCTTACGTGTTTTTAAATTTACTGTTGATTTACTTAAGTGATACTTTAAGTTTACATCATTAATTTGTTTTTTTTGTTCGACCTATAACTCAGTTGGTTAGAGTGTACGCCTGATAAGCGTAAAGCCGATAGTTCGAATCTATCTAGGTCGATTTAGGGTATAGCCAAAAGGGTAAGGCACTGGATTTTGATTCCAGCATGTACAGGTTCGAGTCCTGTTACCCTAGTTTTTTAGGGGCGTAACTTAATGGTAGAGAGTTAACTTGTCGAGTTAAAAGGTGTGGGTTCGAGTCCTGTCGCCCCTGTTTTAGGAGAGTAGTTTAACGGCAAAATATAGGCCTTCAAAGTCTCAGTTATGGGTTCGATTCCCGTCTCTCCTGCTTATTTTTTATGTTTTTATGAATTCCTTAAATAAGTTAATTGTTCATTCTTCAGATATTTCAAAATTAAAAAAATTATATTCAGTAAATAAGTATGGTTTTCTTTTTTTTACAAATAATATTGTAAAGCGTGATTTAGATATTTTAAAAGATTTAGTTCTAGCTTTAAACTCTAGTTTATTCGTCTTTAATTCAAGGTTACTGAAAAATATTTATAGATTTTTTAAAAAACCTTATAGAATTGTTTTAAATAATTTTTTTCTTATTACTGTATCTGATTATAACTCTTTTTATAATTTTCCATTTACTTTGATTCGCGGTTCGGCAACTGAAAGGATATTTTTTATGTATTTTAAAGTTAGATCTAATTTTTTAAATTTTAACTTTTTTGAGGAAAATTTTGCTAATTTGTTGACAAAACTTAACCCCTCTACTGATATTTCTTTTTCAAAGAAAAATCAAGTTAGTCTTATTTTTAATACTTTTTTACAAAAATTTAATAATAATAAAAAACTTTTACTTATTTTAAAAAAAATTTTTTTTATTAAGTTTTCGTAGTTATTTTTATTTTTTTGTTTTTATAATTATGCCTACATTAAATCAATTAATTTTAAGATATCCCCGTACTGAAAAAGTTCATAAAAGTAAAGCTCCGCTTTTAGATAGTTGCCCACAAAAACGTGCTGTTTGTTTAAAGGTTCGTATAATGACACCTAAAAAACCTAATTCAGCACAACGTAAAGTTGCTCGTGTTAAGTTATCTAACGGTACTATGTTAACAGGTTATATACCTGGACAAGGTCATACCTTACAGCGTTTTTCTCAAGTTTTGGTTCAGGGTGGTAGGGCCAATGATTTACCAGGCGTTCGCTATTCATTTATACGTGGTAAGTTTGATTTCAGTTTAGAGACTTTTGGTAGGTCCAAAAGTCGTTCTAAATATGGCATAGCGAAACCTGAAGCTAATCAGTAATTTTTTATATTTTGGTATTGATGTTTTTATATAGTACTAACAATTTAGGTAGTTTTAGTTGCAATAATTCATATAAATTTAGCTTAATTTATAATACTAATTTAAAGCACTATAGTGGCTTTGGTGGTTCTTTTTTTAAACCATTATTTTTAAAAAATAATATTTATTTAAATTTTTTTCAAGAAAATCTGCCATCAGATAAACGTATTCACGATAAGGTTTATAATGAGAAAGTTCTTCTTTCATTTATTAAATCTTCTAATATAGTTTTTACTAGTAATAAAAAACTTATCCAACCATTGTTATTGACTAAGTCTGTTTTTAATGGTTCTTTTACAAAATTTGTCTTATATAGAAAATCTAAAACTAAATTTTCTTCGTTGGTAATTACTAAAGAAAATTTTATTTATTTTATAAATAATTATTTTATTTTAATACTAAAGGGGAAGTTAAATAATATTTTTTTATTTACTAATACTTTTCTAGTTTTAATTAATTTTTTATTTACTAAGTATTTTTTTATTCAATTTTTTTATTCTAAAACAATCCCCTTTTTTTATGGTGTTTTTTTCAAAGCTTTGTTTTCAAGTATTGCCCCTAATGTCGAGTTTTTTTTAAAAAAATTGTTTTTTTCTTATTTTTCTGTAACCAGTAATTATTTGACTAATAAAAATTTTATAGTTGCTTTTCCTATAACATCTACTGAGTTCTTTAATTATAATAATGTGGTGCATTTTTTATTAAACCAACCCCACCTTGGTAATAAAAAAACTTTTCAAAGTTCCTCTAAATTTTTGTTTGATGATTTCTTACGTTTTGTTATCAATTCTTTTTGCTCCATTGATTTCGTAGCTAATCCTAACAGTTTTTATTTTAATTTAAAAAATTCAAAATTTTTAGCTGTACTTTTATCTACTATTGAAAATTTTAGACAAGCCCCTGAATTATCCAGTTTGTCGTCGACTTTGGATTTAGACTTAAATGTTACAAAAGGTTTTAAAAATTTAGATTTATTAAAAGATAATGATATTTTTTTTAATTCATTTTATACGAATTTTAATTCTTTTTATTTTTCCGTTAAGAATGATTCTAACTATTCCCATGTAAATTATTTTAGTTTTTACTTGTCAAAATTTGTTCAACAAATTCTGCGTAAGGGGCTAATTTTGAAATCTTTTTCTTTTGTTAATTCATTTTTGTTGTTGATAAAACGCCAAGAATTGTTGTCAGGTAACCTAAATTACCTATCTGATGCATTTTCAGATATTCTTCCTAATATCCAATTAACTAATAAATCTGTAGGTCGTAGGGGTAAACGATCAGTAATAGTTCCTAAATTATTATATACTGACCGTAGGATACCTAAAGCTTTAATACCGTTTGTACGATATTCGAGATCGCTTTCGTCCAACAATTTTTCATCCAAATTATTTATTGAATTTACTGATTTACTTTCAGGTAAAGGTTCTACTTATAAATCTTTTGTTGATATATATAAAGCATCTTTAACCAATCTTCAATTTTCTCAGAGTATGCTTCGCAGTTTTAATTTTGAGTACCAATCTAGATTAAATCCATCAAGTGTTCGTGTTGTTCGGGATCGAGTTCGCTTACGTTCTGATTTAATGTTTTTTTAATTTTATTATCTTTACATGTTATCAAGTTCTTTTTTTATTAGATCTTTAGTTTACGGCAAAAAACGTATAGATTTTCGTAGCAATACAGGTAAAGCTCTAGCCCACCGCGGTGGTGGCCATAAGCGTAATTACTACATTGTTGATTACAAGCAAAGTACTTGACATATACCTGCCTTAGTTTTATCTTTAAAGTATGATCCTAATAGAAATGCGCGGTTAGCTTTAGTAAGTTATCCTAATGGTTTAGTTTCTTATATTATAGCACCTTTAGGTATTTGTCCCGGTAGTACACTTTATTCAGGTTTTGATTCTAGGTTATCTATTGGTTCTCGATTTTACTTATGGCAAATCCCACTAGGTACTAGAATTTTTAATGTTGAGTTAACTCCTGGTGTTGGTGGTCTGTTTGCGCGTGCAGCTGGTACTTTTTCTATTATTTTACGTAAAACTAAAACTTATGTGGTTGTTAGGTTACCATCTAAAGAATTAAAAATGTTACCTTTAACCGCTTTAGCTACGGTTGGTCAGGTTTCTAATATGTCAACTCAGTTTACTAATTTAGGTAAAGCAGGTTCATCTCGTTGAATAGGTAAACGCCCAGTCGTTCGTGGTGTTGCTAAAAACCCAGTAGATCATCCACATGGTGGTGGTGAGGGTAAAACATCTGGTGGACGGCCATCTGTTACACCTTGGGGTATTATTACTAAAGGTAAACCAACAAGAAATAAAAGTAAACAGTCTTTAAAAACTGTTTTAAGATTTAGAAATGGTTTAACAAATTTACATAGTTATATTTATAAAAAATAATTTGATTTGTTTTGATATTTTATGAGATCTTCTTGAAAAGGTTTATTTATAAATAATTTAAATTTATCTGAAAGTAACAATATAAATCAAGCTAATGTTCGTGTTTCAAGAAATTCTATTATTACACCGTTTATGGCTAATAGTGGGTTTGTTTTTGAAGTTCATAATGGTAAGGGTTTTTTTCCTATTAATTTGCGTGGAAATGGGGTTGGTTTAAAATTAGGTTCTTTTGTTCATAATAAATCTTTAGGTATAAAAATCCACACAGAAAAGAAAAAAGATAAAAAAAATAAAAAATAGTATAAATGGGTCATGTCATTAATCCTATAAGTTTTCGTCTAGGTTATTCTAGATATTGGAACTCTGTTTGAAGTTTATCAAATACCAGTAATTATTCTCAACTAACCAACCAAGATTTCTTAATTAAATCAGTAACACTTAATTATTTTAAAAAGTTATTTTACCATCCCAGGACTAGGTTTATTTTCTTAGTTAATAATCTTAGAATTATTCGAAAGTTTAATAAAACACAAATAATTATACATTTATATGATTCTTTACACGAAATGGAGCTAAATTCAACTATAAAAAAAAATTTAAGACGTTTGCTTTTAAAGTGACGCATATTTAGGGCATGGAATTGAAAAAGTTTTAATTGAATACCTACAGCATCTATCTTTGAAACCAAAAGATTAATAAATACTGATCCTTTTGTAGTAACTTTAGATACTATTTCTTTAAAAACTAAATATCAATATGCTCAATGGCTTTTTAATAAAAAAACAATTAATAATTCCATGATTGATGATTTTTATACTGTTTTTAAACGTTTTTATGTTTTTCAAGTTCGCCAACAGTTGGTTAAATTTTGGTGGATTTTTAAAGCAAGTGTATGTATGCTATTATCGCCTGTATTACCGAACATGTTACCTAATAACATTATTCTAGTTGGTATAAATAGTCGAACATTATCAGCAGAATTTATTTCTAATTTTATTGTTTATCACTTAGAACATAGGTACTATTTATTTCAAATTTTAAAAGTTTTATGGGGCTCGTTAAATACATTAATAAAAAGCCGGATATTATACGGTTACCGTGTTAAGTTTTCAGGTCGTTTCAAAAAAAATGAAAAAGCTGTTTATATGACTAAGAATGTTGGTAGTATTGGTCGGTATGATATAAAACGTGGTGTTGATTACTCCTACAAGGTTGCACGTATGCGTTTAGGTGTTACAGGTGTTAAAGTTTGGTTAGCCTATTCATCTGTTTACGATATGCGTGTTAAAACAGGTATTACTAATAAAATGAATCCTATGTCAATTTCATGGTTGATTTCAAAAAAATCTAAAAATATTATTCCTTCAGTTACTTTGAAATATTCAAATTTTTATAGAATATTTTTAAAAAATAATATTGAGGGTGTTTATTCTACTAGATCGGCATCCTTACTAGAATTAGCTACATCAAAAAATTTATTAGCCCGTTATTCTTACATTTATTAATACTTCTTTTATGTCTTTAAAATTTAAAAAGTATCATACAATTGCTTACAATAAAACTAATATTACTCAAGAAAAACAAGGCTTACAGGGTAGTTACGGTATAAAAGCATTGGAATCTTTTTGCATTTATAAAAGTCAAATTTTACAATATAAAGCAATTATAACTAAAATTTTAAAATTACATAACCGTCATAATGAACAAAAATTAAAAGGTTCATACTATAATTCTTCATTTCTACGTTCTCATGTTAAAACTAATGTTTTTCCTTATAATCCAGAAACTATTAAATCTCAAGGCAGTCGTATGGGTAAGGGTAAGGGTGCGGTTGATGATTTTTATTTCCCTGTTAAAGCGGGTCGTGTTATTTTTGAGCTTATAAATGTTGATCTAATTAATGCTCAACGTTGCTTAGAATTAATTAAACCAAAAATACCTGTTCATATTAAACTTACTGTAGTAAACTACTAATTTATATTTCTATGGTTCATGTTCATACTTTAGTTCAAGTAGTTGATAATTCTGGTGCGGTTTTTTTACAATCTATACGTCTCCTTAGAGGTTCCCAAAAAACTAGAGCTTCTGTAGGCAATTATATTGTTGGTTCTGTTAAAAAAATTGCTACTAATCGTTTGCAAAAGAAAAATAAAGCTAAAAAAACTATATCTTCTGGTGACGTTTGTAAAGCATTGATTGTTTGCACTAGTACTAGAAAAAGTAGATTTGGTAGCTTTTATGTTAAAGCCGATAAAAATTCGGTTATATTAGTTGCAGATAATTTTTCCCCATTAGCTAACCGTATAATCGGTCCTGTTTTTTATGAACTCCGTGGTTCCAAACAAATGAAAGTTTTATCTTTAGCTGATTTTGTAATCTAAAGTTATGTCTGTTAAAAATAATATAGATTTTTATACTCGTTTTCCTTTATGAAAACCTTCTGTTTCGGCACTTCCAAAATTAAGTAAAGCTTATATCCAAATTTCCTTAAAAAGTTTTTCAGAAGAAAATTTAAAACTTATTGAATCTTTTTTAATGCTTGAGTGACTAACCAACCAACGCCCATTTATTAAATCCACTAAGTTTGTTGCTTCGTCGTCTAATGTAAAAAAATTAAAACTTTCTACTAAATCCCGTAACCGATCTTTATCAAATAAATCTCTTTGCTTGCAATTGTTACTTCATTGTACTGTAAGGGCTGATAGACTAGATTCTCTTGTAAACTTTTTAAATGCTTCTTTTTTGGAGTTAAGGGATAAGTATTTAGATTTAAGTTTGACTCTAAACCGAGACACTTTATATTTTTCTATACCAGAATTGGATTTTTTTGTAACTAAACCTGAGTATCTAAGGGAATTTTTACCCATTTCCTTTTATTTATTTATAGAACCTACATATACTAATCTATTTTCCTCTTTTCCTGCAGAATTACGCCTTTTATTCTTAAGGGATTTTTGATCCTTGTTTCAAACATTTCACCCAATTAATTCTTGAGATTGACGTACTGTTTAATTTTTGCAATTATGGCAAACATCCTTAAAATTAATTTAATATCTAAATATGAATTTAAACGTGTTTTTTTAAAATCTATTATATTAAATACAGCTCTACCTTTTTTTATTAGGTATAAAGCTTCTCGTTTAATTTCCTTATTTGGGCGTTACACAAGTTTATCTTATTTGCGACTTGGGTGCACTAAAACTGGACGCACTAGGTCTGTCTTAACTTTTTTTAAATTATCTAGAATTAGTTTTCGGAATTTGTACTCGTATGGTTATTTGAATGGATTACGAAAAGCAAGCAGGTAAGTTTTTTTAGTAAAAATAATTTTTAATACTACTTTATGGTTCTTGACTTAATTAGTGATTTAATTGCTCGAATAAATAATGGCTATATGGCTAAATTGCATAAAATTAAAGTTTTAAATAGTCGACAAACAATGACTATTTTAGCGCTTCTGTTAAAATTAGGTTATTTGTCCGGTTTTAAAGTTATTTCAAATCGAGAAATAGAAGTTTATTTAGTTTACTTTAGAAATCAACCTGCAGTTAGAAAAATACAGCGAGTTTCAAAACCAAAGCAACGTATTTACTTTGGTGTTAAAGAATTACAGAATAGATCAGCCTTAGCTTATAGTCAAAATGGATTTTTTATAATGTCAACAACTGCTGGTATAATTACTGATGTTGAGGCCATGATGCTGGGTGTTGGTGGTGAGGTTTTATTTCAAATAGTATAACATAAATTTATGCAGAATACTGATTTAATACAATTCAATAAAAAATTACTTTGTTACCGTCCCTTATATAAATTAAGTTCTAAAAAATCAAAATTTAATTTTTATTCTTTTATAAACGATGCAGCTCCTTATTTTAATATTATTCTGTATTCTAATTCGGTTATTAAATTAACAGAGGGTGTTATGTATAGTAGTTTAAAATTTTCTGATAAAGATAATTTTTTGAGATATTTTTCTTTTGACGATACTTGAAGGTCTAAAGCATTGTTATTAAAAAGTTTTTATTTTAATGGTAACGGTTTTTTAAATTTAAATATATTAACTAATCTTAACTTTTCAACGAAAAAATTAGTTTTGTCTTTTTTTAATTGGTTATTTAATTCATATCAACTTATGGTCAAAACTGTTTATACTAATTGGTATTCTAGTTTATACTTTATCGGTATTGGTTACAAGATTTTTATTTATAAAAATTTTTTATATTTACGTTTAGGTTTTTCTCGTATGATGAAAATTGCAATCCCGACTGGTATTGTAGTTTTAACTAGAAAACGCAACAACATAAAACTTATAAGTTCTTCTTTAGAAATTTTAAGTGATTTTGTTAGGGTTTTAAAGGGTTTGCGTGGGTTTGATTTATATAAAGGTAAGGGTATTTTTGAATTACCGGACTTTTCAACTATCAAACTAAAAGTAGGAAAAAAACAACAATTTTTTTAAATTATGATTACTTACTCTTATGATTCTTTTTCAAATTTTTATACAAAATTTAAATCGAGTAACAAAAATTTGCCTTATATTTTAGATAATTATTTTTCAGTTGGTCCGCACCGGGCTAAATTTCTTTGTTCAAACTTTGGCTACCCCTTAACTATACGTGGGGTTGATTTGACTGAATCCGAGTGGTTACGTTTAAAAGATTTTATCGAATCTAATTTTGGTTCAAAATCTCAAATTTTGCGTACAGAGTCGCGTAATATCGAACTTTTAAAAAAAATTCGTTGTTATAGGGGTCTACGTCATTCTCAGTATTTACCCGTACGTGGTCAAAGAACCCACACTAATGCCCAAACTCAAAAAAATAAACGTATTGGTCGTAAAAAAATGTCTTACAGACGCAAGTAGATCTGTTTAAAAGAAATATCGTGGTAATATTTGAAACTTCAAAAATCATTTTAATGCCGGTTTATCAAAAAAGATTAAGTTCTAATATAAGTTTTTTAAATAAATATGATTTTAAATTTAGCTTGTTCAAGCGCGTTTTAAATAAATATGAAGTATTTCCAGAAAACTCAATCTATAATTTTAATCAAAATAATTTATTTCCTCTTTTTTCTAAAGTAAGTAGATCAAAACACAGAATAGCGTCTGATTTTATTTTAGATAATTATTTTGTTAAAAAATATTTTTTTAAAAATTTAGTATTATCATCCCTAACCAACAATAAATTAAATAAAAAAAATAATATAAATCGTGACTTTTTTAAAGCAATTACATTAATTTTTTTTTATGAGCCCGTTTTAAATAATAGAATAGTCAATCATGGTTTTAACCCGGATAATTTTTTAGATTACTCAAGCTTTTCCAGTAATCTTTCATCAACACATTTGTTTAAGAGTAGATTTGATTTTAATAAGTCTAGTTATTTGCGTAACTACTCAAGTTTATTGGAGTTTTGGTTATCTTTTATACCGCCAGTATTTATTTCCTTAATAAAAACTTCACAGTTTTACCCATTGTTAAGTATGTTTAATTTAAAATTTATTTCTGGTTATTTAAGATTTTTTGAAAAATTTATTATTTTTAATAATTGTTTGTCATTTGGTTCATTAAACAGTTTTTATAAAAATATTAAAAATAGTTTAACTTTTTATAGCAATTCTACCTATAGTTTTATTACAACGTCTAGACGTTTATACTCATTTGATTTAGATTCTGTTTTATTTTCAAAAAATTTATTTTTAAATAACCTGGGTAATTTGTCAGCTCAGGTTAGTATTAATCAAAAATTAGCATACTGGTTAGAGAAAAATAATTTATTATTTAAAACAACTTTTGTTAGCCTTTTAATTACAGGATCTAAAAATAATTTTTTTTTAACTTTAGTGGATAATTTTGGTAATGTTATCTGGAAGGTTTCTTCTGGTTCTGTTGGTTTCTCTGGCAAACAGCGAAAAACCCCAGAGTCTCTACGCCAAATGTTAAAACGTTTTGTTGCTATGTTGCGTTCAAAAAATATTATCGATATTTATGTTTTTCGGTTTTTAGTAGTTTCTGGTGTTGATAATTGAGTAGCTAAAAATATTATAAATTTATTGAAAAAGGAAAATTGTTTTTTTAGTTACGTAAGTTATGATATAAGACACCCACACGGTTACATGAGGTTAAAAAAACCAAGACGCCTCTAGAGTACAAAAACCGCATTTGTTTATTTTTTACTCAACATTATATTAACCTGATCTCTTTCCGAACTCATTATGTAAGATGTTGATTATAGTGATTATTGCATAAATTTGTGAGATGGCACTTTTTATTGAGGGTTTTTAAAATCTTTTTATTTTAAAAAAGGTTTTAACTATTAAACTAGTTAATAAACTATATCCGTATAATTTTGTATAAAATAATATATTTTTTTTAAATTTTTAATTTCTTTTAGGAAATAAACTCTAGTTGTAGTTTAAGTTTAAAATATATCTTACTTTATATTTTATAATATAGTATTTTTATTAGTGCATAGCTCAGTTGGTAGAGCGATGGACTGTTAATCCATAGGTCTTAGGTTCGATCCCTAATGCACTCGTTTTTTTGTATATTTAGTTTTATTTAGTTTGTATGTTTTCCTTACTTATTCAAATTATAACTATTTATTATAAAACCCCTTCGTCTAGTGGTAGGACATTAACTTTTCGAGTTAGTAACACAGGTTCGATTCCTGTAGGGGTTATGTTTAGTTGCTGCTTGTAGTTTAATGGTAAAACTCTTCACTCATAATGAACGCAATATTGGTTCGAATCCAATCAAGCCTATAAACTATTTTTAGTTATGTTTAGTTTTTTAGCTATAGAACTGGTTTACTCGTTAGTTCTTTTTTTAATTATTATCTTGTGTATGTTAATTACAGTCGCGTTTTTTACCGTATACGAGCGAAAATTCTTAGCCTCTATGCACCAGCGTGTGGGTCCAAATGTAGTGGGTCCTTTGGGTTTATTGCAAGCAATTGCTGATGGTGTTAAATTGTTTTTAAAAGAGTTTATTTTACCTTTAAGGGCAAATCGAATTCTTTTTGTTTTTGCTCCTATGCTTGTTTTTTTTTTAAGTTTAATGAGTTGACTAGTAGTTCCGTTTGGCCCTAATATTGTAGTTTCTAACATAAACTTAGGTGTTATATTTATATTACTTATTTCATCTCTAAATGTTTATGGTATTATTTTATCAGGTTGGGCTGGTAATTCCCGTTATGCATTCTTGGGTGCATTGCGCTCTGCAGCTCAGATGATTTCCTATGAATTAACTATGGGTACTTGCATATTATCTGTAGCTTTGTGTGCTGGTTCGCTTAATTTAACTCAAATTGTATTAGCACAGGCAGATGTTTGATATTTTTGACCATTATGGCCTATCTTTTTATTATTTTTTATTTGTAGTTTAGCTGAAACTAATAGGTCACCGTTTGATTTACCAGAAGCTGAATCTGAATTAGTGTCCGGTTATAATACTGAACATTCTGCCTTTCCTTTTGCATTTTTCTTTTTAGGCGAATACTTAAGTATTGTTTTACTTTGCAATTTAAATGTTATATTTTTTTTTGGCGGTTGGTTATCCCCAATACCTTCAGAATTTTTATTTTTTTTACCTAATTGGGTTAGCTTATCTTTTTTTTGATATTTTTTAAAAGTTTTTGTATTTATGACTTTATTTGTTTGGGTCCGTGGTTCTCTTCCACGTTATAGGTATGATCAATTGATGCGGTTAGGTTGAAAAGTTTTTTTACCCTTAACTTTTTCATTATTTGGTTTATCAGTGGGTTTATTGTACGTGTTTAATGGTGCAGCCCCTTTATTAATTTAAGGTTTTTTAAATTATTATATATGGCAATTTCTTACATTGATGGTTTTGATTTACATATTTTTTTGTCGTTTTTGCTTATTTTATTTTTTTTCGCTGTGTTTGGTATTTTTATAACTAAAAAAAATATTATTATGACTTTAGTTTGCTTAGAAATTATTTTTTTAGCAGTTAATTTAAATTTTATAGTTTTTTCTGTATTTTTAGATGATCTTTTTGGTCAATTGTTTGCATTGTATGTTATAGCTTTAGCTGGTGCAGAAGCAGCAATAGGTTTAGCTCTTTTAATTAGTTTTTATCGTCTTAGAAAGATTATTGCTTTAGACTATATAAGTACTTTAAAGGGTTAGATTTTTGTTGCTTATATTTTATTTTGGTTTCTTTTTTGTAAAATGCGTTTTGTTACAAATTTTGAGATGGTTTCAACCGTGTATCGTTTTTTATTTTCTTATCCTGTTTATCAAAATATTTCATATTGATGGAGTTATGGTGTTCTTTCTGGTATGTGTTTAGTAATCCAAATAATTACTGGTATTTTTTTAGCAATGCATTACGTTCCTCATGCTGATTTAGCATTTTTAAGTGTTGAGCATATCATGCGTGATGTTAATTATGGTTGGTTAATTCGTTATGTTCATGCTAATGGTGCTTCTTTTTTCTTTTTAGCGGTTTATGTTCATGTTTTTAGAAATTTACACTATGTTTCTTATCTGATGCCCCGTTATCTTTTATGAAGTTTTGGTGTTGCAATTTTATTTTTAATGATTTTAACTGCTTTTATGGGTTATGTTCTTCCATGAGGTCAAATGAGTTTTTGAGCAGCTACAGTTATTACTAATCTATGTTCTGCTATACCATTTGTTGGTAGTACAATTGTTGTTTGGTTGTGGGGTGGCTATTCTGTTGATAACGCAACATTAAATCGTTTTTTTAGTTTTCATTATTTTTTTCCTTTTGTTATTGTTTTTTTAATGATGTTACATTTAATTGCCCTTCATACCCATGGCTCTACCAATCCGTTAGGTTCCTACCTATCTGACGATAAAATTCCATTCCACCCCTATTTTATTGTTAAAGATGCTTTTGCTATTTTAATTTTTTTTCAAGTTTTCCTATATTTTGTTTTTTTTATGCCTAATTTATTAGGCCACCCCGATAATTATATCCCAGCAAACCCTCTAGTTACACCAGCACACATTGTTCCAGAATGGTATTTCTTACCCTTTTATGCAATTTTACGCTCTGTTCCGCATAAGCTTGGTGGTGTTGTTGCTATGATGGGGGCAATTTTAATCTTATTCGCCCTTCCTTTTGGTGTACACAGTGATATTAAACGTTTTGAGTTTACTTATATCCGGTTAATGACTTTTTGGTTTTTTTTCAATATTTGTTTGTTATTGGGTTGAATTGGTGGAAATGCTGCCGAAGGTGTATATATTATTACAGGTCAAGTTTTAACCCTATTATACTTTTCTTATTTTATTTTTTTATTTTTAATAAGTAATTTTTATAATATTGTAACTTGGTTTTCCTACGCTGATAATTTTTTTTCTAAAAAAATTTTACCAACTGTTCGCTATTTTTCTAAATAGTTTTTGTACTTATACTTTTTAATTATAATAATGCCTCAATTTGATATATTTTTTTATTTTAATGCTATTTTTTATTTTTTAATTTCGTTTATCACTTTATATTTACTGATGTCTTTTGTTTTACTTCCAAAAATTTTAAGTGTTCTTAAAATTCGTAAACAAAAATTAGATTTTTTATATAAAATGTCTATATTATATCGTATGCGTGTTCTACTTATTGATAGTAAGTTTTTTTCCAAAAATTTAAAGTTATTATCTAATATTGTTAAGTTATCTTTAACAAATATCACTAGTTTGCTAAAAAAGTAATTTAGTTAATTTCTAAACTTATGTTTTCAGTTTCACCCACATTTTATCAATATATTGACGACATTACTGTTTTTTGGCCTGACTTGTTCTATTCCAACGTTTTGATTATTTTATTTTGTTATTATGCTTTTTCCATTATAACATCAAACAAACCTAAATTGGGGTTTTATCCAAATTCTCCTATTTTACCTTTTAATAAAGATATCCGTAATATTCGTGAATTTACTGCGTTTACTTTTGTAGCAATTTCATCTACTATTTTTTTATTAACATTTACTTATGCTACTTTTTGACTTATGTATTCACATGAATTAGCTGAGTTTGTATTTTTTGATCAAATGTTTTCTAATAGTAGAGTAGCAGCTTCTAAAATGATATTTTTAGCATTTTTTTGCGTTTTTTTGTTATTTACTTTTGTTTTAGTTGAGAAATTTAATTTTTTTGATATTGATCATTTGTTTTTAGCTGTGGTTTCTGTTTTTGGTGGTTTAATTTTATTGTCTGCTAATAATTTTTTAGTTTTTTTTTTAGCATTAGAAATAGTTTCTATACCACTTTATGTTTTAGCAGCATCTAAAGTAAATAGTAATTATTCAACTGAAGCTGGGTTAAAGTACTTAGTTATGGGTGCTTTATCTTCTGGTTTTATTTTATTAGGTTTATCTTTTTTTTATGGTAGTTTTGGTGTTACTTCGTTTTCTGATTTAGCGCTTTTATTGCCCGTAAGTAAAGATAAGTATCTTTCTTTAGCGTTTGAATCAACTGATTTAGTGTCTTCTAATAATTTTTTTGTACAAACTATTTTAAGTGCTTGGTCTTTTGCGCAAGCTTATGATATGTTTTTATTAGGATTTATTTTTTTTTTATTTGGCTTGCTTATGAAAATGGGTGTGGCTCCGTTCCATTATTGGATGCCTGATGTTTATGTTGGTTCTCCTAGTAATGTAACTTTGTTTTTTATGACTGTTCAGAAATTTTTAATGTGGGTAGTTCTCTTTGATTTAATTAACTATAAACTTCCTTCTATTGTTTCCGTACATTTTTCTTATTTTTTTATTATGCTTGCGATTGCTAATCTAGCTTTTGGTATTTTTCCGGCGTTATATCAAACAAAATTTAAAAAATTACTAGTTTATAGTAGTATTGGTGTTAATTCTTTGTTGTTTTTACCTATAATTACTAATAATTTTCCAATGTTTATTTTGTTTTTAACAGTTTATGTTTTAAATACTTTTGGTTTATTTGCTTTTTATTTTTCTTTTATTAACGTTGAAACTAGATCGTTTATTTCAAAATTTCATTCTTTTAGAGAATTATTTAGCTTTAAGCCTGTATTAGCTTTTTCTGCTTCAGTTTTGTTTTTAGCTTCAGCTGGTTTGCCGCCAACTTTTGGTTTTATTTCGAAATTTGCTATTTATTATAGTGCTTTTGAGGAGCATCCTTTTTTGGTTGGTTTTACTATTCTTGCGTCTATTGTTATGTCTTTTTATTATTTTAGAATTATACGTTTTATGTTTGTTTTAGATAATAAAAAAAATAACTTACCTTTAAACTGGTTTATGTTAGAATATTTTAAATATTACCCTATTTTGGAGTATTTTATTCATTATACAGTTTTAATCTTTGTTTTCAGTTTATTTTATTATAAGCGTGTAGTTTTATTAGTAAATAAAGTATTTTTTGATAGTTCTGTTATCAAGACTGTTGAGGATTCAAAAAATATTTTTTTAGAAATTGAGGGTTTTGAATATATTTCCCCAGCCCTACTGTCCCTTTTATTCGAATAAGTTTTATATGCGTAGCTCTTTATCTGTTTACTTTAGCATTAAACAACTATATAAACACAGTGTTCACCTTGGTCTTCAGTCAACCCTACTCCATTCCCAAATGTTAAAATATTTATTACCTGTTAGGTATGTAAATTTTAATTTAATTAATATTAGATTCACAGCTATAAATTTAAAAGTTGCTGTGAATTTCGGAATAGATTTAATATCAAAACGCGGTTCGATGTTAATTATAAACGCTTCTACTAATTTGGATGATTTTTTATTTGATTTTTTTCGTGGCTTTACCCAACCAGTATCTCGTGGTTTATGGGTTCCTGGTCGACTAACTAACTTTAGAAAAGTTCGTTTACAAAGCATAAAATCATATTATTTACACAAAGCAATTATAAAAGAATATACCCGATCAGAGTTTTTAGGTCAAATTAACATGAGAGCTAGGAATTTAATGAATCGTGTTTTTAATCCTATTCAATATCGTCGCTCTGTCTCCCGTCATGTTTTAAATTTAATAACTATGCCTAAATTTTGTTTTATAACAGATTCTACATTAAGTCAAGTTGCTGTAAATGAGTCTTTTATTTTGGGTTTACCATCATTTACAATTGTGGATTCTGGTAGTGAGTTAACTAATGTTACATACCCAATACCAGGTAATTCAACAAGCCTATCTTCATTATTGTTGTATTATACTTTAGCTAGGTCATTGATACAACAAGGTATGTTTAAAGAACGCTA